>Ga0075163_10000957_pt1 | contig 38488 bp, 24 predicted proteins | sample JI1023141ADNA_FD_71478 | JGI IMG/M metagenome (GOLD analysis project Ga0075163, IMG submission 71478) | Wastewater effluent complex algal communities from Wisconsin, to seasonally profile nutrient transformation and Carbon sequestration -... | ecosystem: Engineered > WWTP > Effluent > Algae...
CTGCCGGTGCCGGCTGCCATTTCAGACTCAAGAAAATCGGTTGGAACCGCAACGAAAGTGCCGATGACGGCCCGCTCGGCATAGCCCGGATCCTCGTTGCCGGCCGCGATGAGCGTCGTCAGCTCGACCGGCTCGGCGATGCCGGCCGAGGCCAGCATGTCCGCGGCCATCAGGGCACACTCGCCCGCCTCGTGCGGCTCGACGTCGGCCGCGTAGGCAGCGATCAGCAGGTGCCGCAGGCCGCGCTGAACCTCCTCAGGCACCGTCGAGGTGCTGAGCAGCATTCCCAGCAGGGCGTGCGACGGCCCGAACTCGGCGGTGCGCAGCAGCACCAGCTCCAGCTGCGCCAGCGCCTCGGGGACGCGCTCCAGGAACATGAGCAGCTCGGCGAGCGCCACCCGCAGACCGATCGCCTGCGGCGCCGAGGCCCCGAGCCGTCGCAGCTCACCATCGACCAGCGCCACGGCCGTCTCGGCGCGACCGACCTGCGCAAGCCCGCGCAGCACCCGCCGGACTCTGCTCAACAGCTCGCGATCGGCAGGCGCACCGGCGCAGAGCTGCAGATAGTACTGCGCCGCCGTCTCTTGGTAGCCCAGCAGCTCTGCGATCTGCGCCGCCCGCCGGACGATGGGCAGCATGCGCTCACGCCGCACAAACTCGGACTCGCGCGCCAGGCTGGTCAGCTCGCTTTCCAGCAGGTCCAGTCGCTCGGGCAGCCGTCCGACGCCCATCAGCAGCTGGCGCAGCGCCTCAAGCTCGGCCGGAGCCAGCTGCGCCGCCGCTCGCGCCCGCAGCAGCGTGTTCCAGAAATCCAGCGCCCGCTCCAGCTCTTCCGTCGACAGACCGCTTGCGACATCGGTGTCGTGGAGGATCGCCGTCCAGCCCTCGACGGCCGCCGGGTAGATCGCCAGCTTGAGCGCCAGCTCGATGAGCTCCTCGGCCCGCTGGCGGCGCCGCGGGCCGTGGCTGCGCTCGACGTCGCGCCGCAGCGCCTCCAGGAGCTCGCGGCGGTCGCCGCGCTCGGTCAGGCGGGCCACGAGTCGGTCGCGCACCGTCTCGTCGTCGCCCTCCAGCAGCATCAGCTCTTCGTCGATCCGCGGCAGCAGCAGCGGCGACACCAGCGAGGCGGCCTCGTGCAAGAGCGAGATCCGCTGGTGCGGCGGCTCGTAGTCGGCCCAGGCCAGCAGCGCCGCGCCCAGCCGCTCGCGGTCATCCTGAAGGCGGAACAGCGCACACAGCTTCGGCCACGCCTGCGCACCGCCGCCAAACTCAACGGCCCGCTCCAGCGCCTGCTCCTCCATCTGGGCGTCGCTCAGCTGGCGGGCGCTCTCGGCAATGCGCAGGTAGGCCTGGGCGCGGCCGTTCACCGGCACCTGACCGGCATCGAGCGCGCGACGGTAATAGAGCGCAGCGGCCTCCAGATCGCCCAGCGTGTAGGCGAGCTCGGCGAGGAGCGGCGTCAGCCGGGGCAGATTGGCGCCGCCGCTCTCGACGGAGCGCCCCAGCGCGGCGTAGGCTCGCGTCGAGTCGCCGCTGTCGTGCCAGAGCCGGCCGGCGTGAAACCAGAACAGCGGCGCATCATCGAGCGGCGGCTCCTTGCTGGCCAGCTCCGCCGCGATCTGCCAGTACGACGCCGCCATCGGCCGGTCTGCAAGCTGGTACTCGGCGATGCTCGCCGCCTGCTGGTAGAGCAGGCAGCCGGCGTCCGGGCGATGGGTGGCATGCACTGCGAGCGCAGCCAGGAGCTCGCGCGAGCGCCCCGCTGCCTCCAGGCTCGCCAGGAGCTCGTCGGGGTCCGCCCCGGCCTGCTCCTGCACCGCGAGCGCTTCGGCATACTGGCCGCGCACCGTGAGCAGCCGCGCCAGACCGCGCAGCTCCTCGGCGCGCGCGTCACCGCTGGCCTGAAGCTCGCGCAGCACCGGCAGAAGGTCGCTGGGGCTGCCCGGCTCGGCCTGCAAGAGCTCGGGCCAGTCTAACTGAATGCGCGCGCGAAGGGCATCGCTGTGGGGCCCGGCCTGAGACAAGAGGTCGCGGCTGCGATCGATCTCGCCCAGCTGCACCGCCAGCTGCGATGCATAAAGGAGCAGCCGGCGGCGATCTTCGCCCGCGCTCTTTTCGCCGGCAGTCGGCGACGCAGCCGCCCCCAGCGCCGCTTCGATGCGCTGTAGCGCGGATGCGGGCTCGTCCAGCTCGGCGCGCAGCCGCAGCAGCTCGGGATCGCCGGTAAATTTTTGCAGCGCCTCGTCCAGCATGCGGACGCGCGCCGGACCGCTGGTGCGCGCCAGCTGGGCACGCAGCGCATCGGGCACCACCCCGACCGGAGCCGTCGCAACCACGGTCGGACGCGACGCCTCCTGGCCGGCCGACTGCACCGCCTCCAGCAGCGGCTCCTCGGGCCCGCCCGGAGGCAGCAGCGACTCGGCCGCAGCTCGCGCAGAGCGGGCGGCGCCGGGATCCGAGCGATTCAGACAGCGCGACGCCGCAAAAAAGGCGGCCGCCCGCTCCAGCTGATGCGCATGCACATCGGCGCCCAGCGCCAGGTAGCGACGGGCGGCAGCTTCGAGATCGTTGCGCTCTTCGTAGATGCCGGCAAGGGCGATCAGCGCCGCCGGGCTCGACGGGGAAGCCACCAGCTCGGCATCGGCCAGCTCGGTTGCAGTCTTGTGGCGCTCGGGCGCCGAGGCCAGGATCTGGAGGTAGCGCTGCCGGGCCACCGTGGCCAGCGGCTGGCTGCCGGTCACGTAGCGGTAGATCGCCAGGGCGCCGCCGACATCGCCGGCATGTAGGAGATAGTCGCCCAGGCGCAGCGCCTCGGGGAGCGGCGCTCCCAGGAGCAGCGCGGCCGGCTCGATGATGGGATTGCTGCGCGGCCTGTCGTCGAGGTCGGCGTAGCTGAGTCCGCCGCGCTGGCCGTCGGCGGCATAGCGCAGCACCAGCTGGCCAGGCAGCGACTGGATCTCGAACAGCGGCGCCGTCGTCGGATCGGCGGCGCGATAGCCGGCGCGCGGCAGGATCTCGAGCAGGGCATCGTGGAGCAGCTCCATGCGCAGCTCGGACAGCGCCGGCGTGCCCAGGAGGTGAAGCCCCAGCGGCGGCGCCCCACTGTTCAGGGTCACCGATGGAAGCTCGCCCGGCGGATAGGAGAGCAGGGCGGTTCCCAGCGCCTGCAGGAGCGCGTGGCCAACCAGCGGCGCGGCGAGCCGGCTGCGGCCATACTGCCTGACCTCGCTGATGCCCAGGATGAGGTCGTAGGTGCCAGCCGGCGGTCGGCGCGCTGCAACCCGCGCGGTTCCCCACAGCGGCCCGTGCTCGTGGGGCGAGACCTTGGCGGTCTCGCTGCTGGGACTCGACTGCGGCGGAAAGCGAAACAGCACCGTGAAGCCGGCGACCGAAGCGCTGCCGTCGATGCGGACGCGGATCAGGTCAAACGGCAGCGCCGACGAGCCGGTGCCGCGCAGGCGGGTCAGGACCGCGGCCAGCGAGCGGTTGAGCGCGGCCTGCTCGATGATGAGCTCGGCCCGACGGACCCGACCGCGGCGGCGCTGCAGCGCAGACTCGGGCGGCGGCGCAGCGGCCGTGGACGGACCAGACGGGCTGGCCGGAAACAGGAGCTCGACGTCCAGATGCTGCACCCATCCAGCTGCCCACGTCTGACGCTCGCGCAGCGTCAGCAACCAGGATCCCGAGCCGCGTGCGGTGAGGGTAAGTCCGCCGCGCGCGCTCGATCTAGGGGGCGATTCCGAAGCCGTCAAGACTCTTCGTTCATATCACGTTTTACCTCTCCGAAGCTACACTGAGCCCCACTACTGCTATGCTGCCTTCATGTCGCGAACAACCTCGACCCTCTTGATGCTTGCTTTCGTCGCTGCTGGTTGCTCTCCGATGACAAACGGAGGGAGCGGCCCCTCGCCCGACCTGTCCATCGCAAGACATGATCTTGGGGCATCTTGCGCGGGTGTGACCGGCAATCTGCTGGCAAACTCCTCGTTTGAGACCGAGATCACCGGTGCCGATCCCAACGGCAAGGCCAACAACACCGGCTCGCCGGCCAGCACGATTCCCGGCATGTGGGATGGCTGCTGCGGCACGCCGCAGACGACGCAGTGGAGCGTCACCCAGACTGCCTCGCGGTGCGGAGGCCGCTCGGTCGAGGTCAAGAGCACCAGCGCGTCGCTGAACGTGCTGTCGCAGGCGATTGTGCCCGTGCAGACGGGAAATGCCGGCAAGACGTTCACCCTGTCGGGCTATGCCTTCGTGACGGCGGCCAGCAGCGGCGGCCAGCTGCTGCTCGATGTCTTCGATCTCATGACCAATCAGCCGCTGTCACCGACGACGCTGGCCCTCGCGTCCCCGACCAGCGACTGGACGGAGCTGCGCGTGACCGGTACTGTGCCTGCCGGCGCCAAGGTCCAGGTGCGCATCAATACCTCGGGCAATGTCACGGCCTACGTCGACGATCTGGCGTTCACGATCAACTAGCGCGGCCGACGGGCCGCAACGTCAGGGGCCCAGTGGATCTCGATCTCGACCTGTTTTCACACCGCGTCCAGCAGCAGCGCGTCGGGCAGCCGCTGCCAGAGCGCATGCGGCCGCGCTCGCTCGACGAGGTCGTCGGGCAGCAGCAGCTCATCGGGCCCGGCTGCCTGCTGCGGCAGGTGCTCGATCGCGCCCGGGAAGCGCGCAAGGAGCGCAGCGGCGACGCGTTCCTGCCGTCGCTGATTTTGTGGGGACCGCCGGGCACGGGCAAGACCACGCTCGGGCAGCTGGTGGCGCAGCATGTGGGGGCGCGCTGGGCCAGCCTGTCGGCGGTGCACAGCGGGGTCAAGGAGCTGCGCCAGTGCATAGATGAAGCGCGCACGGCGCTGGCGGAGCGCGGCCAGCGAACGGTGCTCTTCATCGACGAGATCCACCGCTACAGCAAGAGCCAGCAGGATGCCCTGCTGCCCCAGGTCGAGGCGGGAACGGTGACGCTCATCGGCGCCACCACCGAAAATCCGTCGTTCGAGGTCACGGCGGCGCTGCTCTCGCGCTGCCGGGTGCTGCGGCTCGAATCGCTGCGGCCTCAGGACCTGGAGGTCCTGATCGCCCGCGCCGTGGCAGACAAGGAGCGCGGCCTCGGGGCCCTTCAGCTGGAGCTGGAGCCGCCGGTGCAGGCGGCGCTCATCGCCTATGCGGACGGGGATGCGCGACGGCTGCTCCTGACGCTGGAGACCACCGCCTATCTCACCCCGCCGGATGCGGACGGAATCCGCCGGCCCAAGCAGGATACGCTGGAAAAGGCGCTCTCACAGCGTGTGCTCCGGTACGACAAAGGGGGAGATCAGCACTACGATCTGTCGTCGGCGCTCATCAAGAGCATGCGCGGCACGGATCCCGATGCCGCCCTCTACTGGATGGCGCGCATGCTGGAGTCGGGCGAGGATCCGCTGTTCGTGCTGCGCCGCATGGTGATCTTCGCCGGGGAGGACATCGGCGCCGCGGATCCGCGGGCGCTGCCCATGGCCATGGCCACCGTGGATGCCGTGCGCTTCATCGGCATGCCAGAGGCCGTGCTGCCCATGAGCGCGCTCTGCGTCTTTCTGAGCACCGCGCCCAAGAGCAACAGCGCGCTCGTCGCCTATGGAGCCGCGCGCGATGCGGTGGCGGCCCGGGGCGGACTGCCGGTGCCGCTGCACCTGCGCGACGGGCACTCGGCGGCCGGCAAGGCGCTTGGCCATGGGACTGGGTACAAATACCCGCACGACTTCCCGGGCCACTACGTCGCCCAGCACTACCTGCCCGACGAGCTCGCGGGCACCCGATTCTACGAGCCGTCCCAGTCCGGGCACGAAAAGCTCATCGCCGACCGCCTGGTCCAGCTGCGCAAGGCAGGTGAGTCCTGAGGTGAACTGAGCCGGCTAGCGGCTCTTGGCGCGGCGGAAGACCTTGGCCAGGGCGGAGATGGCCTTGCCGTTGGGATCCACGTGGTTGCGGTCGGCGACGGCAAACAGCGTCGAGCCGCGGCGAAGCACGACCACGGTGCCGGTCTCGCCCCCCCAGGCCTCGGCGGCGGCATGCCCGCTGGCGGCGGCTTCGGTGTTCGGGTACTCGCAGAGCAGCACGGGCAGCTGATCGACCGTGCCGGTCTGGCACTTTTTCGCCCCCAGCTTGCCCGCGTCGGCGTCCGCAAACTCCGAGACGGTGTGACCGGCGCTCTTGAGCTCCGCCAGCTCGCCCGCGATGCCCGACTTGCCGCAGCCGGCCAGCCCAGCCAGCCCGACCAGGCCGGGCAGCCCCAGCAGCAGGGCGAGCCTCAAGCCGGAAAACAGGCTGGCCAAGCTCTTTCTGCGCCTGCTTCCGGTTGCGCGCCCGCCGTAAATGCTCCGAAGGCTCATGCTTTCTTCCCCTCTGCCCATCTCTTGAAAAAGGTCTCGCAGGGTCCCAATGGCCCATTCTGACCGACTTGTCATCCTGGCGGCTAGCTTGACCTGAAATTCAAGTGATTTCACTTACTTGAAAAAGATAAATCAAGGCGGGTTCGTTATGCTAAATTGCTAAATTGTGGCGCAGCCTTACTCACAGAGCCGCGAACTCCATCTAAAGCTTGTTTTGTACGGGCCGGCGGCTGCGGGCAAGACCTCGGCGCTCAACCACCTTTATCGGTCCCTGCGGCCCGATGTGCGCGGTCAGCTTGTCGCCGTCAACACGGGCAACGACCGGACGCTGTTCTTCGACTTCTACCCGCCGCCGCCTGCGCGGCTGCTCGGGGTCGCGCTGCACATTCAGATCTACACCGCTTCGGGCGGCATCCAGAACGATGCCACGCGGCGGTCGCTGCTGGCCGGCGCCGACGGCATCCTGTTCATGGCGGACAGCCGGCGCGGGCGCGAGCGCGACAACATCCTGGCGCTCGAACAGATGCGCAACTGCCTGTTCGATCTCAATATGTCGCTCGATCAGGTGCCGCTGGTGCTGGCCTGGAACAAGCGCGACCTGCCCGACGCGCTGTCGGTCGGCGAGCTCGAGGCGGGCCTGAACGTCAGCCAGGCCCCGAGCTTTGCCACCGTCGCGCAGCTCGGGCAGGGAATCTTCGACTCGTTCCGCGCACTTGCCAGCCGCGCCCTCGACTCGACGCTCAAGCGCAAGCCCGAGGTGCTGCACGGCGGACCGCGGGTCGACATCGGCCAGTCGAGCGATGTGGTGACGAGCCGTCGCGTGCTGGCCATGCAGGACACGCAGCGGGCCATGACGCTCCTTCAGGGGCGCTACATGCCCGAGTCGGCGGCGTCCAACGAGCCGGCGCCCTACCAGGACACGCTGGAGTCGAGCAACTCGCTGCCCCAGAGCCAGGCGGCGCCGGTCTCGACCACTTCGCCGGGCGGGGTCCTGAGCCAGGGCGACCCGGCGGCGGCCAGCGGAACCGCCCTGCGCGGGGGGCCGCCCAGCTTCTCGGGCAGCGGCTTTGACGCGCCTCGCCGAGACCCGTCGCGCCCCATGCACGCGGTGCCGCTGCACAGCGATGTCTCGGCCCGCGAGGATGGCATCCCGGCCCGTCGCGCCACCATGTCCGGTCAGCGGGTCGTTCTGGAGCCCACCGACAGCGGCGCCGAGCTCTCCGGCCAGAGCCTGCCGCCTTCGCTGCGCGACAGCCAGCAGATCCCGGGCACCCGCAGCGGCCGCTTTGACAGCCAGCCGGCCGGCGGTCGCGATGTCTGGTTCAGCCACCTCCTGCCGGCCGGCGCCCTGCGCGCCCAGCTCCAGGACGTCGAGCGCCAGGTCTGGGCCGGTCAGTGGAGCGCCGGTGTGCGCCGGGCCGCCAGCATCTTCTACGCCCTGACCGCCGCCGAGGCGACGCGCGAGCCCGACGAAGGGCCGGCGTGGCGCGGCCTGGTGCTGGGCCTTCCGGTCGAGCGCTACCTGCGCTTCCGCCAGGCGGTGCAGGATGCCGAGGCCGGCAAGTGCTCGCTTGAGGACGGCCTGTTTGCCCTCTTTTTCCTGCTCGATGCCGCGCTGCGCAAAGAAGCGTGGCTGACCCGCGGCGCCTAGCTCCCTCCCAGCCACGAGCCGGAATGGCCCTAGTATCAGCATCGCCTGTGCTCGTTTATGATCAGGCCGTGAGGTTTCGCCCCAAGCGCCGCAGCGCCATGCCCCGGGTCTTCTGGACCTGGCTCCTGCTCTGGCTGGGCGCGGCGGCCTGGGCCCCGCTGCCCGCCCTGGCGCGCCACCACAAAAAGCCGCCCGAGGAGCAGCCGCAGCCGCCGCCCAGGGCCGTCGACCCGATGGAGGTCGAAAACAGCACCAGCCCGCCGCAGCAGCAGCCGCAACAGCAGCCGCCGCCGGGCCACAGCTCGAACGACAACGCCAATCAGGCCTTGCCGCAGCCGCCGCAGCCCACCAACGAAAAAGTTGGCCGCTTCATGGCCAACCTGAAGATAGGGCCCGCGCTCTGCCTCTACACGTGCGGCCACTCGGGAGCGATGGTCCTGGAGCTGGGCTTCTCCATCCTGCCCAACAAGAACGCCTATCTGGTGTTTCCGCTTCAGTTTCAGTTTGCGCCGTCGGGCGCCGCGATCATGGTGCCGCTCGGCTTCCAGTACGACATCGCGATGCCGTTTCTGTCCGGGCTCTACCTGTACCCCCGCTTCAGCATCGGGTATGCCTATCTCATCGACAGCGCGTCCCCGGGCTCACCGACGGCGCACGGCGGCTTCATCATCCCCGAGTTCGGCATCAAGTACGTCTGGCGCGGGCGCTGGAACTTCGGCGGCGAGCTGGTCAGCATCCCGATCCTGTTCGGTCAGACGCAGTTTGGCAGCTTCGCGAACATCTTCTACCGCATCCTGCTCTCGGCCGGCGTGAACTTCTAGCCGTGGCTGATCGCTAGCGCAGCGCGTTGGCGCCCGACGACAGCGGTCGCGCCGGCGGCTGGCGGCGCGGCCAGGCCAGGCGGGCCAGCGCCACGCACAGGGCGGCCAGCGCGACGAGCAGCCCGTAGAGCACGATCACCAGCGTGCGCGACTCGGCCGCCACCACCATCGGCCCCACCGCCACCAGCGGCGAGGCGCTGGGCGAAGCGGCGATCTCCGTCGGGACAGCCGGCGCGCGCACCACCGACACATCCTGGACCTCCAGGCCGGGGACTGCGTGCGCGATGAGCTCCGCGACCTCGCCCGGCTGGATCGACAGCGCCGCGCGCAGCTTGAGCAGCACCGAGGCCGTGGGCCGCGGCGTGCCCAGCGGCGACAGCGGCTCGGGCGCGGGCAGCGCCAGATGCACCCGCGCCTCGGCGACCTCGGGCAGCCGCTCCAGCGTCTCGCTCAGCGACGCGGCCAGCTGCTCGGCGGACTCGGCGCGCTGCTCGGTCGGCGAAAACAGCAGCTTGCTGCCCGAAGAGGGAGCGCGCTCGGCCAGCCGCGGCAGCCCGCGCTGCCCGAGCAGGCTCAGGGCTCGCGCCTCGTCGCTGCGCGGCACGGTCAGAGCAAAGCTCGACGGGCGCGACGCAGTTCCGCGCTGCTCCAGCCGCTTGTCGGCGCGCAGACCGGCCTGCTTGAGCGCCAGCAGCGCCTCGTTGGCCCGACGCTCGCTGAGGTCGTGGTAGAGCTCGGAATCGCAGCCCGCCAAGACCAGCGAGCACAGTCCAAGCGAACTGATGAGCACCTGGGGGGCGGAGCGTCTGCAAGCGCAGGAAACCACGCTCTAATCCTAACATCATCGCGTTTGCTTTTCTGCGGCTAGGCGGAGAAGGTCTTGCTATAAGTGAGTCTCAATGCCCCGTCGGCCTCAACATTCAGCTGGACCACGCGCGGCCAACACCCGCAGCATTCTCGACGAGCTTTTTGCCCATCCCCCGGTCAGCCGCGCCGAGCTTGAGCAGCGGCTGGCGCCCGCCAATGTCCTTGAGGCCCGCCGCTCGCTCGCCGCCCGGCTGGCCCGCGGCGAGATCGAGGAGAGCGACGGGGATCTGCTGGTCAGCATCTTCCATGTCCTCGGCATCGGCCGCGAGAGCCAGACGCTCATCGACATCGTCGCCGACAGCGAGCGCGATCGCCACATCCGGGCCTGCGCGCTGACGGTGCTGCTTCACGACGACCCGCAGTACAGCGACAAGCTCCGCGAGGTGGTCTCGGAAGAGGATCTGCTGTCGCTGGCCGCGCAGCCGCTGTGCCAGTTCGTCTGTCAGATCGAGAGCAACCAGGACGAGGCCGAGCAGCTGGCGCTGACGCTGGAGTCGGTGCCCGACGACCTGCGGGGGGCGCTGTTTGGCCATCTGGATCAGTTTCGTCGCAACAGCGGCGTGCCGGCTGCCGTCGCCTACGAGCAGGTGCTGCGCCGCCCTGCCCTCGCCCCGTTGCGGCCCGCGATCCTGGCCGCGCTCGCCCACGAGGGCGGACGCGACGCCATTGCGCTGGTCGAGTCGCTGCGCACCGAGGCAACCGAGGCTGCAGAGCAGCGAACCCTTCAGGGTCTGCTGCTGCGGCTGCGCACGCGCGCGCTCGAAGGGCGCACCAATCCCCTGGGTGAGACCCGCGCCTACATCAGCAGCTGCGACGGCCAGAGCGCATTTTTCGTGCTCGGCGAGCGCGAAAATCCCGACGCGACCCACACCCTGGCGCTGCTCTGCATCCGCGCCGCCGGCGATATTCGCGACGGTTATGTCGCGACCCGCCAGCCCCAGAGCCAGGTCAAGAGCCTGCTCGAGCGCTTTACCACCGACGCCGGCACCGAGTTTGTGCGCGTGCCGCTGGAGCAGGCCGCGCCGATCGTGCACCTTGCCGTCGAGCGCACGCTGGCCGACGGGCGCATGCTGCCCGATGACGCGCTGCCGGCCTTGCGCTTTTTCGATCGCGTCGAGCCGCGCCAGCTGCCCACGATCTCGCGCGCCAAGCGGGCGACGCTCGCGTCGCTGCGAGCGCTGCTCAGCCAGCCGCCCTACGAGCGCGCCTGGTTCATCGATCCCACGGATCTCGAAGGCAGCGGCATCAGCCCGCCCGCGACGGCGCGGCCCACGGCCAGCTGGCTCAGCCAGACCGCGCGCAAGCTGGCCGAGAGCCCGATGCTGGTGCAGCGCGTGGCGGCCATGGCGCAGCACATGGCGATCTGGCACGAGCTGCGCGGCGAGAGCGAGCAGGCCAGCCTGTGCCAGGCCGCGGCCGAAGACATCGAGCGGCAGCCCCTGCGCAGCACGCTGCTGCGCGTGCTCCTGGAGCGGCTGTGCGCGCCCGAGAGTCCCGAGCCCGAGCGCCCCAGCGACGAGCTGGACCCCGAGCCGCTGGGCGAGCCGTCGCGGCGCCAGTTTCTCAAGTCGCGATTCTTTCTCGACATCGCGTCGCCCAAGGGGCGCGATCTGGCGCTGCTCGACTTTACCGAAGCGGCGCTGCTGGCGCTGGAGCGCGCTCTCGACACGGTGCCCGGCGAGGCCCGGCCGCGCGAAGACGCCATCCACGAGGTCGCGCACGACATTGCCCGGCTGTTTCGCGACTATGTGCTGCTGACCCGCCACTCGCCGCCGGCAAAGCTGAGCGAGCAGATGGCGAGCCTGCTGGCCGCGGCCTGCGAGCTGCCGGCCGAAGAGTGCCACCGACTGGCGCTGATGATGCTCGCCGGACTGGTCAGCTTCGTCGACGAGGTGTGCGGCGAGTGCCCGGTGCACTGCCTGAACCGGCCGCGCGCGGCGATGGCCAAGGAGTTCTTCTCGCCCATGCATCCGGCGCTGGCAGCGACGGATGAGCAGCATCCGCACCCGGGACCGTGAACCCACTTACCGCAGCACTTATATAGGCACAGCATGAGCCAACAACCCGTTCACATCGCGCCCTCAATCCTGTCGGCTGACTTCGGACGCCTGGCTGCTGAAGTTGCCGCGGTCACAGAGGCTGGCGCGGATCAGATCCACGTCGACGTCATGGATGGACACTTCGTCCCCAACCTGACGCTGGGGCCGGTGGTGGTGCGCGCCCTGCGCAAGGCCACGCACCTGCCGCTCGACGTGCACCTGATGATCGAGGAGCCCGAGCGCTGGATCGAGGCCTACGCGACGGCGGGCGCCGACATCCTGTACGTCCACCCCGAGGCCTGCAAGCACCTTCACCGCGTCGTGCAGCAGATCCGCGCCGCTGGCAAGAAGCCCGCGGTCGCCCTCAATCCGGCGACGCCGCTCTCGGCGCTGGAGTACATCCTGCCCGACGTGACGGCGGTGCTCATCATGAGCGTGAATCCGGGCTTTGGCGGCCAGAGCTTCATCCCCTTTTCGCTCGACAAGATCAGGGCTCTGCACGCTGAGCTGGAGCGCCGCGGCCTGAGCGACCAGGTCACCATCGCCGTCGACGGCGGCATCACCGGCGACAACTGCGCCGAGGTGGTGGCCGCCGGCGCGCGCGCGCTCATCTCGGGTACCGGCGTGTTTGGCACCCCCGACTACAAGAGCGCCATCGCGACCATGCGCAGCCGCGGCACCGCCGCCGTCAAAAAATAAGCGACTACCTGCACGGGTTGCTGACGCGGGACTTGCTGGGCACCGACTCGGTGACCCAGGTGTTGCCGCCGACGATCGCGCCTTGGCCGATCACTGTCTCGCCGCCGAGGATGGTGGCGTTAGCGTAGATGATGACGTCGTCTTCGATGGTCGGGTGGCGCTTGCGGCCGCTCTGCTGGCGGGCGGTGCCGCGCGGCAGCGAGAGCGCGCCCAGCGTCACGCCCTGGTAGATGCGCACGCGGTTGCCGATGCGCGTGGTCTCGCCAATCACCACGCCGGTGCCGTGATCAATGAAGAACGACTCGCCGATCTCGGCGCCGGGGTGGATGTCGATGCCCGTGTCGGCGTGCGCCTGCTCGGTCATCATCCTGGGCACCACCTGGGCTCCCAGCAGCCACAGGGCGTGCGCCAGCCGGTACACGGTCACGGCGCGAACACCGGGATAGGAAAAGACCACCTCATCCACGCGTCGGGCCGCCGGATCGCCGTCGTACGCGGCCCGCACATCCAGGATCACCAGCCGCCGCAGCTCCGGCAGGGCGTTCAGGAACAGGTCGGCCATGTGGCTGGCCTGCGACTCGCACGCGCAGCAGTCGGGCTGCGCCTGCGGCCAGCTGTAGAGCAGCCCGCGGCACAGCTGCTGCGACAGCTTCACGCGCAGCGTCGCCAGCTGCCCCTCGACGAAGCTGTGCAGCAGCGAGGCGGTGGGCTGCGAAGCGCCCGTCGAGCCGGGCAACAAGAGCTCGCGGATCAGGTTCACGACCAGCGCGACCTCGTGCGGCGAGGGCAGCTCGCGGTTGCGCACCATGTACAGATCGTCGCTGCGATAGGACTCGAGGAGCTGCGCGGCCAGATCGCAGTTGCTCAGCGGCTTGAGCTGCGGGGATTGAGGGGATTCGACGGTAGCGCGTGTGTTTGTTTCCGACATGGGTATCAGCACGTAATTACTGCGTAATCCTACAGCAGTTTGAAATCTCTGCGGTTTTCGGACCTCTCGCAGACCCTGGTTTGTGGCAATTCCTCGTCGAGACAACCAGCCTATCGCCTACCTTAACATCCATTGCAATACATAAACGCTCGGGGCCAACGGGCCAATGGCAACTATCGCCGAGGAGCAGCCGAAAAGTCAGATATCGTATTAAAGCGGGCTCAGCTTGCCCGCGGCAGTGCCCTAGAGGAGACAGTATGTCGTTTCTGAGCGAGGACCGACGGAACCGACACGGTGACCGCCAAAATGGGAGCGGCACCAGTGGCCAGCGCGGCGATAGCACGGGAAGCAAGACAGCGGCTGAGCCGCATCGGCTTCCCAGCGGAGATGCAGCTGGTGGAGGCGGCCATGCTCAGGAGCGAGGCAGCAAGCTCTTTGGCGAGCGGCTGGGCCTGCGCGGGCAGGGAGCCGGGCTGAACATCGGGGCCAGCAGCCTCGACTACGCCGGGCTGTACAGCGATGGCCGCGACGGCAAGCACGGCAACGGCAAGAAGAGCAAGGGCGGCAAGTCGGCGGGCGCAAAGCCGACGAGCGCCAAGCCGGCCGACGCCAAGCTCGACGGCAGCAAGGACGGCAAGGCCGGCGGCCCCGGCGCCTGGGGCGCGCAGTCCAAGAGCGGGCTCGGAACCACGGCTGGCTTTGACACCAACGAAGTCGGCGGCGTGGGACTCGATCTGCACGGCTTCACGGGCGGCAAGTCGCACCCCGGTGGGGGCGGCGATCCCGGCACTCGCAGCGGCAACCACGCCGAGACGCAGGACGACGGCGGCGACGAGGCGGAAGAGGCGGCGCCGGCTGCACCCGCGCATCAGGGCGCACACGGTCCGGCGCACACCACCGGCGATGCGGCGGCGGCGGTCGCGCCCGAGCCCACGACCATCCGCGAGCCTGAGCTGGATCGCGGCGGCAACGGCGGCGATGGGGGCGGTGCGCCTCCGCCGGCCGATGCGGGAGGACCACCGGCTGGGGATCCGGGCGGCGGCGATGCGCCTCCGACGGGCGGCGTCGGTGGCGAGGGCGGTGGTGCCGGCGGTGGCGCCCCGCAAGAGACCAAGGCCGGCAATGGCGGACCGCCGCCGGCAGCGCCGCCGAGTGCACCTCCGGGTGACGCCGGGGCGCCTCCGGGGGCAGGCGATGGCGGTGGCGGCGGTGGCGGCGGTGGCGGCGGTGGCGGCGGCGGTGGCGGCGGCGCGGGTGGGCATGGACACGGCGGCGGGGGCTCGGCGGGCGGAGGCGGCTCCGCAGGTGAGCCGGGCGGCGGCGGCGGCGCAGCCGGCGGAGGCGGCGGCCATCCTGGAGGCGCTGACGTAGGCGGCGGTGGGGGCGGTGGCGGCGGTGGCGGTGGCGGCGGTGGCGGTGGCGGCGGCGGCGGCGGTGGCGGTGGCGGTGGCGGCGGCGGCAGCTCGCCAGCCCCAGCTCCGGCGCCGATGCAGGCGGCGGGAACCTCGAAGGAGACGTTCGGACAGTTTACGGATGCCACGCCCAGCCAGCAGGCGTACGGCTATCCAACCCTGGGCGCGAATCTCGGAACCTCGATGGGCAAGGAAGAGGACGAGATGGGCAAGGCCCTGCCCGAAGTCACGGCCGAGATGGGCGATGAGCCGGTGACCGACAACAAGCCGCCAGCAGCGGTGCAGCCGCAGCAGAGCGCGCTCGCGGCGACACCCGATGGCGCACCACCAGCGACGACGCCGCTCACGCCGACCGCTCCCGGCAAGGCGCCCAAGGCGCCGATTCCGCCGCTTCCTGCGGACGAAAAAGGAAAGCCGCAGCCGGCCGCGATCGATCAGGGCATCGCCAGCATCCCGACCAAGGACGGCAACATCCAGGTCACGCCGACTCCCAAGCAGACCGTCAAGCTCGACGGAGCAAACGATCCGGCGCAGAACCAGAAGAAGGCCAGCGACGCCACCGGCGAGGTCGACAAGGCCTCCAAGGCGGCGACCGATGCGATTGCCAAGGGGCCGGGTCCCGAGAAGGTCCAGCCCCTCAAGATCAAAGAGACGACCAAGATCCAGCTGAGCAAAAAGAGCGCAGCGTACGAGACCGCGCAGCTGCCGCCGTACAAGGACTTCATCGGCCTGGGTCTGCCCGGCGATGTGCAGGAGTCCTTTGACACCATGCACGGCCCCAAGATGAAGGCCAGCATGGCCGGCGCCAAGCAGCAGGTCGACAGCGCCACGGCCGACCGCGACACCAAGCGCGATCAGACGGTCTCTGACACCAAGAACAAGGTCAAGGAGACCAACGCCGACGCGCAGAAGAAGCAGGACGAGCAGGTCCAGAAGTCGCGCGGCGCGATCACCAAGGAAAAGGACAAGGTTCAGGGTCAGTACAAGGAGCATCAGGCCAAATTCGACTCGGATACCAAGGCCAAGCTCGGCGCGACGAACAACCAGATCACGCAGCGGGCGCAGCAGGATCAGGCCAAGATCGATAACGAGTACAAGAACGCCGAGCAGCAGGCGACCGCCAAGGTCAACGAGGGAGAGGCCAAGGCCGAAGAAGAGAAGCGGAAGTCGGAAGAAGAGAGCAAGAACAAGAGCTGGTGGGAAAAGGCGGTCGACTTCGTCAAGGACGCGTTCGAAAAGCTCACGAGCCTCATCTCCGACATCTTTGACGCGGTTCGCAATGCGGTCAGCGCACTGCTCGACAAGGTCAAAGAGCTCGCCAACAGCATCATCGATGCGGCGACCAAGTTCATCCAGGATGCAATCAAGGCGTTCGGCGAGGTCTTGAAGACTCTCGTCAATGATCTGATTGGCAAGATCTTCCCCGAGCTGGCCAAGAAGCTGAACGAGTTCATCGATAAAGCTGTCGATGAGGCGTGCAAGGCAGTTCAGGTCGTCGCCGATGAGCTGAAGAAGAAGATTGCCGAGGCCATCGACTCGTTCAAGAAGGCGATGGATGACCTGATCAACGCGTTCAAGGCCGCGGTGCAGACCGCGCTGAGCGTGCTCAAGGCCATTGCCACCGGCGACTGGAAAGAGCTGCTCAAGATGGCGCTCGAAGCCGCGCTGCGGCTGGCGGGCATCGATCCCGGCGCGTTCATGGCGACGATGGCCAAGGCGGTCGAGTCGATCGAGATCATCGTCAAGCATCCGGGCCAGTTCATCGGCAACCTGATCAAGGCCGCGGCCGACGGCTTCCGGAACTTCGCGAGCAACTTCCTCCAGCACCTTCAGGCCGGCTTCATGGCGTGGCTGACGGGCGTGTCGGGAGACGCGGGCATCACGCTGCCGAGCAGCCTGGATGCGGCAGGAATCTTCTCGCTGGTCGCCCAGGTCATGGGCCTGACCAAGGAGAACCTGAAGGGAATTCTCGAAAAGCACCTGAAGAACGAGAAAGAGGAGCCGAAGCCCGGCGAGAAGCCGACCGATGGCAAGCCGGGCGAGCCCGGCGCCGAGGGCGAAAAGGAGAAGGGCCCGAGCCTTGTGCAGCAGCTCGGCACCAAGGCGTGGGAGCTCATCCAGTCGTACATGAGCGGCGGCTGGGAAGGGCTCTGGGACAAGCTCCGCGAGTACACCGACAGCCTCTACGATGCGGTCATCGGCGGCATCAAGCAGTGGCTGATGGAAAAGATCGTGATGGCGGCGGTCACCAAGATCGCCAGCATGTTCAACCCCGTCGGCGCCATCGTTCAGGCGATCATCACGGCGTGGAACGTGTATCAGTTCCTGCGCGATCAGATCTCGCGGATCATGGGCGTGGTCACCGCGGTGGTCGATTCGATCAACAACATCGCGACCGGCAACACCGCAGGCGCTTCGGCAAAGGTCGAGTCGGCGCTGGCGAGTCTGATTCCGATTGCCATCGACCTGCTGGCCAAGCTGGTGGGTCTGGGCGGCATCGGTCAGAAGATCCGCTCGATCATCGAGAAGGTGCAGGCCAAGGTGCTCGGCGCGATCGACAAGTTCGTCGGTGGCGTCATCGACAAGCTGCGGCCGCTGCTCAACAAGGTGGGTCTGGCCAAGAAGAACCCGCCGCCGGCTCCGGCGCCGACCGAGGCCAAGCCGGGCGACAAGAAGCCCGACGACAAGGATGCCAAGGGCGACAAGCCGGCCGATCACAAGCCGGACGAGAAGAAGCCCGACGACAAGAAGCCGGGCGACGACAAGAAGCCGGGCGACAAGCCGGACGACAAGAATCCGAACGCGGATCACGAGCTCAAGGAGCCCGAGACGCTGACCATGGGCGTCCACGGCACCGCAGTGCACCTGACTGCGAAGCCGGGTGTGGGACTGCTGCTCGGTTCGGATCATGCGGTGAAGAAGCTCTCGGCGGAGCGCGGGGTGGTCGACAAGCTGTCGCCTTCGGATCCGGCGCGCGCGGATCTGCTGAAGACGATCTCGATGAGCGCGGGTCTGGTCGCGAACGATGCGCACGCGAAGAAGTTCAACAAGAAGCGCTTCGAGACCCTGGGCACGCTGCTGTTCCAGTACATGGATCGCTACCATGTGACGGATCTGGGACACGCGACCGAGCCGGGCAAAGAGGAAGGCAAGGACGCGCAGAAGGAGGTCACGCAGACCTTCGAGATGGGCGGTCACACGCACACGCTGATCCAGCCGGCGGGCGCGGGCAGCGAGCTCGATATGGCGTCTGTGCGCGGTCGCTTGAGCGCCAAGATTGGAAAGGAAGTCGGTGCGCTCAAGCGCATGTCGCCCGAGCCCACGGCGCGCGTAAACGAGCTGATCGGAATCGGTCAGGCGGCCAAGGCGCTACAGAACAAGGCGAAGGCGGGTCAGCCGGTGCTGCCGGCGGATCTGAACAGCGTGGCGCAGAAGCTGTCGGCGTATGGTCTGCGCTATCAGAGCAAAGACGTCGGCGAGGATGTGGAAGATACGGCGGCGCTGCCCAACGAGTGGGATGCCACCAAGACCGACGCGCTCAAGCACCCGGCCTGGAAGACGTTCCAGGCGAACTGCGCGAAGATGGATCCGCCCGTCGCTGGCGGCGAGGCGGAGGCGCTGTGGCGCGGCGTGCTCAGCGGCGTCAGCCGGGCCACGCGCGCAGCCAAGGCGGTCAAGCAGAATGAAGCGACCAGCGCCTCGGGCGGCACGCCGACACCAGAGCAGATCGAGGATGCGAACAAGAAGCTGAAGTCTGCGCGCACGCAGTTCCGCGAGGTCGCTCGCAAGCTGCTGGCGGGTCGCTTCGAGAAGAAGGGCGGCAAGCCGTACGCGCTGTGGTCCGGTGGCGAGATCGCGCGTCTGTTCGCGGTCAATGCCGGCTACACCGCGCTGGAGACCACGCAGGCGGGCAACCTGTTCAACGACAGCCCCGTGCTGCATCCGGAAAACTGGACCGCGCTGGAGCTCTTGTGGGACGAGCTCTCTCGCGAATACGCCCGCCACACCGAGCTCGGCGAGATCCACTCGTTCGTGCGCCGGATGCGCAATGGATCGGTGTTCGAGCGCATCGAGGCGCCGGAGCTTGAGGCGCGCGCGAAGAAGGCGCACATCACGCTCACCTGGAAGTTCCACGGCCTGGTTGCCAAGGACAAGCCGGACACGGATCCGCGCCTCACGGTTGCGGACCTTATCGAGGTTCCGGGCTCGCCGTTTGCCAATGCCGGTGCGCTCAAGTCCGCGCTCGGGGCGTACAACGCCAACGAGACGAGCAAGGCCGCAGCTGGCCCGGCGCCGACGACGTTCCAGGTTCCGTTCAGCATGTTCGGGGCGTCGCACAACCTGATCCTGACGCCGGAGGGCAACATCGATATGGCCTCCAATCGCGACGTGCTGAGCAAGAAGCTCGGCGCGGAGATTGGAGCGCTGATCCGGGTCAACCCGCAGACAGACGAGACGCGGGCCGCGATCGCAGAGGCGAAGACCATCGCCGGACATGTGAAGGAGCTGGAGAAGGCGGCGCGCAAGGCCAAGGAGGCGGCGGCGCATCCAGAGGCGAACACCAACGCGACGCCGAGCACGAGCCACGACGCGGTGGATCAGCCGAAGCTCCAGGCCACGTCGCAGCAGATCGCGCAGTACGGCGAAAAGCACAAGAAGAACGAGCTTGGCGTTGGCGATCCGGAGCACGGTCCCCAGGATCCGGAGGCCATCAAGAAAGAGCTGAAGACGCAGGCAGACACGCTCAAGGGGCAGCTGGGCGGCGCGGGCTCGCTGAGCGCGGTGGCCGGCGTGCTGCACAACCTGAAGACGCCGCTCGATGGCGGCAAGGATGGCAAGGCGTCGAGCAAGGCGCCGGCGCTGGCCTGTCTGGCGCAGACCAACGCGATCCTGCCGCGCGCCCGGGCGCACCTGACCGAGATCGGTCAGGCCGCGAACATCAAGCTGTTCATCGACGACCGGCTGGCGAAGCTGCTGCGCAACATCCCGGTGACGGTGGGCGAGGCGGCGCACACGGCCGCGGATGCCGGCGATATCGAGAAGGGAATGGACATCCACAAGGCCATCAAGTCGGCCTGCTTCAAGGATGGCATCCTCGATCCCGAGACTGCGGTCACCAAAGACACCATGGAGCAGAAGCTCGGCGGCATCTTCAAGGTGTTCGATTCCAAGGATGTGTACAACAAGCTGTCTGACAAGCTGCGCGAAGCATGGGCCCTGGTTTATGGCAACGATGTTGCCGCATTTGAAGCGTGGCGCTCGCAGTCGCAGGCACGCGGTCACATCGTGACCATTCCCGAGCCGCTGCCGCCCGAGTGGCAGAGCAAGTTCACCGGCTTCCAGGGCGGTCTCGGCAGCGTGATGAAGGGCGGCGTGCGCGGCTTCGTGGGTGCGTCCAACGAGTCGCGCGCCATCAATGACTTCGGTCAGGCGATCGATGAGCTGGCGCTCAATGCGTCGTGGTATCCGAGCGGCATGATGGTGCTGGCCGAGATGGATGCCGGCGCCATGCATGCGGTCATGGATAAGATGAAGGCCGACGGCAAGGACCTCAAGGCGGGTCGTCCGTCGGTGTTCAACACCATGATCTTCCCCGAGAACAACTACATCGAGTCCTCGCGCGAGATCGGATTTACCGCGGGCACGGGCGGCCAGAAGGACAAGAAGAAGTCCAAGATGGAGATCACGGTCGTCGGCCTCCCCGAGGCAGACTTCCTGTCGCACATCCGCTTCATCGGCCACGCGGGCGGCACGGGACCGACCAAGAAGGGGCCGAACGATGGCTCATCTGGGGGGCCCGAGACCAAGCCCGAGACCAAGCCCGAGACCAAGCCCGAGACCAAGCCCGAGACCAAGCCGCAACCTCCGACCCCGACTCCGCCAGTGGGTCCGGAGCACAGTGACAAGAAGGACGACAAGAAGGACGACAAGAAGGACGACAAGAAGGACGGCGAGTCGCACGACAAGCCCAAGGACGACAAGGCGAAGACGGATGGCGAAGACCAGAAGCCACGCATCCAGCCGGTCAATATGGGCGGGCAGCAGCACACGCTGATCGATACGCCGCACAGCACGCTGGATCTGGCCTCCAAACGCGAGCCGCTGCCGACCAAGATAGCGAAGCACCTGAGCTTCATCGAAGAGAGGCTGCACAACCCTGCGGGCGGGGCAGACTCGAACCTGAACGGGCTCAAGCAGGAGCTGCAGGCCCTGCAGGCGGACGTCGGCAAGTTCCTGAGCGAAAAGAAGCGCCTGGAAGATAGCAAGAAGGCGGGCGAAGGTGGCGGCTCAGATGCGTGGGCCACTCACTATGCGAAGCTCGACGGGCTGCGCGAGCGGTTGGCAAACATTGCCACTGCGCACCGCCTGACCTCCATCGGCGAGAACCTGCATAGTGATACAAAGCAGGATAAAGAGCAGGCCGACAAGCCGCTCGGCCCTCCAGGCAAGGACTATCGCAAGGTCAGCGCTGGCAACGCAGCAGAGGTGGTCCACTGGTTCCTCAGTCAGGGCCAGGGCTGGAAGGCCATGCAGAAGGCCTACCTTCAGGAGCGCGATGACGAGGCCAGCATGTGGGCGCTGGCCAACTTCCGAAAGAGCACGGTCGATAGCCTGCTGCGCCAGGTCTGCTCCGACCCCGCGGTGATGAACAATCCGAGCGGGCAGAAGCCGGCGCTGTCGTTCAAGGCCATGGGCAGTGTCAAGGTCACCTCGGACTACGATCTGTCGCTGGCCGATATCAGCAGTGGCAATGGCAACGTGGCCAAGGGCGTGCAGCTGTTCAATCAGCACTTCCGCAGCCAGTTCCATGTGGAGTCGGGCTTCGCGTTCGACACCAACGTCTACGATCGCGGCGAGCGCTTACTTGAGACCATGCCGGCCAAGGGCACTTCGGAAAAGCCCGAGGACGAGATCGACTCCGAGCTACAGCAGACCGGCAAGCGGGTCACCGACAGCGGCGCGGTGGATGACATGCAAGATGTCGCGGCGCTGGTCAAGGTGTGCCAGTACATGCACGCGGACAGCGGGCACGGAAATGGCGCAGAGGCCCCCCAGTATAATAGGAACAATCTCTCGCCCGAGTGGAAGAAGTACCGCCTGCGCACCATGGCGCGCTTCAACAAGGATAAAGAAAAGCGAGCTGTCATCGCGGAGCGATTTGCGAATGCGGAGGATCGGTACTTCGCAATGCAGGACGAGCTCCACCAGAAGAAGACCGAGATCGCTGCGCAGCGAAGCGCCAATGGCGAAGAGGCAGGCAGCGAAGAAAATATTCACCTCCAGGCAAGCAATGAGATCTATGCCGAGAAGCTCAAGGAGCTTGAGCTCCTCCGCGCAGAGAGAGCCAAGCTGATCGAAAGCATCAGCGGGATGAAGAGCGACCCCAATGCCGGCGATCAGATACAGACTCTGCGCAAGCGGATTGATGTCTTGACTGCCAAAATTCGCAGCCTGGGGGTGGATGCCCTGCCCTTCGCCAATGAGGCGTACTACAGCGAAGGCGCGCTGGCCGACGTAGTTCACAATCAGCAGGTCGTGGGCGGCGCAGCGAAGCAGCGCGAGCAGGATCAGAAGGACGGCAAGCCCGAGCACGAGCAGGCGAAGGTGCCGGACAAGCTCGACCTGCACATGGAAGAGCGCCTGCAGTCGTTCAACGAGCAGTTTGGCGATGCGCTCAAGGATCTGGGCCACTATGGCTCTGACATTGAAAAGGCGCGCATCCAGGTCTCCAAGTACGTCGACCGCTTCGCGAGCATTGGCCTTCAAATCCTGGACGATGTGAAGGGATCGAAAAAGGGCCTGAACACGCTCAAGTGGCTGCAGAGTGCCAATCGAACGTTCTTGCGCCAGCGCGGCGGCGAGAAGATCTCGCAGTCTGGCATCGATGAGGCGATTGCGTCGCTCGGCTCGCTCGGCATTACGGATGTCAGCTCCTATCGCAGCAAGCTGACCACCCTGAACCTGGATGTAGGCAAGCTCGCGCGCAACAACTCGGCTCGCGGTGGCGAGGCCGGCGCAGCGCAGGAATCAGAGGCCTGATTTGAGGGAAAGAGCTCGCGACTAGCTCTTGCGAACAGAGCGGCGCCGGGGAAAACCTGTGGCGCCTTTGAAGTCGGTATCGGTCGTGTCGCACTTGTCGAACTTCACGTCTTGTGCGACAGCGTCTCTGAAGTCAGAGTCGTGCAGATCGCAGCCGGAAAAACCGCTGTTGGTCTGCTTTGTGCGCGCGAAATTGGACCCGCCCATCTTGGCATTTGAGAAGTGACTATCGGTGAGTGTGGCGTCTTCGCAGTTCAGACCTTCGCACACTCCGTTCAAAATGCACCGGTTGAGGGATGCGCGCTGCATGACAGAGCGGCTAAAGTCGGTCTTGGTGAAGAAGACCGCCGACAGCTGTGCGCCGGTAAAGTTGGCCCCAAGCATGTTGCTGTGCTCGACCTTGAAGCGGCTGAGCTTTGCGTTAGAAAAGTTGGCTCCGTCGAGATTGCACCAGCTCAGAGTGAGGCCGGAAAGCTCGCTTCCCGACAGGTCGACCCCAGCCAGGTTTGAATGATGGATAGAACATGGAGACAAGTTCGCCCTTCGTAAATCGGCGCCCGAGATATCGACTGATGAGAACACCAAGGTCGACGGTCGGCTGCGGTTGAACGCATCGACATCGCTCCACAGCTGCTGCAAGAGCTGGAGGGTCTCAACAGCCATGCTTTCTGATGTTTTTGCGTTTTCAAAGACGATGGTAGAAATGTCCACGCCTTGCAGACGACAGGTCTGGAGAAGGCTCGCGCTTACCCGGGTTCCGCGAAGGTTGGCGCCGGTCAGGTCACAGCGCTCAAGAACCAGGTACTTGAGATCTCGCCCCGACAGATCCACCCCGGCCAGATTGATGCGCGTCCCCTCGGGATGCAGATTTTTCTCGGCTGCAAACTTCTTCGGATCGTCGATGAGCTGGAGCCACGCTTCGCGGTCATTGGGATCGATGGGCATACACTTGCTCCTTGTGAGGAACGGATCCTTATTGTCGCCTGAAAGTGTATCATTGGCTAGCGCTTGCAGCAGAGGAATTGACCATGTCCACCATCATACTTCGTGACATTCCCAAGCACCGCGTCCAGCTGGATCGGGTTGTGTATCCAGTGGGCAGTGGATTTCGCGGGTTTCAGAATGTCTTGCCAGGTTTTCACATCGTGCAGGTCTTTAGCAGCGACAGCTCGCGCACGCTTCGGGCAGAGCTCGTGCTCGCGAACTCAAGCAGCGTCGTGGTGCTCATTGCCGAAGATGAGCACTTGATCATAGACCACAGCAGCGATGGCGAAGAGATGGCGTCCATGGCGGCAAGCGGCGTCATGAATCGCTCGCTCGTCGATGCACTGGCCGGGCAGTCAAAAGAAGTTGCGCTCTGGCACGCCATCACCAGTGAGCTCGAGTCGCCTCTCTCAGATCTGCCGCCGTCGCTCGCCGGGTATGCGCAGAGTCAGGGGCTTTCGCGCTTCGAGCGCTTCTGGCTGGAGCACACGGCCGACAGCCACAGCGCGATGCGCACGCTTCAGGCGGCCTTCATTCAAGCCATCTTTTATCAGGACGGTGACGCCACCTCGCGGCTGCGCGAGCTGCTTCAGGCGCACTACAACGCCGGTGAGCGCGGCGTGCGCCTGGCAGCCGATTACTTTCCGCTGTTTGCCGAGTGGCTGAGCGCAGTGGCATCGTGGGTGCCCGAGCTCTTTCGGCCTGGCAGTGCCGCTCAGGAAGGCATCCGCTATCTGGTCGAGGATCTTCGCGATGTCGGACGCGCAAGCGAGAACATGGCTCTCAAGAGCGCAGCCGACAAGCTGGGCGAAACCGTCGACCCGGACGAAAAATCGTCCGAGCAGTCCAAGACCCCCAAGGAGTCGCTCTCATGACCACGCTCCAGTTCGATGGGAAACAGTACGATGCAGCCAACCTTGAGCAGGTCCTCAAGGAAGCTGCGCACGGCATGCCCGACACCAACGATCGCGAGCACATGTACGACGGCAAGGAGTGGGCAGGCCGGCTGATCGAAGCGGCCGCCGCGTCCTCCTTCGCCAGCACCGCGGGTCAGGTGCTGGGTCGCCTGCTTCAAAGCGACGATGCCGCGGTGCGTGAGCTGGCCGTCTCGCTTCAGTATTCTCACAAGATTGTGAGCGGTGCCGATACTCTGGCGGCCATGCGCAAGCTGCGCCAGGCCGGCGACAAGGAAGCGGTCGCGACCCTCGCGGCGTCCGTGGCCAAGATGATCGACAAGGGCACGTTCAAGTACACGCCGGAGCTGCGCGACTACAGCGACATCCCCGATGCCCGCGATTCGCTCATGCGCGTCTATCTTCGGCACGATCGGCCCTGGGTGAAAAGCCATGTCGCCCAGCTGTTTCCCGCTGATCCCGGGGTTGCGCTCACCGTCATGGCCAGCGGCCTCTCGGGCATGGACAAAAGCGAAGTGCAGGGCATCGCCGCCGAGCTTGCGCCCGCGCTCGCGGCGCTTCCCGAAGCAGTGGCGCAGACCGTCCGCAACTATCTTCAGAAGAGGACCGCATGAGCGCGCAGCCCCGAAAATATTTCAAGGACTACACCGCCTTCGTCGAGCGCTTCGTCAGCGGCTCGGGTCGCGAAGCGCTGGAGGACTTCGATGTGAGCTCCATCGTCATGCTGCGCGGCGATGAGCGCGAAGAGGCGATCGATGTGCTGCTCGAACAGCTTGCCGCCTCCGTCAACGATCCGCGCATCCCGCGAGCACTGGCAGCCCTGAAATCGGATCGAGCGCTGCCGGCGCTGGAAAAGCGCGCAGCGACCGGACAGGACGATACCGCCGTCGCCACCGCCGAGTCGCTGTGGCGCTACTACAAGTCGCCCGCTGCAACTGCCGCGCTGGTGCGCATCGTGCGCACCTCCTATCTCGATCAGCCGCGCCTCGCTGCCGCGCAGCTCCTCGGCGAGATGCCCGGCCCTGAAGTGACAGCCGCGCTGCTCGATGCACTCTCCGATAAGGTCGAAGCGGTGCGCGGGGCGGCGCTGGATGCGCTCAAGCAGCGCACTGGTCTCGACAAGCTCCCCGGCCGCGGCGGTCGGCTCGCGCTGCTCACCGCGCGCCTCTACAGCTCGCTGTCCAGCGTGCGCGACGCCGCCCTGGCCGAGCTCCGCACGCTCTTTACCAACCTTCAAGCTGGCAAGACGCCGCAGGATCTGGGACTCGGCCGCGAAGACGCTCCCGACTCGCCCATGCTCGCGCGCCTGCGCAACAGCGTGTTTGGTGAAGGCGGCGTGCGCAGCAAGGCGCCCAGCAAGGTCGATCTGGAGGCCTTCAACGCGCTCACCGGCCCCGAGCGCGCCTGGGGCGAGCAGTTCATCATTCAGCTCATCGGCGACGGCGATCCGCGCGGCATCGAGGCCGCCGCCGCGCTGCACGCCGACTGGGCAGTGGCAGCCCTGCGCGAGGTCGCCAAGCGCCGCGGCAAGGCCGGAGTCGCCGCCAAAAAAGCGCTCTCCGATCTCGGAGTCAGCGCCTAGCTCCCCTACCCGTCCGCGGCCTGCACCAGCTGGCGACGCCGGCGACGCAGGCCGACGGCCAGCGCAATCACCACGCCGCCGCCCAGTCCAATCACACCGCCCAGCCGCTCGCTGCGCTCCTTGCTCGTCAGCCAGTTGGTCTTGCCGTCGAACGACGCCAGCAGCTCTTCCATATCCGCAAGCAGCCTTGGCTCATCCGCGGCCGGCCCCAGCAGGTTGATCTGCACCGCATCCTTGGCGATCGGCACCGTCGTACCCAGGATCACCTGCTGATGTCCGTCGTGCGTCGCGCTGGTCACCACCAGATCCAGCAAGAACGTCTTCCAGCGCGTCTTGCGATACTCGAAGTGCGTCAGCACGATTCCGGTTCCCTTCACCGATTCGTGCGCAGCCCGCTCCACCGTCTCGCGAATCAGATCTTCGCGGCCGATGGTTCCGCCCATCGACGTGATCTGAAGCAGCGCGAACGAGCCATCCCCCGGCTTGCCGCGCGCATAGGAATAGAGCAGGTTCGGAGCCTGCCGATCTTGCGCAAAGACCTCGTAGCCGCTCGGCAGCGAAAACGAGAACTCGCCCTTGAGGTCGTGCACCGCAGCGGCCTGCGCACGCCCCCAGAGCCCGCAAAGCGCAATCCAGGCACAGGCAAGAGCAACCAACAGAGTCCGCGAACGCAGCTGAGGCATGGCGGCCCTTTTACCGTGGAGCCGCCCCTTTCTCAAGCGTTTCGCCCACTCGCCCTGCCACCGGCAGCGGCTACGCCCGCTTCACCGCTTCGGCCCAGCGCTCTTTCATGGCCTTGGCTGAAGCCGGATCCAGCTCGGGCTGGAAGCGCCGATCCTCTTCCCACGCGCGCCGCACGTCCTCTTCAGAGCTCCACATGCCCACGCCCAGACCGGCCAGCAGCGCGGCTCCCTGCGCGGTGGTCTCCAGCATCTTGGGCCGCACGATCTCCACGCCCAACAGATCCGCCTGAAGCTGCATGAGCAGGTTGTTCTGCGCTGCTCCACCGTCGACGCGCAGGGCCGACAGGCGGATTCCGGAGTCTGCCTCCATCGCGCCCAGAAGATCGCAGTTCTGAAGCGCAATTCCCTCCAGCACCGCGCGCGCAATGTGGCCGCGACCGGTGCCGCGCGTAATTCCCGTGATGATGCCGCGCGCCTCGGGCCGCCAGTGCGGCGCCCCAAGTCCCGCCAGCGCCGGCACCGCCACCACCCCGCCCGAGTCAGGCACCGAGCTCGCCAGCGCCTCGATCTCGGATGCAGACTTGATCATGCCCAGTCCATCGCGCAGCCACTGCACCATCGCCCCCGCGATGAACGTGCTGCCCTCCAGCGCGTAGTGCGTCTGCGTATCGGTGCCGGCCTGCGTCGCCGTTGCGCCCGGCCGCTGCCACGCCAGCGTCGTCACCAGCCCGTGCTTGGACGGCACCACGCGCGCACCGGTGTTCATCAGCATGAACGCGCCGGTGCCAAACGTGCACTTGGCCTCGCCCGGCGCAAAGCACAGCTGCCCGAACAGGGCGGCCTGCTGATCGCCGGCGATTCCGGCAATGGGAATCCCATCGCGCAGCCCCGAAACGCCGCGCGTCTCTGCGCACACGCCCTGGGATGGCACGACGGTGGGCAGCGCCTTTTGCGGCACGCCGAGCAGCTGGCACATGCCGTCATCCCACGCCAGCTTGGCCAGATCGAACAGCAGCGTGCGCGACGCATTCGAGCCATCGGTGACCCACGCCTGACCGCCGCTCAGCCGATGGATCAGGAACGTATCGACCGTGCCAAAGCGCGCCTTGCCCCGCTCGACCTTCTCGCGCAGCCCCGGCACATGCGCCAGGAGCCACGCCATCTTGGTTCCCGAAAAATAGGGATCCAGCAGCAGGCCCGTGCGCGCGCGAACCTCGGCTTCATGGCCGGCGGCGCGCAGCCGCGAGCACTCGTCCGCGGTGCGCCGATCCTGCCACACGATCGCGTTGTGCAGCGGTCGGCCATTTTCATCGATGCACAGCGTGGTCTCGCGCTGGTTGGTGATGCCGATGGCCGCGATCTCCTCGGGCCGGACCTTGGATGCGCCCAGCGCATTGGCCAGCGCAATCTGCACCGAGCTCCAGATCGCTTCGGGATCGTGCTCGACCCAGCCGGGCTGCGGGTAGATCTGCGCAAACTCCGAGTAGCCGCGGGCGCAGACGCGCAGCCCCTCATCGACGAGCAGTACGGTGGTTCCGGTGGTGCCTTGATCAATGGCCAGGATGTATCGCGACATGGTCCCGGGATCTCCCCATAAAGAGGCCACTCGATCAAGCCAGATCAGGAATCGGCCGTGACCCCATCAATGTTGATCAACGTGAATCAACCACAATCAATATTGGTACAGGGCCAGCAGCCGCGACCGCTCGCGCTCCCAGCACAGCGACTGCTCCGCGACCTGCCGCGCCGCCTCCTGCATGGCGTGCAGGCGCGGGGGATCGGCCGCCAGCGTCGCCAGCTTGGCCGCAAGGTCCTGGGCGTCGCCCGGCGCAAAGGTCAGCCCCACCGCCGCGCCGCCGCTCAGCTCGTCCAGAATATGGCGATTTCCCGGCAGATCGGTCGCCACGATCGCCAGCCCCGCCATCAGGTACTCGAAGACCTTGCTGGAGGTGGCAAGCACGCGGCTCTGGCAGTCGGGCAGATGCACCGACAGGCCCACGTCGTGCTCTTCCCGAATCGCGGCGGCGACCAGCGCCTCGGCGCCGGGCAGGCGCGACGCCAGGCGCACCCGTCCCGCGATGCCCAGCCTCGCGATGCGGCCGCGCAGCGCCTCCTCGTCGCGCACCCCGCCGCGCAGCGTCAACGTCACCTGCGGCAGCGCCGCCACCGCCTGGAGAGCGCTGTCCACGCCGGGCTGCTCCAGCCCCACCCAGGCGCCGTGCAGCAGCAGCCGCAGCGGCCGCGCAGCGTCAAACTGGGCCACCACCTGACGGGCCGGACGCGGCACCAGAGGCGGCAGGTTGCGCAGCACCGTCGGACGCGCCCCACCGTAGCGACGCTGGAGCTCGTCGGCCAGGAGATCGCTGACCGTGATGCTCGCCCGCGCTCCCCGCATCAGCGCCGCTTCGACGCGCGCCCGCGCCCGCCGCTCGCCCGGTCCGAGGTGCGGGCTCTCGTCGGCGTAGAGCTCGTGCGCGTCGTAGATGTAGGGCCGCTGGCGCAGCCGGGCCGCCCACGCCGCCGGCACCAGCGTGTCCAGGTCATTGGCGTGATAGATGTCCGCGTCCACCGTCGCTGCCATCAGGGTCAGCTCCACGGCGCACGGCGCCACCAGGAGCTCGGCGAAGGGCGGCAGCGGCCCCAGCTTCTCGACCAGCAGCCGGGCAGCGTGCCGCCGCGCTGCCGACGCCAGCCAGACGAGCCCGGCGACACCCCCGGTTCGCCGTCGCTGGAGCCGCCAGCTCCGCACCCCCGGCAGCTCCGGTGGCGCAGCCGCGGTGTCGTTCGGACCGACGACGCCGAGCAGCGTCACCCGATGCCCGGCCGCGGCCAGCGTCTCGGCGTGGCGCAGGACCCGACCGTCGAAGAGCAGCGGGTTTCCTGCCAGCATGCAGACGTGCATCGAGGCCCGATTCCGCAGCTGCTAGCGCTTCGACCTGGGAAATATCAGGATGTACGAGCCCGCGCTGCGCCGCACCACCGCGGCCTGCGCCGGCTTTGCGCGCTTTTTGTACTGCGCGTACCAGGGCTCGCCGGTCATGCTCGGGTCGCGCTCGATGTACTCGGGCACATACAGATCGATTTCCACATAGCGCCCGGGAAAGCTCTTTTCGGCCTGCGGACCAAACGAGTAGCTCGCCAGCTCGCTCTTGGGCACCAGATCGTTGTGCACCGCGCCGCCGTAGACCATGACGAAGCGCGTCTCGCCCGCCTCGCTGCGCCGCTTGGCGACCTCAGTGATCTTTTTGTAGAGGAGGTCGGTGATGAGCTTGAGCAGCTTCTCGTAATCGACCTCGCCCGAGCCGAGCAGCGAGTTGTAGTCCTCGCACGACAGCTTCAGGATGTGCGGCTGGATGCCCTGCGACTTGGCCTGCTTGACCAGCGTCACCAGCTCGTTTTCCGTGGTCTCGGGGCGCTTGGTCGTCTTCTGCACGTCCTGAACCGCGACCGCCTCTTTCTTGCCGCAGTTGCCGTCGGTGATCCAGGTTTCGAGCACCAGATCCGAAGCGCGGCTGGCCACCACGCCCAGCAGCTGATCGGTAAAGTGGCGCAGCGCCGAGGGAGCGCCGCTGCCCTTGCCCTTTTTCGGGTCCACGGTCTCGTGGTATTCGCCGAACGCGACGACGCGCGGCCCGTCGCCATCCTTCTGCGCCCGCGCCAGGATCGCCCCCAGCGCCTGCACTGCCGACGGATGCGCCGAGACCTCCGCGGCCGGCGCCGCTTCAGCAGGCGCAGCAGCGGGTTCGTCGGCGGCGTGCGCCGTGCCGGCTGCAAGCGCCAGCCAACCCGAAATCAAAAAACGAGCACTGCGAGATAGAGACATGACAGGCCTAACGGAGATGGCTCCGCTTGACCAAGTTTAGAAAGTCGTTGCTGAAGGTGTCCATCTCGTTCGCCAAAACTTTTATCCGACGGGCGAAGTAGTTGAACGCCATGACCGCGGGGATGGCGGCGACCAGGCCGATCGCGGTGGCGATGAGCGCCTCTGCGATGCCCGGAGCGACGGTGGACAGGTTGGCCGAGCCCTTGGAGCCGATGTTGCGGAAGGCATCCATGATGCCCCACACCGTGCCGAAAAGACCCACAAACGGCGCCGATGAACCGACGGTGGCCAGAAACGGCGTCAGCGATTCGAGCACCGTCATCTCGGCGATCGTGCTGCGGCGCAGCGAGCGCTCGATGTTCTCCAGCGAGCCCTCGCTATCCAGCTGCGCCCCGTCGGTGGGCTTGTTCACGCGCTTGAGCTCCAGGTAGCCGGCGCGGAACATGGCGGCGATGGGAGAGCGCGGCAGCTGCTTGGCGCGCTCGTACAGATCTTCAAAGCGCTTGTTCTGGTAGAAGGCGTCGAGAAACTCGCCCGACTCGCGCGCCGCCCGGCGCAGCTGAAACGACTTGTAGCCAATCACGAAGGTCGTGACGACGAAGAACGAGATCAGCAGGAACAGCACGAACAGCACGACGCCGCCCGAGCTCAGGACCAGCTGAAACAGGTCCATCTCCTTGCCTGCCGCCGGTCCGGTTGCCAGCAGCGACGGCAACCCACCTACCGAGCCGCCAAAAACCGCCACCGACATCACCTTGGGAAGCCCATCAAGAATCGCTTGGCCGAGCATGTTCCCCAAAAGGTAGAACGTCCGCCTGTCCCGGGTCAATGCGATCGCCGCAGGACATCACTTGTGTTTTCGCGGAAACAGACGGCTGCGCGGCGGTGGGTCCACGACCGAGGAGGCGTGACGAATGTCGTCGATGACGTAGTAGCAGCGCGGGTCGACCTCGCGCGCCGCGTCGAGCAGCCGCGGCACCTCGCGACGCTCGGTCTCGGTGTACAGCGAGTGCACCGGCCCGTCGCGCCCGCGCCCCTCGAACACCGTCACGCGGAAGCCGAGGGCGCGCAGCTTCTCCGCAATCTCCCCACCTTGTCGGGAAAAGACCCGCACCACCTGATGGCCGAACGCGGCCCAGCGCTCGATCGTCAGGCCGATATAGTTACCGCAGGCAAAACCCGCCGCGTAGGCCACAGCGAAATAGGGGTGTCTCAGGTTGGTGACGACCTTGGAAACGGCCATCACCCAGATGAAGACCTCGAAAAAGCCCAGCACCGCGGCCAGCGCCCGGCGCCCCTGCGTCACCATCACCAGCCGCAAGGTGCCGAGGGAGACGTCGCAGACACGAGCCGCGAAGATGAGCAGGCAGAGCCACAACAGGGAAGGATCCATGGGGACCGGAGACTTTGCAGTCTAGCGGAAAGCCCGGCAGGTCGCAGCAGCAGCGAAACGGGCTAGCTTGCTCGGGATTTCACTGAGCCATTGATTCCGTCGGAAAAGTTAGCAAAATTACAAATACTATGGAGACTGCAAAAAGTAGCCAGCGTGATATCCAGGCTTTGGCCGGACTCAGTGGACAGATGCCTTTGGTGCCCGTCATGGGCCAGCAGACGATGCGGGCCCTGGAGCTGCGGGCCTACGACGGTGTCTCGCTGGTCCACGTCAACAACCGCCCCGTGCCCACCCCCGGTCCAGGCGAGGTCCTGGTGCGCGTCCACTCGACGCCGGTGAGCGCGGCCGATCTGCTGTTTCTGCACGGACGCTATGGTGCGCCGCGCCCCCTGCCCGTCATCCCGGGGCTGGAGTGCAGCGGCATGGTGGTGCAGGCGGGCAGCGGCCTCTTGGCGCGGGCGCTCGTCGGACGGCGGGTGGCGTGCAGCGCGGCCGGGCGTCCCGACGGCACCTGGGCCGAGTACGTCTGCGTGTCGGCGCGCACCTGCATCCCGCTGCGCAGCTTCATCGGCTTTGAGCAGGGTGCGTCGCTCCTGAGCAGCGGCATCGCGGCCTGGGCGCTCATGGACCTGGCGCGGGCGCGCGGCTCCATGGCGATCGCCCACACCGCTGGGGACTCGGCGCTGGGCAAGATGCTGGCGCAGCTGGGTCTGCGCCGCAAGGTGCCGATGCTGCACGTCATCGAGCGGGCCGAGCAGGGCGAGGCGCTGGCTGGCCTCGGCGCGACCCAGATCCTGAACAGCAGCACGACACTTTATCCGCAGCAGCTGGCCGCCGCGTTCGAGAACCTGGGCATCAGCGTCGTCGTCGAGGCCAATGCCGGCCCGCACACCGATCTGCTGCTGCGCGCCCTGCCGCCCGGCGGCACCATGCTCGTGTGCGGCAGCCAGCCCGAGGCCGACTGCACCATCGACCCGAGCGAGATCATCTTCGGCCGCAAGAAGATGGAGGGCTTCATCCTCTCGGACTGGCTGGCGCGCACCAGCTACGCCCGCGCCGTGCAGGCCGGGCTCGTGGTGCAGCGCATCCTCAGCTCGGAGGTGCGCACCGAGTCGACCGCCAAGCTGCCGCTCGACAGCTACCACAAGGCGCTGGACCTGATGTTCCGCGGCCGCGTAAACGACGGTCAGGTGATGTTCTCGCTGCTGCGCGCGACGTAAGACTTAGTCCAAACATGGCGGGCGCGGCGGCGGGAAGCGCGGCGGTGTTCCGCCGGGCAGGATGCGCTGCAGGTAGGCAAAGTCGGTGTCGCAGAAGACCGCGGGACCGCCTGAGCCCAGCTCTGCCCGCTCGCGGAAGCTGCGCAGGCCGCCGCTGTTCATGATGCGCCCGAGGACGCGGCCGTTGTTGTGGTAGTCGCCGCTGGCGTTGCTGGGGTTGGCGAGACCCAGGCTGTGCCCGAGCTCGTGCGTCATGGTGGTGCCGATGAGGTTTCCCAGCACGAAGATCGCGCAGGCGATCAGGTGCGGGCGATCGCCGGGCTCCACCGGACAGATGTTGCCGTCGGTGAGGGCCGGAACCGCCGCAGCCTCGGACGCCGCCGCTGCTGCCGCCGCGCCGCTGACATCGGGCCGCAGCGGGTCGAAGATGCGGTCAAAGAGCGCGCGGTCGGCCCCGGGACCCTGGATCTGCTCGACGTTGCCCGGATGCGCCGAAAAGCCCAGCAGCTGCTCGGCAAAGACGCCGCCGTAGCCGGGCGCGCCGTCGTTCATGGTGACGGCGTTGACGCCGCCGATGCGATCGTAAAGTCGCAGGTTCTGCCGATCGCGGCCCGGGGTGTTGTCGTAGCCCAGGTAGCCGAGACCATTGGGATCGCTGCCGCCGATCTCGACGACGGTGTAGAGGGCGAAATCGCTGGGCGGCGCGGCGTCGGGATCGACCTCGCGAAACTCGATGTTGGCGCCGGCATAGTCGCGACGGGCGACATCGAAGACGCGCGCCCGCACGGCCAGGTCCACGGCGCGCAGGCCGAACAGCCGCAGGCTCTCGCGATACGAAGGCAGAAACTTCACCAGCACCAGCTGCTTGACCGGCAGCAGCGTCAGCTGCACGGCCGTGGGCAGGCCGGTGACGCTCTCTTTGCCGGCGCGCAGGATGAGCGTCGCGGTGCCATTGAAGGTGCCGGCGGCCTGACGCAGCCCGCCGCGCGGCGCCAGCGCCTGCCCCAGCGCATCCGTCTCGTCGAGCACGTAGCGCCCGACCGGCCCGTCGGGATAGCGCCGCACCGGCTCGATGACGATGTCCAGATCCACGGGAATCATCAGCGGGGCGCCGGCCAGCATGAACTGCCCGAGCAGCCGCACCAGCGTCGCCTCGCCCGGACGGCCGCCGATGAAGCCGGCGCCTTGCAGCTCCACATACTGGCCCAGGCTGGCGGCGGACGGCGTGAAGCTGCGCAGCTCGGGGGCGACCTGGGTCACGGCCAGCGCGCGCGAATCGGAGCGCACCGGCACCGTGCCCATCTGCTGGTTTTTTAGCAGGACCTGGCCGGTGAAGCGCCCCGGGCGGATGCCGTGAATGCTGGGCGAATAGGCGAAGATTCCGACGCGCCGATCCAGCGGCCTGGTGGGCAGCGGCCGAAGCGGTACCTCGATGCCCGCAACCTGCCGCCCGACGCTGGCGCAATCTCCGGTGACCCCATCGGGCACAAAGCAGCCATCCAGCACCGCGACCGTCTGCCCTTCGATGCCGCCGAGCAGCAGGCCATCGCCGTGCACCACCACCCAGTCATTGGGATGCAGCGGGCCATCGCCCATCTCGACGGTGGCCAGCACCGGCTGAAGCACGCTGCGGACCTCCAGATCCACGCGCAGCGGCGGTGAGTTGTGCGAGCTGAGGTCGATCGCGCTCTCCACGATGAGCACCGCGTGAGCGTCAAAAGTACCGTCGGTGGTGCCCAGGGCTGCGAACAGCTCGGCGCCCACCAGCACATGGGCCTCGGTCGCGCTCACGTACTCGGCGCGCAGCCGCACATCGAACGTGCTCTTAACCCCCTGGCTCGACTTCAGGTTACCCGACAGCAGCAGCGAGAGCGAGCCGTCGCCCGGGCTCGGAAAGCTGCGCCCCGTCAGCACGATCTGGCTGCCCGGCAGCAGCACCTGCGGCCCCAGGGCGACCAGCGCCAGATCCGCCAGACCGGGGTCGGGGTCGGAGAGCCCCGAGGACGACGGCGCGCACGCCAGCACGGCAAGCAGCGCCAGCAGGCTGAGGGCAGAGCGAGCAGCGGCAGCCATCAGGGCCTCCGAAGGACGATGACGTAGGTCTTCTGGATCGTCTGAGCGGCGGCGCCGGCCACGATGGTCAGCGGATAGACGGTGTCGTCGGCGATCTGCGCCGGTGTGGGACAGAACGCCAGCTCGCCCGCCAGATCGCCGGTCTGCACCAGCGTCGCTCCGGCAGGCGGCTGGCTCAGGCTCAGCTCGACGCGCGAGGCGGCGGTCGCCTCGACCACAACCGAGACGTGGACGCAGTCGCTCTGCCGCAGATCGAGCGTCGTCCCCTCCCCCACCGGCTCGCGAAAGACCGGCGCTTCGCTGCCGCTGTCCACATTCAGCGTGAGGTCTGCGACACCCTCGGCGCTGCCCGTGCGCGCCCGGAACTCGATCGCCTGCGGCCCGATGTCGTCGGCAACCGGCGTCCAGCGCCACACCGCCCGCCCCAGGGTATAGATGGTCACCGTCGGACGGCGCAGGCGGGTCGCCAGCTCGGGATGGTTCAGCGAGCGCCACTCCCAGACGACCGTCTCGTCGCTGACCGGCACGGCCAGGGGAACGCTGACCTCGCGTCCGACGTGCGCATAAAGCGGCGGAACGACGGTAATCGGCATCACATCCAGGCCCAGCTGACATCCCGCGCACGGAAAAAGCAGCGGAATCAGCGTCGGCAGAATCAGATGGAGCGCGTGTCGCGGCACCCGCAAAAAATACAACCTTTTGCCAGCTTGACGAGCGTGAAAAGCGGGTAAGGTTGGCCGGTGCGCAGGGCAAGGAAGGGGCCCGCATGGGCCGTCAGCCTCGTGGCGGTGGGGCTCCTCATGGTCATGGGGCTGGGGGTGCGGGTGCGGCTCGGAAGCGACTGGACTTCGCTGCTTCCCGACGGTCACGCCTACGTCACCACCGCCTGGCAGTGGTTTTTCGAGCCCTCGGCAAGCAGCCCGAGTCACCTGACGGTGGCGAAGCAGACGATCCCGCCGCTCATGCGCGAGCAGTCGCCGGGGAGCTGCCGGCCGCCGGGATATCCGCTGTTTCTGGCCGCAGTGACCCGGGGGCCGATCGAGGGGCCGCCGTCGTTCTTCATCCCGGTCAAGAAGTGGCAGCTCGGGCTGGATCTGCTGACGTGCGTCTGGGTGCTGCTGCTGGCGCGGCGGCTCCACGGCGGCGCAGCCGGCGGCATCGGGCTGGTGCTGGCGCTGTTCTGTCCGACGCTGGTGCTGTTTACGGCGGCCATCCTGACCGAGACGCTGGCGACCTTTCTGCTCACCGCGCTGGCCGGGCTGCTGCTGTGGGCCGGGGCAGCGAAGGTCGCCTGGCACCGGCTGCTGCTGATGGGGCTGGCGGGACTTGTGGCGGCGGCATCGGCGCTGGTGCGTCCCGACGGGCTGCTGTGCGGGCTGTACCTGCTCGCGCTGCCGCTGCTGTGGAGCGAGCTGGCGCTGGGGGCGCGGCTGCGGCTCATCGCCTGCGGGGTGGTGCCGTTTGTGCTGCTGCTGTCGCTGTGGCCGCTGCGCAACTGGGTGCGATTTGGCCGCCCGCACCTGTACGCCGAGCTCTGCGACATTCGCAATCAGCCGCTGGAGCGCACGGCGGTGTCGCACTGGATGGCGACGTGGATCACCAGCGAAGAGGAGCTTCCCGATACGCTCTGGTGCCTGCTCAAGCCCTACTGCACGGCGCTGGCGACGGACTATCCGGCCAGCGCCTTCGACTCGCCCGCCGAGCAGGCCGAGCTCGGGCGGATCCTGACGCTGCGCAACCGCGAGGGAATGTCGCCTGCGGTCGACGCCGGCTTTCAGCAGCTGGCCCGCAGCCGGCTGGCCCGCCACCCGCTGCGCACGCTCGTCGGTCTGCCGGTGATCCGCGCCTATCGAATGCTGACGGGGCGCAACGATCTGCTGCTGCGCAGCACCCGGCAAGCGCCGTGGCCAGCGGCAACGCGGCTGGTGCAGCCGTGGCTGAAGCGGCTGGCGCAGGGCTATGTCGGGCTGGCGGTGGCCGGGCTGCTGGTGCTGCTGCTCGGCGGTGGCTCGGGACGGCGGCGGCTGGGCTGGGCGATGCTCATCCTGGTCGGTCTGCGGGTGGGGGCGCTGGCGTTTGTGGGCGCGGTCGAGAGCCGCTACCTCATCGAGATCCTGCCGCTCCTGCTGGTGCTGGATGGCGTGGCGCTGGCCGCTGCGGGCTCGGCGATCTATCGTCTGCTGCGGCCGGTCTCGCTGCGCAGTCAGTGACCACAGCGGAGATCCCTCGACGCCGTCGGCGCCCAGAGGGCGATCGGACGCGGCGCTGCGGGGCCTGCTCGTCCTGCGTCGCGATGCCTCAGGCGATCGGCGACGGCTGCGCGGTGCTCTCGAGGAGCGTCTCCAGCTTGAGCGGCTAACCTCTCAGAAAACTGCGGGGCCTCGACTGAGAAAAATTTCGTGATATAAATTACATAATGACTCAGCTAGCAACTGCTCTCAGCGCCCGAACCCGCCTTCGATCCCTGCGTCCTGACCTTGGCCTGGGCAGCCTGGCCGGCGCAGGGGCACTGCTTGCCTTGCTGACCGCGGCGCCGCCCGCTCTTGCCGACGGCGCGAACATCATTGCGACCGTCGCCAGCTCGCGCGAGCCCTGGCAGCCCTACAAGACCAAGAGCGGCGTTGCCGTCGAGCGCCGGCCGGTCGCGGGCTCCAAGTATTACGAGTACCGCTCCTCGGTCACCGTGGCCATGGCGCCGGCCGCGGTGCTGCGCGAGCTGTGGACCCACGTGACCGATGGCAACGCGACCATGATCAAGCATCGCCAGGTGCTCAAGCAGTCCGACAGCGAGATCCTGCTTTACGATCAGATCAAGACGCCGGTGGTCAGCGACCGCGACTACACGCTGGTGATCCACAAGAGCGCCGACGAGGCGAATCAGCGCTATCAGATGACCTTCGAGACCGCCAACGAGCGGGGTCCCGCAGTCGACCCGAAGTACGTGCGCATTCCCGCCATCCGCGGCGCCTGGAGCGCGGAGCCCGA
>Ga0075163_10000958_pt1 | contig 38419 bp, 30 predicted proteins | sample JI1023141ADNA_FD_71478 | JGI IMG/M metagenome (GOLD analysis project Ga0075163, IMG submission 71478) | Wastewater effluent complex algal communities from Wisconsin, to seasonally profile nutrient transformation and Carbon sequestration -... | ecosystem: Engineered > WWTP > Effluent > Algae...
ATGGCCCCTGAGCTGCAAGAGATAAGTTCGTTGATTTGGATCTGTCGGGTGCGGTCATCGGTCCGGCCTATTGACTTGACGCTAATGGCTGCTGGCCAGGTCCCGCTTATGCAATCGAGCTCAAGGCTGTGACAGCGCCTCGGGCTGTCCTGCTCTGCGGTCCGCTTCTCGATCCTCATCAACTCATTGCGCCCTCGCAGGTTGGAGCAGCGGCACTGGCCGCTGCTATCTTGTTCAGACCATCCGGCGCGCGATAGGCTTGGCCCCGGGCCAAGACGCCCCGGGCGATGCCGGGGCGGTCTGCGAGGCGGGCCTGCGCCCGACTAGGCGGTTCGTGGCGATCAAGAGCGAAGAGGCGCAAGCTGAGGCAGTCGTGTTCCGCACGCGCGATCTATTGGTCCGCCTGCGCACCTAGATCATCAACGCCTTGCGAGGCCATCTTGCCGGATTCGGTTTGGTCGTCGCCAGTGAAGGCGAGCACGCACCTAGGCTAGTTGCGATTTTAGAAGGTCCCGCTTCACAGGTGCCCAATGCAGCGCTCGTGATCTTGGCTTTAAAGGTGGAGCAGATGCAGGACCCCGCCAGCAGGGTGACTCAACTCGATAAGGAGATCGCTCGGCGGGCCAAGGAGGATGCCGTTACGCGAAGGCTCACGACCATCCCGACATAGGCCGGGTGCGCTAGCAGCTCCTCGACATCACGCAGACTTAGCTTGAAGCGGAATAGAGCCACGTCACGTGCTGGATGACGGCGGGCGGGAAGCGGTGCGTTTGTTGGCAATTCGCATCTTTGGGGTCGCCCGAAGGCCAATGAGCTCGGACTTGCCCGAGACTGGTTAGCGTTAGCCTGACAGCATGGTTGTTGTCGTTCTAAGCAAAAATCCCTCGTAACCGTTGGCTGCGCTCGCCTTGCACATCTGCAGGTACATCGGCACGCCGCCGGGATAATTGAGTAATTCCCGTGGCTTGCCGGGAATGTTGGCGCCCATGTACCAGGAGTCAGCCAAGGGAAAGAGCGTCATGGAGCCAACTGCCTCGACATGGTCCTTCCACGTCTGTTCGGCGGTGGGGGTCGCCTCGAACCGGCTGACGCCCTCGTCGCGCATGTGTTTCAGGAATTCGACCACCCAGTCGCCCTGCAGTTCGGCGCAGGTGGGCCCGTTGCAGAAGCCCGAGGGGCTCTGGGGGCCGTAGAGGAAAAGCAGGTTGGGGAAGCCGGCGCTCGCCATGCCCAGGTGGGTTCGCGCGCCCTGCGCCCACTTTTCCTTGAGCGTCAGCCCTTCGACGCCGCGGATGTCGATCTGCGTCAGCCCACCGGTGACCGCATCGAAGCCGGTGGCCAGTACCAAGACGTCGAGGTCGTACTCGCCGTCAGCCGTCCTTACGCTGTTTGCGGTGATCTCCAGGATGGGGGTGACCTTCAGGTCCACGAGGCGCACGTTGTGCTGGTTGAAGACGTCGTAATAGGTCTGCTCGAGGGACGGGCGCTTGACCCCAAAGGGGTGCGGCGGCTCCCGTGGCGCGAGCTGCTCCGCCACTTTCGGATCCTGGATGCGCAACTGCACCTTTTCGCGCCAGAAGTCGTAGGCTGTGCGATTGGCCTCCAGGTTCATCATCACGTCGTAGAAGGTCGAGGCCCAGAAGCTGAAACCACCCGCGGCCCAGCTCGCCTCATAGATGGCCAGCCGCTCCTCGGGAGAGACCTCGAGCGCAGACTTCCCGCTCGCGTGGAAGTCGAAGCCTCCGAAGCTCTCTCGCCGCCGTGCGAACCGAGCGGGGTAATCCCGTTTCATTTCGACCTGCGTCGCCTCGTCCAGCGCGCGTTGCTGCATCGCCAGCGCCAGAATCGGCGTGCGCTGGAAGACGGTAAGCTCAGCGGCCAAGGCCGCGGCTTCCTGCACCACCTGCACGCCGCTGGCGCCCGTGCCGATCACGCCCACGCGCTTGGCGGTCAAGTCCAGGCCGTTCTGCGGCCACCAGGCGGTGTGGTGCTTGGCGCCCTTGAACCGGTCCAGACCCTTGAGGGCGGGAACATAGGGCTTCGCGGCGAACCCCGTGCAGAGCACCAGGAATCGCGCCTGCAAAGCGCAGCCGTCCTGTGACCTCACGGTCCACTGCTGCTTTCCTTCGTCGAATTCCGCGGCTTCAACGCGGGTGTTGAATCGGATGTCGCGGCTCAGATCGAGCTTCTGATCGACGTAACGAAAATAGCGACGAAGCTCGTCCCAAGCCGGGAACCGCTCGGTCCAGGTCCAGTCGCGCCAGAGGTCCTCGCTGGAGAACTCATACATCGGGACGTGGGTATCGACGCGGGCGCCAGGATAGCAGTTCCAGTACCAAATGCCACCCAGGTCGGCGCCGGCCTCAAGCAGCCGCACCGAGAACCCCAGCTGGCGCAGGCGATGGAGTTGATAGATACCGGTGAACCCCGCGCCGACCACCAGGATGTCGAACGCCTCGACGGATTGGGTTTCGGACGTCATCGCGGATTGGGCTGTCATGACCTTACGCCAGTCCCAGGTCGCGCCGCGCGAAATCCGCGACCGTCTTGTAGTCTGCCTTGCCGTTCGAGGCTCTGAGAGGCACACGGGTCACCAAGATGCGCTTAGGGGTCTTGTAGCCGGCCAGGCTGGCGCGCACGTGGCGGCGCACATCGTCCTCGTCGAACGCGGCGCCGCTCGCCACCGCCACCACGCCGGTCACGGCCTGGCCCCATTTGTCGTCCGGTACCCCGACCACCAGCGCGTCCTCGATCGCCGCGTGGGTCTTCAGCGCCTCTTCAACTTCTTCGGGATACACCTTCTCGCCGGCGGTGTTGATGCAGGCGCTACCGCGCCCCAAGAGCGTCATGGCACCATCGGCCTCTACCATGCACCAGTCCCCTGGGATCGAATACCGCTGGCCGCCAATGGTTCGGAAGGTCTTGGCGGTCTTTTCCGGATCCTTGTAGTAGCCCAGAGGAATAGGGCCGCCGATGGCGATGATCCCGGCCTCACCACTGCCGGGCTCCACAAGGTTCTCGTCCTCGTCGAAAACCTTGCACCGGGGGCCGATCTGGAACGTCGCGGTCCTGACCTCACCGTCCTTGGTCATGGCGGAGGAGCCGAAGCCGAGCGCCTCTGAAGCGCCGAAGGAATCCATCAGCACGACTTGCGCAACATGGCGCAACAGACCGGCCTTGACCTCACGGCTCCACATCACGCCGGACGACACAATCGAGACGAGGCTCGACGTGTCGAAGCGGCCTGGGTTCGCGTCGAGGGCCTGCAGCATCGGCTTGGCGAAGGCGTCCCCGACGATGGCGATCGATTGCACCTTCCGGCGCGAAACGACCGACCAGAGTTCGTCAGCGTCGAACGAGGGGGTCTGCAGGGTGACCACGCAGCCGCCGTTCATCATGCATCCGATCGCGGTGATGAGACCAGTTCCGTGCATCATCGGGCAGGCTGGAAGGGTTCGGCTTCCTGGACCGGCCGCGCGAACGAAGTCGAGATGGGCGTCGAGGGTTTCCGGCGCTGGCCCGAGCCGCCGCACCGCGTCGAGCTGGGCCTCACGCATGTCCTCATGGCGCCACATGACCCCCTTGGGCAGGCCCGTCGTACCGCCCGTATAGATGAACAGAAGGTCGTCTGGAGACCGCTTGATCCCTAGGGGGGCGCCCTCACCTGTCGCGGCGAGGTCTTCATATCGCTCCGAGAAGGGCGCCGGCGGATCGTCATCGCCGATCTCAATGAACGTGGCGACCTTGGACAGCCGATCCTTCAGCTGGAGCACTGTGTCGCGAAACTCGGAGCCATAGATGACGGTCTGCGCATCCGAATCGTCGAAGATGTAGAACACCTCGTCGGGCTTGTAGCGATAGTTGACGTTCACGTGCGTCAGCCGGCTTTTGAAGCATGCCGCCAGCGCCTCGCCATACTCCGGGCGGTTGCGCATATAGAACGCCACCTTGTCGCCGGCCTTCGCGCCGCGAGCCAGGATTGCGCGCGCCAAGTTGTTCGACCGACGCGACGTCTCACCCCAGGTGATCGTCCGATCCCCATGAATGAAAGCCGGTGCGTCCGGCGGAAGGGCCTTCGGGAGCGCGTCGAGGATGTCGCCGAAATTCCAGGTCATGGGCATATTTCCTAGCCGGCGATCCAGCCCTGTAGGCGGGCAGCCTCATTGCGCAAGAGTTCTGGTCCGCCGAGCAGCTGCCGATCGAGGCCGATACGCTTGAACCAGTAGTGCAGCCCGGCGAGGTCGGTGAAACCCATGCCCCCGTGCACCTCCGTGGAAGTGCGTGCGACGAACCGGCCGACCTCGGAAAGATGTGACTTGGCATGGCACGCCATTAGGGACGCCTCGTCCGGCGCATGGTCGAAGGCGTGCGCCGCGTACCAAACCAGCGAGCGGCAGGGCTCGAGCGCCGCCGCCATATCGGCGCACATGTGCTTGACCGCCTGGAAGGACCCGATCGGCCGGCCAAACTGCACGCGCGTACCAGCGTAAGCCACGGCCTGTTCGATCATCGCCGCGCCTGCGCCCAGGATGTCGGCGGCCAGCATGATGCGCCCTGCATCTATGATCCGCCTGGTCGTCGCAGCGCCACCAACGGGCAACGGATCGGCCTTGACTCCCGTCAGTCGAAGCTCTCCGACCGACCGGGTCTTGTCGATGGTCGTCAACGGGATCTGCGTGAGACCGGCCGCGTCGGCCGCCACTAGGTGCAATGCGGCAGCGTTGTCCGCCACCACGAACAGGGCAGCGTCCGCCGCGTCGAGTACGAACAGTGCTGTCCCGTCAAGCCACCCGTCCTTGGCGACCACTCCGGAGCCGTCCCGGCGCTCCACGGATTGGCTTACCGCAACGGCCGCGGTCGCTTCCCCGCTCGCCAGCTTCGGTAACCACGCACGACGTTGGGCGTCCGACCCGCCGAGCATGATCGCCAAGGGCGCCATCACATGGGCGGCCGCGAAATGCGCCGGCGCGACGCCATGGCCAAGCGCTTCCGCGACGAGTGCGGCCTCCAGCAGGCCCAGGCCAATTCCGCCGAATTCCGCGGGGATGATGACCCCCGGCACGCCGAGATCCGCCAGGCCCGCCGCGACATCTGGGCAATAGGGCTTAGCGGCGGCAGCGATATCCCGCACATGCCGCAGCGGGGACTGTTCCGCGAGATAGCGGGTCACGGCGTCCTGCAGCATGCGCTGCTCGCTCGAAAGACCGAACTCCATCAGACGCGGCTCCCTTCGTGGGCGAGCTTTGGCTCCCGCGGCATGCCCAGACCCCGCTCCGCGATGATATTCTTCTGGATCTGGGCGGTGCCCCCGCCAATGATCAGACCGAGCTGAAACATGTAGGCCTGCTGCCAGGCGCCGTGGGCGCGCAGATGCGGACTACCGTCGTAGAGCACTCCGAGCTCGCCAAGGGCGTCGATGGCCAATGCCGAAATCTGATGGGCCAGCTCACAGGCCTGTAGCTTGACGATCAGCCGCGCGAGCCCTGCGTCGCCGCCGTTCGCCGAGGCGCTAAGGATGCGGAGCCCGTTGAACTTCATAGCCGCGAGTTCCGCCTGCAGGCGCAGCAGACGATCCCTTAGGATCGGGTTGTCCATGATCCGGCCGTCGCCAGCCGTCTCGTTCCGCATCAACTCCGCCAAGGCAAGGAAGCGGTTCTCGAGCTGACCCGGGTCCCCCAGCATTCCGCGTTCGTGCTTGAGGGTGGCATTGGCGACGAACCAGCCCTGCCCGCGCTTTCCCACGATTTGGTACTTAGGGACGCGCACGTCGGTGAAGAAGGTCTCGTTAAACTCAGCGTGGCCGGTCATGGTCACCAAGGGTCGAACCTCGATCCCCGGCGTCTTCATCGAAAAGATCAGATAGCTGATCCCGTCATGCTTGGCCTTGTCCGGCTCGGTGCGCACGAGGCAGAAGATCATGTCGGCCTCGCGCGCCGTGCTGGTCCAGATCTTCTGACCATTGATGACGAAGTCATCGCCATCCTCCGTCGCGCGCGTCTGGAGGCTGGCGAGGTCCGACCCCGACCCAGGTTCGGAATATCCCTGACACCAGATCACTTCGCCGCGAATGGTCGGCCCGATCCATTGCCGTTTCTGCTCCTCCGTGCCGAGTTCCAGGAGGGTTGGAACCAGCATGGAAATGCCCTGGCTCTGCAGCCCCGGCGGCACGCTGGCTCGGGCGAATTCCTCGCCGATGATGCGGGATTTCAGGATGTCAGGCGCGGCCCCATATCCCCCATACTCTTTCGGGATGGTCCGCGCGGCGTAACCATGGGCGATCAATAGTTTCTGCCAGGCCACAGCCCCTGCGGAGGGTCGCTGCGCCGCCCCGCCGCCCTTGGGCGCAGCATGACGGTGGGTCTCAAGAAAGACGAGCACTTCGCGCCGGAAGGCCTGATGTTCGGCGCTATAGGTCAGATCCATCGGCCTATCCTTCCAAGAGGGTCCTGGAGCTTGAACGGGTCGCAACTCATGGCGCCACCTGCTCAGAGGGCTCGAAGCAAGGCAGCCGGAAGCCGTCTCCAAGCTCTCGGAAGAGCAGTTCGACGCGGATGCCCAGTTGCAGCGCGTTGCGGTCACAGTTCAGCAACCGGCTCGCCATTCGCACGCCTTCGTCGAGTTCCACCAGCGCGGCGACATAGGGGATTTCCGCAGCGAAGGCGGGGTGAAGCGCCTGATGGGTCACGGTCCAAGAGTAAAGGCTGCCGGTCCCGCGGACAGGCGCCCAAGCGAAATCTGGAGACCCGCACCGCGCGCACATGTAGCGCGGCAGGAACCGCCACGCGCGGCAGTCCGAACAACGCTGGAAGCGCAGGCGTCCATCCTGGCATTGACGCCAGAAGGCGTCGTCTATGGGATCTTGGGTCCTGGGAAGCGGCGCGGGAACGGTGGGGGGGTGCATGGGTCTCAGGTCCTCAAGATCGCCAGGCTGCCGTCGCCGAGATCGCCCCATCCGGTGACCAAACCAATTCTGGCGCCTGGCACCTGGCGCGCGCCGGCGTCGCCGCGAAGCTGGCGCACCGCTTCTAGCACGTGGTTGAGGCCCCAGACGTGGGCCTCGCTGAGCAGACCGCCATGGGTGTTCAGCGGATAGCGACCGCCGAGTTGGATCTGGCCGTCTTTCACAAAATCGTAAATGCCGCCGGGCCCGCTGAAGCCCAGCGCCTCCAGTTGCAGCAGCACGACATAGGTGAAGCAGTCGTAGACCTGCAGGAAGTCCATGTCGCGGGCGGTGACGCCGGCCATCTCGAAGGCTCGAGGCGCGGCGTAGGACAGGCCGATTTTGAGCATATCGGGTCGAGATGGAATGTCATCTGCCGGATAGGGGTGGCCCTCGGCGGCGCCGGCGATCAGCACGGGCCGGTGCGGCATGTCGCGGGCCCGCTCGGCGCTGGTCACTACAACCGCGCAGGCGCCGTCCGTCTCCAGGCAACAATCGTACAGACGGAAGGGCTCGGAGATCCACCTCGCGCCGAGGTAGGCGTCCATGTCCAGAGGCTGGCCATAGGTCACGGCCCTCGGGTTCAGCTGGGCGTGGGCCCGGCAGGCCAGGGCCACCTCGCCCATCGCCTCGTCGGGCACCCCGTAGAGGTGCTTATGGCGCATGGCGATCCAGGAATACATCTGGGCCGGCATAGTGACGCCGTAGGGCATGTAGAAACCCTGGATCGTGCGGGTCAGGGTGTTCATGTTCATGGCCCGCTGCGGCGGCCGGCCCTGCTTTGGACGTAGCGCGGAGTAGCCATTCCAGCCCAGCACCACGAGAACGTTGTCGGCGACGCCCGCGGCGACGGCTGTCGCAGCGTTCTGCAGGGCCGTGGTGGGGCTGGCTCCGCCCATGTGGACCGTCGAGGCATAGCGGAGGACATCGACACCAAGGTTGGCGGCGAGTTCCTCGGACGTGGTATAGATCGGGGGCGGAACCATGCCATCGATCTGCGAGGCCTTGAGCCCCGCGTCGGCGATGGCCTTGCGGGCCGCCTCCAGCATCAGGTCCACGGCCGTGCGCTCCGAGCCCCTGACGTACTCGGTCTCGCCAATGCCAACGATGGCGGCCTTGTCGCTAAAACTCACGGCTCGTCCTGCCTTTCAATCCTCGGCGAAGCTTTACGACCTGAAGGCTGGCGCACTAGGCGGGCGGGATCAGGCATGAGTGGATGGATTCATCTCCCGGCACCTGGCGCGCGAGCGTCCGGATGGCCAGATCCGCGTCCTCCAACGCGAAGTCGTGAGTATGCATCAGTTCAATTGGCAGCGACCGCGCCTCGATCAGGTCGATGGCCTTGCGGTATCCCGACGAGGTCACGCCGATCGCCCCCTTGATGGTGATTTCCTTGAAGACAATCAGGTCGGAGACGAAGTCCGGTATGGGCTTGAACCCTTTCACCCCGGCCAGCACGATCGTCCCGCCGGCACGCACATAGCTCAGGGCCTCGCGTACCGGGTCGGTGGCGTAGGACGTCACCTCTACGACCACATCGGCGCCCCGGCCGCCGGTCAGTTCTTTGATGCGTTCGATGGCGTTCTCGTTCTGAACGTCGATTGTGTGATGCGCCCCGAAGGTCCGGGCGAGGTCGAGTTTCCGCGCATCTGCGGCCATGCCCGTGACGATGATCTTCCCCGCCCCCGCCTGCCGCGCAGCGATGACGCTGGCCAGACCGCGCTGGCCCGGTCCCAGGATGACGATCGTATCGCCGACCTGGGTCTGAGGAATCTCCACCGCCCAACGAAAGCCCGCCCCGAGCGGGTTGAACATGACAGCGAGTTCGGGCGGCAGGGTCTTGTCCATCTTGTGAACGATCGTATTGGGCGCAAGGTACATGTACTGAGCGTAGGCGCCCCACAGCCCCGGCATGTTCGACAGCGGGATGTACGAATAAATTTGCCGGTCCGCGCATAGGTGATAGCGGCCGCCGAGGCAGGTGTCGCAGCTGTGACACGATAGCATGGTCTCGACGGCGACCCGGTCACCGACATCCACGCCCCAGCGGCGCGCGGCCTTATCGCCGATCACCTCGATGATCCCCACGGGCTCATGTCCCGGGATGACCGGCATCGGCGTTTTCAAGACACCCTCGAACTGCTCGTAGTCGCTGCCGCAGATCCCGCAGGCCTCGATCCGCAGGATCGCGCTGTCAGCCTCGATCTGAGGAATCGGAAGATCGCGCATCTCCAGACGGCGTGGCGCTGTTTGAACCATCGCAAATGTCGTAGCCGGGATCACGGGCGGGACTCCCCTTCGCGGCCCATACTCGCGACACATATATGTTGTCGTCAACTCATATCTGTTATGGTAGCGATCAAACAAAGTTCACGCTGACGATCTGCGGACTGACGCACACCGTCTCCTGACATGGATTTAACGCGATGGCCGCCAGTGGAGTGAGGGTCGATCTTCTCAGCCCGGACCAGGCGAAAGCCGCGGCGAGCGTCGCGGGCGTATCCGAACAGATGGCGCCGCTTAGCGTCTTCCGGGTCTTGCTGCGACATCCTGATGTCGCAGAGGAACTGGCCTCGACACTCACCACCCTGCTCTTCCGTGGCAACAGGCTCGATGCGAGACTACGCGAGCTGATCATCATGCGGATCGGCTGGCGAACCGGCTCAGTCTATGAATGGACCCAGCACTGGCGGGTGGCCCGCGGGCTCGGTGTTCCGGCGGTCGACCTGGCCGCCACGCGGGATTGGCAGGGCGCGCCGAACCTGACCGAGGCCGACCGGGCGGTGCTGCAGGCCACCGACGACACCCTCGACGACGGCATGATCGGCGACGCGACCTGGGAAGCCTGCTGCCGCCACCTGGCGACAGACGCCGAACGGATCGAGCTTGTGGTCGCGATCGGTAACTGGACCATGTTTTCCCAGATCCTAAAGAGCCTGCGGGTTCCCCTGGAAGACGGCGTCGAAGCGTGGCCGCCGGATGGAAGAGCGCCGCAACCTTGAGCCAGCAATCCTGACACGCGAGGTCTCCATGACACGTCAGCCGATCTCGCCCGATCTCGTCGGGCTTGAATTTCCTGTCTCCACCGAGACGTGGTCTTCGAAGGACGTGATGCTTTACGCGCTGGGTGTCGGCGCGAGGCCGGTTGCGGACCTGGACTTCATCTATGAAGGCCGGGGACCTAGGGTCCTCCCGACCTATGCTGTGATTCCAGGTGGCACCGCGCTGCGCTGGATGATGCGCATGGTCGAGATGCGCTTGGAGATGCTGTTGCACGGCGAACAGTCGATCGAGCTGTTTCGGCCGCTGCCGCCCGAGGCCAGCGTCGAGGTGACCGGCCGGATCACAGAGGTCTGGGACAAGGGAAAAGCGGCTGTGCTCGGCGTGGAAAGTCTGGCCCGGGACGCCGACGGCGACCTCTTTCGAACCCACGCTACGCTGTTCGTGCGCGGCGCCGGCGGTTTTGGCGGCGAGCGCGGACCTTCGGTTGGAGATGGTGATACCGTTCCCGACCGGGCGCCGGACATCGAGGCTCGCTTCGAGACTCGTCCGGAGCAAGGCGCGATCTATCGGCTCTCTGGCGACCGCAATCCCATCCATATCGATCCGAAGTTCGCCAGGATGGGCGGCTTCGACTCGCCGTTCATGCATGGGCTTTGCACCTACGGAATCGTCGGCCGCGCCGTGTTGCGGGAGTTGTGCGCCGACGATCCCGCCGCGTTCAGGTCGTTCCAGGGCCGGTTTGCTGACCGGGTGATGTACGGGGACACGATCGTCACGAAGATCTGGCGCACCAGTGACGGCGAGGCCATTGTGCGGGGTGAAACCGCTGACGGTCGCGCCGTGCTTTCTCAATCCAGGGCAAGCTTCTCAGTCTAGGCGCAGCATGGACGTTCCGCTCTATCCGCATCTGTTGTCGCCGCTGGATCTGGGATTCGTCACCCTTCCCAACCGTACCTTGATGGGCTCGATGCATACCGGGCTCGAGGAGGCGCCGGGCGGGTACGAGCGCCAGGCTCGGTTCTTCGCGCGCAGGGCCGAAGGCGGCGCGGGGTTGATCGTGACAGGCGGCGTATCGCCCAATGCGGCAGGGCGCCTTGGTAGGAACGGCGCAGTGATGAGCGAAGCCGTCGTGGCAGACCACGGCCGGATTGCGTCGGCGGTCCATCTCGCCGGCGGACTAGTTGTGCTGCAGCTCCTGCATGCTGGCCGCTATGCGCGCCATGATGGTCTGGTCGCCCCTTCGGGGATCGCCTCGAGGATCAACCCGTTTACGCCGCGCGAGATGAGCGAGGATGAGATTTTCGATACGATCGAGGATTTTGCCAACGCCGCGATGCTCGCCAAGGAGGCTGGCTACGACGGGGTCGAGATTATGGGGTCTGAAGGCTACCTTCTCAACCAGTTCCTGGCGCCTCGCACCAACCAGCGCACCGACGATTGGGGTGGCTCGGCGTCCAATCGCCAGCGGCTGCCTGCCGAAATCGTTCGGGCCGTTCGCGCCAGCTGCGGCGAGCGGTTCATTCTCGTCTACCGGCAGTCGCTGCTCGATCTTGTGGAGGGCGGCAGCACCTTCGACGAGGTTGTCGATCAGGCCAAGGCGGTCGCGGCCGCCGGCGCGAACCTGGTCAATACGGGGATCGGCTGGCACGAGGCGCGGATCCCCACCATCGCCCACATGGTCCCCCGCGGAGCCTTCGCCTGGGCTGCGGCACGGCTCAGGTCGCACCTCAACGTGCCGGTCATCGCATCGAACCGAATAAACACGCCTGAACTCGCCGACCGCCTGATCGCAGACGGCAAGGCCGACATGGTTTCGATGGCGCGTCCCTTTTTGTCCGATCCCGACTTCGTCGCCAAGGCCCGGGCCGGGCGACGTGCCGCAATCAATGTGTGCATCGGCTGCAATCAGGCCTGCCTAGACAACGCCTTCAACGGCAAGCTCACGACCTGCATGGTCAATCCTGCCGCCTGCCGGGAGGCCGAATTCAGCGATGTCGCAGCGCCGATCGAACCCAAGCGTATCGCGGTTGTTGGCGCGGGGCCCGCAGGCCTTGCTGCGGCGGTGACAAGTGCGGTGCGAGGCCACAAGGTCACCCTGTTCGAGAGGTCAGAACAGATCGGCGGCCAATTCAATCTCGCGCGCCGGATCCCGGGCAAGGAGGACTACGCCGAAACCATCAGATATTACGGCGCGCGGCTGTCCGAGCTCGGGGTCGAAGTGCGTTTGGGAGCGCTTGTTGGTCCGCAGGAGCTCATCGCCGCCGCATACGATCATGTGATACTCGCCACCGGTGTTGAGCCGCGAACGCTGGACTCGGTCGGCGTGGACGACCCCCGTGTGCTCACCTACGCACAGGCGATTGAAACGCCCGAACTGACGGGCGCCACCGTGGCGATTCTGGGCGCTGGGGGCATTGGCTTCGACGTGGCCCAACTCCTGGCGCACCCGACCGGAACGGGCGATCCCGCCACGCCCGACATCGAGGGCTTCTCCCAGGATTGGGGGATCGACACCGCGTTCGCCGATCGCGGCGCCCTGAAACCGTCGCCCAGGACTTGGCTCTCAGCCCGAAAGATCACGCTCTTCCAGCGCAAACCTGGATCGGCGTTCGGCGCTGGCCTGAGCAAGACGCGGGGCTGGGCCAACATGCAGGAGGTAGTGCGCCGGGGCGTGGCCATGATCGGAGATGTCGTCTATGGTCACATCAGCCCGGAGGGCCTGCATGTCAGGGTGGGCGGCGTCCCGCAGTTGATCGCGGCCGACACCTTCGTGTTATGCATAGGCCAAGAGCCGCAGGCGGGAATTGTCTCGTCGCTGGCGGCGAAGCAGATGCCATATTCCCTGGTTGGGGGCGCGCGCGACGCCGCCGGGCTGGATGCCGTGCGGGCCATTGAGGAAGGAACCCGGGCGGCGCTCACGATCTGAGCTGGCGCCCAAGGATTTGAAAGCATGCCGAAACCGGATCAATCCGTCGTCAAGTCCGCCGCCCGGACCCTGGAGATCTTCGAATATTTCGACGAGGCTCGCAGGCCCGCCCACATTCAGGACGTGGCCCTGGCGCTAGGCTATCCGCATTCCAGTACAGCCGCGCTGCTGCGCAGCCTCGCCGACCTCGGCTATCTGGAATTTTCTGCCGAAGACAGGACCTTCTTCCCCTCCATCCGGGTCTCCCTGCTAGGCCACTGGGTTGGCGACGAAATCCTCCCACTCCGGCGCATCCAGCAGCAGATGCGCGACATCGCCGAACAAACCCAGATGACCGTGGTGCTGGGTGCGGTGAGCGGCGGGTATTGCCAGTATATCCGTGTGATCGAAGGCACGACACCGATCCGCTATCACGTCAAGGCCGGCACGCGACGATGCCTTGCCCGCTCGACCCTTGGACGGGTGCTCCTGGCCATGGAGCCGCCGGAAACGAGGGCCCGGATGATCGCCGAAGCGCTTGCGGTGTGGGACGGCGATGAGGAGCCGCCGCCCACAGAGGAAGTCGCCGGAGACCTGAAGCAGGTCGCCGCCCGAGGTCATGCCTTCCATGCCGGCCTAGTGAACGACAACGCCGCAATGCTTGCCATTCCACTCGCCGTAAGTCCGCCGGCCCGTCCCCTGGCCCTTGGCTTGGCCGCGCCCAAAGACCTGTTCCGGGGCCGTCGCCCCGAGTTGCTTAGGATCATGCGTGACGTGCTCGGCGGCCTCGGAACCCTCGGCCAGGGAGCAGCCCGAAAGACCGCCTGAACACCGCATCCGTCACGCAGGTTTGGGATTCTGGATCAGGACGGTGCCCTGCGCCGAACAACATAAGCGACCTTCGTTCTCCATTTCGATCCTCACCACCGCGGTGTGCTTGCTCATCGAGATGATTTCCGCGCGCGCCGTGACCATCCCGCGGCTGACCGGCGCGAGCAGGTTGATCTTGAACTCGGTCGTCGCCGCCCACTGTCCCTTCTCCATGTGGGGATAGCAGACACATCCCAATACGTGATCGCAGGCCGCAGACAGGACGCCGCCGTGCATGTTGCCGAAGCCCGTCAGCAGCTTTGGGTCGACTGTCATCTCCGCGGTAAGACCGCCCGGTTCCATGGCTACGATCCGCAGGCCCAGGAATTCGGGGAGGCCGGTCATCCGATTGCTCGAAGCCATGAAGGCTTCGACCATCTCGGCGTGAAACTCGGGCATTCTGCGAGGAATCATTGCGTTTCCTTTCCCACTTCAGCGAAATCGATCGGCGCGATTGAGCGCGGTCTCGGCGCCGCTGACGAGGTCTTCGAGGACGTCCTTGGCGGGGCGAATCGCCTTGATAAGCCCCATGCCCTGGCCCGCGAACCCAGGCGCGATATCCTTACGCTGGTCTAGGGTCGCCGCCGCGAGCACGGGGCCGGCGATGATCGACTGGAAGGGCATGGGCAGCGGCGACTTCTCCGCGTCCACCCAAGCCTGCGCCCACTTGTTGCGGATAATCCTGGCCGGCTTCCCGGTGACGGATTTTGACACAACCGTGTCGCCATCGCCGTACTCGACCAGAACCTCCTTTTGGAATTGCTGAATGCCGGCCTCCTCTGTCGCCAGGAACGCGGTGCCCACCCAGGCGCCCTCGGCCCCAAGCATCATGGCGGCCGCCACGCCGCGGCCGTCCGTGATCCCGCCGGCCCCGAGCACAGGAATACGCCCCGCCATGGCGTCGACAACCTGGGGGATGAGGGCCATGGTGCCGATCGGCGAATTATGTCCGCCCCCGTCATGTCCCTGGGCGACCACCACGTCGATGCCGGAAGCCGCGACCTGCAGCGCATGTTTCACCGACCCTATGACGGCCATGATCTTCGTGCGGTTCTCCCGCAGTCGCTCCATCCAGGGACCGGGGTTTCCCAGGCCTGCGGCGTAGACCGGCACCTTTTCCTCGACCACGACCTCCATCTGCGCCTCAAAGAACTCCTTTGAAAAGAACGCCGGGCCGCCCCGGGGCTCGGCATTGTTGGCGTCGCGGGAGCGGGCGACCTTTTGCAGACCTTCCTTGCGCATGAAATCGGCCGCGAAGTTCTGGTAGTCCGCAATGAGTTCCATCGGCGACGGCTTCCCGTCTCCACCTGTAGGCATCGCCGCATCGACCACCTCGCGCCGCACGGAGGCGGGCAGCAGAGTATCAACGCCGAACGGCTTGTCGGTCAGGCTACGCACCTCGCGTATCCATTCACGGAGCTCTTGCGGCGAGCAAGCGGCGGCGCCCAATATGCCGAGGCCGCCGGCGTTGGAGACTGCGGCAGCCAAGCGCGGAACACTTGCCCCCCCCATTCCGGCGAGCACGATCGGATATTGGATGCCGAAGATTTCGCAGATGCGGCTGTGCAGCGCCATTGAGCATTCCTGTTCCTAAGGGTTCGATTGGAGTCGTCGAGGTAGGATCACCGGCCTTGGAAGACTGGCTTGCGTTTCTGCATGAAGGCGAGCGGACCCTCCCGGGCATCCTCGGTTCGAAAGACTGGGGCCGCCATTTCGGACTCGATCCGCATCGCGTCGGCTTCCGGGCGCCCCAGACAAGCTCGAGCGGACCGGCGGATCGCCTGCACGGCGATCGGGCCATTCGCCGCGATGCGCTCAGCCAATTCCAGCGCGGCGGGCAGGACTTCGCCCTGCGGCACAACGCGATTGAGGAAGCCTAACTGAAGCGCCTCGGCGGCGGTGATCAAGTCGCCGGTCAGCAACAACTCCATGGCGCGAGCATACGGAACCTGGCGTGGGAGCCGCACCGTCGAGCCGCCCCCGGGGAAAATCGCCCATTTGACCTCCTGCACGCCGAGTTTGGCGGTGTCGGACGCGATACGAAGGTCCGTGCCTTGGGCCAACTCCATGCCGCCCGCGATCGCATGGCCGTTGATCGCCGCGATCACCGGCTTGACCACATCGAACGTCCGCAGAAGCCCCGTGCCGAGCATTTCTCGGTCAGCCAAGACACGCCGGTCCCACTCGTCTTCCGGCGGGCGGGCGCCGCTCATCAGCGGGATGAACCTTCCCAGGTCGGCCCCTGAGCAGAACGCCTTGTCGCCGGCGCCGGTCACCACGGCCACGCGGACCTCCCGATCTTCTCGCACATGGGTCCAAGCCTCGGCCAGACGAACGAGCATCTCAGGAGAGATGGCGTTGAGCGCCTCGGGACGATTCAGCGTGATAATCGCCACGTGTCCGCGCCGTTCAAAATTGACAACCTCAACCATGCATCCTCCGACACATACGTGTTTTCTAGTGTCACGTTCATGCTACGCTGGTTAGTCTCAGGACGCAAAGCGGGATATGGCCCGCTTGTCGATCGCAGGCTGCACGCGCGGCTTGCGACAGGCGAAGCTGTCGGGTCGGGCGAAAAAAATGAGAATCATCCATGAATGCACCGAGCCAAGCTGTCTTCAGAACCACCGACGGGCTCGACCTCGCCGCGGACCGGTATGGTCAGCCGAGGCGCGGCTCCGTACTCATGGCGCACGGCGGCGGCCAGACGCGGCATGCCTGGACCAAAACGGCGGCGGCGCTTGCGGATCGAGGCTGGGAAGTTGTCACGGTCGATCTCCGTGGCCATGGCGACAGCGGCTGGTCGCCGACGGGAGACTATGGGATTCAGCGGTTCGCGGAGGATCTAGCGGAGGTATCGCGCGCGATGGGTGGCCGTCCGGCTTTGATTGGCGCGTCTCTCGGCGGGCTCGCCGGGCTGTACGCGGAGGCCGAGATCGCGCCCGGGAGTTTCAGCTCGATCACGCTTGTTGACATCGTTCCGAGCATGGACCCGGACGGCGCCGCCAAGGTCATGGAGTTCATGAGCGCCCATGTCGCGCAAGGATTTGGCAGCCTTGAGGAGGCCGCCGAGGTCATTGCGGCCTATCTACCTCACCGGCCGCGGCCAGCGGATCACTCTGGACTGGCCAAGAATCTGCGGCAGGGCGATGATGGTCGGCTCCGCTGGCATTGGGATCCCGGCTTTGTCTCCGGCGTCCATCGTGGCCGATCCTTGCGGGATGCCGACGCGTTCCATACCCGATTGCCCGGGTTGACGCTTCCGGTGCATCTCATCAGGGGCCGGCTGAGCGAGTTGGTTTCTCGGGAGGCGGCGGAGACCTTCGTCGCACAGCTTCCCAACGCAAAATTCACCGACGTCGCCGGCGCGTCGCACATGGTGGCGGGCGATCGCAACGACGCCTTTCTCAGCGCTGCGGTGGGATTTCTTGAGCGCCTGGACCCGGAGACGCAAGCCGATGACGGCTGAAACCTTACCGAACATCTTCGCCCTGACGCCTCTCGACCCGAAGTTCAGAGCGGCACTGTCAACTTTGCCGGGTGAGGTTTTGCTAGGCGATCGACAGGCGTGCGCCGGTCACGCTATCCGGACACTCGTGCGGCGATCGCGTTAGCGATTTCTGAGCTTGAGGCCGTTCGAAACGTAGATGCGGGCGCCTTCCTCGACGCGCCAAGCGTTGCCTATGCGGCCTTGGCTACTGAACACCAAGAAAGACATGACAACGCCAAGCCGATTGCCTTGTCGTCCGGACTATCCACTGTGCAGGAAAACCTGGGGCTTTTGCTGTAGGAGGGCGTTCGCCTCACCGCACGCCGTCGCCCAGGGTCGTTGTGGTGGGACGGGCGCCGGTCTCCACCCACTGACGAAGGAACTTCCAGGCCGCGATCGTCTCCGGCTTGTTGAAGCCGCAATGCGTGTAGCCCTCAATCCCATAGACCGGCAGAGGCGCCCGCACTGCGGGAACTGTGAACTGCAGAAGACGATCCTGCCTGCCCGCCGCTTCCACGGCACGCGCAAGGGCCTCCTCCTGCGAATAGGGTACGAGTGAATCGATGCTGTTGTGGACCGTGATCAGCGGCGCACCCAGTTGACCAGTCGCCGTATGCCACTGCCTCAGATATTGCCGCGCGGCCGGAACCGCCGCGACGCGCTGCACGCCCGTGTTCAGCGCCTCGATTTCCGCATCTGTCATCCCCGGCGCCGAATAGACCCTGCTGGTGTTGTCATAGAGCCAGCCCCCGGCCGTCGCCGCCATGTCTTCCGCGCCGAGCGCCACGGTCAGAAGAGGGAATGCGACCGACGCAGGATCGTACTCGAATCCACCGATCGCGGTCACGATGCGGATGATGTGAGCTTCCCGTCCATCGGGGTTTTTCTGCGCTGTGATCCAGAGGTCCAGCGCCGGCCTCGCCGTCTTGATCATCTGCCCGAAGACATAGGCTTGGGCTGCCTCGGCTTTCACACTGGCGGGTGGCTCGGGCGCGATCGCATTCTTGCGGACATCTTTCTCACCGGCGAGCGAATAGGGCGTTCCCTCCGTGAGGAAGTTGTAGACCACGCGCATGTCCATGAGCTGGTCGATCAGGGTCTCCCAACTGTTGACGGCGCCGCATCGCGCGAGCCCCCCGGCGAAAGCGTCGGGATGCATCTCAAGAAGTGTCACGACAATTCCGCCGCCCATGGAATCGCCCATGACGTAGGTGCGCTTGCCCCCGAGATCTGTCAGGAAGTTGCGAAGGCGCAGCGTGTTCTCGGCGCCAGTTTGAACGCCGAGGCCCGCCTTGTCATAAGCGCTGTGCCCGACCGCGAAGCCCTCGGCATAGGCCTCTTTCAGGGCGCCGCCGCCGACATCCTTGCCCACAGGATCTTGGGCGACGGCAACGGGCGTTCCCGGCGTGCTGTAGCCGTGCGCGAACAGCAGCCCGTCACGATTCCAGCTCGCTGGGAACGCCAGCGCGAACTGGTCCCCATCGAGCTTGCCGCCCAGGATAAAGCCGCCGTCCGTCGCCGGCTGCACCGTGACATCGCTTGCTCCCAGCGCCTGTGCCCGGGCCGCAGTTGCAGCCGGTGACAGATCAGTGAGCGGAGGCGCACCATCGGTCGTCGGCATGCCCGAGCACGCACCGAACAGGGCAGTTGAGACAAGCACCACAGCAAGCGTCCGACCTGCCAACACGATCCTGGTTCTCACGGGCGCCTCCACAAAGTTCAAGATAAGATCGAAGAACGGACTATCATCACGTCAGCCGGGCAGAAACGATTTCCGCGTAGCGCCACGCGCTCGGCTTGATAGTCCGGCGGAAGGTTGTGCGGTCCACAGCGACCAGCCCATATTTCGGGCCGTAGCCGGACAGCCACTCGAAATTGTCCAGAAGGGACCAATGCAGATAGCCGATGATCGGGATCCCGCTCTGCCGTGCTGCATCGACCGAAGCGATGGCCTCTGGAATGAAGCGCGCCCGTTCCGCATCATCAGCCGCATCGATGCCGTTTTCCGTGATCAGAACTGGCTTGCCCGTTGCATTGTGGAGATACCTCGCGGCATTCCCCACGGCTGCAGGAAACCATTCCCGCCCATCTGGTCGCCGGGCGGCGCTGGGCGGGAGAGGAATGGCGCGTTCTGTTCCGATATAGTCGCGTCCGTAAGTCTGCAGACCGGCAAAGTCATCATCGCGCATGACGTCAAGAAACGGTCCGTAGACGTCTGCGCGCTTGGCTTCGATGACGCTGTTTGCAACGACGGCGACATCGTCGGGAATAGCGAGGCTCAGGCCAACAGGCAGGCTGGAGCGCACGCTGCGGATGGCCGCCCGCGCCTGCACGTGAGCGGCGACGACATTGCGGATCAGCTTGCGCGGTTCAGGGTGTGCAAGCAGTACGACGAACCGATCTGAACCGTTGGCGCGAGCAGCACTGGCAACACACGCCTCGATCGCGCTGATGTAGGCTGGGCCTGGCGGCGAGGAGGACCAGCGGCCTCCAAGCGCCAGGTTTGGCTCGTTGAAGGTGACCATGTGCGACACGCGATCCGCGAGCGCTCGCGAAACTTTTTCGGAGAAGGCTGCGAAGAGATCTGCGGCGCTGGTGGTTGCCCAGCCCCCTGCAGCCGCGAACCATCCCGGCGCCGTGAAATGATTCAGCGTCACCACCGGCGCAATGCCGCGAGACACGCAGACATCCACCATGCGGCTGTAGTGGTCCAGCATGGCCTGGCTCCAGCACCCCTGCTCCGGCTGGATGCGCGACCATTCGACCGAGAAGCGATAGGCGTTGAGACCCAACTGATGAACAATCGAAATGTCTTCGTCCCATCTGTGCAGGCTGTCGCAGGCATCACCGGAAGGTTCCGCAAAGGGACTCGGTCGGACGTGCTCGAGGGTCCAGAAATCCGACGCGATGTTGTTGCCTTCGATCTGGTGACCTGATGTGGCGGCGCCCCACAGGAAGCGCCCCCGAGACGGAGGCGACGTCGGGGTTGGACCCGAGGCGCATGCCGCCGTCAAAGCAGCGGCCCCGCCCGTCAGCAGTGCTCGGCGATTCAACTCGTCTTTCACATTCCCGCTCATTTGACGGCGTCGGGCGCCGGGCGCGCTCCCGTTTGCACCCATGTGCGCATCACTTTGAACGCTCCGATATTCTGTTCGGGCGTGAACCCACAGTGAGCATAACCTTCAAGCCCTCCGGGAATAGGCATCTTCGTTCCAGACACAGCGTACTGAACAAGATGTGCGTCATTTCCGGCCTTAGCGACGCGCGCTCCGAATGCCTCCGACTGGGAATACGGTACGAGCGAGTCGATACGCTGATGAACGGTGATAAGCGGAATCAAGAATCTGCCAGTGGCCTCATGCCAAGTCTGTGCATAGGCAATTGCCGCAGGCGAGGCCTCAAACCGCTGTATGCGCTGGTTGAACCGGGCGGCCTCGTCGTCTGTCATGTCGGGCGGAGCGTAGGTCTTGCCAATGTTTCCCGCAGGAAGTCCGCCCATGGTCGCGACAATATCGTCCATGCCCAGTGCGCCGGAATAGAGCGGCGCCGCGACCGCGGCAGGATCGTCCGCAAAGCCGCCAATCGCGGCGACCTGTCGCGCGATGCGCGCCTCGGGCCCATCGGGATTGGCCTTTGCCGCCTGAAACAGCCGTACCACCGGCATGATGATCCGCATGGTCTGCGCATTCCGGAAGGTCTGTCCATCGCGCGCCTCGCCTTCGGGCGGGACTGTCGGCAAAGCTGACCGGGTGACATCTTTCTCGCCCGGCAACTCGTAGCTGGTTTCCTCCGCAAGAAGATTATACGCGGCCCGCATCTCCATCATCTGGCGCACCAGACTGATCCATCCTTCGGTGACGCCGCACATCGACACGGCGCCCGCAAACGCCTTGGGATGCTGTTCGATCATGGCGATCACGACGTTGCCGCCCATCGACCCTCCAACCATGTAGAATTGCTTCCCGCCCAACCTGCTGACCAGGTCGCGGAGCGCCAGCGTATTCGCAACCCCGCTTTCGGTCGCAACGCCCGCCTTGTCGAAAGCGATGATGCCGACTGCCACGCCTTGCTCGTAGGCATAGCGCAACACGCCGTTGCTCGGATCCTTTGCCAGCGGATCGCTCGGGACGCCTGGGACCGAGCCGGGCGTGGAATACCCCTGCCCGAACAACACGGTTTCATGCGTCCAGTTCGCTGGAATTGCCAGAACAAAGGGGCGCGTCCCGAGTTCGCCGTTGAGAAGTGTCCCGTTGCCGGGCGCATCGTGCTGAACAACATCGGCTGCCCCATAGGCGACGATGCGCTCGGACAAGGGAAGCGAGGCACCAACCGGGGCGGGTGTCGAGCAGCCCGTCTGTAGCGCAAGCATGATGATTGCTAACAGCGTGGCACGCAGCATCACCTTCATCTTCTGTCCTCAGTAGCGATAGCGGAGAGAGAGGCCGTATTGCGCGGGTTCGCCGTAGATTGTTCCTACCCAGCCAGAGGTGTTGTAGCCGGCGTTCGACGTCACACGGTACTCCTCGTCGGTCACATTCGTCCCGAATACGGCAATATCGATGGGTCCGCCCATCACCTCTTCCCACTCAAGCCTGAGGTTCAGGAGGCCATAAGCGGGGATGGTGTCGAAGGGCTGCGGGTCGGCGGCAACGCGCTGGTCGTCCTGCCAGGAATAGCTGGCGCGGAAGCCAAGCTGGCCTGTTTCAGCCGGAATCGGAATCGCAACACGCCCGTCGAGGCTAAACTTGTTCGCCGGCACATAGAGGAAGGGCGTGTTACTGAAATTCTGGCTCGGCAAGGTGGGTGTCGCCAGAGTCTGCCATTCGTCATATTTGGCTTCATTGTACGAGTAGGTGGCGCCAAGCGTAAATGAATCGCCAAATGCGAGCAAACCTTCGAACTCGAAGCCGAGGACATGAGCTTTCTGCGCGTTGGTGGCGATGTCGGATCCGACAAATACCTGACGCTGGACGACCTGGATGTCGTTGTACCAGGTATAGAAGGCGGATGCATTCGTACGGAGCCGCACGTCATCCGCCAGCCTCCAATCGCGCTTCATCCCAAATTCGAGATCGATGACTTCTTCCGGCTTGAACGGAAAGAGCGGGTCGTTCTGGCCAAGCGGGGACAGAATCGTCACGACCGGATTTGTGCCGCCGCTTTTGTAGCCGCGGCGTGTAACGCCATAAAGCAACGTGTCCTCGTCCATTTTCCAGTCGAGGCCAAACTGCCAGGTCGGGCCATCGCTTTCGCCATCAAAGCCCGGATAGGAGCAGTTCGGGTATTTTGCTGTCGGCAGCTGTCCAAGGGTAACAGCTAGGAAAGCGTCGTAGACGCACAGATCACTTGCAAGCGCTTGCGTTTGAAGAGCCGCCGGCAGAAGCGCCGGGGGCGCGTTCGCCACAAAACTCGCGAAGGACGATGCTGGCAGGTAAGAGCTGATGTGCCCCCCGAAGGTGTCCCAGGTCCAGCGAACGCCCGCCGTGGCTGTGAGATTGGAAGTGATATTGAAGTTCGTCTGGGCGTAGACAGCTTTGCTGTCGCCATGGACCTCTGCCTTGTCCTGAACGCTCAGGACCGGAAACAGGAACGGCGAAACCGGAAGGATGATAAGTGTCGTTGCGATGCCGAGCGGGGCTTGCATCGGATTGACCGTCTGGAAAGTCAGCCCGTCGTCCGGCGTGTCTTCCTTGAGATAGAACAGGCCGGTTTGCAGGCTCATCCAGTCGGTCGAATAGCGAAGCTGCAGTTCCTCGGTGAATGTGCGCAGATCGACATTGTTTCTGCCGGGAAGCGCACCGTAGAGATCGGAGATCGGCAAGGTGGAAGCATCGCTGTCCGAAGCCGTATTGCCCTCCACATGACTCCAGCTCACGATATTCTTGACGGACCACTCGTCGGAGAGGGTCAGCTCAGAATTGTTCAGAATGCTGAAGCTCGTGCGTTGGTCCTTCGTCGGCGTGCTGAGTGCAGTCTCATATGCCCCTCTTGCCTGTTGTGCAGCCAGTAAGGGCGCCAGCAAGGCGCCGTATGTTCGCGCCGGATTGACGGCCACCAGCACGGTGCCGCCGCCATTCTCGTCGACGTCGTTGTAGCTCGCGACCGTGTAGCTGCTGAAGTAGTCGGTCGGGTCGAACTGAACGCCGATACGCGCGCTCCAGTTGTTGCGGTTGAGGTACTCGCGGCCGGTAACGGCATCGCGCACATACCCATCGCGTTGATCGAAGCGTCCCGCGACGCGAATGGCTAGCACATCGTCGATGAGCGGAATGTTCGCGGCAGCCTCACCGCTCTTGCGCGAGAAATTTCCGGCAATCCCCTCGATATACCCATATGCGCCATCGTAATTGGGACGCGCAGGCTCGATGAGAACAGCGCCGCCAGTCGAATTGCGGCCGAAGAGCGTGCCCTGCGGTCCCTTCAGGACCTGGAGCGAAGCGAGATCGTAGAAGACGCCGGGGCCGCTGGCGGTGCTGGGTACTTCTGCGAAATAGGCCACCACGCCCGGCCCGCTGCCGGTGCCGAAACCACCTGAGCCGCCCATGCCGCGCAGCGTGAATTCCTCCTGGTTGCGGCTCACATGGCTGAGGACAGTCAGCGAAGGCGTGTACCCCTGCAGATCAAAGGCCGTTTCGATACCCTTCTGACGGAGGCCTTCCTGGGAGAGCGCCGTGATTGCGATCGGAACTTCCTGTCCATTTTCCTCCACGCGCCGCGCGGTGACGACGATCTTGTCACCCATAACATCATCCGCCTCGGCGCCCTGCTGGGGCACAGCGGCTGGACCGAATGCATCTTGCTTGACGATAGCGACGGCGCCCGATGGATCCTGACGCACAGCAAGTCCGCCGCCTCCCAAGATCTGCGCGAGCGCCTGATCGGCGGGGACCGCGCCCTTCACGCCTGGCGACATCTGACCCTTGAGATCATCGACGCGATAGAGGACCTGACGCCCAGACTGCGCGCTCCAGGCGTCCACCGCCTGCCGCATGTCGCCGGCAGGCACATCGAATGTTGCCTGACTTAACTGGGCATAGGCGGGCGCCGCCAGAACGAGTGCGCTTGCGCCAAACGCCAGACGCGAAAGAACGGAACGAAGCATTTGGTCCTCCCCTGAGTACGGAGTCTAAATGCCCCGTCAGAAGGATAGACACTTGGCGCGGGCGAACCTGTAACGCCTAATCGGAAATAATCAGATCGCCACTATTCTCGGTGACCGTTAGCCCATAGGCGTCCGCCAGCATGCGGACGAAACCGCCCATGTTGCCGGCCTCGAACGAGCCGCCGATCCTGATGTCGCCGACAGCGGGCGACACGAACAGCTTGCGTTTGCTGTACCGATTGAACTCGGCCGCCGCCTGACCCAAGGTCACTTCGTCGAAGTGAAGGCGGCCCGCCCTCCATGCCAGATTGGATTCGACACGCTCGGCTGCGTAGGGCGCAAGCAGAAGCGATGTTTGCTCCGTGACTACAATGTCGCCGGCGGAGATCACCGATTTTTCCTCGGCGTTGAGTCGCGTCGTATTCTCGACCTGAACGCGCCCCTCGACGACGGAGACGGTCACGCGGTCTGCGTCGCGCCTAACGGCAAACTTGGTCCCGAGCACCGTGATGCGTGCGATCCCGGCATGGACCACAAAAGGGCGGTCGGGGTCATGGGTTACCTCAAAATAGGCTTCTCCCTTGTCGAGCCACACTTCCCGGTTCTCGACCATCACGGTCGTGCGCACAGCGCTTCCCGTGTTGAGCTCGATGCGCGATCCATCAGCCAGGCCGAAGCGCTTCTGCTCGCCGATTGCCGTAACGACATTCTGCAAGGGCTGCGGCGGCAGACTCATGAGAATTGCAAGCGAGAGCCCAACCGCAGTAACAAGCCCGGCGGCAATGGCAAGAAGCGGTGTTCCGAACCCGCGCCGCCTCACCCTGGCTCGCGACATGGCCCCATTGCCTAGCGCCCTAATCCGGTCGGCCATCCGCCAGCCAGCTTCGAGCCGCCAGTAAGCTGCCTTGTGCGCCATCGCGGCATTCAGCCAGCCTTGGAGAGCCGACTCATCCGCTTCCGACCATCCGGCGTCGTCACGACGCGCGACCCAGAGGGCGGCCTCCTCCTCGATTCGTGCGCGATCACTCATTTCTCGCCCTCGCGCGTCAGGCGCCGTGACCCCTTCTTTCGAACGACCCGTCCCTCTCCGCCAAGCATGAAATCTGTCAGGGCCCGGATACCCAGCGTGAGCTGTCGCTCCACGGTGTGTTCGGTCACCCCCATGCGCTCGGCCACATCTCGTGTTGATAATTCTTCGAACTTGCGGAGACGGATGACCTCCCGGCAGCGCGGCGGCAATCGCTCCAACCCTTCCCGCGCCTTGAGCAGTTCCTGACGGGCGACGAACTGGCGTTCAGTCTCAAAAATCTCGCCATCGGCTAAGAGGCTCTCAAGATCCGCCACCAGATCGAATGCAACAATCTTTGCCCGCCTTGCCCGGTTGATGAGCAGGTTACGCGCGACGACGAAGAGGTAGGCTTTCACTTGTTGGGGCAAGCCGTTGGCCTGGGCACCCGTGAGGATGCGCTCGTAGACGTCCTGCCGGATATCCGCGATGTCGCTGGTATTTGGCCAGCTTTTACGGATGAATCGCGTCAGGGCAGCCTCGTGCGGAAGCACGGACGTTTTGAACCAAACGCTGAGGTCGCGATCATCAATCATCGTGGCCAAGACCAGGGTTGAAAGGCCTTTCTGACTTAAAGACACCTACGAGGCAAAGACCCGTAACAGCGATTCAAAAAAGTCTTCAATGCCGCCAGACCAATTTCCGAGTTAGGCTGACTGCCGCATCGACCGGATCTTGCGCGGCTGGCGACATGAGCCTCGGCGCGGTGTTGTCCGTTTTGCGCTTTCAAGCGGCGCGGATTGGGCCAGTGACCGCGGAACGGGGCAGAGGTCCCGCTGAAGGAGGGAGGCGCGCATGCGGCGAAAGAAGGCCCGGTTGCGGAGTCGTGGGGCGTATCGACTGGCGGCAGTCGTCGTTGCACTGGTCGCGGCGGCTTGCGCAACCATGGCGCCAGAGCGCCCTAAGCCCGGCGATGTTGTCGTTGACCGCTTTGACCTACCGTTCTCCAATCTCGCCAGTCCCGAGGCGCGCGCCATCTTCGCGCGCCGCCTTGCAGAGCCGCCCTTTGTCTTTGGCGACAATATTGGTTTGGCCCGGCTGCACTATGGCGCGTTCAACGATGAGCGCCTCGCGGATATGCGGCGGCTCTTTGCGACCAAGGAAAACCACGCGACCTGGAATGGCGTCGATGTCGTCATCGTGGAGCCAGCATCCGGCACTGCCGCCGAAAACGCCGACCGTGTTCTCATCAACATACATGGCGGCGCCTTCATGTGGGGCTCTGGCTCCGGCGCGCTGGTCGAGGCGATCCCGATTGCTGCGACGGGGCGGATACGGGTGGTTACCGTCGATTATCGCTTGGCGCCGGAACATCGCTTTCCAGCGGCGTCCGAGGATGTCGCCGCCGTATATCGCCACCTGCTTGAGGACTATCGCCCTGAGACCATTGGCCTCTACGGCTGTTCGGCAGGCGGCATTATCGCAGCGCAGTCTGTGGCGTGGTTTCAGGCGCACGGCCTGCCCAAGCCCGGCGCCGTGGCAACTCTTTGCGGAACAGCAGCTCCCTATGGCGGCGATAGCGTCTTTCTAAGCGCCGTGGGTGGAGGGCAACCAGCGCCACCAGCGAGCACGGCTGCAACGCGACGCTCGGCAAACCCGTATCTCGATGCCGCCGACCTCAAAGATCCCCTGGCGTTTCCGGAGGCGTCCGATGACGTGCTGCGTGACTTCCCGCCAACGCTTCTGCTTGCCGGAAGCCGCGACTTTGCAGCGAGCATATCGACATCGCTCCACCGTCGCTTCGCAGCCCTCAGCGTCGCATCGGAACTCTATCTCTTTGATGGCCTCTGGCATGCTTTCTTCATGTATCCCGACATGCCGGAGTCGCGGGAAGCCTACGGCCTCATCGTGCAGTTTTTCGACCGCCATCTCGGCGAGTCACGATGGAGCGTTACGTCGGCGCGTGGCGCACCTTCGCCGGCAGATCAGTTCGGCGACCTGTTCGAAGCAGTCCAGAGCGGGCGCATATTCGCCGATAGCAAAACCTTCGCCGACGCTGTACCGAAGCGACCTGTAGCGTCCATCCTGGCGGACTATGACGCCGTGAAACCAACCGGTGGCGCGCTGGCGCGATTTGTCGAAGAGCGGTTCGAGCTTCCTTCTTCAGGCAATGCATCAGATGGCTCGCCGGCAAAACGCCTGCCCTTGCAAGAGCACATCAGCGCGCTCTGGCCTTCGCTGACGCGATCCGCACTCGAACCTGCCGCCGGTTCATCCGCTCTACCACTGTCGAATCCCTATGTTGTCCCCGGCGGCCGCTTCCGCGAAATGTACTACTGGGACAGCTATTTCACCATGCTGGGGCTGAAGAGCGATGGTCGCCAGGATCTCGTCGAATCCATGATTCTTGATTTCGCCGGGCTGGTGAAAGCCTATGGCCACGTTCCGAATGGCGCCCGCAGCTACTATCTCAGCCGATCCCAGCCGCCTTTCCTGGCCCTTATGATCGGGCTATCGGAGCAGCGCGACCCGCAGAGCCTTGCAAGCCAGCTGGAGGCGATGCAAGGCGAGCACGGCTATTGGATGGCGGGCGCCGCTTGCGCCGAGGCGTCGGGCGCTTGCCGGCGCGTCGTTCGGATGCCCGATGGCGCTCTTCTCAATCGGTACTGGGATGATCGCGACACGCCTCGCGACGAGTCGTGGGCCGAAGACGTCGCAACCGCGAGATCGGCGATTGGCCGACCTGCAGCAGACGTTTATCGCGACTTGCGCGCGGCCGCCGAGAGCGGATGGGATTTCAGCTCCCGCTGGCTGGATGATCCGGCCAAGCTGTCCAGCATTCATACGACGGAATTTGTGCCGGTCGATCTGAACAGTCTTCTTTGGTCGCTCGAGACAACAATTGCATCACACTGCCGCGTGTTGAATGACGCGCCGTGCGCCGCAAAATTCGATCGGCAGGCCGCGAACAGGCAGGAGGCGATGCAGGTCTGGCTCTGGGACAAGCAGGCCGGCCGGTTCGGCGATTGGGATCGCCGCACGCAGGGCCTCTCTCCACGGATCTCAGCGGCGACATTCTATCCGCTCTTTGTCGGGCTGGCGACTGCGTCACAAGCCGAGGCGGTCGCGTCGCACGCAGACAAGCGCCTGATTGCGCCGGGCGGCGTACGGACAACGCTCGTTGTGACCGGGCAACAATGGGACCGGCCAAATGGGTGGGCGCCCCTACAATGGATCGCGATCGAAGGTCTGACCCGTTATGGCGAGACAAGCCTTGCCAAGCATATTGCAACAGGCTGGATCAACACGGTCGACCGGGTCTACGGCGAGACCGGCAAGATGCTGGAGAAGTACAATCTCGACGAAAAGACACCGGGCGGCGGGGGTGAATATCCGCTCCAGGACGGATTTGGCTGGACCAATGGCGTGACACGCGCGCTGCTCGATCGTTACCCGTTGCCGGCGGCTGGTCGGTGATCTCTCAACAACTGCTTCCTGGGACGAGCCCGTGATAAACGCACCCGATCCTCCATCCTCCTCCGCCACGCCGGGTATCGACTCCTCTTCACACGGAAATGTCGCCTACCTGCAGTGGTTCGTGTTCGGCCTCTTTTTCATCTTTGGCGGCCTCACCAGCCTCAACGATGTCCTTGTGCCGAAGCTGAAGGAGCTTTTCTCGCTCAACTACTTCGAGGCAATGCTGATTCAGACAGCGTTCTTCGCCGCCTATTTTCTCGTGTCCCTACCCGCCTCGGCCCTGGTTCAGAAGATCGGCTACATGCGCGGCTCCGTCGTTGGCCTGCTTGTGATGATGGCCGGCTGCCTGATGTTTGTGCCCGCGGCGCAGGCGGGCGCCTTCGGCGCGTTCTTGGCCGCGCTGTTCGTCCTGGCCGCGGGTGTGACGTTGGTGCAGGTCGTGGCCAATCCCCTGATCTCGATGCTTGGCGAGCCTCGCACAGCGACGAGCCGGCTGACGTTCGCACAGGCGTTCAACTCGCTCGGGACGACAATCTTTCCATGGGTCGGGGCGGCCCTCATTCTCGGCTCTCTCGCCGCCGTGAACGCTAACGACCTGACCGGCCCAAATCGAACGGCGTACCTGGCGACAGAGTCCGAAGTAATCACGCGCGCCTATCTTGGCATTGCAGCCGCACTGGCCATCGTCGCTCTGGTCGTTTGGCTAAATCGTCACCGGCTCATCGAGGCGCGCGCACCGCGTGTGGCTTTCTTCAGCGCATTCGGCCTGTTACGCCGCCCGCGCTTCGCCTTTGGCGCGGTCGCGATCTTTGTCTATGTTGGCGCTGAGGTGGCGATTGCTAGCCTCATGACCAACTACCTCATGCAATCCGATACGCTCGGCCTACCCGCACGGAAGGCGGGCGAACTTCTTGCGCTGTATTGGGGCGGGGCCTTGATGGGGCGCTTCGTTGGCGCCGTGATCTTGCGCCGCATCGCTCCCTGGATTGTCCTTGCGACTGTTGCCGCAGGCGCCATCGCGATGCTCGTCGTGGCGATGAGCACCACGGGCATCGTTTCTGGCTATGCTCTGCTCAGCATTGGCCTGCTCAACGCGATCATGTTCCCGACGATCTTTACGCTAGCGTGCGCAGGCCTGGGTCCGCGTGCTGCGGAAGGGTCTGGCATCATCTGCATGGCGATCGTCGGCGGAGCGATCGTCCCGCCGCTAACGGGATGGCTGGCGGATCAATCCTCTCTCCGTCTGTCGCTTGCAGCACCTATCGTTTGTTACGCGGTTATCGCCCTCTTTGCGTGGAGAACGACGCGGCTGTCCATCGCCTGAGCCATTGGCATCACTGAGGTTTCACCGGCCGGGGTGGGCTACAGGTGTTGGAAGATCGCGTCATGGAAGTACGACCCATGCTTCCGCCGCACCCATGCACACTACAACTGCAGGGTCCTAGTTCCAGCTGGGTCAAGGTTGGGGGTCACGTCACCGGTTGTGCGCTCTCCCCCCAAAGGGAAAGAACGCTTCGGAGTGCCGTGGCAAAGGCCAAGGGCTGATCGAGCATCAGATGGTGACGGGCTTCCGGTACGGCGACTATCGGAATGTTGCCTCCGCCCAGTTCGCGGATGTAGTTGGCAGAGTCCTTTGTGAAGAGCTGGCTGTTGCCGCCGTGCACGATAGCCTTGCGACCCGGCGCTTTTACCAGGCGTTCACCAACGGTGAGCCATTCGTCGGGCTTGTTGCTGCGCCGAAAGACCTCGGTTGAGAACTTCCACATCCACTCGTCTCCATCCCGCCGCATGGAATGATACGCTAAGTAGTCCAGAAGGAAGGGCTCGCCGACCCGCTGGGGCGGGGAAAGGACGTACCTCTCACGAGCCGCTTCATAGCTAGGGTAGCGCTTGTTCGGCTTGTCCGGATCGCCAGAGCCTGGGCTTGACCGCCTGAGGTTCCAGTACTGTTCAAGGTGCTCGGGGCGCATGATCATGAGATCACAAACCACCACCCCGGAGAAGGCCTCTGGCGACTGGGTTACGGCTGTCAACGCCGCGCTTGAACCGAAACTGTGCGCGATGATCGTTGGCCTGTTGCCATCTGCAAACAGTTCGAGCGCCTCGGCGATTTCCCCGAATTCGCGCCCCCTTGCCGAGGGATCGGCCTGGCCGCGCATTTCGCTGTCGCCCATGCCGGCAAGATCGAAGGCCACCACGTCGTAATCTTCGGCAAGAAAGGGCGCGATGAAGGCGAAGCAGCGCGCATGGGCAAGAAAGCCATGCGTCATCAGCACCTTGGGCTTCCCGCGGTCACCCCAGCGAAAGTAGTGCGCCCTGGCCCCGTCGATCTCCACATACCCTTCTTCGCGCGGCACCTTGAGGGCCGACACGAACCATTCCGGTAGATGCGAACCATCGCCAGCCCAGACCGGATCGATGTCCCCGGGGAAGTCCTCGATCTTCGCGAACTCGTTCATCCTGTCGTGCAGTCCTTGCTCGTGAGGCTTTCGGCAGTGAAGCCATGATAGCCTTCCTCCAACGCGCGACTCGCGGTTGACAAGAAGTTCTTCCATCGGATCTCAAATCGGCGGTCTTGTCGCGCGGCACCTTCTCGCCCAAATGCGTCGATACGTTGGTTTCACAGTACTTCTTTGCTGTGGCGCCGAGGCTCTCGCCCATCATGCCGGCGAGGCGTCCTCCGCCCAAGATGTTCGTGCGCTTGTGCGGAGAAGGCGCTTGCCGACCTGCGTTCAAAACTCGAATTCGCGTCGCCCCACGCCGACGACAATGTGTCACTAAGTAAGGTCAGTATTGCTGCTCAGGAACGTGCAAAACCAAACCCTCTAAAGTAGGTTTGATGGGGATCTGGCAAGCGAGGCGGCTGTATTCGTTCGCTCCCTCTGCAAATTGCAGGAGTTCGGCCTCCGCGCCGCCTTCCTCTAGGCGACCCACCTTGTCGATCCAGGCCTGATCGACATGGACGTGGCAGGTCGCACAGGCGCAGGCGCCGCCGCAATCGCCGTCGATACCCGGGACGTCGTTGAAGAGCGCCGCTTCGCGTGCGGTTTCGCCCTCGGCTACGTGGACTTCCCGGCGCGTTCCATTGTTGGAAACAAACGTCACTTTGACCATCATGAACTCCGTATTCTGGTTCAGCTAATCAGCGGGCGTGCAGCCGCACCGGTAGCTTTGTGATCCCTCGCACAAAGTTCGAAAACAGGCGCTCCGGCTCGCCGGTCACTTCGACCTTTGCGAATCGCTTGTGAATCTCTTCCCAGATGATCCGCAACTGCAGTTCTGCAAGCCTGTTGCCCATGCAGCGATGGATGCCATAACCGAAGGACAGGTGATGACGTGGGTTCTTCCGGTCGATGATGAACTGGTCAGCCCTGTCGATGACCGTATCGTCCCGGTTGCCCGACAGGTACCACATCACAACCTTGTCGCCTTTCCTGATCTGTTTGCCGCCGATGTCCCAGTCCTGGAGCGCAGTGCGGCGCATATGGGTCAGCGGCGTCTGCCAGCGGATGATCTCCGGCACCATGCTGGCGATCAACGATGGATCGCCATTGAGTTTGCGATATTCGTCGGGGTTCTGATTTAGGGCCAGCACGCCGCCGCTGATCGAATTGCGCGTAGTGTCGTTGCCGCCCACGATAAGTAGCAGGAGGTTGCCCAGAAATTCCAAGAAGGGCATGTCCCGGGTCGCCGGAGAATGCGCCATGATGGAGATAAGGTCGTTCTTTGGTTCCTCATTGATTCGCTGGTCCCACAGGCCCTTGAAATACATCGCGCATTCGATGAGCTCTTGGCGCCTCGCCTCGTAGGATTCGACGATGCCGGTTTCAGGTGCGGCCGTTGTGATGTCAGACCAGCGCGTGAGCTTGCGCCGCTCCTCCCACGGAAAGTCGAACAGCGTTGCAAGGGTCATTGTGGTCAGTTCGATCGAGACCTTGTCAACCCAGTCGATATCCTCGCCTACCGGCAGATCATCGAGGATCTGGCACGCACGTTCGCGGATTGTAGGTTCAAGCAACTGCAAGTTGGACGGCGCCACAGCGGAGGTAACGGCCTTTCGTTGCTGGTCGTGCTTCGGAGGATCCATGGCAATGAACATTTCAAGTTCCAGCGCGCCTTCAACCGAATGCATGTCCTGGATGGCGATCCCGCCCAGCTTCGCCTCCGAAGAAAAGATTTTGTGGTTGGTGTCGACAGCCATGATGTCGTCAAACTTGGTAACAGACCAGAATGGCCCGACATTGCTTTCGCGGCAGTAATGGACCGGGTCCTCATTGCGCAGGCGGTTGAAGAACAGGCCAATCGTGTCCTTTTGAAAAAGGCTTGGCCGCGAAACATCGATTTGATCGATCGGAAGAGAGGCAATTCTTTCGACCGTATCCGGTTCTATCGTGTCGATGCTCATGTCCCGTCCTTCACCCTATCAAATTGGCTCGCCACTTTCTGGAACGGTAATTGCTCTGACGCGCGAGTCAATAAAGCTTATAAGATTATTCGTGACGTTTGGCCGCTAGATGGAGTTTTGGAAGAACGAGGTTCACATCCAGCAATTAATCATTATACGCTTTTCGTGGCAGGAGCGATTTCCACACATGGCGCGGAACGTCGATTACTCGAAGAAAGCCAAGCGTGCGCTCACGCTGGCGCAGGACATTGTTCGCGATATCGAGGCAGGGGCCCATGTTGCGGGGGACAGGTTGGCCCGCGAAGAGGACATGCTTGCGCGATACGAAGTCGCCAGGGCGACCTTGCGCGAAGCGCTCCGCTTCCTTGAGCTTCAGGGCGTCATCCATCTTCAGCTAGGCCGTGGTGGCGGGCCCGTGGTCGCGCGCCCCCAGACTGGCGACTTCGCGAACAGCCTGTCGCTCATCTTGCATTTCATGGAGGCGGACCTGAGGGGCTTGCTGGAATTACGCGAAGCGATCGCACCGGATGTTGCAGCCTATGCCGCCCAGCGCGCGACCACGGGCGATCTGAGCGCTCTTGCCGATTGCCTCAAAGAGCTGGAGCGAAACGAAGCCGGGAGCCAGTTCGAGGAACTGAACCGCCGTTTTCATGACCTGCTCGGTTGGGCCAGCGGCAATCCGCTCTTCGGCCTACTGACCTCCACGATGCATTTGCTGACCCGCGAATTCTCCCGCTCGCTGGGGTATTCGGCTCAGGAGCGAGCGGTCCAACTGCGATTCCTGCGCCGTGTTCTCGAAGCCGTGCGCACGGGCGATGCCGAAGCGGCGCGGCAGGCCATGGCCCGTCTCGTCGGAGGCTCAGCGTCCTATCTCGCAGAAAGAAGCCCCGAGCTTGTGGACCAGAAGGTCAGATGGGGACAGATCTAGCGAACTAGCGCTCCTCAAAAGCGTGGAGTCGAGAAAGGCGCGAGGCGCTGAAGCTTCGGGCGATTGATGCGCGCAGCCGGTCATCCGGACCAGCAAGAGTGATCGGCCCCCACCGAGTAGTCCAAGTCTAATGTTAGTTGATCATCACCTCTGACGCTAGCCGGGGCACGAACACCTCCGGGGCAGGTGGGCGATACCCGAGCGATGCGTGAGGCCGGACCGCGTTGCCGTGGCGGCGCCAGCTTTCGATCACGATGCGAGCCTCCGCCAACGAGTAGAAGATCTCGCCGTTGAGAAGTTCATCGCGCAGTCGCGCGTTGAAGGACTCGACGAGCCGCGCATCGTCAAGTGGTGGAGACCGGACGCCATCATGTTCGACAGCATCCCGCTGACGGCCACCGGAAAGATCGACAAAAAGGTTCTGCGTCAGCGGTATGTCGACAGGTTGCGGAAGCCATGAAGCAGGTCTCGACCGCAGCGAGCCGCTGACCTGAGGCAGCGGGTCAGTAAGGTCATCGATTTCTGATCGACGGCTATCTGGCAGGCCCGTCTCCCCAACTTAGGCCTGCGAAAAGGAAAGGGCCGCCGGTTTTTCGACGGCCCCTTCCTGATTCCAAACCAATGAGTCTTACTCAGCAGCAATCGCCACACCTTCAGACGTCAACTCGAAGACGCCTGCAGGAACCGACGTGACCAGTAGATCGGGCAGATAGCCAACCCCTGCGAACGCCTCACCAACCTTGGCGGCCAGTTCGTCCTTCTTGAGTTTGGCATGCGCCTTGATGACAGCCTCGCGCGATCGCTCCGACCGGTTTGCGGGAACCGGGGCCTCTGCGAAAGCCGCCAAAAGGTCTGCCTTCGGAAGGCGCGTCCAGTACGAGGTGTCCGCTTCCCAAAACTGACGCATATCGAGATCGAGGATAGAAGCCAGCCTGTCAGCCAGCGCATGGCGACGATGGTCGGCCAGCGAGCCCCTCTCGTGAACCAGATCAACCGAATCTGCGACGACGACGGCAAGCAGCGAGAGGAGTGTCTCTGGCGGTTGGATCAGGCACCAATCCAGCAACTCATCCTCTTCGTCAGGAACGTGCGCAAGAACTGCGCTGCGCGTTTCTACGAGAGCATCAAGATCGTGAACGTGCGCCGGATGCGCCGCGACTCCGATTCCGGGCAGTTCGCTCTTGAACACAGAACGAGCGATCATCGCGGCGACGGTCACTGCAAGAGCAGTTTCGCGATCACGTGTTAGCAGGAGACGAATGGCGCGCGTGCGCGCGTGTGACAAATCGCGGATCAGCGTCTTGGGCAGGCCGCTCTCCCTTGGCGCCGCATTGGTGCTGTAGATTTTGCCGTCCCCGACACCTTCCTCGCTATGCACGTCATCGGTTGCCAGCCGCTTGCGGATCGCTTTGACCTTCTTCTCATCGGATTGCCGCACGACGCCAAGGGTCGCGTGAGCTTCCCCATTTTGACTAATCGACAACACGACGCCAGCGTGCGCGATGATCTCCCTGTCCCATACGCGCGCTGACTGACGCAGGCTTTCGATCTCGCCCGCTATCGTGTCGCGCGTTTCCCACCGTGGGTCGTCTTCCACGCTGTCATCATCCAATGCTGCATCCAAAGCTTCCAACTCACCCCGCAGACGTGCAAGCTCGACCTCGTCTCCATCTGTGAACTCGCGCCACTCGGGTTGAAGCCGCGTCGCAGCATAGCCGCCATCAGCGCGTCCTTGGCCGAGGCTGTAGTCAACCCAGCCCCACCCCTGGGCAAACCAACTATCCCGCTCTCCTTCGAGCTTTTTCTCAGCCAACTGCGTCATCAGCGCCGGGTCTTCCACATAGACGACTTCAGCGTCGAAAAGATCGCGCACCACGCCGCCTCCAGCGAGTTCATACGCTTCAAGCCCGACAAACGTGGCCAGCCGGTCAGAAGCGCGCATGCGTCCCTCCATCAGGCGTGCGCGGACGGACCCTGCGTGCGATACTGGCTTGCTGAGACTGCGGAATACTGCTTCCTGCTGCGCATGGCTCTCGACGAGGCAGAACGCGCGCGCGGCTTCAAGACTGACGTCGCCACGTTTCCAGGCTGCCTTGATCTTCGGGGACAATCCAGCGAGTGCGAGACGCTGATCGACGTGACGTCGAGTTACCCCGAACCGATGGGCAACGTTTTCGGCCGTAGCACCCTCGGCTACGAGCGCGGCATACGCATCAACTTCATCCATGGCGTCCATGGCCACTCGTTGGACATTCTCCGCGAGCGACACCTCGATGCCCTGCTCCAACGCCACGACATGACAGGGAATGGGATAGTCTTTGGCAATCACCTTCTGCTTGACCAATTGTTTCAGTGCAGCAAGACGGCGACCGCCGGCGTCCACCTCGAAGTTGTCGTTCTCGGTCGGAACCACGCATAGATTCTGAAGCAGACCGTGGGCAGCGATCGACGCGGCCAAGGCGTCGATATCGGCCTTTCGATCCTGCTTGCGGACGTTGCGTGGCGAAGCGACAAGCTTGTTGAGCGCGATGAGTTGGATCGGTTGAAGTTGTGCAGTCATGGATGATCTCCTTGAGCTTGCCCGATGGCAACACGCCGGATCGGGGTCGCCTGCGCGACCCGCCTCCCCGGCCTGTCGCAGGAGGCCGCTGCTCAAGGGCGAAGAGCTTCAGCGTCCCTTGAACAGCGGACGCGACAGGCCACAGGCGAGGAGAACCGCGCAGGCGCCAAGAACCGGCTTGGACATCGGCCTGCTCAACGCCTCGCCGAGTGTCAGAATTTCAGCAGCGGATGTGCCCGGCCAATGATCTCGCTTGCCCGTGTCACGCCAAAGTACCGCCCATCATAGGACCCCGCGGTATCACCAAGCAGGAACACCTGGCCCTCGTTCAGGGAGGTGCACCCCTGCCACGATGGTAGCGGCTCTCCCGTCGAGTCGTTCGATCTGGCTTGTGCGATAATCTCGTCGTTGACGAGGACCGTGCCATCATGTCGACAAACGGAATCTCCGCCCACAGCGACAACCCGTTTGATGAGGAGTTTGCCTCTCGGCAGAACGCCGCGACGATCCAGCTCTGCAGCCAGCGCATCGGCGGGCAGCACCGCGACCCGATCTCCTAAACCCCAGCGCTCACGATCAATAGTATAGAGCCCTGCCGGAGCGCTTGCGGTCGTGTTCCAGACAAGTCGCGCAGATCCGGCGGCAACCGGAAGCGCTAAAGCTGCGGCGCCCAGCGTGGCGACAATCAGGAGGCCAAGCTTTGTCCGCACACGACGACGAAGCCGTGCAATCCGTCTTCCTCGCGTGCCTCCGTGGTCTTCAACCATTCGCTGACGTTTGCCTTCAAGCTCTCAGAGCATCGTTCGAGACGACCCGGCCGGCAAACACAGTTTCGGCTCGGGGGGGACGTAGATCTCTCGGAAACAAGCGTGATGGCGCGGATCAAAGCAGGTCCTGATCCAGTGCAGGATCGGTTGGCTGGCCTGCAGATTGCGGACGCGCTCTGTGTAAGTGAGCCAAAACTTGACCGACGCGAGCGGTTTAATGCCGAGGAGCGGGACAACGCGGTCCTCAAATTCGGAGACATAACTCGGCAGGACAGCAATGCCAGCTCCGGAGGCGCAGGCCTCCATGAGCACAGTGCCTGTGTCGGTCTCCATCGCGTTGGGCAGGATCTCACCCCAGGCTGCAGCGCCGGGCCGCCAGCTCGCAGGCTGGTATTCCTTGCCGGACAGGCGCAGGCACTGATGTTTGCGCAGGTCCGCCATCTCTTTCGGCTCGCCAAACCGCTTCAGATAGTCCGGCGTTGCGTAGAGAATGTAATGCAGCCAGCCGAGTTGCCGCGAGACGATGTTGCTGGCGCTGGGCTCTTCGAACTGGATCGCGATATCGCCATCGCCTTCGAGCAGGTTCGGGGCCGTCGGTAGCACTTTCAGAAAGACCCGCATTTCCGGCTGAAGCGTCAGCAGTTCGGACATACGGCGTGCGAGCCAGTAGGTTGCGATGCCCTCACGCGCACAGATCACGAGATGGTCCGGCGCGCTTTCAGTTGCGCGCTCGATGATCGATTGCACCGAGTCGGCCATATTGCGCGCCGAGCGTAAGATGTCTTCGCCGACGTTGGTCAACTCAAGGCCCCGACTTGATCGTTCGAACAGCTGGTGGCCGAGTGTGCGCTCAAGCTCTTCGAGATCCTTGGACACCTTGCCGTAGCTCAGGCAGAGTGTCTTCGAAGCTGCGTTGATGCTTCCCGTGTCGGCTACCGTCTGGAAGACCTTAAGCCGATCCCAGTC
>Ga0075163_10000959_pt1 | contig 38417 bp, 30 predicted proteins | sample JI1023141ADNA_FD_71478 | JGI IMG/M metagenome (GOLD analysis project Ga0075163, IMG submission 71478) | Wastewater effluent complex algal communities from Wisconsin, to seasonally profile nutrient transformation and Carbon sequestration -... | ecosystem: Engineered > WWTP > Effluent > Algae...
TTATCTTACAGGGGAGCCATCACCTTTCTATATGCAAGTCATCAAAAAGTCGGTGCTGAAGGTGATCACGAAAAAGCAGATAAACAAGTGGTTGAATGAGGATGAAGAGCACAGGATATTTTGGACAAAAATTCTTGAGACCCTTGTGGTGCAGCAGATAGAAAGGGAGATAGATATTTTGACTACCTCGCCAAAAGAACGTTATCTGCGCGTATTGAAACGCAGTCCACAGCTTTTTCAGCACATACCGGGACGATATATTGCCAATTATTTGCGCATGACGCCTGAAACACTTTCAAGATTAAAAAAGTTTTGATTTCAATCAATATTCGTGGAAATTGAAGAAGCCAGCTTTGCTGCAAAATAATTACAGATGCAAACACAAGCACTTCTTCAAAAGCTCATTGAGCAAACCAAAAACAACATCAATGTCGTTGAGAGATTCAAGGCATTGTCGCATGAAACATTAAACTACAAAGAGAACGCCGAGAAGTGGAGTGTGTTGGAATGTGTCGAGCATCTTAATTTATATGGCGATCACTATTTTCCGGAGATAGAAAACTCAATTCGCAATACGCATACAACAGCGGAACCGGTTTTTAAGTCGGGCTGGCTTGGAGGATACTTTGCGAATAGTATGTTGCCAAAGGAGAAGCTGAATAAGATGAAGACATTTAAAGACAAAAATCCGTCTAACTCCAAGCTAGATTCGAAGGTATTGGATCGTTTTGTGGATCAGCAGAAGCACTTGTTGAAGCTGCTGGATATGAGCAATAAGGTGAGTCTTGAAAAAGTGCGGATTAAGACCACACTTTCATCACTTCTCCGATTAAAACTTGGCGATACGTTTCAATTCGTTATCAATCACAACATGCGTCACCTCAAGCAAGCGGAGGAGGTTTTAGGATTGGCTTCAAATAAATACTGAACCCATCACTCAGTTGGGTGTATTCCCTGTTATATGAGAATACTATTTTGTCTAACTTGCTTTTGGATTATCTCGACCAATAGCAGTTCGCTCCATGCGCAGGCGAGCGATATGACGGATTTTGAACTAACTGTTAGTTTCGAGCGCGATGTTCCGGTTGCCGATCTTGAGATTTGGTATTGTGAAAAAAATGGCAATTCCTTTCTTGATATCACTTATCTCGTGGACACGCTGAATCGAGCCATCACATTGTTTGGTACCAATGAGTATATTCTTCATGTCACATTTCCAACTTTGATTTTTCGTTATTCAACGAAAAATGGAGAAGAGGTTGTCAATTTTTACTTGCAGTCGACAGGTGCTCTCACTTCATATACCGGAGAGCAAAAGGCGAAGCTTAGATTTGATCGCGATTGTTTCGCAATGGTTGTGGATCTTGCAAAGGTGAACGGATTGGCTACACATGAAACACTCAAGGCCACATGTGTCGGTCAATACGGTGGCGATGAAGTGCTTATTTCTCTAGGGAAAAGGATGACCAAAGTGACACGTGGTTTAATGTTGGATCAATTCAAAAGGTTATGATTATTAGGAGTCTGTTGATATTGTTAGCTTTAGTTTTTGGATTGCATGAAAAGTCATTCGCGCAGGACGGTGTGTTTTGCCTGAAGAGTATCAAACTGAAGATATTACCGATACAACAAGAAGATTCCCTGATAAGCATGGACTTTTTTCAATTCGGATGGTGGGATGATCATCAGGATGGTAGAGGCAAAAGCAGTCATTTTGTATACGACGAGCCGGCGAGGACTTATACTTTCAATTACTCCTATACCGACATCGGAGGAGGAAGTATGACACGATTAAAATGTCCGTCAATTTTTTTACAGATCAGTTTTAGTCGTTTTATAAATCATCAAAAGCAAGAGTATTATAAAATTATTCCTTTGGTATTTGAAATCACAAACACAAGCGACCTGACTTTTTTTGAATATACCATTGATCTTCATGATGCACTAACAAAAGAAGGAACTTGTCTTTTGTTTGATGAAGTGTCTTCTTATAAGACTGTAATGAGAGATAGCATCACTGAACTATCTAAGACATATGAATTTATTCCGGTAGTGTTTGCTCATGAATGAAGTTACCAGAAAATATAGTTCTTGAGCTTTGTTGTGTCAACACGCACACTGTCGATTGAATCCAACTTAATTGGTACGTTCCGGATGTTCGTGTCTAAAGGTAAAATCGTGTTTTTTTCTTTCAATTTTATTCCCTTATTTTCTGCTGGTTGCGGTTGAATGAAAAATGTATCTCCGTCGACAACTATAACTTGCATAGAGTCGTGCAATAAAGGATTGGAGTTTTTAATCTGAGGAATAACGCGCATTTCAGGTTTTTTATTCAGAAGAATAATTGTAGTGATGACAATTGCCGACGCCAAAGTGGTAAGCAGCAAAGCCTTTGGCGAGCCGAAAATCTTTTTCAGTTTGAGCCAGAAGCTATCAGAAGCGCTGGCCACAACTCCGGCGGCACCTGCGGCAGCAAGAGCTTGTTGAAGCTGATCCCAATGCGCGGCATTGTAACGAACCTCAACTTGGTCGAACTGTTCTCGGAAGAACTGGTCTATATGTTCGTTGTTTTCTTCAGCCATTTTTGTATGCGGATAATTTCTTCTGCAACATTTTTCGGGCATCAAATAGATACCATTTTGAGAGCGCTATCGTTATTGAAAGTTGATCTGCTATTTCCTGATGTGAATAGTTTTCCATCACAAACAGATTGAATACTAATCGTTGTGTTTTAGGTAGTTCGTGGATCAGTTGTATAAGTTGGTTTTCATCAATTATATATTTTGGTTCATTGATTTCAATATCATCTGGAATTTCTTTTGTTGCTGGCAATGGAGTATGGCCGAGCGTTTTTTCTTTTCTGACGTAGTCTATTGCAGTATTCACAACTATGCGTTTCATCCAACCTACAATATCTCCTGTCCCTTTAAATCCATCGAACTTCATGAAAATTTTTATGAAAGCTTCTTGAAGCACATTGGCAGCGTCATCATACGATCCTGCATATCTCAAACAGATTTTCATGAACACGGGATAACAAGCGCGGTATAGAGCTTCCTGCGCCTGAGGTTGCCGTCGTCGGCAGCCTTCAATGATTTCGCTTGTTATCTGTAGATCTATCACCGGCTGTTGTTCAATGCCTAAAAGAAATAACTGAGTTTAAGTGTCATCATATGATTGAACTGTTTGCGATAGCCAAGGTAAAAGGCTTTGTCAGAGTCGGGTTTGCCTGAGTACTGTTTTACGATATGCGAACTATAGGTATATCCGGGCTCAATGAGAAATCCGGAATTGTTGTCGGGATTCACTCGAAATGCCAGTCCTGATTGAAACAAAAAACCATTATTATACTCTTCATATTCTATGTCCAAAGGATCGGAGGTGCCTTCAAAACTGTTGTGAGATAAGTCTACCGCAAGTCCCGCATTTACGCTGAGCATCGTTGTGAGTCTTTTGTTTTGCGGTCTCCAGCGTAGGCGCATTTTGTTTTCGGAAAGGAATTGGTATTGACTGAATGAAAAGTCGGCGCTGTTCATTTTGTCGTCAGCATATCTTGGATCAGGATCTTGTCTACCGAAAGCATAAGCCGAAATTCCGAACCAGAATCTGTTTTCTTTATTTCTGAAATATGACAATCCAGCTCCCTTTCGTGCGCGATGTTCAATGTCGATCTGCTGCCAAACATAGGAAGCCATGAAGACATTTTTTTTGTTATTGTATCTGCCGAGAACGATGGAATCTCCGGCTTCCACTTTTTTCTCCGAGAAGTTTTGCACCCAGATTTTATTGAGTTTGCTGACATCTTCCATGCGTGCATCGATGGTGTCGTTCATCTCCGGACGATAGATTTTGATGAGCTTGCCTGGTTGCTGCTCTATGATATATCCGAGTATTTGATAACCGTTTTTGAGCGTAATCAAGTCCTGATCTCTTTGTACTTGCCCAGTCATGAAATGACAAGAGCAAAGCACGATGATCATTGTATATAGTTTCTGTAGTTTCATTTTTTCTTGAGATTAAAATTCTAAACCAAATTTTAACTGGAAGGCGCGCAGGGTATAAGCTTGTGGATCCGTATAACCACTTGATTTTTCCTCTAAAATCTTCAATGATTTAGCAGTGGAGTGCCATTGAAAAAACTCGCTGACTGATACATTGAATCGCATTTCTTTTTTTAATAGGAGAGAATAATGGATGCTCGGCGCGATAAAGAATCCGTTCTTGAAATGCGTATGACTCAAATGCCAGACGTGCCCTCCGACGGTGTCTTGAGCGATAAAATTATTTACGTCAAATACGTCGTACTCTGTTCTGTCGGGGGTTCGGTTGATTGAAATACCTGAAGCTGCGCCGGCTTTGAATGAGTGACGTCCTGATGGCGATGAATAGATCAAATGGTCATATGTTATACCAAGGTTGAGATATGATTGTAAATTTTTAAGTGTGTTTTTTAATGCTGTGTCGGACTTAATCAGCACCACATTTTGAGGTTCATGAAGTGTAGTAAAGTATTCATCGTCATCACGGAAAATATTCAGCAATAGTCCTACTTCTCCCTTGTTGAATATGTCATAACGAACACCGAATTCATAAACCAAACCCGCCGTCCGGCTTTCCTGGCGATAGACCTGTTGGTTGGGTTGATTAATCATTGTTTGATTGATTTGATTGCGACTTTGGGGAATGCCAGTAGTTTGAAAACTGTTAAGACCGGTCTGAAATCGAAATGACCACCTCATTGGTGCTTTTTCGTAGTTCGTTTCCTGCGCATAAGATTGCCTTAAGCTCATAAGACAAAGAACAAAGAGTATGGTTCTTATGGATGTGAATTGCGTCATAGTAAGTTTGTTTGACCTAAGGACGGCGCAAGTTGGGAATGGTTAGGAAAAAAGTGAAGAAAAAATTATAGTTGGCGCATTATCAATGTAATAAGATTTGATATTCGTGAACTAGCACTGATCCGGCATCATAAATTCACATTGAATATTGAAATAATCTTGAACTAAGAATGACATGTCGACCAAAATTAAAGCGATAGATGAATATATCCTCAAGGCAAAGCCATTTGCCAGACCAATATTGGAGCATTTGAGAATGCTCGTGCATAGTTCCAATCCAGAAGTCAAAGAAGCCGTGAAATGGGGAATGCCATTTTTTGATTACAAAGGTCCCTATTGCAATATGGCTGCATTCAAGGAGCATGTCGTATTTGGATTTTGGAAATCGGATTTGATGAAAGGTGAAGCACCTCAGCTAAAAAAAAGATCGAGTGAAGGCGGCGAGGCGATGGGCAATTTTGGCCGCATCACGTCGCTGAGCGATTTACCGCCGGATGAGGTGATCGTTCAACTTCTACTTATAGCAAAAAAACTCAACGATGATGGTGTGAAAGTTCCTGCAAAGAAAAAGACCACGACAACAGAAGCAGCAGAAATGCCTGAGGAGTTAAAAATTGCTTTCAAATCCAATAAATCAGCGGCAAAAGTGTTTAGTGAATTCACTCCTGCTGCCCAGCGTGAATATATCGACTGGATCAATAGTGCGAAGACCGATGCGACAAGAATCAAAAGAATAAAGACCACCGTCGAATGGGTCAGTGAAGGCAAGAAAATGAATTGGCAATACAAATAGGAATGGATTCGAAAATGATCAAAACTAATAAAAAATTGAAATGGTCACTTGCAGCTTTTGCTTGTGCTGCGCTGAGTTTGTTGATCTATACAACTACGTCGGCATCATCATCTGGGTATAAGTTTAAATGGGATCAAAACAAAAAACACAGCATCAATTTGCTTGATGGTGATATAGTTTTTCAGTCATCTTCATCTCGTCAATGCGAAGCAGTGAAACAAGTTACCAAGTCAGAATATTCTCATTGCGGAATAGTATTCATTGAAGGTGGTGAGTATTATGTTTATGAGGCAGTCCAGCCGGTGAAAAGGACAAAATTGAGTCAATGGGCAAAGCAGGGTGATGGCGGCAAGTATGTGGCCATGCGACTTAAAGATCGCGATGTGATTTCAACGGATGAGATGGCTAAAATGAAAGCCATTTGCACTGATTTTTTAGGTAAAAATTATGACCTCACCTTTGAGTGGAGCGACGATCAGATATATTGCTCTGAGCTGGTCTGGAAGGTTTATCAGCGTGCTGCCTCGATTGAGGTTGGTAAGTTGCAGAAGTTGGGAGATCTAGATTTGACATCACCGCTGGCAAAGGAAATTCTCAATGAGAGATATGGCAAGAAAATACCTTTGGAAGAAACTGTTATTTCACCGGCTTCTATCATGGGCAGCGAACTGCTTATTGTAGTTGAATAAAGAGAATATTTCGAAGATTGGCGTTGTGGGGTTGATTTGATTATTTTTATCGGATAATCAAATTCGCCTTATGACTAAAAGAATTTACCTTTTGCTATTAGCCTGTGTTTCTTTAGCGAGTTGCACTCCGATCATGAAAATGATGTACGGGATAAAAGATCCCGACATAGAAAATGAAAAGTCGATCAAAAAAACTGCCTTAAAATGTGATATGGATACCTCAAACATTGCTACTGTAGCAATTTCAGGTTATTTGAGCGCACTGAAGGGAAGGGGCATTCCTGATTGCAATATCTATGACCGCAACGGTAAATACATCGAATACCGCCAGACCGATACTTCGTGCAATGCCGGTCTTTTCGAATTTATACCGGCTTTAAGGATTGACGGAAAGTACAGTCAGCCTGATACTGCATCGATGGCCGAAGAGTTGTCAGGATATCGTGATCTTCGCGGAAATGCTCTTCCTGATTTGGGTGCAGCAGATTATTATGTTTTTATTTATTGGGCTGTATGGGCGGGAAAGCTCAACAAGGACCATGTGAAAATTTGGGAAGATCTGGCCAAGGCAAACACGAATTGTAAGATCAAAGTACTCAAAGTAAATATGGACATGCAGGAGAGCTGGAATGCCGATGATAGAGATAGATTAGTGAACGCTTTGAGCAAGAAACCAAAGGGACAATACGATTAATCAAATATGAAAAGGGCGATATTACTTATCCTTTTTTTGCTTTTGTTTAGTGGCGCTGGCTTCTATTCATTTCGATATTATAAATCTTCTCAATATAAAGTTGTACAAGTTGTCGATAGCCTGAATCACGTTTATGTCTATTACAATGGAGATGTTGGGCATGTATCAGGCCGCAACACCACTGCCGACGGATATAATCTCGGTTTGAAGTATCAATGTGTTGAATTTGTCAAACGATACTACTATCAGCATCTTGGACATAAAATGCCTGACAGTTACGGCCATGCCAAGGATTTTTTTAATGCAACGATTGCTGATGGTGCGTTAAACAAAAAACGCAATCTCATTCAATATAGCAACCCATCCATTTCAAAACCGAAGGCAGATGATTTGCTCATTTTCGACGGTAATGTCTTTAATCCATATGGTCATGTTGTAATCATTTCAAAAGTGACGGACACGAATATTGAAATGGTCCAACAGAATCCCGGACCTTTAGGCAATTCAAGGGCAACAATATCGTTGACTCAGGAAAGCGGCAAATGGCGAATTGGCGACAGCGAAGCACTTGGCTGGTTGCGCAAGGAATAGTCTTCAAGTTATGAGAGTAATATTTTGCATAGTTGGCGCGATGCTACTCGCGCTGATATCTGGTTGTTTCAGGGAAAAACGATCGGACAATGCAGCAGGTAAAATGCAGGAATTTGTCATCGAGATTTCCAAGTATGCAAGAGGAATTGATCCGGACTTTATCATAATCCCTCAAAATGGTGTGGAGTTAGGATTCAATAATATTGATCCTTCTGAAGGCTTTAATGCGGATTACTTGAATGCCATCGATGGCATGGGCGTTGAAGAGCTTTTTTATGATGGTGAATTGACGTCAGATGAAGAAAGATTGGGCATGCTTAGAAAGTTGCGCTCAACCGAGAAAATATTGTCAGCAGAATTTGTGACTGCCGACTCACAGATTTCCGATGCCTTTCAGCGCAATGATGCAGAAGGCTTCAGTTGTTTCGTGCGCAATTCAGCGAATTACGATTACAAGTTTCTTCCTGACAGCGTGCACCAAGAGAACAACAACAATATACATACACTAGCTGATGCGGCTAATCATCTTTATATGATCAGCAACGATCAATACACATCAAAACAAGACATGTTGAATGCAATAAGCGCAACAAATTTCGATGTGGTTCTTATTGATTTGTTTTTTGAAGAAGAAGCATTTTCATCGTCAGAAATTCAGCAGTTGAAGACAAAAGCCAATGGAGCATCTCGGTTGGTCATTGCTTATATGAATATTGGATCAGCAGAGAATTTCCGGTATTACTGGAAAAAGGGTTGGGGACTGCATCATCCACTTTGGTTGAAGAAAAAGTATGATGGTTATAAAGATGAATTCTGGGTGAAATTCTGGAAAAAAGACTGGCAGAAAATTATTTATGGCAATGATGATTCTTACACTAAAAAAATCCTGGATGCCGGTTTTGATGGTGTATATCTCGATAATGTCGAGGCATACTATTTCCTTTATTTTAAATCCAAATGATGCAGTCGAAATCTATTCCAGTGCTGAACGCCTTCAATGACGGGCACTTCCTCGATTTTTATTTTCACCGTATGAATGATACGCTTTCAAATAAAAATCTTGCGGGAGCACCCGTCATTTTTGGCTTTCAGCACTTCATCACGATCCCGACTGCATGATTTGGGTTTAAGATTAATTTCTATGCACAGAGATTGCTTCTCCTCCATTATCATTGCATAAAGATCACGAGTCATGGGCAAAGAACATCATTATTCAGCCACCATTGAGTGGACAGGAAACAACGGAACCGGTACGGACGATTATCGTCATTATGAGCGCAGTCATGTGATTCGTATACCGAACAAACCGGATATCCAAGGTTCTTCTGATGCGCCATTTCGTGGCGATATCACCAAACACAATCCCGAAGATTTTCTTTTATCATCGTTGTCTGTTTGTCATATGCTCTGGTATTTGCATTTGTGTGCAGACGCAGTGGTAACAGCGTATTTGGATCGCCCCACGGGCGTGCTCACACAAACAGAAAATGGTAGTGGAAAATTTACTTCAGTAACGCTTAATCCGCTAGTTACTGTTACCAGTCAGGACATGATCGAAAGAGCTGAGGCCTTGCACAAAAAAGCAAATGAGTTTTGTTTTATCGCCAATTCGGTGAATTTTCCGGTGGGTCACAAGCCTGTGATAGTGACGGCATGATATGGTCATATCCATCCTTGATGCAGCATGCAAGAATAATTAGTATTCGAATCATTCTTGTGTCAATTCTTGCGCTACAATTTGCAACAGTTAGTTACACTAATTGTCAATCGGATTTAACCGGAAATTCTTGTCTCATTGAAATTCCCGAAATACATGAGTTGGTCTTTGTAGTCTATGCCTTGGCCACCTTAGAAGACACGTCATCCAACACTATTCAACGCGAATCAGACTATTATAAAGAAGTCATCCAAACCTTCGGGAGCTTTCGAAATGAAAAGGCAGTAAAGAAGCTAGCCGGTGCTATGCGTTCCGGTTATGATCCCTTGAGGATGGATGCTTGCTTATATTCTCTCAATGATCAAAACGAAATTCGGAAATCAAAAACCATCAACAACCTGAGTTGGGGTAACAAAAACACATTGCGAAAATTTTTGCCGGCATTGGAGGCATTTGCGTTAAAATCAAATTTCAAAAAGTTTTATAACGACCATCTCGCATATTACAAATCGCAAATTGACTTGCTTCGAATTCAAGGGCAACCTGAAAGTCAATGGAGATGGCTAACGCAAAAATTTAACGTGGACTATGCTTCGGTAACTATAGTTTTTTCGCCCCTGAGTTATGCGCAACATTCAACCAATAGAATCAAAGATGGCCACATTGAACACATTTACATTTTTGTCAGTGGACCATTTCAGTTTGAAGATAAAATCAAAACCGAACAGGTTCAACCTCAGATTTGCAGGATGCTTTTCACGGAATTGGACCACAATTTTGTGAATCCGTTAAGTGAAAAATACAAGGAGAAAATCGAAGTGGTTTTCAGATATACTCGCAATTTCGGTGATATCAAAAAACACTTGGATATACCCAACCATTGGCAATGTTCAACGAATACATGACATGGTCTTTGTTCACTATTTACGCCCGTGAGTCATTTTCGCTCGAAGACTATCTGAAAGCCAAAACGGTACTTGAAAAACAGATGGTTGAAAGCAGGGGATTTTTTGTCTTCCGAGAATTCAACAATGCCTTGCTTCAGGGCTATGATAATCTCGGACAGAACAAGGAGTTTGTTGAGCTTTTTCCTGCCATGATCAGCTGGTCGGAGCAATTCATTTCGAAGTGAAGTATTCAATGATTATTTTCGCTACTTATGAGTACGATTGATAGTTTAAGAGAAGCTTTAAAATTTTCACCCGACAACATTCCATTGCGCATGCACGTTGCACAAGTGTTGTTCGAGGCGCTCAACTATAGTGATGCAGTTGTTGAGTATAAGTATGTATTGTCATTGGATAAGAACCATATTCAAGCCAAATGCGGATTAGCAAAAGCTGCGCATGCTTCCGGTGATGATAGTCTCGCTTTTGTGGTTCTTGAGGACGCCTGTCTTGATTCACAATGTGATGCAGAATCTCTATTGTTGTTCGCAAAAATGTTGTACAAGGACAGACGAATAGATGAAGCAGGAAAATACTACAAACAAGCCATAGAGAGAAATGCGATGTTGTCGGATGCAGAGCTGGATCGGGAGTTCCGGCAGGTCACAGCGGGAGTTTCTGAAAATACTGAAGGAAGTCAGTCTGAGGATGAAATGAGTTTTCTCGCTAGAAAATATTCGATGGAAAGGCCGGAGCTAAACTTCGACAATGTGGGAGGCATGGACAAGGTGAAGGAGGAGATCAGCATGAAGATTATCCATCCGTTGCAGCATCCGGATTTATATAAAGCTTATGGCAAAAAAATAGGTGGTGGAATTTTGTTATACGGACCTCCGGGTTGCGGAAAAACCTATCTGGCAAGGGCTACTGCCGGTCAGGTGAATGCTCGATTTATTTCTGTTGGCATACAAGACATCCTGGATATGTGGATAGGCAACAGCGAAAAAAATCTGCATTCTGTGTTTGAATTGGCAAGAGCAAATACACCTTGTGTATTGTTCTTCGATGAAGTGGATGCCTTGGCTGCGAGCAGAAGTGATATGCGTCAGAGTGCGGGAAGGCAACTCATCAATCAGTTCTTGCAGGAGCTGGATGGCGTGGACTCCAACAATGATGGAGTGCTGATATTGGCCGCTACTAATGCACCATGGAATATGGATTCAGCATTCAGAAGACCGGGCAGATTCGACAGGATCATATTTGTGTCACCGCCGGACAATTCAGCCAGATCTTCCATCCTTAAAAAGATGATGGCAGGCAAACCACAACAAGACATCAACTTTGATGAAATTGCATCGAAGTGCAATGAATTTTCAGGTGCCGATATGAAAGCATTGGTAGATGTGGCGATTGAGCGCAAGCTCACCGAGGTGATGAAAACAGGGATACCACAGCCGTTGGTCACCAAAGATTTACTCAAAGTTGTAAGTGATATTAAACCTTCAACGAAAGAATGGTTTATTCAAGCTAAAAATTATGCGCTATACGCTAATGAGTCAGGGCAGTATAATGATATCATGGACTATATCAACAAGAAAAGGTAGCATATGACGTCGGATCAGATAGCTGATCAAATACAAAAGGCGATTGCACTCATTGATGTGCAAAGATTCGAATTGGCCGAAAAGGTTTTGCGTGAAGTATTAGCTGTTGAACCCAATCATATCAATGCATTGTTTAACCTTTCGCGGGCATTGATGCATCAGGATAAGGATAAAGAGAGTTTCGAAGCCATTGACAATGCGCTTTCACTTGATGCCGGGAATCCTTATAATCATTTGATGAAGGCAACGATAGCCGGTCATTTTGATCTTAGAGAGCTGGCTATTGTGCATTTGAAGAAAGCCATAGAAATTGATCCCGGATTGTCTCAAGCTTATGGTTTATTGGCCATTTATGAATTTAACGAACGAAATTATAAGGCAGCAAAACAATATGCCAAATTTGGACTCGAGCGTGATCCTGAGGATGTGAACAGTTTGAATGCGCTTGCAGCATTGAAGGGGCGCAAAGGATTTTTGCTTGGGTCGTCGAGGCACTCCAAAGAAGCATTGGCTATAGATCCGGAAGCATCACACAGCTTATACAATTCTGCCGTACTCGCTTTTATGACCTTTCGTTTTAGACATGCTTTCAACCTTGGCAGGAGTGGATTAAGTATTGAGCCGGATAGTGAAAATTTGCTTTGGATGACAAGAAGATCACTGCTGTCGATGTTTCTTCCTTATGGTATTGTTTTGGCAATTCACATGAACCTAATCCAGAAATTTAAAAGGGTTTATCTTGTAATTGGGGCAATTTTATTCTTTACGTTACCATATAATTTAATGAATGCGCATGAGGCGCTATCCTATAACGAACTCATGTTTTATCTTCAATGGGCGATTATTATCCTCTGCTCATTTCCCTTGCTGAATGCTTTGGCACATGTTTTAATCACTTTAACTCCTCATCGTGTTTACCTTGCAAAGGTGATTGTGTTCAGGTCTTTTTTGATAATACTTGTAGTTGCATCATGCATTGTGGTATTGAATAATTTTCCTTTAGAAACTGCTTATGAAAAGGTTTCCAAGCTTTTATGGCACGCATTAGCCATCCTATATTTGGTTGCAGCAATCATGAATGATAAAGAGAAATTGCCTACAATTCGCAGAGTCGTTATTGTTGCACTTGTTTCGATGTTAATGGCAGGTGTCTATTTGCAAATGATTAGCGGTAGTATTGGAACAATTATATTGTTCGGCGCTACTGTGTTGTTTTTTATGGAATTTGTGTTGAATATCGCAAAAGTTTATGATAGATCAGAAGTATAAACGGGCAATGTTCTTTTATGAACAGGGGCGCTGGAAAGAAGCAGAAAAGGAGTTCAGGGCTTTGGCAGCAGAGTATCCGGATGCACCGCTGATATTTTGTAAGTTGGCTATATGTTGTTATCACAACGAAAAAATCGATGAGGCCCTTGAAATTGCTAAATCAACGATTAAGCTTGATCCGGAGTACGATTATTCCTACTATATTAATTCCTTTTTGAATTATCGCATTGATAACAATGAAATAGCTCATAAGCATATTGATGAGGCCATCTCGCTTGCGGTGGAGAATGCCAATTATCACGGACACAAAGCAGCAATTTTTTTATCTGATTCCAAATGGAAAGAAGCGGAAGAAACGGCGAATACGGGTTTAAGTTATGACCCCGAGAACTTGTCATGCCTGAATTTGAGAACAATGGCGCTGACAAAGCTCAACAAAAAAGTAGAATCAGTTGAAAGTATTCTTGAGACGCTTCAGCGAGATCCGCATGACTCCTACACACACACCAATGCTGGTTGGAGTTATCTAGAGAATGGTCAAACAGAAAAAGCACTTGAGCATTTTAAGATAGCACTGAGTATAGATGCCGGATCGAATTATGCCCGGGAAGGGATGATAGAGGCAATGAAGGGGAAATATTTTCTTTACAGGTTGTGGCTCAACTACAAGTTTCGGATTGAGCGTCTAGAACCCAGAACAAGAATAATGCTTTTCATAGGCCTTATCATTTTTATCCGAGTGGTCGGAAGTTTGGGCAAGGAGTGGAAGGCTTTTGAAGATATCGCTATGATCGTTCTTATGATATATATGTTATTTGTTTTTTCTACCTGGATAATGGACCCATTGTCAAATTTGTTTTTTAGATTAAACAAGTTTGGAAGGATGACCTTAAGCAAACAACAAATCCTACAAAGCAATTTTATTGCAGTTTCTTTTTTTGTGGCGTTGTCGGCATTGACGCTTTGGATTTTTACAAGTCATATGTGGTTTTTATTCCTGCTGATATATGCTTTAACCATGATGATTCCACTTTCTTCCTGGCATAGAATCAAAGCAGGAAAGTCTGGTAAAGGTGTGCGCATATACATCGTCGCTTTGGGCATCGTTGGATTACTTGCGTTGTTTAGAATTGGTGATGGCAAAGGTGATTTATCCGTATTTTCTGCGCTCTACATTGTGGGACTTACAATATTTACCTGGGTAGTAGGGGTGGTAATTAATAGATAATGTTCCGGATTTCAATAATTCCACTTCTTATGAAATGAGTCATAAAAGTTTACACCAAGCTTGAACTCAAGTCGTGCTTTATTCCATGATGAATCTGCCGTGCAAGCATATACCCCGAATCTAAAAATGTCCTGTCGGATACGCACAACACGCTCTATACCAGCGTAAAATTCTGAATGATAAAAATCCTGATCGGGAATGGAAAGAAATGCCGCACCAGCTGCTTCGGTCAGTTTAAGTTTGTTGATCAATGGAATTTTGTTCAGCACAATACCATTAAAATGATGGAAATAATTTCCGCGCAGATAAGTATTGGAAGTAGAAAGCGTTGGACCAAGTAATTGAAATGAACGAAGGGGATCAGAGAAAAATAACACATCAGAACCTCTGAAGTAACGATGTTCCAACACACGCAAATTTTGTTTGTTTAGGAATGAACCTGCAAGCACTGACCACTCCATATTGCCAAGTCGCCCTAATTCTTTTTGATGTTTGACGCCAATTTCTAAATAATCGAAGTTGATTTCACTGTTGAATAAACCCGGAATGCCTTTTCTGTAAACCATACTGATCTCGGGAAATGCCGATCCCAACAAAATCTTTTTATTTTTTTTGATGACATATTTCTGCGCAATGACATACTTCACGTCTAGGCGGAGCTCTGATTTAATATAACGATTAAAATCTATAGGATCGTTTACATCACCGAACAAACGCTGCGACCAAACATCCTGTGCCATGTTGTTGATCGGTTTTTGATCTGAAAATTCAAAGGTGAGTTCCGCAAAAAGACCATTGATGATTTCCATGCGTTGCGCAATGCTCAAAGACTGTGTGCGCACGTAGTTGCTTCGACTGAAAACAGAACCAAGCGAAGCATATGTATTTATCATGTCATAGAAATCTCCAAACCTCAGGAAGGTTCGCACGAATTTTTTTGGAAAATAGGTGAGACCGACTCCCATTTTTCCGCGCACATCTTTGTTGCGAAAGCCATAGTCGATCATGCCATCGGTTTCAAGAAGATATGAATTTGGAAATTCTTTCTGGAAACTTCCTCCGAGGCGATGACGATAACCACCGATACCAACAGGATTGATCTGCATAATCAATGGATTGATAAACATTTCCCAATCCTTTTTGCTGTTTCTATATCCCACGCCAAAAAGAATGAAGTCCATAAAACGCACTTTGTTATAGGTTGAATCTATTTCCTCCGCGTACTCATCACTTTGATAATGGTTCTGAAGGCTGTCGCAAATGATGGCGTATTGAGTCTCCAATGGATTAAGCGCTAAAGGCCTGTTTTCGATCCAATACAATGAATCTCTGTCGAAGGCTTCATCGAGATATCTGCGCGTCTCTCCAGTGAAATTTTGATCACGGTTGTCGACTTGATAATTGTTGTTTAGCTGCGTTATTTCACCATGAATTTTTGATCGGCCATCTTTGATGTGGTAGTCGAAAAAACATTTCGTCAAACTGTACGAGCCGGTTGGTGATTTTTCATACTCTTGCTCGATGACGAGATCCTCAAGAAAAAACATGACCTCTTTCTTGAGAGATAGATTCGCTTTGATGAGCGACCAGTCGTCGCTGCGTATGTGCAATACACCCGAAAATAATGGTTCGGCGCCAAAAAGTGGTTTTATTTGAATCATGAATACTCGTGTGGTGTCCATGAAATAAACTCCATCAAGGTCTACCTGATAGCTGAGTAAAGCGCCTTCACCAAGGGGTGATAGAATTTTTTTTTCCGTTATAGAAGGCACATCAAGCAGTCGTTGATACAAGTTGAATTCCTGATAGCCTGTATAAGTGCGAATGATGTTGTTGTCGTCGTAAGTGAAGTTTTGTGGAATGACGTCTTGTTCTCCATATTCTACAGTGATTGATGTACCTCCAGGTGGATTAGGCTTATCGGTGACGAACTCCTTATGACCAAGCACAACTTCGTTGTATTTGTTCGGTGGTGCATATCTTACGTTACTCACATACTCGAGCAAATTGAGTTGTTCTGTCACCAGTGGTCGATCCTTATACTTGAGTTCAAGATAAGTGCTGTCTTTGCCAGTTTCTGTGGTATCGGGTCTGGTGATTGCCAACGAAACTTTAGAGTAGGCATCATATGTCATGGCTTCTCCGCGTCCCAAATGCATAGCGCGATTATCGATCGCGTTTCTGATTACTTCTTTGGCAACATCTTTTTTGTTGGCGTAAACTTGAATGGCGTTGAGCTCAGCAGGGTTTTCTATCAGTGTGATATTGATAGTCACAGGCTGCGGCGATTTGATATTTATGACTTGTTCGTATTCAAAATAGCCGATGAGGTGACAAACAAGTTTGTATTGACCCGTTTTGAGTTTGATGGAATAATTTCCATCTTCATCACATGAGGTGCCGAATGATTCAGAATTGATGGTATTGATTGCCCCAATTACAGCAAAAGAGGCGGGTTCATTTTCAGCGATGATCACTTTTCCTTTGAGCACAGCAGACTGACCAGCAAAAACATTGCTAATCAGTACATTTATGAGTAGGAGTAAAGCGAGCCGCATGAGGTGAAGATAGGACGGTTGACTTAGAGAAAATGTTACTGAGGTTCACAATTTCTTTGAATGAAATGAAAGTATTGAAGCAGATTCATTGACTCTGAAACCACTGTCTGATGCATAGTTGAATTCGGTTCAGATCATTTATCTGTGATTGCACAATGTCGACTTCTTCATCAAAGGGAATCGACAATTCAAACTTTAAAAGGTTAGATGAAAAAAAAAAGCCTCGGCTATCGACCGAGGCTTTGACTATTATTCGCAATCAAGGAATGTGAACGACTGGAACGGCGGTGCCGTGCTATAGGTAAATCCCGGCTTTAAAGCATAAAACCTGATGTTGACCATATTGAATGTTTCAGGAACAATTCCTTCAAACATGTCTTCAGGAATAAATGTGATGCGGAATTTTCCAGGCTCATCAGCTACAGGTTTCATCTTGAGCTCTGGTTTGCTGGTTGTAAGCGCAGGAGAAACGTAGTCAAACCCGCTGAATACAGATTGGTCGGCACGTATGTACAAGTAACATTCGTCGGCACCAAGGTTTTGCATGTTGACATTGGTCTCTTGAGTGTTGTCGTAAGTGATAGAAAGGTAATCATCTGTTTTTGCAATCTCTGGGAATACACAATACAATTCGTCGCAAAGACGTGGGATGATAGTGATCTTCAAGTCGTCTGTTTTGGCTTCTCCGGGATAAAGTCCATCATATTCTTTTCCGTTTTTCAGTTTTGCCAAACATGAAATTCCTTTCGTGAAGAATGAAGTGGCATCAACACCATAGAATGATGTCGGCTTAAAGCGAACGCTATAGAGCTTGTCGTCAACTTTGGTCATCTTCAGTGCCTGATTGGAGTTTTCCCACTGGCCATTTCCTACAGTAGGCTCTGCAGGCATCCACGACCAAATGTAAACTGAGTCGTCCGGATGATCATTGAGAATGGCGTTCAATGCGTTGTTATTTGAACCATCCGTTGAAAGCGCCACATTGATGTACAATGTGATGGTATCATTCTTACCGGTAGGTGATGGCTGTATATAAGCCGCCTGTGAGTATGCACTTATTGAGGCAACACAAGCTATGAGGTATAAGAATATTTTTTTCATGATATTATTCTGTCACACGGTTGAAAGAAAATTTATAGATTGAAGTTGTGGTTTTTACACCATCTGCATCGGTGCAGAAGTTTTCAAGTTCAATGTCCAGTTTTTGGTCTGACTCACGAACGACACTACCAAGAAGTGTTTCAATGGTGTCAGTGGCGTTGTACAGGTAGAGGTAAGTTGGATATTCGTCATTGTCGAATGACCAAGTACCACCTGCTCCGAAATAGTTTTTACCCGGACCAGCTTCAACTGTGTATGTTTTATCATCCTTATTGAAGTTGAGACGAGTAGGAGTTTCACCTGTAACCACATAGAATTCGCTGAGGTCGCGCTCTTCGCGAATAGGGTTGTTAGGGTCTTGCTGCATGAATGTAGCGATTTCCCATTTACCGCTAAGTCCGGCCACCTTGTCGAATGCGTCTCCCTGTTCGCCTTTAACATCAGGCTTACAAGAGCTGAACATCAAACTGGCAATGGCTGCTATGAATATGATCTTTTTCATTTGTTCAAATATCTGGTGAATTCAAATATAGTATTAGTTACAACCTCCTTCGGGGTTTAATTCAAATCCGATAACGGTGCTTTCGGCATTCGGGAATTGAATGGCCATGCCAGGGCAGTTATAAGGGGCATCTCGAATGATGACATTTTCACCCTTTGCTCCATGTCTGCGTAATTGTTCCACCCACTTTCCTTCGCCGATAGTTTCGATGCGATATTCAGTGCGTGCTGCCTGAATGATTTGTGCGGCTGACGCATCTGTCGGCAGCTCATTCGTGCCTGCTGTGTATGCCCTGTTTCTGATGTCATTCACATCCTGACGCGCAGTACCAAGGTCTGAACCAAGTTCTGCCAATGCTTCAGCGCGGATGAGTTTTAATTCTGTAAGGTGAACGATTGGCACGCTGTACGTTTGATGGCTATACATTTTGAACAAAAATGCCCTGTTATTGGCTTCTTCGATCCATGTTGCTTTACGTTGATCGGCCGGGTTGAGACCGATAAAAGTTCTGAAGTCATCGCTTAGCATGATTTCGGCAATGCCATTGTTGATCTGATAATTGGTCACAAAACTTCCGCTTCTTCTGTCTGTTGCCAAATTACCGTTATCGAGAGGATAAATGGTTGAAACAGTTCCAAACACAAATTCACTGATCATATTTGAACCTTCCGTTACAGCGGGGAATCTTTCAAGATCGGCAATCAAACTGAATTGACCTGAGTTGATGACTTCATTGCAATAAGTGACAGTGTTGCTAAAGTCATTCATTAGGAAGTACACATTCGCAAGAACACCGGCAGCGCCGAATTTTGTGGCATAGATATCGTTTGATTCTGGAAGATTGTCATGTGCAAACTTTAAGTCGGCGAGCACAAAATCATATACTTCTTTAACTGTGCTTCTCAATAATGGATCTGCAGCTGCTTTGTTGCGAATTGGAATTCCCGGATGCGAATTGTCGGTATCGCTGTCGTATGGTTGAGCCCACAGCTTTACTGCCGACCAATGACAAAATCCACGGAGGAAGCGTGCTTCAGCAACCAAACGAAGCTTGTCGCTTTCATTGAGGTCGGCAATCTCGCCGATGTTGTCAATGAGTGTGTTACATCTCCAAACTACGGTGAATAAATCCTGATAGACTTTGTTGGTTGTGCTATTGAAGAATGTGGTTTCGCGTGAATAAACAGAACGTAGATCGTTGTTGGTATTCGGTTCGTTCACATTGTTCGACAACAATTCTGAGATCGTTTGAATTCTTCCATCGTATAGGTTAGCCAGGGCGTCATAACAACTGTTGAGTGTTTCCTGAGCATCGCTTGCAGTCACAAACAAATCTTCACGCAGCGAACCCGTAGGTGGTTGATCGAGCCACTTCTTGCAGGAAACCATCGGTGCGGTAAAAAGAAGCGCTATGATAATTATCTTTTTCATATTCCTGTTGTGTATTAGAAGTTAGCGTTAAGTGTTAGATAAAAACTTCTCTCTTGCGGTGGAGTCAAATAAGTAACGTTCGGGCTGAGGTTTCTGTCCTGAGCGTTTTCAAAGTCACGCACCATTTCTGGATCGAGACCGACAAAGTTGGTAATTACAAATAGGTTAGATGCAGCCACTGAAACATTCAGACCACGTATTGCACTTTCTGGTTTCATGCTAAAGTTATAGCTCAAAGAAATATTCTTCAAACGCAGATAATCAGCATCGTAAACGAACAAAGTTGTGTTCCACCATGGGTTACCGGCCTGCAGTCCGTAAGTTGATTCGAGCAATGTCTGACGTGGGTAACGTGCATCTGTGTCACCTGGCTCTCTCCAACGATCGAATTTATCAGTGCGCATATTCCAATCGGTTGTCACACCAAGTTGACGTTTACCTGACGAATCGAAGATTTTAGCACCAAGGCTATATGTGAAGAAACAAGATAGTCCCCAATTGCCGTATGTGAATGTGTTGGTGATACCACCATATCCTTTCGGAATACCGGCACCTGCGAACTGACGATTGTTGAGGTCGTATTCATAAGTGATGTTGCCATTGAGGTCATAATACATTGGCTTACCAGTTTCAGGATCAACACCTGCAAATGGAATCAAGAAAAATGATCCTACAGGTTTACCAACTTGAATACGTGAGTCGTTGGTTCCACCGCTAAGTGCGTCCGGAGTGAATTGACCTATGCTGATTACTTCGTTGGTATTGCGAGAAATATTGAGGTCGGTCACCCATTGCAATTTGCTTTTTGGACCAAGGTTGTTGCTGTGAATACTGAATTCAACACCATGATTCAGGAGCTCTCCTGCGTTGTCCCAAACTTTAGGAAAACCAGTGCTGGTTTGCACGTTGTATTCAAGTAATACATCTTGTGTATTCTTTCTATAGTATGCAATTGTACCAGTGATGCGATCATTAAGAACACCATATTCAAGTGCGATATCCCAAACTTTTGACGTTTCCCATTTTAAGTCAGGATTTCCAAGTTGAGTTTGGAAACGGTATGGTAGACCAGCATAACCACCGGAGCTCAGTGACCAAGTTTCGTATTGAGCAGAGCGAGGAATGTCGGCATTACCGGTGAGTCCGAAGCTTGTGCGAAGTTTCATGAAGGAGATCACTTTGTTGTCCTTTAAGAATGACTCTTCGCTCATGATCCAACCGAATGAAGCAGATGGGAATGTTCCCCATTTGTTGTTCGCTCCAAAGCGTGAAGAAGCATCGGCTCTGGTCACCAATTGTGCATAGTACTTATCCGCGATCGAGTAATTGAATCGGCCAAAGAAACTCACGAACGTAAGTGCTTCTGACGATGCACTGCCATATTGTGGGCTCACTGTATCATTGGCCAATTCTGATGCCGTTGGCAAATTCGTGAGCAATGGATATTTGATCTGAGAATAACTTCTTGTAGTAGATTTTTGAATTTCACTGCCTGCCATAAATGAAACGCGATGATTCTCTTTATAAGTGCGGTTGTAATTAACCGTTCCATTCGTATTCCAGTTGTTGATCCAGTTAGGAAATTTTTCTGCGTAATTCTGAACCTGTCCGGCATTGATTCCTTTAGGTAAAAACTTCATCTCTGCCTGATCCATATAGTCGACAGAACCTGTTGCACGCAGCGACCAATAATCCGTCAGCATGTATGTGAAAGCTTGATTGAGTATAAGTCGTTTGTCAATATTCACCCACTTTCTTAGTTCACGGTAAGCAACAGGATTGGAATTGCCATTGTTCCACATAAAATAATTTTCACCTGTAGTATCATAAACAGGGTAGTAGGGAAGTGCTGTTGACATAGCTTCTCCGATACCGCCACTCCATGCCGCATCTACACGGTGGTTGATGCTGTGTGTGTAGGAAATACCTGTTTGAGAAGTGAGTTTTTTGCTGAGAGCGAGGTCAACATTTAATCTTGCAGTGTTGCGGATAAAACGATTGCCCACGATGTATGATCCGTTGTCTTCGTTACCAAGGCTACCAAACAATTTTATTTTTTTATTTACGTAATTGACACCAACGTTGTATGACTGTTTGATACCAACTCCAGTAAGTTCATCGAACCAGTTGGTGTTGATTTTACTTGCTTCTTTGAATTTCGCTTCACGCACAGAGGCATCGTCGGCTGATGAAGAATATCCCGGCAACCAAGCATAACCTGTTCCTCCATCATTCTCCCAAGCTTCTTGACGCATGGCAAGATATTCAGAGGTGTTCATCATATTTGGTTTTGCCGCGGCTGAGGAAGTTCCTAGTCGTACAGCAAGGTCAACACTCAAACCTTTTTGTTTACCTCTTTTTGTGGTGATGAGCACTACACCATTTGCACCGCGCGAACCATAGATACCTGTCGAAGCGGCGTCTGTGAGTACATCGATACTTTCAATGTCGTTTGGATTGAGAAAGGTGAGAGGGTTGTTATTCATCGCGCCGGAATTTCCGCGCGTGAATGGATTTTGCGTAACTGGAATACCATCAACAACATAAAGCGGATCACCGCCAGCTGATATGGAACTCACACCACGTATGCGAACCAATGAGCCCGAACCAGCAAGCCCTGACCCTTGCGAAACTTGAATACCAGCCCCACGACCTTGAAGTGCCGCCTCGAAACTTGGAACAGGAACTTTGGTCATGTCTTTGCCATCGATATGCGTGATGGATCCGGTAACATCACGCTTGCGTTGCACACCGTAGCCGACAACCACCACTTCTTCTGCCATCTTCATGTCTTCTTCAAGCTTTATGTCAAGCACCAGGTTCTGTCCTGCATTGAGGGTGACCTCACGAGTCTGGCTGATATAGCCGATAAGCACAAATTCGATTTTGTGTTTACCCTCAGACAAAGACAATTTGTAGTTTCCATCGATGTCGGTTGCAGCACCTGTGCCGCTCACATCATCTTTCACAATAACACCCGGAAGTGTCTGATTGGTGGGGTCATAGACTTTACCAGAAACTGATTGTGCCTGAGAAAACTGCGTACAAAATGCTATACACAATGTTGTTAGCGCAGAGTAGAATTTCTTCATGTGTAGTATTCGTTTGGGTCTTTTGATAAGGTTAACAACAATACCCTGTAATCACCATGCAGCATCTGATCTGCATCATAATTAAGCATAGTCAACTGGGTGCGAAGACAATAAATGTCATCAATACCATGGTTAACTAAGTCAGGGTGAATCGGGTTGAATTCATCTGAGGATTGGTCCGTACCTCAGGCTTAATTAACCCGGTTCAAACATAAGCAAAATCACTAAGTGTTATCTATACACTTAGGGAAAAAAATTATTGACCGATAATCAGCGGTCTTGTCACATTTCGACCATCACCGGAAATCCGAACAAGGTATGTTCCTGGTGAAAGGGTCGAGGTATTCCATTGTATGTTCTGAATGCCTGTGCCCATTCGGCGGGTGTCGATATTTGCAACCAAAGCACCAGTGATGTCGAGAATGTCGACGCTGATCAAGCCTGGCTCATCGTTTTTGAAACCAATGTTCACCATGTCATGTGCTGGGTTTGGATAAACCATAAAGTCCAATCCGAAAAGTTCCATTGCTTCTGTCACATTCACGCTTGTATCAGGCGTTTCCATCGGCTGATCGAAATAGATATGGTATTCTCCCGGTTGAAAAGAGAAGGCATTGCTCAAATTATTTTCTTCAAAAGAATTTCCTGTGAAGTAGTCGTACCATGTACCTGTGTGCTGGAAGCCGGGCACCATATTGATGGTGGTCACATTAAAATTGCCCACAATGGTGGCGTTTAATGTTGGGCTGCTGAGATGAATTCTTTTACCCAAGCCTCCGAGGTCGATGTCGAAATCGGTAGTCGAAAAAAGTGCTTCCGTTTTTTTCAATTTGTTGAGAGCGCTAACGACTTTGTACACTTTGTAACGTTCCGCAACATCGCGATAATCCCAACGAACAGGTTTGGCGTATGTTCTACAATCTTCATTGATAGAGCCATCTTCAGGACAATAGTTGATAGAATAATCATAACCAAGTTCGCCAAACTGCCAGATCATTTTTGGACCAGGTATAGGAATTAAGAAAGTGTGCACCAACTCCAAGCGATCGAGGGCTGTATTGATATCTTGAGTATCATAACTTCCACTGCTATTCCCGAAATTGAGGTTTTTATAATTCACACGCTCTTCGTCATGACTTTCTGCGTATGAAACCAGCTTCGGACTGCTCCAGCCGCGGCTAGTATAGCATCCCCAACTCAAGTCTGAGTCTGTGGTGTAACCCATGCTTGCTTGCTCATATTGGGTTGTCATTTTTCCCCAAAGCATCATGCCATTGCTAGCCAACACCGATTCTTCGCTGTTGTCGCCGAGGTGCTCCAGTATCAAATATGATCCAGGTTCTGTCGATTGCATGTGGTTGTAATAGTCGGTAAGAATGTTGACCCTGCTTTGATCATAAGCATTCCAAGCACCGATATTGCCAAGCGTGTTGTTTTGGGTAAATCCTTTGGACAAGTCGAAACGATAACCATCAATGTGATATTCTTCCATCCAATAATCCACCACACGTTTGCAAAACTCGCGTGTGCGTGTACTTTCATGGTTGAAATCGTATCCTACATTAAAAGGATGTTTTTCAATTTCGTTGAACCAAGGGTTTTCTGCTGTCGGCTGTCCATAAGGACCGGCTTCCGGATCAAAATACATTCTCACCATTGGATTTTGTCCGAATGAATGATTGAGCGCAATATCCATGATTACAGCAATACCGCGACTATGGCATTCATTTACCAGCGTCTTCAGCGATTCACGTGTGCCGTATGCTTTGTCTGGCGCGAAGTAGAATGAAGGATTGTAACCCCAACTGTCATTGCCTTCAAACTCGTTGATTGGCATAAGCTGAATTGCAGTTATTCCAAGGTTGTCGATATAATCAAGTGTATCGATAAGTGTTTGATAATTGCGTGCATGTGTGAAATCGCGCATGAGCAATTCGTATATCACAAGTCTGTTAGCCGGAGGGCGCACGTAGGTTTGGTCTGACCAGCCGAATTCATCCTGGTTGATTTTGAAAACAGATACAGCTTCTGAGGTGCTGCAACCTGGGTATGGCAAAAGATTCGGATAGGTAGTTTCAGGAATATAAGGGTCGTTCCAATAGTCAAGAATGATATCGGAATAGACGTCAGCTACACGCATTTCTTCATCGTCGATGCTGTATTGAAAACCATAGGTAACATCAGGATCTAAACCGGTAATTTCGAGCCAATATGTGCTGCCGTCAGGCGTGCGGTTCATGAGATAGTCGGCATTCAGTTGCCAGTTGTTAAAGTCACCTACTACATAAATATAGTCTTTGTTAGGCGCATAAATCTGCAGTCGCACAGTGCTATTATCGATATAGTTGATACCATCAATAGTTCCCGCAGGAGCCGCTAACACAGTTGGTTGAGGGTTGATGTTGATGAGAATAGATTCAGAAATTTGTTCAGACCCATTATCTGCTACAAGTTCGATGTTATAACCACCTGAAACTGCAGAGCTGAAATCGTAATCTAATTCTGTTGCATCCGTTGCTGACGCAACAACTTCACCATTTACGTAAATAGTAATTGCAGCTGGCTCAGAAGATGCGCCGTTGATTGTCACTGTTTCATTGGCGGCAATATTGAGAATGCTCTGATATGGTTGGAGAATGCCAGCATGGAAACCAGGCTCATAAAGTTCAAAGTAAATGTCACTGCCATTTGCATTTCTTCCAACTGTAGTTCCCGATTGATTACGAAAAACAAACATCAGTCTTCCGATATCGAAATTGCCCGGGATACCATAAAAGTCTTCAGGAGTGATTACGAATTTGTGCACACCCGGACTCACATAGGTCATAATAACTTCCGGATCAGCAGTACCCCAGTTTCCTTGAACATATTGCCAGTTGTTTTCGCAATTGTCTTCATCGGTTTGTGAGACAACACCAGTATGTGCATACACTGGAATAGTGGTCGTGGGGATGGCTGCATTTCCACTATTTACGTTGTAAAAAATCGTAATCTCATCTTGTGGAGTTGGGAAAGGCGGATCACTAGTGAGGATCTGTGCCTGCAAGATGATGTAAGAAAAGCACTGAAAAGCGAAAAGAAGTATCCCTTTTTTCATGATATAGAATAGTTATGGAGTCAAATGTATGGAAAGTGTTATTAGTACACTAACTGAATTTGAAAATAAAGTCGTGATCTCGATCAGAGTTACTACAAAGTAGAATAGACAAACCCTCAGGCGTTAGAGATTCCCACTTTTTTGCCCACGAATTTATTTTCCGTGAGTTCTGTCACCATAAAGTCAGCTAGGTCTCCGGTGGTGATGCTCCAGCCTTGAGTAGGATACGAATCCTGCGTTTTGTAGACGCCAGTGCGTTCACCTTCTTTGATCATAGGTGGGCAGACGAAAGTGAAATCGTTGCGACTGGTAAGCAAGGCGTCTAAAACCCGGATGTGAGCCTGAGTAAGGTCAACATATTCTCTCGGAAAAGTGGAAGTTTCGTAAACCTTTAAGTGTTCGCTAGCCTGCAAAGCACCAATACCACCAATGGCAATGATTCTGCGTACTTTGAATTCACGCATGGCGTTGAGAATGTGATTGATGAAAACCAGTCGGTGGGTCAATTCATCCGAACTCAGGCAGGAGATTACAGCTTGCTGGCCTGCCATGTACTTCGAAACATCCTGCTGACGCATGGCATCGCCTTGCACTACAGTGAGGTTTGGATGTAAAAGTGAAATGGATTCGGAATGACGGACAAATGCGGTCACTTTGTGACCTTTTTCCAGCGCGCGTTTTAAAGCCTGTGAACCAACTCTGCCATTGGCGCCGAAGATGATGACTTTAGTACTCATAAGGATTTTGATTTCTGTTTTCAAACATAAGGCAAGTTCTAAAAAAAATAGAATCAATGGTATAAAACACTACACAATCAAAAAAGATCGAATTGAACAAATTGGTCTCAAGTTCGCATTTTACGAAAATCAAAAAATCAAGTTAAAGTGATAAACCGCAAAATCAAGTTGTCATTCATTTCGCCGAAAGACTGTTATCGTAAGTAGCGTTTGATAAACCACAAAGTTGAATTTTTTTAGAATTCGGAGAAGCATGTATGGTGATAAAAAAGTGCAGTGTTTGAATCCAAGACTAATTTTTAAGGCCTTCAGCTATCAAAGGTCACAAAGCGCGGATGCCACTATTGAAATACGAAATTTTTGGTTCTCATCTGGAGCGGCACACAAGTGTGTCTTAAGAAGTTAATCCAATAAAAAAGGTCGAAGAATTTCAATGCAATTTATTGATTTTCAAGGATAGGGCAGAAAATGTGTGACTGAAAAAATGGCCACAGAATTTTGGTCACATTTTGCGGCGAAGGATCGAGAATGAATCAGAATGAGAATGTGAATGAAAATGAGAATGAATAATATGAACGCCCCCATCTGCACAAACGATATCAGCACAGAACGAAGCCGCCTTATTTAATGGCCAAGCACGAATGAACATTCGATATACAAATACATAGCAAGTGGGCCATTAAATACAGCGGCGGAGTCTGTGCGAGGCCACACGGCCTGAGTGAACGAGCAATCGATGACAGGATAGGGTGACGATGAGAAGGGGAAACAAGTAAGTTTGAGTTTGAGTTTGAGAGTGTGTGAAGGTCCATCCCTTGTTGATCCGAATATGTTAGTGTTTCAAAGTAAATTTAGAATCAGAATCAGAATCACAATCAGAATGAGGAGAATGAGATAGAGAAGCGAGTGCGAGTGAGTTTGAGAGCTAGGAGACGCGGCCACCGCGCGCACCATCACTCCACCACCACTTTCCCCGCTGCGATAACCGCACCATCACTCACTAACTGCATTATATAACTTCCAGCCGGAAGGTCAGCCACGCTCGTCATATAAGTTGTATTGTTTTCGGGGACGTTGTGAGAGCTGATAAATTTTCCTGCGGCGTCGATCAAATGTAGTTCAGCATGATTGCCGAGAGCATACTGACCAACGTGGATGTTGAGAATTTCCGAAGCCGGGTTAGGGTAAACACGAATCGGTAAAATATTGTTTTGCTCATACACTGCAATATCCGTGCACGTTGTATCACAACCCGGCACCAGACAGCCACATTCATCGAGTTTGACGACCCAGCCGCGTTGCGAAAAATCTTCGAACTGTTGCATATAGAGGTCTTGCACTTCACCGCAGAAGATCACCCCTCCATCGGGAGTGGCTTTCATATCGCGCAGGGTATGATTGTCTCGATACACTTCCAGCCAACGGTATTTGCGATCCCAAATGATGGAGCCATCTTCCCGATCGAATTTTACTACGTAAGCGAATTCGTCGTAGTCCACGCCTGAGAATCCTTCAGGGATTTCGTCACTACCAGGTATTGTTCTCCAGCTACCTGAGACAACATAATTGCTGTCGGTGGTTTGGACGATGTTGTTGAAATCACGATGAGCATAGTCGTCATATTCTCCAAATGTTGTATGCCAAATCAAATTTCCTAAAGTGTCCACTTTATATACAGAAGGAATCGAATATACATCTTGAAGACCAGGCTCTTCGAAACTTCCAGAGACGACTACACAATTATCATCAAGCACTATTGTTCCTAAAAGTCCAGTTCCTTCAAGAAAATCATCTGAAGATAGGCTCCAAAGTTCAATTCCATCCTGACCAATTTTAGAAATAACATGATCCGCGTCATCTTGGAGAGATCCTTCCTCAAATATGCCGACAATTACATCATTTCCAATTGGGACTATACCTTTTATTATTTCCGGATCAGACATTGTCGCGTGGTTATATATCCACAGCGTATTACCGTATTTATCAAGTTTCTGGAGAGATGCGTCGTTGTATGTGGTTTCACCAATTACGATGTTAGCAAGGTAAACTGTGCTATCAGGGCTCAGCACACCATACAATGTTTGAATGACATTGGAATATTCATATGGTTCGCCAAAATATGGACTTATATAATCCAGTACCTGAATGGTATCTAGGGACTCATTTATCCATGATATCCTACTTGCCGATGGAGCTGTGCATAGATGTAAATAAATGCTACTTAAATAACTCATAGTATGTCCGATACTCAAAAAACCCTGAGAAGATGAGCCAAAAAGATTATAATCAAGTTCATCACCAACGCCGTTCAATTTCATCAGTGCCATCCCGTAAAATTCTTCCGTGGTATCAGTATAAGTCCCTGACAATACATAGGCATTATTGTTTAAATTCACAGTTCTAAAGGTTAATGGGCTTCCTTCTATTCCGTAAATTCTATTGAATGTGAACTGACCACTCATTGAATGAGCGGTCAGTATTAATATGACTAAGAGCAATGTTTTACTCATTTTACAATTTCTAGCTTCTCGTATATCCATGCACATTTATCCGAAGTCACATTCACCAAATATAAACCTGTTGGCCAGTCATTAATCTGAATTGCCCATTGTTGGTTCAAATCAGTGATGCTTGTGCTATAAAGTTGTTTGCCTTCAAAAGAAAAAATAGCCAATTTACCACCAATGTATCTTGGATCCTTGAGGTTAATTTGAATATTGACAAGTGAATTAGCAGGGGAAGGAAATACACTTATTTCAGAGAATGAGGTTGGCCCCCTTCTTGTATTTCTTTTGGTTGAAGGATCTACTTCCGGCACATAAACTTCTTGCACAAATTGACCTTCATAGAAAAAATTCAGCAATGAAGCCGCGCTCATACCAGCATATGTAAACCCCTCATTTTCTGCGAATGCCTCCATTTCTTCCAAAATCAAGGATGGAATATTGTCAATATCAATGATACCTTCATTTAATCTTTGATACCAATCTAACCATACAGCGTATTGAGCGAGGTCATGTCGCCCACTGCTCCCCAACCCTAAATAAGAAACACAATTTTGAAGAATGCTATCTGCAAGAGTATACTGACCACCCATCAGCAAATCATCTATAACCATATATGTTGTCGGAAGAGTTCTAAACTCCTTTAATTCATCCGATCTAGATTGTGCATCCTTAGTATCAAGGTCAAAACGCATTAGTTTTTGAGCAGCATCTAGATATTTCATGCGGGTCATGCGCATTTCGTCCTCTAAAATAGTTCTTACTGTTGTCTGATTGCTCACCGACATCAAAATATCGATCATGTATTCAGGCATAGGATCAGTCTTCTCTTCTAAGTATTTAATGAAAAGTTTGTCGTTCAGAACATCAGGATTGGCAAGAAAAATATCCAACGCTACTGGATGAGGAAACAAAACGGTATTATCAGCCACTGCTTCAAGGACTGTTTTTGAAACATAAGGACTGATATCCAACAAATTTTGACGTTCAGTCCAAGTGTCAGCACCAAACGTATTCTCAACTTGTTCCTTCAGTGATTCTGTATCACCCTGATCAATCAGTAATTTCCAGATAAAACGTGTATTCAGCCAATTTTCCCGGTATGAATCTCGAATTGTCAACCAAATTGGTCTATTGGAATTTGATAATAAATCGATTTCAGAAGCGCATAAGTTTAATGGCGCATCCGGTTCAGGTTGTACCAGACTATTGAATGATTCTATTGTTTGTTCTTGAATATCATCTTCATACCAATATTTAATTGCAGGACTTTGCGATTGATTGAAAAAATCATTGTTATTATGAGAATTCTCTTGAGAAAATTTGTTGCCCGATGCTAAATTTTGAAAGACTGGTTCACTTGCATTAGGAAAATCAATTTGATCTTCACCGATATTCGAACTACCAACTCCTTCTGGAGCCCCAGGAAAGTCCGCTACAATAAAATCATAATTATTCCCTTCGTTTTCATTGCACACATAACGTAAACCGGCGCCATCCTCTTCGTTCCAATTGTCACCATTCGCCACAAACGCCCAGTTCAGACCATGCATATAGTTGCGGTAAACTTCTTCGTTGGCGCTGAGGGTAGAAATCACTGAAATTCCCACTGTGTATGGCAAATCGGAATTGGTAAGCTTGCCTTCGTTGAGTATGTGGCCAGTGATGTCGTTTTCAGATATCTCAAAACCGGTGCCTGCACGTATGGCGATGCCTTCATATTTCACCTCGGCATTATCCAAAGCAGGGATGTCTGTTGGCAGACCTACGTCGATAATGTTGCGGAGGACACGGTTGAACATGGCTTTATTCAGATAAATTGCGGCTTGATTTTTTTCAAAGGTAACATCAGTTATGCTTGTGCCCATTGTAGCTATCGTTGGCATTTCACTGCGAATAGCCAATTTGAAACCGTTAACATTGCTTGATGAAATCCCAGGAACAGATGATGACATGCGGAAATTTGTTCTGAATCCAAAGATAGCGGCTCCTCGCCTGCTCCATGTGTTTGTGCTGGTTTGATTATCAAAATTGCAGTCGACGAATCGGGCATCATTGTAAGAGAATAGACGCACCATATTTTTTGCAGTACTGTTTTCGAAGTTTGAAAACCTATTGTAAACATCATCTGTCCAGGTAAAATCCGTATTGATAAATTCTAAAAAACCAACCAATGAGCCATTGGAAGCCCAACGATTTCCATACTGAATATCTATGGCAACCTTATTATCAATGAAACTAGAGTTAAAGAAAGATGCACTTCCGCTGCGCATGAGTGCTTGCGTAGTATTAAAATTCGAACCTAAATCTCTTGAGTAAATTCCCTTTTCAGAATGACTCATTGTTACAAAAAAAGCACCTTTAATCTGCCCTTCTATCAAGTTATTGTTGCGATTGGCTTTTAGCTCAATACCTTTCCAATAGGAGCTACAAGCATCAAGTGTAACATTGGTCATACCAATGGAAGAAGCCTCGTTCACAGTAATACCGTTTGATTGATCGAAAAACAGATTCGCATTGTCTATTTGAATTGTGCCCTCTGATGGAGTATTAAAAGTCAATTGACCGGTGATGTGCAATGTCTGATTGCTTAGATATTCGTCTGCCATTTCCTGACTGAGAATAGTCGGAATTGTAGTTGATGGAATAATTGAAATCATAATTTCCACAGAAGCCACACAATCAAATCCATTTGATACAGTCACAGTATACGTTCCGGGCAATAAATTATCCGGATCTTCAACATTGGATGTGACAGGTCCTGTCCAGGTATAGGTGGTATTGGCATTGGCGTTGGTGACTGTAATTTCAGCACCTCCATTGGCTATTTCAGCGCAGGCGGCGTTGGTGATGTTGTCAATTGTAATTTCTAAATTGCAGCACGCATCTGCATTTACTTCAATTACAGATACATCTTGATAAGAACATCCATTCAGATCTGAATAATTGTACGTGATGTGAAAAGTGCCTAACCCACTGACACCAGAGTCGAATGAGTTGTTGTCCACACCAATTGTACCTGCAGGACAGTCGCTGCATGTGAATGTGCCCACATAATTTTCGTTGCCAACAAATGAACTGAGATCTGTCAAGACTGTCCCGGGGCAGATGGACGCCGGTATGTCAGTAACATCACCGAAATATGGTGTTAGTGATATATCATCGATAAAGAAGCCACTTACGAATGGTTGAAGACTCAAATTCCATACATTATTGTCAATAATAATAAAATCCAAATCCGATGGGGCATTCGCCGGTATCGGCACAATACTTTCTCTATAGTGCCAATCACCTTCAGCAGTTGCATTTGCCTGAACACCAGGAATTGCAGTGGGTTGTGCCAATAAAATATTATGATAATCGTCAAGACCATTATTCGGAAACTGAGTGCTGAGAATTTGAGGCCATTCATAAGTGTCTATGTAGTTCAATGCGCTTAATATGGCATTGTTGTTTGTGGTTGGATTGTCTGCATAAATCATTGCATTCGCCAAAATGAATCGTGGATTGGAAGAGTATTCAGGATGAATCAAAGATGGTAATTCATCGCACCAAAATTCAATTTCAAAGTTTGTACAGTCCAAAATTGAGCTATCAAATAACATCGTTTTAGCCCAATAAGATATCTTATATGTGCCTCCTGGAATTACAGGAGCACTCAATTGACTTTGTATTCTTCCGCTCCAAGCTGATAATTCAATTGGAGAAGAGCTAATTTGTGTTAGAGTGGCAGGTATCATTATTAGTCCATCATTTTGTTGCTCAGTCAGCATTGAATTATATGTTTCTGTAGGAGGGTCTGTAAAAGTGAATGTTCCAATTCCAACAGGATAATTTTCTAAGTCATCTGTTGTCAAGATAGATGCAAAATTTGGTTGAAAAAAGTCACTTAAACACTCCTCACAAACACCCTGCGGATTCATCCAACAATCCGTTCTAGTTAAATAGTTGCATACAAAGCCATAATTTGAATTAGAAGAAGGAATTGAACCTTGCCAGCAGGATGTGCGCAAACCGCTTGAGTGTCGCATCCTGCGAGAACAGAATTCAGCATCAGCTTCAAAATTGCCATTTTGAATCAAATTACAAACATTCCCGACACATGGATTCGAGTAATTTTTGCTTGGGAGTGTTTGATTTACAGATATAAATTTAAGAAAGACATAAGTAATATTCCCTTTTATTCCATTCATCGTTGGTATATATCTCAACATTCGAATGCCACTAAAAAAATCATCATCTGCTTGTGCTGTCGGATCGAAACTAATTGTAGACAAATCTGTAATCAAACCATTTTGGTCAGTACCTGAAAGCTGGATTGAACCGGTTCCCTGAATAAGTTCCAATCCTTCAATCCGAAAATTGGAATTTTCCGATGCGTCTGAACCAAAAATCAAATCATTGGCCATCAATTGAGCGCCAGTTATCGTTAATATATTATCTCCGTCAGTTAAATATTGATATTGCCCCAATTCATCAATCCCATCAATTATTCCCACCACCTGATCTCCTCCGCATATAACTCCGCCGTATGTCTTATTGTTTTCAACAACTCCATCGTCAGTTGTGCCGTCTGCTAAAAAACCAAAATGAGAGTTGATTTTATAACCTAAAGCACACAAGATATCGCGTTCCTCGTCTTGCAAAAATCTTCGTGTAATGCCATTTCCAAATCCGATAGCCATTAAAAAATGTTCGTATTCAGTGACTAAATCGTCACTGCATTGATCATCCAAATGAGATAAGCTGCTGCCCGTTTGAAAACATTCAGGTGTATAAACAGGAATATCCACTTCGCCTCCAAACTTTATTGCGTTGGTGCAGTTAGTAGTGGTATACTCCGGTTCTTCTGATTGGGCTACACAATCTTCCACAGGAAACAGTGGATTTAGCACCGGATATAGCACATTCGGTAAAATGTTTTGGTTGAATGAATTATAATACATCCATAAGGGTTGATTTTCGGCAAAAACAATTGGCAGACCGGTATTTGACGATGTTCCATTGGGTGTATTTAGAAAATGATCATATCTTGAGAAATATCTATACTCATCTAAAAAGGTGGAATTAGCGGATTGTATATTTGAAAAAAATCCAAGACAATGAATCATTTCATGCAATAAGACCGAATACAAATCCATTTTATTATCCGGGCATACGTCACCAACATCGTAATTCCAACCCACGTCCGTAATATCTCCATCTTCTGCAATTCCGTCTTCATCATTAAAATTGACATACAATACTGCATGATAGAAATATGAGTTGCCTTCAACCGGCTCAAATGGATTGTTAGGCAAGATGCCGCCATAGGTAAAAAGATCTGAATAAGCGTCGACTCCTGAATTGATTGTTTTCCAAACGACATTATCCGCAATGCCTCCTATTTCATTGATATAAACCGGATAAGTATAAAATGACTTAGCGGAACCCAAGACGTTATCAATGTGTTGAACATTGTTTGCAGGATCGTTGATGTTGACCACTTTAATCCTGACCAAAATATTATCGCTTGCAGGTATAATAAATCTGGATAGATTGTCTAATACATGACAAAGCACTTCTCGTCGTTGTAAATGGTCGGGATTGTTGTTGTCTTCGAAGCCTGAACCGGCTGTATAATAAGCCTTGAAATATGTATTTTCTTCGGAACATGGCAAAAAACTTCCCAAGCCTGGTCTATTTGACGGTAGAGTTTCATCAGTAATTAGAGAATTCAAATTGACGATTTGTCCGTCGTAACTTACAATGTCCTCAAAATATCCACCCTTTGTAATAGGTGTGTTTTGTGCAAGCAGTGAATAGCACTGAAAGGCCAAAATGGACGCGGAAAGGAATAAGGTTTTCATGCGGTTAACTGGTTTGAAGATGTTTAGATATAGTGATCGAAGATAATCAAATTACTATATTATTAGCAATTCAAGATGATCTTTCTTTCTAATTTCTTTTTTATTCTTGAATGTTTGACCCTTTAGATGTTACTCGTATTTTGCCCTGAATGCGGGTTTTCAAAAGGATATCTTGGTTTCTCAAAAAAAGTGTGGTTGAAAACAAAATTTGGCACTACGGTTTTTTCTTTTTTCAAAATGGTCATCTCACAATTAGTTTAGCCACGGATGAATTCAGACAAAAAACCAGTAAGAGATTTTATTCAACTGCTCTGTGAGCATGGTATTCAAAACGCCATCATTACTCCGGGCTCTCGAAATGCCCCTTTTACCATCGGGCTCAATCATCATCCTGAAATTGCCACACACAGTGTGGTCGACGAAAGAAGTGCGGCTTTTATCGCCCTCGGTATGGCGCGCCAACTGAATAAGCCGGTCGCCATTATTTGTACCAGTGGAACGGCTGCCCTCAATTTTTCCCCGGCTATCGCTGAAGCTTTCTACCAACGGGTTCCTTTGCTGGTGGTAACTGCCGATCGCCCTATCGAATGGATCGATCAAGGCGAGGGGCAAAGCATACGCCAACGTGATGTATTCAAAAATTTTGTCAAGGCTTCATACGAAATTGCCGAAGAAGCCAGTGAAGGTGATCTGGTGTGGTACAATGTGCGTCTTATGGATGAGGCTATGCGCCTCACTACGGAAGGCGTACATGGCCCGGTACACATCAATTTTCCACTTCGCGAAAGTCTATATAAAACAACCGAGCATGCGTCGGACGTGGTTAAAACTATCGTAAGAGCGGATACTGAACTTAAACTTGCTGCCGGTGAACTTCAGAAAATTTCTGATCGTATCAATAGTGCCGAAAAAGTGATGGTGCTCGCCGGACAAATGCACAAAGATGATGGCTTGCAAAAAGCCCTTGAACAATTTGCTGCACGTCCGAACGTGGTAATCATGACGGAAGCTCACAGCAATCTTGCTCATCCGGATTTTATCACCACAATCGACAGACTCGTTATGAAGTTCGATGATGAGATGAAGGCATTTGTTGTGCCCGACTTGCTGATTACTGTTGGACACAATATCATCTCCCGCAAAATCAAAGATTATCTGCGCAATGGCAAGACTGAGCATTGGCATGTCGATATAAGCGGTGAAGGTCTTGATACTTTAAAACATCTCACAAAGGTGATCCCGTTGTCTCCCTCGGTGTTTTTTAAGTCAATGTCGAATCCTGCTGCAACCGCTGCAAATGGTGTATATAAAACGAGATTACTGGCCATGAACGACGCTGTGCGCTCGGCGGCTGTTGATTTTATGCAAAAGGCAGCATGGACCGATCTCAAAGCTTTCGGTATGATCTGCGAAGCATTGCCATCAGGCAGCGATCTGCAAATGGGCAACAGTTCGGTGGTGCGTTATGTGCTGCTTTCTGATGCACGTCCGGACATCCAATATTTTGGAAATCGCGGTGTGGCCGGCATAGATGGCTGCACGAGCACTGCTGTTGGTGCCGCTTTTGTTACCGGTCGACTCACCACACTGATTAGCGGAGATATTGGCTTTTTCTACGATAGCAATGCTTTTTGGAATGACATGGTAAAACCAAATCTGAAAGTGATTGTTTTAAATAATGGTGGAGGAGGCATATTCAGAATCATTGAAGGTCCGGCTAGTACGGGTGATGCGTTGGATAAATTTTTCGAAACAACACACACACGAAAAGCAGCTGGTATTGCTACGATGTATGGACTTCCGGTGATGGAAGCCAACAATGAAGACGACCTAATGAAAGGCTTGAAATGGCTTTATGACACTGATGGCTGCTGTGTGTTGGAGGTGAACACGCCAAGACTTAAAAACGACGGAGAACTGAAAACGTTTTTCCGTGCCATGGGCGAAGTGGTATCGAAAATAGTATAATATTATATTGAATAATATAGTGAAATTATGAGTACAAGGAACTGGACGCAAATCAAAGAATACAGCGATATCCGATTTGAATATTTCGAAGGAATTGCAAAAATCACCATCAATAGACCGGAGGTTTATAACGCCTTCAGACCGGAGACCAACAAACAGATGATCGAGGCCATGGACATTGCACGCGAGCGTCAAGATGTGGCTGTTGTGGTGCTCACTGGAGAAGGTGATAAAGCATTTTGCAGCGGCGGTGATCAGAATGTGAAAGGAGTAGGAGGTTATATCGGTGAAGATGGCGTTCCGAGGTTGAATGTACTCGATTTGCACAAACGTATTAGGGAACTTCCTAAGCCAGTGGTGGCCATGGTGAATGGTTATGCCATCGGCGGAGGACACGTACTCCACGTTGTTTGCGATCTTACTATCGCATCAGAAAATGCAAGATTTGGTCAGACAGGCCCTAAGGTGGGCAGCTTTGATGCGGGATTCGGTTCCAATTATCTTGCTCGTCATGTTGGTCAGAAAAAGGCCCGTGAGATTTGGTTTCTCTGCGAGCAATACACAGCAGCAGAGGCTGAAGCCATGGGCATGGTTAATAAGGTTGTGCCATTAAAAGATCTTGAAGAAGAAACCGTGCGCTGGTGTAAAATCATGATGAAAAGAAGTCCGTTGGCCATCCGCATGATCAAACGCGGACTAAATGCCGAACTTGACGGACAGCGCGGACTTATGGAGTTTGCTGGCGATGCCACATTGCTTTATTACCTCACAGAAGAGGCGCAAGAAGGCAAACGAGCTTTCCTTGAAAAGCGCGATCCCGATTTCCAAAAATTCCCGAAGTTTCCTTGAGCATGTTTCGAAGTCTAAATCACTGATATGAAAAAATGGTTATCGGCCATGCGACTAAGAACGCTGCCACTGGCAGCGTCGTGTATTCTCGCCGGATCGGCAGCCGCATGGCAAGCCGGTGATGGATCTGTGGCAGTTCTTGTACTTGCCCTGATCACTACTTTTTTATTGCAGATTCTCTCCAATCTTGCCAATGACTATGGTGATTTTGCCAAGGGCACGGACAATGCGGATCGTGTTGGACCTACTAGAGCAATGCAAAGTGGTGCCATCACAAAAGAGTCAATGAAGAAGGCTTTGATTGTTTGCACGGTTCTCGCGCTGATTTCAGGTATTGCTTTGCTTTACGTGGCATTGGCAGCGGGTGGGAAGTTTCTTTATGCGATTGGATTTTTGATACTAGGACTTGGTGCTATTGCAGCCGCTTTCAAATACACCGTTGGCGATAATCCATACGGATACCGCGGACTCGGCGATTT
>Ga0075163_10000960_pt1 | contig 38396 bp, 30 predicted proteins | sample JI1023141ADNA_FD_71478 | JGI IMG/M metagenome (GOLD analysis project Ga0075163, IMG submission 71478) | Wastewater effluent complex algal communities from Wisconsin, to seasonally profile nutrient transformation and Carbon sequestration -... | ecosystem: Engineered > WWTP > Effluent > Algae...
ATCGACGTGCTCGACTGGGACGCCGACATCGTCGTCGGCGGCAGCCACAAGTGGCTGTGCGGCGGCCCGGGCACCGCGTTCATGTGGATGAAGCCGGCGCTGCGCGAGCGCCTGCAGCCGCGCCTGACCGGCTGGCTCGGCCACGAGGACCCGTTCGCCTTCGAGGCCGCGCCGATCCGGTTCGCCAGGGGTCACCGCAAGTTCCTCGCCGGGACCCCGTCGATGCCGGCCTACTACGTCGCCCGCGCGGCCTACGAGAACCTGCACGCGATCGGCGTCGACCGCATCCGCGCCCACAACCTCGCGCTGACCCGCATGATCATCGACCGCGCCCAGGCCGAGGGCCTGAGCCTGCACTCGCCGCTCGCCGACGACGAGCGCACCGGCTTCGTCGCCGTCGACTTCCCCGGCAGCGAGGCCGCGAGCAAGCGCCTGATCGCCGAGCGCTTCAAGCTCGACTGGCGCCCCAACTGCGGCCTGCGGCTCGGCCCGCACTTCTACAACACCGAGGCCGAGGTCCACCGCCTGATGGACCGCGTCGTCGCCCTCGCCCGCGCCTGAGCCGATCCGCCGATCATGCCGCCGTCGCGCCCCGAAGCCGCGTTCGCCGCCCGCCTGCTCGCCTGGGCGCTCGCCGTGCAGGCGCTCCACGAGCTGCTCTACGCCTGGCTGCAGGCCCGCGCGCTCGCCCAGCAGACCGCGGAGACGCTCGACTTCGCCGCGCGCGAGCGGGCCTTCGCGCTGCTCGACGCGGTCGGCTCCGGCTCCGTGCTGCTCGCGGTCCTCCTCGCCGGCCTCACCCTGTTCGCCGCGCGCCGCTTCGGCCGCGCCCTCGGCGACGGTCCGGTCCGCGCCCTCGCGCTGACCGCCGGCGTCTGCGCCGTCGTCGACGCCGCGCGCCTGCTCGCGCTGCTGGGCCTGCGCAGCCCGGCCGACTACGACAAGCTCGGCCTTCCGCTCGACTTCATGACCTTCATGCACGCGCAGATGCTCGCCGGCTTCGCGCTGAGCGTCGTCGGCCCCGTGATGCTGGTGATCGCCGTCCGCCGCAGCGAGCGGCTGCTGTACGACCGCCGCCCGGTGTGGCCGCTGATCGCCGCGGGCTGCGTGGTGGCGCAGGTCGGCGCGAGCGCGGCGCTCAACCTCGTCGACGCCGCGCAGGGTCCCCGCGTGCTGCTGCTCGCCGGCCTGCAGGGCCTCGGCGCGGCGACGCTGGTCGCGCTGGCGATCGCGCTGGTCGGCCACGCGGCGCGCCTCGCCGACGAGCCCGCGCCCGCCGCCACGGCCCGCGCCGCGGCCGGCCTCGAGCGCTACGCCGACGCCACCGCCCTGCGCCTGCTGCTGGTCGTGGCCAGCGTCGTCGCCGTGTTCTTCCTCGGCTACCTCGGCCGCATGGGCCCGGGCGTGATCCTCGGCGCCGTGACGACGCTCGGCCTCATCGGCCTCGTCACCGGCCTCGCGCAGGTCGCCGGCCTGGTGCGCCTCGCCCACGCCCCGACCTCGCGCGGCCCGCTCGGCGCCGCGTTGCTGCTGATCGGCGCCGCGTGCATCGGCGAGTGCGTCACGCTCGCGCTGCTGCTGGTCATGACGCTCGACACGGACAGCGCCCGCGACGTGCTCCGCGCGATCGACCTCCCGGACCTCGGCCTCGCGACCCAGAGCGTCGGCCTGCTCGGCACGCTCACGCTGCTGCTCGCGCTGCGCCGCCTCGCCCGCCTCGCCGCCGACGACCGCCTCACCGCCCGCTGCACCGCCCTGATGGTCGCGCTGCTCGGCGCCGTCGCGGTCCTGGCGGCGCTGCGCCTCGCCGCCCCGGCGCGCGCGCCCGTCCCGCCGGCGCTCGTCGCCGCGCTCGGGCTCGCGGCGCTCGCCGGCGCGATCGCCTGGATCGTCGCGTTCTTCCGCCTGCTCGGCCGCCTGCGCGCCGCCCTGACCCCGGGCGCTCAGAACGGGCGCGCGGCGATCCAGTGATACTCGCCCGGACCCAGCCCCCGCATCATCTCGGGGTCCGGCTCGAGCCCATCGATGCGCTCGAGCGCCCCCGCCCCCGAGAGCACGTAGAGGTTGCGCGGCGACTCCGGCGGCAGCCCGAGCTCCGGGCTGAAGTCCGCGGAGATGCGGCTGTGCAGCAGCAGGTCGCCGCTGTCGTCGATCGCCAGCGCCCACATCGGCACGCCCTGGAACCGCTCCATCCCGGCCTCCGACACGCGCACCACCTCGCCGGCCGCCAGCGCGTCCGCCTCCTCGCCGAGGTCGACGCCGCTGCACGTCCACGCCGCGATGCGCCCCGACGGCGAGACCACCGGCGGCTGCGGCTGGAAGCACGTCCGCTGCTCCACGCTGAGGATCTCGATGTCGCCGGTCGCGACCCGCAGCATCGGCCCGCGCGGCGACACCACGACCACCGCGCGACCGTCCGCCGTCACCTGCAGCGCGACGCCGGCCTCGACCGCCAGCAGCGGCCGCGAGTCGAGCTCGCCGGTCCGCCAGCGATAGCGGTGGATCTCGCGCCCGTCGCTGTACACCAGGTCCTCGCCCGACACCGCGGCGAGCAGGTCGGCGCTCTGCAGCCCGGCCGGCGCGTCCCTCGCGACCGCGCAGCTCGCCTTGCCCGTCGCGACCTCCCAGCGCAGCAGCCGACACTGCGTGCCCCCGCTCGCCACGAACATCGCCGAGCCGTCGGGGTCGACCGCCGCGACCCCGCACTGCGATCCGCCCGGAGGACAGCGCGCGGCCGGCAGCCGCTCGGGGGACTCGGTCAACGGCAGCAGCGCGCCCTCCGCGAGCAGCTCCAGGCGCGCGGGCACGTCGTCGCGGACCGGCACGCGCAGCGCCTCGACGCGCCCGCCCGCCTTCGGGCCGCGGCCGTCGAACTGCTCCTCCGCCTCGATGACGAACACCACCGGCGCGTCGGCGGCCGAGGCCAGCTCGTACAGCGTCGGGTCCGCCTCGCAGTCGGCGCGCGCCGGCTTGCCCGCGCCGGCCCCGATCGCGCGGCGCAGCGGCGCCGTCGTCGGGCCGTCGTGGTCCTCGCTGGCGAGCGCGACCCCGGCCGTCAGCGGCACCACGGCCAGCGCCGTCGGGCAGCGGTCGAACCACCACAGGCCGTTGCCGTCGCCGGTGAACTCGCCGGCGTCGATGCCCGGCAGCCACAGCGGCAGCGCCCGGCGGTGCTCGAGGTCGAGGTAGCCGGCGCGCAGCCCCGACGCGTCGCCGATCACGTGCAGCCACCCCGCGTCGGCGCCGCGGACGAGCGCACCACGGCCGCGGGGGTCGAGCTCGACGAGCAGCGGCAGCTCGTCGGTCTCGGGGTCGGGCGCGAGCGGCCGCAGCGTGCTCGTCTCGATCGACCCCGCCGAGTACGTGAAGAGCGTGCGCCCGCCGTCCGCGTCGCGATCGCCGCCGATCCACACCGCCCGGCCCGCGACCACCGGCGTGCTGCAGGCCCCGGCACCGAGGATGAGACCGGGAACGAGGCCGAGCACGAGGACGAGCGCGGCCGGCCCGTGAAGCGCCGCGTTCGGGCAGATCCGGGCGCGTGACTTGGCTCCCGCCGACGCGTGGGCTCGGGGCGACATCGCGGCCACCATACCAGATCCCCCGAGCGCCGCGGATCGCCGGTCGCGGCCGCCGGTTGCGCCTTTGTGCCGGCTTTGGCAGGCTTCGCGCCTATGTCCGGTGACGAGACGAACCCCGACTTTGACAACGCCGAAAACCTCGAAGACGGCGAGCTCATGATCGACGAGAGCGGCGAGGGCGACGGCGACGGCGACGACGAGGGTTCGCCCGCGGAGCTGCAGCAGGCCGCGCAGGCCATCGACTTCGTGACGCTCCCGATCGCCTGCACCAACGAGGGCAAGGGCGCCCCCCTGGCGATGGGCATCCAGCGCTGGTGGGCGCAGGAGCTCGCCGAGGCCGGTGGCAAGGCGGCGGCGCCGGTGTTCACCGCGCTGCACGAGCAGAACGGCCGCAAGGTCCCGGCCCTGATGATCTTCCGCGAGCCGTGGACCGACGTCCGCGCGCTCGAGGGCATCCAGCGGTTCGCCAACGCCCGCCACGGCCTCGTCACCGACATGCACGTGCAGGAGGACCAGCTCAAGGTCACCGCCCGCATGGTCGAGCTGACGACCGGCGAGTCCGGCCCCGCGCTCACCACCCTCGAGACCTGGGAGTTCACCGGCACCCCCGACGAGCTGCCCGGCAAGCTGTTCGACCTCCAGCAGGGCGTCGCCCGCCGCCTCGGCCTCAAGAGCGAGGTCAACAGCTGGCAGGACGCGTTCGGCAGCAGCAACATCCAGGCGCTCGTGTCGTTCCTGGTCGGCCTCGGCAACCTCAGCGCGCTGCAGGGCCGCTGCGTGCCGACGACCTCGGACCAGCTGCTCTCGCCCCTGATGGACGCGCTCGGCCGCGCCCCGGAGATGGACGCCGCGATGCAGGCACTGCACGCGATGGCCGACATCCTGATCGCCGGCCAGCCCGACCAGGCCGCGATCCCGCTGTCGATCCAGGCGCTCAACATCGCCGCCCAGCGGCGCAAGACCGACCAGGGCGCGTGGCACCACCTCGCCCTCGCGCTGCGCCGCGTCGGCGACGTCGGCAGCGCCGTGCAGGCGTTCCAGCAGGCGCTCAACCTCGGCCCGCAAAACCCCAGCGTCGCCGCCACCTTCATCGACACCCTGCGGACCGCCGGCGACCTCGAGAACGCGTTCAAGGTCGCCCAGTTCGCGGTCGAGAACGGCAACGAGGGCCCCGTGGTCCTCGCGCAGCTCGGCGGCCTGCTGATCGAGAACGACCAGTTCGACGAGGCCGAGCCGTTCCTGCGCCGCGCCGTCGAGGAGGGCAAGGTCCCGAGCGCCTACGGCGACCTCGCCAACGTGCTGTGGGACACCTCGGAGACCGAGCCCGCCAAGATCAAGGAGGACCGCGACGAGGCGCTCGCCCTGCTCGCCGACGCGATCGACCAGCCGAACCTCGCCAAGAGCACGCTCGACATGCTGCTCGACCTCCACGAGGAGGAGAAGGTCGAGAAGGCGACCGCGCTGCTGCTGCGCGCCGCGGAGAAGCACCCGCAAAACGCCACCGTGCTGCGCTACGCCGCCAGCATGTACCTCGACGGCGACAACCCGCCGGCCGCCCGCGGCTACCTCGACGCGATCCTCGCGCTGCCGCGCCGCAGCCTCGACGACGACGCCTTCGCCCGCCGCGCCGTGCTCGCCCTCGACGTCGAGGACTTCGAGGACCGCTACGACCAGGCGATCGACGCCGTCCGCTCCGACGACCCCAAGCGCCAGCACAGCGCCGCCAAGTTCCTGCGCGAGATCATCGCCCGCGACCCGCGCTACTGGCAGCCGCACCTGATGCTCGCGCTCGCCGTGCGCCAGGCCGAGGGCGACGCCTCCGCGCTGGCCCACCTGATGGACGCCGTCCGCCTGCGCCCGAACGACGCCGAGATCCGCAACCTCCTCGCCGTCATCCTGCGCAAGATGGGCCGCCCGCGCGAGGCCGTCGAGCACCTCCGCGCCGTCGTCGCCATCAACCCCCGCGACGTCGACCCGGTGATCGCCCTCGCCTCGTGCATGCGCGACGCCAACCTGTTCGACGAGGCCCGCCAGGTCTGCACGGCCGCGCTGCAGATGATCCCGGACCACCCGGAGTTCAAGCGCATCCTCGACAGCCTGCCGCCGCCGCGCGAGCGCCAGAACTGACCGCTCGCGCCCGCCCCGCGCTGCGCCGCCTCCCGGGCGCATCGCGGGGCTCGTCGCGAGCACGCACCGCGCCCGCTCACGGCAAGTTGCAGGTGTAGAGCGGGTGGTCGACGTTGTTCCAGCAGCCCGGCCAGTTGAAGAACTGCGCCGCGTTGAAGTTGTGCGTGTACAGCTGGTTGGTGTTCGGGTTGAACCAGCTGGAGTTCGCGCAGCAGCCCATCACGCCGATCGCCTGACAGCCGAGCGTCGCGCACACCGCCGTCTGCGCCGCCTGGTCCCACACCGCGTTGACGGTCTGCGCCGTCGGGGTCAGGCCGAGCGCCTGACAGCGCTGGGCCTGCGACTCGCAGCCGCTGGCGATCGTCCAGCAGAAGCCCTGCAGCTTGACGGAGCCGTTCGGGCAGCCCGACAGCACCGGCTTGCAGTTGTTGTCGCAGGCGTCGTTGTTGACCTTGTTGCCGTCGTCGCACTGCTCGACCCCGGCCTGCACGAAGCCGTCGCCGCACGCCGCGACCTTGCAGCCGGTCACGCACATGTCCGTGTTGACCATGTTGCCGTCGTCGCAGCCCTCGACGCCCGCCAGCACCGCACCGTCGCCGCAGATGTTGTTGCTGCAGTTGAGCTTGCACGCCGCGCTGTCGGCGTTGGCCGCCCCGGCGTCGCACTCCTCGCCCGGCTGCACGATGCCGTCGCCGCACTTCGCCGGCACGCACATGTTCGAGCACGCGTCGTTGTTGACCATGTTGCCGTCGTCGCAGCCCTCGACGCCCTCGAGCACCTTGCCGTCGCCGCACACGTTGATCTTGCAGTCGGCCTTGCACGCCGCCTTGTCGGCGTTGTTGGCCCCGTCGTCGCACTCCTCCACGCCCTCGAACACCAGGCCGTCGCCGCACGCCGCGACCTTGCACATGCCCGTGCACGCGAACGCGTCGCCGTTGGCCATGCCGTCGTCGCAGGTCTCCTCCTGGCTGGCCTGCACGAAGCCGTCGCCGCACGTCGGCGTGTTGCACAGGTCGGTGCAGCCGTCGTCGTTGTCGCCGTTCTTGCTGTCGTCGCAGGTCTCGCCCGGGTCGACGACCCCGTTGCCGCAGCCCTCCGCCACGCACGTCGCGCTGCAGCCGTCGCCCGGCTCGACGTTGCCGTCGTCGCAGCCCTCCGTCGGGTTCTGGTCGCCGTCGCCGCACACGTTCGGCTGACACCGCGCGTTGCAGGCCTTGCCCGCGCCGTTGTCCGCCCCGTTGTCGCAGCCCTCGCCGTCCTCCATCACCCCGTTGCCGCACTCCGCGGGCATCGGCCCGGTCGAGGTCGCGTCGGTGTCGCCGGTCGACGTCGACGCCTCGGTCGTCGCGTCGCTGACCGTCGCCAGCGTCGCGCTCCCGCTCGCGTCGTCGGTCCCCGTCGTCGGCTCGGTCGTCGGCGCGCCCGTCGACGTCCCGACCGCGGTCGTCGTCGCGTCGGTGGCGCCGCCGCTGCCGCTCACGCTGAGCCCCGTCCCGCCGCCGCCGTCGTCGCCGCAACCGACGAGCACGAGCGCGGACACGACGAAGACGGGCAGACCCCTGAAGTAACGCTGTCTCATGAAGAATTCCCCCCGGCCGCGCCCGCGAGACGGGCCGGCCACGATGACAAATTGAGTGGTCGCTCGCGCCGGCCCCATCACCATCACAAACCACGCGGCCCGACGCGGACGACGAGTATAGGTCGCCGCCCGTCGCCGCCACCACGGTCGCCTTCGCCCGGACGTCGACCCGCACGCCCGTCGCGCGCCGGACCGCGGGCCTCGCGTCCGCGACTTCCTGTCCCGAGAGGCAGATCGCTGGCGGACCCCGCACCGCGGTGACGGCGAGACCTGTCGCCTCGAGGCCCCGATCGATCGCCGCGGCCCCGCCGATCGCCAACCCTCGCCGCGAAATCGTGATCTCGCACACGATGGCAGCTGGAGGCCCCTGACGCCCCGTTTCGCGTGAACGATTCGGCAACGCCTCACGCCCGCGTGTGCGACTTCGCAGCGCGCGCGTCGCCTATGGTGCCGCGCATGTCTCGCCCCCGCGCAACATCCCTCCTGCTCTGCTCCCTCGCGCTCACGCTCGCCTGCGGCGACTCCGGGGGCGGCACCGCGACCGATGCCGCCACCACCGACGCGACCACCACCGCCGCGACCGCGGACTCGACCTCGGGCTCGAGCGGCGCCGATCAGCCGACGACCGGCGAGCCCTCGACCGGCGGATCGAGCACCGGCGAGCTGGTGCTCGGCGACCTCCTCGTCGAGGTCAACTACGCCGGCGCCCAGGTCGGCACGCTCTCGCTCGCGGCGGTGACCTCGTTCCCGCCGATGGGCCCGCCGCTGGCCTCGGTCACCGACAAGGCGCCGGTGTTCCCGTTCATGGGCACGCTCAAGGGCCTCGAGCCGAACGACTACTACGTCGCCGCGGTGCTCGACATCGGCGACAACAACCCGCAGCAGCCGGGCCCGGAGGACCTCGTGGCGTTCACGCCGATGCCGACGACGATCGTCGGCGGCGACACGCCGATGGTCACGCTCACCCTCACGGACAAGTGACATGCCGATCGCACCGCGTCCCCTCACCCCGGCCATCACGCTGCTCCTCGGCCTGCTCGCCCCCGCGTGCGAGGGCGCGGGCGACCCCGCCGACGCCGAGCCCTTCGTCGACCCCGACATCACGCCCGAGCCGGTGTCCGCCGCGTTCACCCTCGAGATCGACCGCGCCCACCCCGACCTCGAGCAGCCGACGCTCGAGCCGGTCGCCGCGCCGATCCGCGTCACCGGCGGCTCCGCGGCGTTCGCCCTCCACGCCCGCGCCAGGCGCCTGCCCGCCCGCCCCGACCTGCTCGCGCTCGAGCTCTACCTCGAGAACCGCGACGCCGTCGCGCTGCGCGACGTGCTCGTCGAGGTCGACGGCGCCGCGGTCCTCCACGACCTCACCGTCGACCCGTTCGCCGCCGCCTCCGACGCGCGCGACTTCTCCTTCGCCGGCCTCGGCCCCGAGGGCCTCGCCCGCCTCGTCCTCGCCGTCCCCCGCGGCGACGAGCCGCTCACGCTCACGCTGCGCGCCGCGGCCGAGACGACGAAGCGCGTCGCGGCCAGCTCGGCCACCCTCGCGCTCAGCCCCGACGGCCGCGAGCTGTGGGCGCCGTTCCCCGACGGCGACGTCGTCGCGGTGATCGACACGGCCAGCGACCGGCGCGTCGCCAGCGTCGCCGTGCCCGGCCGCCCGACGAGCGTCGCGGTCAGCCCCGACGGCGCGCTCGTGCTCGTCACCAGCGCGACCGGCAACGCGGTGCACGTCATCGACCGCGCCCGCCGCGAGGTCGTGCAGACGCTCGGCGAGGCCGACGGCGTCGCCCGCGAGCCGCGTCACCTGGTCCTCAGCCCCGACGGCAGCCACGCCTACGTCAGCGCCCACGTCGACCGCCAGATCGTCGCGCTGCAGCGCCGCGGCGACCGCTACGTCGTCGAGGGCGCGGTCGACGTCGGCCCGCTGCCGACCGGCCTGACCGTCACGCCCGACGGCGGCACCGTGCTCGTCGCCCACTTCCTGCCGCGCGGCAAGGTCCGCAGCAACGAGGGCTGGCTCAGCCTGCTCTCGACCGCGCCGCTGAAGCTCGAGCGCGAGGTCATCATCGAGGACGCGTTCAACCTCGACGCCGCGCACTGCCTCGCCGACGTGTTTGGTGTATCGCCGAAGCGCATGACCAACGAGGGCGTCAGCTCGTCGCTGTGGGGCGCGTTCCTCGACCCCGGCGGCAACCACACCTGGGTGCCCGGGGCCCGCATCGCCGGCGCGACGATCGCCTGGGAGCTCGGCCCCGACGCCGTCGAGCTCGGCAACATCGCGACCCTGCGCAAGGGCGAGCTCGTCGCGCCCTTCATCTTCCTGTTCGACTCGCGCAGCCCGCGAGACACCGAACCACTGCTGCTGCCCGGCGTCCTCGACCCGCCCGACGTCAACCTCGACTTCGTCCGCTGCGCCCGCCTCGGCCTCGAGATCGAGCTGATCTCCCGCGACCTGATCCCCGGCGCGCCCGACCAGCAGGTCAACCGCGCGGCCGCGTTCCCGAACGGCACGACCGGCCTCAGCGAGTCGGGCTCGGTCCACTCCGTCGGCTTCACCCGCGGCGGCCGCCGGGCCCTGCTGCTCTCGCACATGGCCGACGAGATCGCGGTCGTCGACGCCGCGACGTTTCACCCGACGTCGCAGTTGCACGCGACCCTCGCCGGCGCCAACCCGACCGGCCTCGTCGTCACCCCCGACGGCCGCAAGGGCTACGTCGCCTACGCCAACTCGACCTTCGTGTCGACCCTCGACCTGTCCGCCTACGCCGATCCGAAGGCGCTCCCGGGGCCGTCCTACGTGCCCTACACGCTGCGCGACGTGCCCGAGTTCCCGAGCGCGCCCGGGGCCCTGACCGGCAAGCGCCTGGTCCGCGACATCGCCGACGTCCCGACGCACCCGCCGATCGCCGAGACCGGCCAGATCGCGCTCGTCGACGCCGACCCCGTCGACCCGACGCTGCGCCGCGGCGCCGTGCTCTTCCACTCGTCGAACCTCGACAAGTACCCGGGCCTGACCGCGACGCGCCTCGGCGCGTGCGCGAGCTGCCACCCCGACGGCGGCAGCGACGGCTCGATGTGGGGCACGATGGAGGGCGAGCGCAAGACGATGTCGCTCGCCGGCGGCGTCGCCGGCCGCGGCTGGCTGCACGCCTCCGCGACCCACGCCGACGCCGCCGAGTTCGTGACGACGATCCTCCCCGAGCGCCTCGGCGGCGCGCTGGGCCCGAAGGACGCCGCCGCCCTGACCGACTACCTCGCCCGCGGCGTGCCCGCGCTGCAGCCACCGACCCACGACGTCGCCCTCGCGGCCGCCGGCGCCGCGGTCTTCGCCAGCAAGTGCGCGGGCTGCCACGCCGGCCCCGCGCACACCAGCGGCAACCCCGACCCCGACGACCCGCTCGGCGGCGGCCTGGCCTCCGGCCCCGCGCTGTTCGACGTCGGCACCGCGACCGACAACGCCTTCGTCATCCTCGGCTCGTTCTTCGAGAGCCTGTTCCCCGAGCCGGAGTCGACGCTGTTCGCCGAGCTCCGCGGCGACCGCGACCTCGGCGAGGGCGACTGGGTGCAGCAGCAGCTCGACTTCCGCCAGCGACCCGACCGCGCGCGCGGCCAGCTCAAGGCCCCGAGCCTGCGCAACGTCTGGCACAGCCCGCTGTTCTTCCACGACGGACGCTTCAGCGACCTCGGCGAGGTGATCGACCACCTCGACGCGCAGCTCGGCCTCGACCTCGCCCCGGCCAACAAGCCGGCGCTGATCGAGTACCTCAAGACCCTGTGACCAGACGCTGTGACTACTCCGCGAGGACCTCGCGCTCGAGGTCCCGCGTCACCCGCACGCCGTCCCACACGATCGCGTCGCGCAGGCGCAGGCCCGGCTCGACGACGACGCCGGCGCCGAGCTGCACGCGCGGCCCGATCGCCGCGCCCGCGCCGATGCGCGCACCCGGACCGATCCACGCCATCGCGTCGACCGTGGCCGTCTCGTCGACCCGCGCCGAGGGATCGACGCCGCGCACCGGCCCCGGCGCGTACGCGACGCGCGCGCGGCCCTCGATCACGTTGGCCACGCCCTGCAGGTAGCGATCGACGGTCGAGTGCTCCCACCAGTACGCGTCGGTCACATACCCGCAGAACGCCCCGCCCTCCGCGTGCAGCTGCGCGTACGCGGTGCGCACGACGCACTGCTGGCCGCTCGCCGGGATGCGATCGAGGAACCGCGGCGCGAGCACCTGCACGCCGGTGAACATCAGCGGCGGTCCGCCGACCTGTCCCCTGGGACCTGGCTTTCCGAGCAGGTGCGTGACGTTGCCGTCCCCGTCGGCGCGCAGGCTGCCCCAGCGCTCGGCGTCGGGGTCGGCGCGCAGCACCATCGTCGCCTCGGCCGCGCGCGCCGCGTGCAGCGCGAGCACCGGCGCGAGCTCGAGGTCGAGGATGACCTTGCCGTTCATGGCCACGATCGGCGTGCCGTGTCCATCGTCGAGCAGCGGACGGGCCTGGCGCAGCCCGCCGCCGGTCCCGAGGATCTCGCCGTCCTCGCGCGAGTACGCGATCGCCACGCCGAGCGCCCGACCGTCACCGAGCTCGGCCTCGATCTGCTCGCCGCGGTGGTGCAGGTTGATCACGATCTCGCGGACCCCCTGCGCGCGCAGCCACAGCGCCGCCCAGCGGACCAGCGGCGCGCCGCAGACCGGCAACATCGGCTTGGGCCGCCGATCGCTGAGCTCGCCGAGCCGGGTGCCGAAGCCCGCCGCCATGATCATCGCCCGTGGAGTCCGCATCGCCGGCCCACTTTAACATGAAGAGGTGGCGCCGCGCGTTTCGCTGAAACCAAGGCGACCCCGCCCGCGCACCAAGCGAGGTGCGACGGTCCCTCGTCATGTTGTCCCTGTGCCTCGCGGCGAGCTGTCGCCCCCGACCCGCGCAGCCCGCAACGCCCGAGCCCGCGCCGATCGCCGCGGCGGCGCCCGCCGAGGCCGCGGCGCCGGCCGGGCCGCCCGCGGAGCCCGCCGCACCGGCGGCGACGCCCGCCCCGCCCCGCCCCGCCCCGCCGCTCGCCGGCCTGGTGCTGATCGCCAACAAGGCCGCGGCGAAGCTCGACATCCTCGACGGTCGCGACGGCCGCGTGCTCGCCACGCTGCCGACCGGCACGGGCCCGCACGAGGTCGCGGTCGCCCCCGACGCCCGGCTCGCGGTCGTCTGCAATTACGGAGAAGCTGTCCCCGGGGACAGCTTGACGGTCGTCGACCTGAAGACCCGCGCGGTCGCGCGGACCATCGCGCTCGGCGAGCACCGCCGCCCCCACGGCGTCGCCTTCGTCCCCGGCCGCCCCGGCGTGGTCGCGGTGACGTCGGAGACGTCGCAGGCGCTGCTGCTGGTCGACGTGGCCCGCGGGGCCGTGCTCGCGGCGATCCCCACCGAGCAGAAAGGATCGCACATGCTGGCGCTCGGCGCCGACGGCAAGCGCGGCTTCACGGCCAACATCGGCGACGGCAGCGTCTCGGAGCTCGACCTCGCGCGCCGCAAGCACCTGCGCAGCGTGCCCGTCGCGGCGAAGGCCGAGGCGATCGCGCTCAGCCCCGACGGCGCGCAGCTGTGGGTCGGCAGCAACGAGGCGAACACGGTCACGGTGCTCGACACGGCCACGTGGAAGCCGCTGGCGGTGCTGCCCGCGGAGGTGCTGCCGATCCGCGTGGCGCTGGCCCGCGACGGCCGGTTCGCGGTCGTGTCCGAGGCGCTCAGCGGCGAGCTGCGGATCTTCGACGCCCGCCGCCACGAGCTGCGGGCCGCCGTGAAGCTCCCGCTCGACATGGCGGACGCGCCCGAGGGGCCCGGCGACAGCCCGGTCCCGCTGGGCATCGCGCTCGTCGACGCGCCCGCGCTCGCGCTGGTCTCCGAGGCCCGCTCGGGCCGCGTCGCGGTGGTCGACCTCGAGGCGGCGGCGCTGCTCGGCTACTTCGTCGTCGAGCCGGGCATCGACGGCATCGCGTGGGCGCCGGGCGCCTGAGCCCGGCCTACTGCGTCTGCCACAGGATCTTGTCGAGCACGACGACGGTCAGCACCAGCGCCAGCGCCATCGTGACGACCAGCGCCACCGCGCGCAGGAGCACCGCGCGCTGGGCCTCGGCGATCTCGCGGGCGATCGCCTTCGTCGCGCCCTCGCCGTGGATCTCGCCGGTGAGGCGGGCCGCGGCCCGGCGGTGGCTGACGACGATCAGCAGCAGCGTGAGCAGCAGGAACGCGCCGCCGCCGGCGAGCAGGAACCACCGCAGGCCGGTCGCCCACCGCTGCTTGCGCTCGACGACGTCGACCTGCTCGCGCGGCAAGGTGCTGAGCGCGACCGGGGGCCCGAGCACCTCGATCGGCAGCGTGCCCATCAACCACGCGCGGGCCAGCGGCACGTCGGCGCCCGCGACCTCGGCCTTCTCGACGATGTCGAGGTACTTGCGCTCGAGCTCGCGGTCGAAGCCCTTCTCCACGCGACCGAGCTCGAGCAGCGCGCGCTGCTGGACGAACAGCGGGCCGAGCGCGGCGTCCGTGTCCGGATCGCCGGCGGTGATCTGCACGCGCGCCAGCGCGGTCGACTCGCCCGGCGCCGTCGTGAACTGATAGGCCTCGACCTGCAGGAAGCCCGGCGTCAGCGCGCCCACCGTCCACGACCGCGGCGGCTCCGGGCCGGTCACCGGCGCGAGCGTGTCGATCCACGCGCCGTCGGGCCCGTGCAGATCGACGAACACGGCCTTCTTGGCCCGAAGACCCCGGGCCTTGATCTCCAGCGCGCCGCCCGGCGCGAGCGCCAGCGGCTCCGCGGTCACCCGCACCGCCCCGGCGAAGCTCACCAGGCGAAACTTGCGCGCGCCCAGCGGCGCGGGCGGAGCTGGCCCCGCGGCCATGTCCCCGGGGCCAGGTACGGCTGTCTCCGCGGCCATGTCCTTGGGGACAGGCGCGGCCGCCGGCTTCCCGGCCCCGTCCTTCGCGCCGGCCGGGGCTGTCCCTGCGGGCATGTCCTTCGGGACAGGCGCGGCCGCCGGCTTCCCGGCCCCGTCCTTCGCGCCGGCCGGGGCTGTCCCTGCGGACATGTCCTTCGGGACAGGCGCGGCCGCCGGCTTCCCGGCCCCGTCCTTCGCGCCGGCCGGGGCTGTCCCTGCGGACATGTCCTTGGGGACAGGCGCCGGCACCCGGACCTCGAAGCGGACGACGTCGGTGCTGAGCTGGCCGTCGAAGCGCAGCAGGCCCTGGGCGTCGGTGCTGGCGCTGGCGATCACCGGCGCGCCGTCGCGGCCGCCCCTGTGCCCGCCGAACTCGCCGTCGAGCAGGGCGACCTCGACCGGACCGACGTGCGGGCGGCCCTCCGGGTCGGTGACGCGGACCAGCAGGGTGTTCTCGAAGCCGGCGGCGAGCCGGCCGAACGGGCGCAGGGCGATGCGCAGGCGCTCGGGCTGCGGCTCGGTGTCGTCGCTCCAATTCTTGACCGAGGTCGAGATCGTCAGGTCGCCGCGCCTCGCCTCGCGCGCGGCGACCAGCTCGACCGCGACGGTCTCGGTGAATTCACGGCCGCCGCCGCGGACCGCGAGCGCGAGCTCGGCGGGCCCCGGCGTCCACGCGGGCGCCCGCACCGTGCCCTGCGTCGCGCCGCCGCCGGTCGCGTCGCGCAGCTCGGCGAGCTGCACCGACTGCTCGCCGCGCACCAGGCTCGCGCGGACCTCCGCGCCCGGGACGCCCGCGCCGTCGCCGTCGAGCACGTGCACGCGCAGCGCCAGCGTCTCGTCGGCGCGCCAGCGCGTCTCGACCTGCACGATCGCCGAGTGGGTCACGCGCCAGCCGGAGATCATCAGGCTGGCGAGGATCGCGAACAGCAGCCCGAGCGGCGCGCCGATCACCGGCAGCAGGAAGGCGACGCGCGTGAGCCGGGACTCCGGCGCCTCCCCGCCGGACTCCGCGGGCTCGCTGACAGGGCTGGGGTCGGGCGGGCTCACGGCTGCACCTCGGGCTCGGGTGTCCGGGCGGCGGGCGCGGGCGAACACGCGGGCCTCCGGTCGTTCGCATCGTAGCAGAGCCCGCGGGGATGCAGTATCCTCGCCGCCTCATGAAGATCAGCGTCATCGGTACTGGTTACGTCGGCCTCGTCGCCGCCGCCGTGTTCGCGGACTACGGCAACGACGTGCTCTGCGCGGACATCGACGCGGCCAAGATCGAGGCGATCCGGCGCGGAAAGCTGCCCATCTTCGAGCCCGGTCTCGAGCCGCTGGTCGAGCACAACGTCGCCGCCGGCCGCCTGCGCTTCACGACCAGCAACGCGGAGGCCGCCGTCCACGGCGACGTCATCTTCATGGCCGTCGGCACGCCCACGCTCGGCTCCGACGGCGCCGCCGACCTCTCGTACCTCTACCAGGCCGCCGCGGAGATCGGGCGCAACCTCAGCCGCCACGCGATCATCGTCGACAAGAGCACCGTGCCCGTCGGCACCGCCGAGCGCATCACCCGGATCATCTCCGAGCAGACGCAGCTCCCGTTCGTCGTCGTCTCCAACCCGGAGTTTCTCAAGGAGGGCGCCGCCGTCGACGACTTCATGCACCCGGACCGCATCATCATCGGCACCACCGATGAGCCGACCCGCCAGGTCATGCACCGCCTGTATCAGCCGTTTTGCCGGACCAACGACCGCATCCTGTTCATGGACGCGCGCTCGGCCGAGCTGACCAAGTACGCCTGCAACGCCTACCTCGCCGCGCGCATCTCGTTCATGAACGACATGGCCAACCTCGCCGACAGCGTCGGCGCCGACATCGAGCTGGTGCGCCGCGGCATGGGCTCCGACCCGCGCATCGGCAACAAGTTCCTCTACCCCGGCGTCGGCTACGGCGGCTCGTGCTTCCCCAAGGACATCCGCGCGCTGCTGACGACCGCCCGCGAGCACGGCCACAGCCTCGACATCGTCGCCAGCGCCGAGCGCATCAACGAGGCGCAGAAGCTGGTCCTCGTCCGCAAGCTGCGCAAGCAGTGCGAGGGCGGCGTCAACGGCAAGACCTTCGGCGTGTGGGGCCTGACCTTCAAGCCCAACACCGACGACATCCGCGAGGCCCCCGCCCTGAAGATCGTGCGCACGCTCGCCGGCGACGGCGCGCGCCTGCGCCTCCACGACCCCGAGGGCGGCCCGCAATTCATGGCCGCGCTCGGCGACACCACGGCCAGCGCCTGCACCCTCGTGCATGACCCCTACGAGGCCGCCGAGGGCGCCCACGCCCTGCTCCTCGTCACCGAGTGGCGCGAGTACCGGAGCCCCGACTTCGAGCGCCTCAAGCAGCTCATGGCCCGCCCCGCGCTGTTCGACGGCCGCAACCAGTGGGACCGCGAGCACGTCGAGGGCCTCGGCTTCTTCTACACCGGCATCGGCCGCTGACGCGGCCCGCGCCACGAGCGGCTCGAAGCTGAGCCCCCGCGACCGCGGCGCCGATCGAGCCGCGGACAGGTGGCCGCCGGATCGACGGCTTGCCACCCGGCCCGCGCCGCGAGATCGTCGGCCTCGTGGCTCGCGCCAAGCTCCGCCGCCTCGTCGCCGACGAGCGCGTGTTCCTCTATCGCATGGACTGGCATTACGACCGCGACGGCACGCGCATCGTCGAGGTCGCCATCTACCCCGCGGACCCCGAGCGCGAGGGCCGTCCGCGCGGACACTGGCTGCGCGCGCACTTCGTCGCCCGTGAGCCGGGCGTCAGCGACACGGCCGTCGCGCTGCCGGCCGACGTGCGCGCCGTGCTCGACCGCGGCCAGGCGCTCGGCTGGGACGGCACGCGCGACCGCTGGTTGCTGCCGACCTGCGGGCTCGAGCGGCCCGACCTCGTGATGACGGCGCCGACCCGGCTGTGCGCGTGGGTCGGCGACGCGACGCTGTACGAGCTGTGCCTCGCCGAGCCCGCGCTCGCCGGGACCCTCGCGCGCGAGCTCGGGGCGCCGCTGGTCGCGGAGGCCCGCGGCGGCGCCGAGGCGCAGTGGCGCGACGAGCACAGCTTCGTGCTCCACCCGCGCGACGGCCACCTCGCGCACGTGTACCTGCGGTCGTTCGACGACCTCGTCGGCGTGCTCGACCTCGTCACCCGTCGCGCCCCGCAGGTCGGCCTGTCGGTGCGCGTGCTGCCGACGCAGCACGCCGAGGCTCCGCCGCCCGGGCCGCCCGCGCCCGACCACTGGTCGACGCAGCCGGCCGCGCGACGTCACCGCGGCTGGCGCGAGCGCGACGTGATCTGGACCTTCATCGGCCCCGAGGGCCCGCAGCTCGAGGCGCTCGAGTTTCACGCCGACGCGCCCGATCGCCCGTGGCGCTGGCTCAGCGTCCGCGCCGACGCGGCGATCGAGCGCCGCTACCCGCGGCCGCCCGCCTGAGCCCGGCCGCGCGCCATTTCGGCCCATCGTGCCACCGCGTGCGAGGCCGGCGTCCGCGGCCTATGCTCTACAAATGCCGCTCAAGCTCCTGGCCGCCGCGCTCGTCCTGGCGATGAGCGCGGGGCTCGATGTCGCCTGGCTCGTCAACCTCGGCCTGCGCAAGTCCGGCACGCCGACCGTCTTCCTGATGATCGCGCTCACCACGAGCGTGACGATCGGCCTGCTGCTGCGCCAGGACTGGGCGCGCAAGCTCGTGCCGCTGGTCGCCGGCATCCACATGCTCGGCGTGATCCTGTGGTGCTCGGTGCTGGTGATGGCGACCGGCTGGACGCCGCGCAGCGAGATGGGCCTCGCCTACGTGTTCATGGGCGTCGACCTGCTGTGCGCGTTCTTCGTGCCGTGGGCCGTCACCCGCCCCGACGTCCGGCGCGTGTTCCGGTGACGGCGGCGCTCACTCGCGCGGCGTGAACGCGGTGTCGGCGAGCTCGCCCTCCTCGAAGCCGAAGAAGATCTTCATCTGCTTCTCGAGGAAGTCGCGGCCCTCCTTGCTCTGCAGGTCGAGGCGGTACGTGTTGATGTAGCGCGGCGACTCCTTGAGCCACATCTGCCAGGCCTCGCGGCTGACGTGGTCGTAGATCTGCTGGCCGAGCTCGTTGGGGAACGGCTTGAACGGCAGGCCCGGCAGGTCCTTGCCGAGCTTCTTGCAGTGGACGGTCCTGGGCTGGTTCATGGGGTCTCCGTATCCTGGGCTCGAAGCGCGCGCAGCACCACGTCGACGGCCTCCTGGACCTTGATGCGCTCCTGGCGGCGATCGTCGCGGTGGCGGATCGTGACAGTGTCGTCGGTCAGCGTCTGGGTGTCGACCGTCAGGCAGTACGGCGTACCGATCTCGTCGTGACGCGCGTAGCGCTTGCCGATCGCGTGCTGCTCGTCGTACTTCGCGTTGATGCCGGCCGCGAAGAAGCGATCGGCGATGCGCCGCGCGATCTCCGGCATGCCGTCGCGCTTGACCAGCGGCAGGATCGCCGCCTTGATCGGGGCCAGGCGCGGGTGCAGGCGCAGCACCGTGCGCGCGCCCTTGCCGTCGGCGTCGCCCGGCTCCTCCGCGTAGGCGTCGCACAGCACCGCGAGCACCCCGCGCGTCGCCCCGGCCGCCGGCTCGACCACGTGCGGCACGTAGTGCCAGCCCGGCTTGCCCGTCGCCGGGTCGGTCGCCTCCGGGTCGAAGTAGGTCAGCTTCTTGCCCGAACCGGCGGCGTGGGCCTTGAGGTCGTAGTCGGTGCGGCTGGCGATGCCCTCGAGCTCGTCCCAGCCCCACGGGAACCTGTACTCGACGTCGAAGCAGCCGTCGCTGTAGTGCGCCAGCTCGTCGCTGTCGTGGGCGCGAAAGCGCAGGTTCTCCGGCTTGAGCCCGATCGCCTGCCACCACTTGAGGCGCTGGCCCTTCCAGTATTCGAGGTACTTCGGGCCCTCGCCGGGCGGGACGAAGTACTCGCATTCCATCTGCTCGAACTCGCAGGAGCGGAAGATGAAGTGCTCCGCGGTGACCTCGTTGCGGAAGCTCTTGCCCATCTGGGCGATGCCGAACGGGACCTTGATGCCGGTGCTCTGCTGCACGTTCATGAACTGCACGAACATCGCCTGCGCGGTCTCCGGGCGCAGGTACACCGAGCTGCTGGCGATCGCCGCCTCGACGCGCGCGCGCAGCTGCTTGTCGTCGGCGCCCTCGGCGATGGCCCCGCGGACCAGGCCGACGATGTCGCCGATCGGGTCGACCGGCCCGAGCGTGGTGCGAAACATCAGGTTGAAGCTGCGCTCGTCGCTGAGGAACGGCGAGCCGCAGTTCGAGCACACGTAGCCGGCCTTGCCGGCCTTCGCCCCGTGCAGCGTCGCGCCGTCGCGCCGCAGCGCGACGCCGGCCTGCTCGAGCTTCTCCAGCGCCGTCTTGGCCCGACCCTTGTCGGCCAGCGTGATCGGTGCGTCCTCACCCTCGGCCTTGCGCGGGGCCTTGTCGGCCCGGAAGCGCTCGCCGCACACCTTGCAGTCGACCAGCGGGTCCGAGAAGTTGGCGAGGTGCCCGCTCGCCTTCCACACGTCGGGGTGCATGATGATCGACGCGTCGATGCCGACGACGTCCTCGCGGCTGTGGACCATGAAGCGCCACCACTCCGCCATCAGGTTGCGCTTGAGCTCGGCGCCCATCGGGCCGTAATCGTAGGCCGAGCGCAGACCGCCGTAGATCTCCGAGCTCTGGAACACGAAGCCCCTGCGCTTGCACAGGGACACGACCTTCTGCATGAGCTCTGTCTCGCGGGACTCTTCGGTCATGGGTGGCGCGAGGAGTAACACACGGCGCAACCGCGATCCAGCGCCCCGGGGCCGCCTGTGGGCCTGCTCGTGCTTGCTCGGGGCGATGGCCGACGTCCGCGGCTCGCGCACCTGCTTCGGATCGCGAGCCCGGCTCAGCCCGCGAGCTCGTCGGCCGCGGCCGCGGCCTGGCGGGCGACGAGGCGGGCATACACGCCGTGGCGGCCCATCAGCTCCTCGTGGCGGCCGACCTCGACGATGCGCCCGCGGTCGAGCACGACGATGCGGTCCGCGTCGCGGATCGTGCTCAGGCGGTGGGCGATGACGAGGGTCGTGCGGCCCTTTTGTAATTGCTCGAGCGCCTCCTGGACGAGGTGTTCGCTCTCGCTGTCGAGGGCCGAGGTCGCCTCGTCGAGGATGAGGACCCGCGGGTCGCGGAGGATCGCGCGGGCGATCGAGACGCGCTGGCGCTGGCCGCCGCTGAGCTTCACGCCGCGCTCGCCGACCAGCGTGTCGTAGCTCTCGGGGAATTCGCGGATGAAGCCGTCGGCGTTGGCCGCCCGGGCCGCGGCCTCGATCTCGCCGTCGGTCGCGTCGAGGCGGCCGTAGCGGATGTTCTCGCGGATCGTGCCGCTGAAGAGCACCGGGTCCTGCGACACGATCGCCATCGCGCCGCGCAGGTCGGCGAGCCGCAGCGTGCGCAGGTCGTGGCCGTCGAGCTTGATCGCGCCGACGGACGGGTCCCAGAAGCGCAGCACGAGCCGGCCGAGGGTCGTCTTGCCGGAGCCGCTGGGGCCGACCAGCGCGCACACCTCACCGGGGCTGACGTGGAGGTCGATGTCCTGGACGACCGGGACCTCGCGGTCGCGGTACGTGAACGACACGCCGACGAACTCGAGCTCGCCGCGCAGCGCGGGCTGGGCGACCGGCTGCGGCGGGTCGGCGATCTCTGGGACCGTGTCGAGGATCTCGAAGATGCGGGCGGTCGCGCCGAAGGTCGACTGCAGGCCGCCGACCAGCTCCGCGAGCGAGCCGACGATCAGCGCCGGCACGACCGCCAGCATCGCGGCCGTCAGCAGCCAGTTCATGTAGAACAGGATCGCCACGCCGCCGATCAGCATCAGCACGTTGCGCAGAAAGATGCTCAGGTCCTGGCCGACGGTGTTCTGCAGGCGGGTGACGTCGTCGGCGAGGCGCGATAGCAGCTCGCCGGTGCGGGTGCGGTGGAAGTAGCTCTGCGGCATCGTCGCCAGGTGGCGAAACAGGTCGACGCGCAGGTCGGTGACCACGCGCTCGCCGAGCCACGTCATGAAGTAGTGGCGGAAGAACACGAACACGGCCTGGGCCAGGAAGATGACGACCAGCACCGCGGAGTTGCGGCCGAGCGCCGCGTAGGCGGCCTCGCGGTCGGCCGCGGTCGCGTTCGTGAACGCCGCGCCGGCGAGCTCGCCGAAGTAATACGGGTAGATCAGGCCGAGGCCGGAGGCGATGAACAGGCAGGCGAGCGCGGCGACGAGGCGCCAGCGGTAGGGGCCGACGTACGAGAAGACCCGCCGGATGCGCTCGGCGGGCCTTATCGTGTCGATCGCCTCGGGCTCCTTCGATGCCGTCGGGACCAGGGTCAGGGCGGGGCGCGGCGCTTGGGGGACTGCGGCCATGAGCCCGCGCAGGGTAGCACCTCACTGCTTCATGCGCAGGGTGCCCTTGAGGCCGGTCAGCTTGATATTGATCCCCGAATCGGTGGTCTGCATGAAAACGATCGAGTCCTGGTCGTCGAAGGTCAGCGAGACCTGGCCGGCCTTGGTCGCGCCGGCGAGGCCGACGGGGAACGCGCCCGGGACCATGTTGAGCGGGTTCTCGCCCGGCATCGCGAGGTCGGGGTTGGACGACTCGGTGACGTTGATGATGCCGCTGACGAGGATCGGGTGCGGCGTGTCGGTCATGCCGCTGATCGAGCCGTTGTCGTGGTCCGCGATCGTGAACGGGAAGCCGACGGTGAACGGCTCCGGGCCGTCGGAGTACCACTTCTCGATCCTGAGCTTGACCTTGACCAGCCCCAGGTCGCACGTCAGCTCCGGCGTGTCGATGAAGTTGAGCTTGAGCGCGAACAGCTTGGCCGTGCCGGTGTCGTCGAGCTTGAGCTGCAGGTCGCCGCTGGAGATCAGCATGTCGACCGGGAACGAGCAGCTGAGCAGCTTCTCCGCGGTCGCCGTCGTCACCAGCTTGTTGAACTCCGGGGGGACGCCGTCGATCATCGTGAAGCGCAGCGGCGCGTCGCACACGTTGCCGACCGAGTTGCTGTCGAAGTCGAGCTGGTTCGGGTTCGCGTCGCAGCGGCAGTTGTCGGCCATGTTCGCCACGCCGTCCATGTCCTCGTCGGCGCCGTCGGCCGGGGCCTGGCAGCCGACCGGCTCGCCGGTCGTCATGTCCTCGCCCGTCGTCGTCGTCGTCGGGTCCGCGTCCGACGTCGTCGGCGTGTCGCCGGTCGTCGTCGAGGTCGTGTCGTCGCCCGACGTCGTCGGCGGGTCGCCGGTCGTCACCGGCGGGTCGTCGCTGGTCATCGGGGGGGCGGAGGCGGAGACCGAGGTATCTCCGCCCTTGTCGTCGCCGCAGGCGAGCGCGGGGACGAGCAAGGCGACAAGTACGGGCGTAAGCAGGCGCGTGTGCATGCTTTCCGCATATCACAAAGCCGCGCCGCGCGATAATCCGGCGCGAACGCAGGTTCGGCGGGCGCCTGCTGGACAGACGCGCAGGCGACCGCCGGGGGACTACCGCGACGACAGCAGCTCGATCAGCACGACGAAGGTCGTGCCGGGCTTCATGTACTCGGCCTCGTAGCCGAGCGCGAGGACCCCGTCGACGGTGGCGGCCTGCTCGATGGCGGCGGGCAGCGCGGTGGCCTCGATCGCGGTCGTGAGGAGGTCGACATCGGGGTCGCCGAGCGGCCCGCCGAGGATCAGGTCGTAGGTCTGGGCGCCGAGGTCGAAGCTGCCGGAGCAGCCGGCGCCGTCACCGAGCGCGGAGGGATCCTGCCAGTCGGGCGGGACGGAGATCGTCCCGGACCCCGCGACGCCGATCGTCGCGTCGTAGACGACCGCGCCGACGTGGTTGCTGATGACCGCGACGCCGCCGAGCTCCGGGTCCATCGGCACGCGGTGGTACACCCACGGGCTCTGGCCGTCCGGGCTCAGCAGCGCGCTGTTCTCGCTGCAGCACTGCGTCGCCTCGAACGCCGACTTATCGTCGTAGGTCATCGCCGGCTGGTCGACGCAGGTGCTCGCCCAGCCGAGGATCGCGCCGGCGCCGTCGATGCGCAGCGCCAGCTCGCAGCGGGCCGCGGCGGTCAACGCGGGCGCGAGTCCGGCGATCAGGCCAGGGCACGGATCGACCTCGCCGGTGCTCGTCGAGCCGGGCGCGACCGTGGTCGTCTCGTCCCCGGTCGTCGTCGTCGCGGTCCCCTCGGAGGTCGGGTCGCCCTCGGTCACGCTCGTCAGCGTGAAGATGCCGCCGCTCGTGGTCATCGGGTCGACCGCGGTGGTGGTCTGCTCGCCGCCGCTGCTGCTGGCCTCGACGCTCGACGTCTCGCCCGTCCCCGCCGGCGCGCAGGCCCCGAGTCCGAGCACCAGGACACCCGCCGCGCCGCGCCACCAACATGCGTTCGTCACGGCGCCGCACTCTAGTCAAGCACCTCCGGCGCGTCAACGAAACCGACGGTGTGCGCGCGCTTGCACGCCCACGCGCAGGCCCGCCGCGACCTGGCCCCGGGGACAGGTGGCTGCTGGCGCAGCTGGCGACGCAACTCGAGTAGCCACGCGTCGCCGCGGCAGGCCACGACGAGAAATATCATAGTTTCAACCACTTGGATGAATCATGGCGATGGCACGGCGCTCGCTAGAGGGCCGGCCAGGAGAAGCAAGCACATGTCCACGCTCGTCACCCTCATCGCCGCCGCCAGCCTCGTCCCCGCCCTGTTCGCCGCGTACGGCGAGGTGCGTGACCGCTTCCAGCACGACCGGCTGCACCGCGAGCTGGTCCGGGCCTTCCGGCCGGGCCTCGCCAAGTAAACCCCTCCCGGGCCTCGCATGTGCGAGGCCCGACCCGCGCCGCCGTGTTATGGATGGCGCATGGCTTTCCACTCGAACTTGAACTTTCCCGCGCTGCTCCTGTCGCTCTCGTCGCTGATGGCCTGCGGTCCGAAGGATGCCTTCGATGACGCCGGCGACGAATCGGGCGGCGCGAGCACCACGACCGGCGACGAGGCGACCACCAGCGGCGCCTCCGACCCGACCACCCCCGGCACTGCCACCGCCGCCACCGGCGGTACTGCCACCACCGCCACCGGCACCGCGACGGCGACCACCGCGTCGACCAGCGCGACCAGCGGTGAGGAACCCAGCACCACGACGGGCCCCGGGACGACGGTCGGGACCTCGGCGTCGGACGTGACCACCGACGGGACGTCCGAGACCGGCGACGACCCGCCGCCCGTCATCCCGTGCGAGGGCGAGGGCACGCCGCTCGAGCTGTTCCCGACGACGATGGCGTACCTGCAGTCGCAGGTCCCGCCGGCGCCGAACCCGAGCGGCACGAGCGGCACGACCGACGGCGGCGAGCTCGACCCGGGCACGCTGATGGTCAAGCTCTCGAACCAGACCTTCACGTGCGCCGACCCGGAGGCGACGCTGCCGTGCGGCAAGCTGTGGGAGGTCACGATCGTGATCCCGCCGGAGTTCCAGAGCCCGGGCGTGTTCAACCTCGTCGGCAACGACGTCCGCGGCGTGGCGATCGAGACCGGCGCGGGTCAGGGCGAGGACTGCAGCTTCGGCGGCGGGAGCTTCGACGCGACCTTCCAGATCCTCGCCATCGACGACAAGACCGTGCAGGGCCGCCTGTGCAACGTGGCCCACAGCTTCTTCGAGAGCGACCCGGACCTCGAGGGCACGTTCACCGCCGCGCGCTGCCAGTGACCGTCGGCGTCACAGCTTGAAGCCCGGCTCGGCGCGCTGACCCTCGCGCGCCCGCGGGAACCTCGCCTTGCTCGCCGCCGCCTCGACGCAGCGGCCGAGCGAGGTGCCCTGATAGGGCTTGCGCGCGCTGGCCCCCTCGACGACGCCCTCGGGCGTGACCGTCAGCTGCACGAGCACGACGGTCCCGGGCACGCCGCCGTGCTTGCTGCGGCACTCGCGGGCGGCGGCCTCGACCGCCGCGAAGCCGGACTTGAGCTGCGCGGGCGTCAGCTTGTCGGCGAGCCGGGCCTCCGGCCGCGGCTTGACCTCGCGCTTTTTGGCCGGGTCCGCGGGCTTCGGCGCGACGTCCGGCTCCTGCGTGATCGCGGGGACCGGCGGCCCGGTCGGCGTCGGCTCGGGTGCGACGATCGGCGTCGGCTCCGGCGCGACGATCGGCGCCGGCTCCGGCGTGACGGTCGGCTCCGGCGGGGCGACGATCGCCGGCGTGTCCGCGGCGGGCGCGGCGGGACCTGGCGCTTCGGACAGGTTCCAGCTGCGCAGCCCGAGCGCGCCCCACGTCGCCACCCCGCCGAGCAGCAGCACCGCGGCCGCCGAGGTCAGCCACCGCGGGCGTCGCACCGGGGCGGCCTCGTCGTCGCGCGCGGGCGGCAGGGCGCGCAGCGCCGCGGCGAAGTCGTCGGCGCTCGCGTAGCGCTCGGCGGGGTCCTTGGCCAGCGCCTTGAGCACGACGAGCTCGAGCGCGCGGCTGATGTTGGCGTCCGGCGCGATCTGCCGCGGCGACGGCGGCGGCTCCATGATGTGCTTGCTCAGCGTGCCCATGAAGCCGTTGGCGCGAAACGGCACGCGCCCGGTCAACATCTCGTACAGGATGACGCCCGCGGCGTAGAGGTCCGTGCGCGCGTCGAGCGGGTCGCTGCGCGCCTGCTCCGGCGACATGTACTCGGCGGTGCCCATCACCACGCCGGTCTGCGTCAGGTTCTGGTCGACCTCCTCGCCGACGACCTTGGCGATGCCGAAGTCGAGCACCTTGATGAAGTCGGGGTTGTCGCCGCGGCGCACGCGAAACACGTTGTCGGGCTTGATGTCGCGGTGGATGACGCCCTGGCGGTGGGCCGCCGCGAGCGCGGCGAGCAGCTGGACCAGCATCCGCCGCGCGCGCGGCCACGGCAGCGGGCCCTCGCGGCGCAGCGTGTGCTTGAGGTCCTCGCCGACCAGGAACTCCATGGTCAAGAACGGCAGGCCGCTCGGGGTGTGCCCGAAGTCGGTGATGTCGACGACGTTCTCGTGGCGGATGAGCGAGGCGGCGCGCGCCTCCTGCAAGAAGCGCTGGACGATGCGCGGCTTCTTGGCGAAGTCCTCGCTGAGGATCTTGATCGCGACCTGCTTGCCGATCGCGGTGTGCTCGGCGAGGAAGACCTCGCCCATGCCGCCCTTCCCGATCCGCCGCAGGATGCGGTAGCGGTCGGACATCAGCGCCATCAGCTCCTCGGTCGGGATCTGCGCCGGCGTCGGCGGCGGGCCCGAGCTCGTCACGCGCGTCGACTCGGAGTCGCCGGGCGCAATCCTGAACTCCTCGTCCGTCTCTTCCACCACGCCCACCAGACGAGCATAACCCAGGGCCCGACGCCGGCTCCCGGCCATGATCGCGCGCGGCCAGGCGGGTGTGACGCGGCTTGCCAGCCCGCCGCGCCGCCGCCTATCCTGCGACGTGGTCGTGTCCGCGGCTCGAGGTCGTCGCCTGCTCTGCTCGCTGCTCGTGGCCCTGCTCGCCCGCGGAGCCGCCGCCGCGCCGGCTGCCACGCCGGCCTCGCGCGAGGCCACCGGACCGATGGAGCCCGGCGAGGTCGTGCCGCCGCCGCCGCTGGCTGCGGGCGAGGATCCGCTGGTCCGCGTCGGCGCGCTGATCAACGAGGGCCAGAGCCTGTTCGACACCGCCGACTACACCGGCGCGATCGACCGCTGGACGCAGGCCTACGCGCTGCTGCCCGACGCGCCCGACATCGCGGCGACGCGCAACCTGCTCGCCTACCAGATCGCCCAGGCCTACATCGAGGCCCACGCGGTCGACCCGCAGCCGAGCCACCTGCGCCGGGCGGAGCGCCTGCTCGAGCAGTACATCGCCGGCCTCGACGCCAGCGAGGGCGAGTCGCGGGCCGCGGCCGAGCAGCTGCGCGCGAAGATCCAGGCCGAGCTCGCGGCCGCCGAACCACCGCCGCCGAGGATCGCGCCGGCCCCCGCGCCGCGGCCGGCGGCGACGTCCGCAGGACCTGTCCCCGGGGACAGGTCGCGCCGCGACCCGCTGATGATCACCGGCGGCGTCATGCTCGGCCTCGGCGGCGCGCTGCTCGTCGGCACCGCGGTGGCCGCCGCCGCGGGCTCGCGGGTCGACGCGGACGGCGAACAGGCGGTCGCCGACGGGGCGAGCGGCGCGGAGCTCGACGATCTGCTCGCGCGCGGCAACCGGGCCAACAGCGCGGCGATCGCCACGGCGGTGGTCGGCGGCGCGCTGGTGGTCGTCGGCGCGGCGCTGATGATCACCGGGCGCGTGCGCAAGCGGGCGGTCGCGGCGGCGCCGAGCCTCGGCCCGGGCTTCGTCGGCCTCGGCCTCCGCGGCCGGTTCTAGGCGACACCTCGCGCACGACGATTATGGACCGCGCGAGTCGGCCGCATGCGCCGCGCAGGCGTCGACGATCTGCGTGTACATCGGGCCCTTGATGAAGTCGCCGTAGTCATCGGTGCACAGGCTGCCGATCGCGCGCCGCGGGAACAGCTCGAGGAACGGGAGCAGGCGCTCCGGCGCTTCGGTGCCCTGGCCGTCGGAGGCGTCGGGGACCCACGGGCAGGGCGGCGGGTCGGTGATGTCGCCGACGAGGGCCGTCATCACCACGAGGTCGGGGTCGCCCTTGAAGCCGACGATCTGGTCGTACCACTCCTGGGCGGTGCCGGGGGTCTGCTGGTCGGGGAGCTCGCCGTCGTCGGCGTCGTCGTCCTCGTCGGTGATCAGCACGACGACGAGCACCGAGTCGGCGCGAAAGAAGCCGTCGTTGCAGCCGCCGGGGTCGTTGAGCGGGTCCGAGATGGCGCGCAGCAGCGCCTGGATCGGGCGCTCGTCGCCGGGGCCATCGGTGCCGACCAGGACCATGCAGCCGAGCGCGGCGCCGATGTCGTCGTCCTGGGTCGCGTAGGGGCGGCCCTCGACGCACTCGGAGCCGCCGGCGCCGGCCCGGACCAGGACGCCGGAGCCCTGACACGTCGGCGGGTTGTGGGCGTAGGGGGTGCCGGTGGTGATGGCGCCGACGTGCGCGTCGCAGCTGTCCTTGACGAGGTCGCCGACGGCGCCGAGGTTGAGCGAGAGCAGCGCCTGCAGCAGCGGGCCCTGCCACTGCGCGATGCTCGGCGAGTTGTCGATGACGAACAGCAGGTCGATCTTGCGGCAGGTCGACGCGGCGCACGGGTCCGGCGCCTGGGTGGTCGCGGCCTCGCTCGAGCTGTCCGCGCCGGTCTCGGTGGTCGCCGCCGGGACCAGCGTCGTCGACCCGCCGTCGGCGCTCGTCGACGCGGTCGCGACCTCGCTGCTCGTCGGCGCGGTCGAGATCGAGGTCGTCGTCGAGCCGCCCCCGGTCGGGGTCGGCGGACCGCTCGAGCCGCCCGTGGTCACGAGCGGGTCGGCGCCGCCGCAGTAGCCGTCCTCGCAGCGCAGCGCGGGGCCGCACGCGTCGTCGTCCGTGCACGGGCGGCCGGCCAGGAAGGAGCCCGTGAAGCACCCCGTCAGCAGCGCCGCGCCGCCCACACCCGCCAGCGACCTTCGCACCGTGCGAGGCTAGCACGCGGGCCGGTCGCCGCGGTCGCCGGCCGGCGGCGCTGTGACGCGCGACAGGGCCCGCTCCGGGCGACGCTCCGGACCCGCCCCGGGCCGGCGTGCGCGGGCTGCGGATGGGCTCGCCTTTTTCTCGCGCGCGCCGCTATGCTCGCGGACATGACGACCGCCCGCGCGCTGCGCCCCACGGACCTCGACCGGCCGCGCCCGATCTATGTGGTGTGGGAGACGACGCTGCGCTGCGACCACTCCTGCGCCCACTGTGGCTCGCGCGCGGGCGACGCGAGGCCCGACGAGCTCGACACCGAGGAGCTGCTCGGCGTCGCCGACAGCCTGATCCGCCTCGGCGCCCGCGAGGTCACGCTGATCGGCGGCGAGGCCTACCTGCGCGGCGACTGCTACCGACTGATCTCGCACCTGCGCGACGGGGGGATCCGCGTGACGATGCAGACCGGCGGGCGCGGGCTGACCGCGGACCGCTGCAAGAAGCTGCGCGAGGCCGGGCTCGCGGCGATCGGCGTCTCGGTCGACGGCCCGGCCGCGGTCCACGACGAGCTGCGCGCCAGCCCGGGCAGCCACGCCGCCGCGCTCGCCGGCATCGCCCACGCGCGCGCGGCGGGCCTGATCGTCACCAGCAACACGCAGGTCAACCGCCTCAACATGCACGCGCTGCGCGAGACGGCGGCCGAGCTCAGGGCCGCCGGGGTCGCGGTGTGGCGGGCGCAGCTGACGGCGCCGATGGGCCGCGCCGCCGACGAGCCCGACTGGATCCTCCAGCCCTACATGATCCTCGAGGTCATCGACACGCTCGCGGAGATCCAGCACGCGTGCCTCGCGGAGGCCGAGCGCCGCGGGATCGCGCCGGAGCGGGCGTTCCACGTCCGGCTCGGCAACAACATGGGTTATTACGGCCCGCACGAGCAGCTCCTGCGCGCGCGCCCGAACAGCGGCGAGGCCCACTGGCAGAGCTGCGGCGCCGGCAAGTTCGTGATGGGCATCGAGTCCGACGGCACGATCAAGGGCTGCCCGTCGCTGCCGACCGGGCCCTACGACGGCGGCAACGTCCGCGAGCTGTCGCTCGAGCAGATCTGGGAGCACAGCGACGTCATCGCGTTCACCCGCGACCGCACGCTCGACGAGCTGTGGGGGTTCTGCAAGGGCTGCTACTACGCGGAGGTGTGCCGCGCCGGCTGCTCGTTCACGTCGCACACGACGCTCGGCCGCCGCGGCAACATGCCGTTCTGCTACTACCGCGCCAGCCAGTACCGCCGCCAGGGCCTGCGCGAGCGGCTGGTCCAGAAGGTCCGCGCCGCCGGCGACCCCTACGACTTCGGCCGCTTCGAGGTCGAGCTCGAGCCGTGGCCGACCACGCCCGACCCGCCGCAGCGCCCGCGCACCCGCCTGCCGATCGTGCACGCCTGACGCCGCGGTGACGTCGCGGAGGACCTGTCCGCGGGGACATGGTCCTTCGGGCATGGCGTACGGGGCATGTCCGAACGGACAGGCGCGGCGCGGCGTCTGTCTGTCGTCAGCCGCTCGTCGTCGAGGGCACGCCGTAGTCCGGCTCGGCCGTCGTCGTCGAGGGCACGCCGTAGTCCGGCTCGGCCGTCGTCGTCGACGCGGTGCCGGTGTCGGTCCCGGTCTCGCCGGTCGTCTCCGTGTCGGTCTCGCCGGTCTCGCCGGTCTCGGTGCCGCCGGTCGTCGAGTCGTCGGTGGTCCCGGTCGCGCTCTCGGTCGCGCTGCCGGTCGCGGACATCGCGGTGGTCGTCGGGACGTCCGCGGTCGTGCCGGAGCTGTCGGTGCCGGTCGCGTCGGTCGTGCCGCCGGTGTCCGGGTCGGTCTCGCTGGTCGGCACGCCGTAGACGGCCTCGGCGTGGATGCAGCCGGCGAGCACCAGGCCGGCGAGCGCGAGGCGACCGCGGGCGGGCTCGCCCGGCCCGGCCGCGCCGCAGTGCGGGCACGCGGCGTCGGTCGTCTTGACCAGCTCGTGGCAGGCGCGACAGGCCCGCAGCCGCGTGCTCGGCAGCAGCGGTCCGGTCAAGGCACCACCGCGCCGGCGCCGTAGAGCGGCTCGGGGCCGGTGCCGCCGGTGTCGGTCGCGTCGCCGGTGCCGCTGCCGCTGTCGGAGTCGGTCGCGGGCACGCCGTAGTCCTGCTCGCCGGAGGTCGTGACGGGCACGCCGTACTCGGGCTCGGCGGAGGTCATCGTCATCGTGTCGGTGCCCGAGCCGCTGCCGCTGCCGCTGCTCGCGTCGCCGGTCGTCGACGAGCCGGTGTCGGTGTCCGTCTCGGTGCCGCTGCCGCTCGAGTCCTCGGTGTCGGTGCCGCTGGCGGAGTTGGTGGTCGGACCGGGGTCCTTGCCGGGGCAGCCGCTGAGCGCGAGGCCCATCAGCACCGCGGTCGCGGCCCGGGCCGCGCGACCCTCCGCGGCCCGGTTCTCGGCGCCGCAGTGCGGGCACTGGGTCTCGCTCGACTTGATGTGCTGGGCGCACGCAGGACAGGCGATGAGGCGGGTGATCGGCAGCAAAGGGGGTGCCATATCGTCGTAGCGTCGCACGGCCCGCGCGGCCCGGTCAACGGCCACGCGGGGCGAGCACGGCCGCAAGCCTTGCGGCACCCCGCCCCCACCGACTGCCACCACCCGAGGAGGCAAACTCTGCGCGCCCGCAGGCGCTCACGCGCACACGTCGAAGTCGCAGCTGCCACCGCAGCAGTCGTCGTCGAACGAGCAGCGCCCGCCCGACGGCGCGCAGCCCTCCTCGTCGCCCGCGGAGTCGCCCGCGGAGTCGCCCGCCGAGTCGCCCGCCGAGTCGCCCGCGGAGTCGCCCGCAGAGTCGCCCGCAGAGTCGCCGCCGGTGCTCGGCGCCCCGTCGCTCGTGCACAGGTCCCAGTTCTTGTTCACGCACGCCTTCGCCGAGTTCATGTTCGGGTTGGTCGCGAGGATGCTCTGACAGACCCAGGTGCCGTCGTCCGAGCAGTTGCCGCCGACCGGCACGTTGCCGCTCGAGCACAGCGCGATGCACACGCAGCCGCGCTCGTCGGGGAACTTGATGTACGTGCCGTCGGCGCAGTTCTTCGGCACGACCGGGTCGTCACAGGCCTGGCCGAGCGTGGGGTCGCCGGAGAACGGCACCGAGCCGAGCGTCCAGTCGCCGTCGCAGGTCTGGTCGCCCGAGTCGCCGGCCGAGTCGCCCGCGCTGTCGCCGGCCGAGGCGCTGGACTGGGTCGCCGCGGAGTCGCCGTCGTCGTCGTCGTCGTCGCCGTCGTCGCCATCATCGTCGTCGCCGGTCGGGTTGGAGTCGCCGGCGGTGTCGTCCGCGGAGTCGTCGCCCGCCGAGGAGCCCTTCTCGTCGTTGGCGCAGGCGAGCGCGAGGCAGGAGAGCAGGGTCAGGGAGCGCAGGGTCGTCGTGTGCAGGATCTTCATGGGTGCGGGTCTCGTTCGCCCCCAGGACGCCGCCGGTCCGACGCGGTCGCAGATTATTTTTCGTCGGCCCCGCGACCTCAGGCCGGCGGGGTCCGTAAGATCTCACACACGCTGATCTCGAGGCGGCTGTGGACCACGCGCATCAGCGATTCGAACTCGCGGGGGTCGAGCCGCAGGCGCGTCATCAGGCCGCGGCGGGTCGCCTTGAACAGGCGCTCGCGGACCTGCGCCAGCCAGCGCGCCGCGGTCGCGCGGTGGACCTGGAACGCCGCGCCGAGCTGGTCGATCGTCAGGCCCTCGCCGATCGACATCCGCAGCAGCGCGCGCTCGCGGCCGTCGAGCCCGGCCAGCGCCGCGGCGAAGGCCTCGCGCAGCGCGGCGCGCTGGCTGTCCTTGATCATCAACAGCTCCGGGTCCTCGCCGACGGTCGCGCGCTCGAGCGCCTCGTCGCCGGTCGGCACCTCGTGGGCCTCGCGGCGGGTGTCCTGGCGGCGCAGGCCGATGCCCTCGCGGACCGCGACCACGCGCACGAAGCCGCGCAGGTCGCCGCGCCCCGCGTAGCTGGCGAGCCGCGGCGGGCCGTCCGGTCCGGCGACCAGCAGCTTGTGGCGCACGCGCTGCTTGGCCTCGGCGATCTGGCCGTCGGGCACCCCGGCGGCCCGCAGCGCGGCGTCGAGGTCGGCGACGCAGCGGGCCTCGAAGCGGGCCTGCGCCCTCGCGTCGCCGCGCAGGCACGCGTGCGCGAGGTACAGCCCGGCGACGTCGAGGCCCGCGAGGCCCGCGAGCGCCGGCCGGTCCGCGGGCAGGCGCCGCGCCAGCGCGGCCGCGAAGTCGTCCGCCGCGACGTCGAGCCCGGGCCAGGCCGCGGCCGCGTCCGCCAGCGCGGCCGTCAGCGCGGCCGCCAGCGCGGGCGAGGCCGCCGCGCGCAGCGGCTCCGCGAGCGCGGCGACGAAGGCCGCGAACACGGCCGCCGCGGCGCCCCCTGGATCCTCGTCGGTGGCCGACATGCTCGCGCCGCATCGTACCCGCGCGCCGCGGCGGCCGAAACCCCGCCCGCACCTGCGGTCCTCCGCTCGAGCGCCGCGGCGCCCGAGCGCTCGCCTCCGGCCGGTCGCCGTCGGCTGCCCGGCTGCTGCGCGGCCGCGGCGATCCGTATACCCTGCGCCGCGCCGCGATGACCTGCCCCGACGACAACGCCCTGTGGGCCCTCGCCGACGGCGCGCTCGCGGACGGCGAGCGGCCGGCCGTGGAGGCGCACCTCGACGTCTGCGCGGCCTGCCGCGCCGCGCTCGCGGCCCTGCTGCGCCTGCAGGACCCGAGCCCGCGCGCGGCGACGCCGGTGCGCACGCGCGGGGCGACGCTCGGGCGCTACGTGATCGTCGACGCCGTCGGCGCGGGCGGCATGGGCGTGGTCTACCGCGCCTTCGACCCCGAGCTCGACCGCAAGATCGCGCTCAAGCTGGTGCGCACCGCCGGCGTGCGCGACCAGGCCCGCCTGCGCGAGCGCCTGACCCGCGAGGCCCGCCTGCTCGCCCGCATCTCGCACCCCAACGTCGTGCCCATCTACGACGTCGGCGTGGTCGGCGACGAGGTCTTCCTCGCCATGGAGTTCGTCGCCGGCCCGACCCTCGCCGCCTGGCAGCGCGCCGCGCCGCGCCCGTGGCCGGACGTCCTCGACCTCTACCTGCAGGCCGCCCGCGGCCTCGCGCAGGCCCACGCCGTCGGCGTCGTGCACCGCGACTTCAAGCCCAGCAACGCGCTGATCGGGCCCGACGGCCGCGTCCGCGTCGTCGACTTCGGCCTCGCCCGCACCGACGACCCCGACCTGACCCGCGGGACAGGCCCCGAGGGACATGTCCTGATGGCCATGGCCGACGGGACAGGTCCCGGGGGACAGGGCCTCCCGGACATGTCCCATGGGCCAGCCGGCGCGAGCGCCCTGACCAGCCACGGCGTCGTCGCCGGCACGCCGGCCTACATGGCGCCGGAGCAGCGCGTCGGCCGGCCCGCCGACGCGCGCAGCGACCAGTACAGCCTGTGCCTCGCGCTGCACGAGGCGCTGCTCGGCGCGGGCCCGACCCCGCCGGGCCCGACCGTTCCACCGACGATGTTGCCGACCACGCCGGCGAACGCTTCGCCGACCACCGCCCGCCCAGGTGGCCCGACGACGCTCGCGCGCCCCGACGTCGCCGCCGCCGAGCCGCGCCGGATCCCGCGCTGGCTGCGACGCGTGCTGCAGCGCGGCCTGCAGGCCGACCCCGCGGCGCGCTGGCCCGACATGCACGCGCTGGTCGCCGCGTGCGAGCGCGGCCGTCGCGGCGGCGCGGGCCGCGTCGCGCTGGCCGCCGCCGCCGCGCTCGGGCTGGTCGCGCTCGGCGTGCGCGCGGCGACCCCGGCGGCCCCGGCCTCGCCGCTGTGCCAGGGCGCCGCCGCCGAGCTCGCGGGGGTCTGGGACGCCGACACGCGCGCCGCGATCGCGCCGCGCTTCGCCGCCGCCGGCCCGCGCTACGCCGCCGCGACGTGGACGACCGCCGCCGCCGCGCTCGACGCCAACGCCCGCGCGTGGACCGACGCGCACGCCCGCGTGTGCGAGGCGACCCGCGTCTACGGCCACCAGTCCGAGGCCGACATGGCCCGCCGCATGCGCTGCCTCGACGACCGCCGCGCCGATCTGCAGCAGACCGCGCAGCTGCTGGCCCGCGCCGACCCCGACGTGGTCGAGCGCGCCGTGACGATCGCCTACGCCCTGCCCGACCCCGCGGCCTGCGTGCTGCGCAGCGCCGACGACGTCGCCGACCGCGACGACCCGGCGGTCCGCCACGTCCGCGACCGCATCGCCGGGGCCGCCGCGCTGGTCCACGCGGCCCGCTACGCGGACGCCCGCGCGCTCCTCGGCGACGCGCTCGAGGTCGCCGCGGCCCGCGACTGGCCCGCGCTCGTCGCCGACGGCCAGAGCACCCTCGCCGAGGCGCTCGAGCAGATCGGCGAGCCCGCGGCCGCCGAGGACGCCCTGTACCGCGCGGTGTGGGCCGCCGAGGCCGCCCGCGACGACGCCCGCACCGCCCGCGCGTGGCTGCGCATGGCCCCGCTCCTCGCCGAGAAGCTCGCACGGCCCGCCGAGGCCCGCCGCGCCGCCGAGCACGCCCGCGCCGCGCTGGCCCGGCGCGGCCCCGACCCGGCGCTGACCTTCGCGCTGCGCGTCGGCGAGGCGACCGTCGCGGTCGCCGAGGGCCGCTTCGCCGCCGCCCAGGAGGGCCTCGCCGCCGCCCTCGCGGACGCCCCCTTCGCCGCCGACGACCCGCGCCGCATCGAGCCGCTCGGCGACCACGGCGTCAGCTTCTACCTGCTCGGCGAGCACGAGGCCGCGGCCGCCCGCTACCGCGACGCGCTGGCGATCGCCGGCCCGAGCCTCGGCGTCGACCACCCGACCGTCGGCGACCTGCACAACAACCTCGGCAACGCGCTGGCCGCCCAGGGCGACCTCGACGGCGCCGAGGCCGAGCAGCGCGCCGCGCTCGCGATCTACCGCGACAGCCTCGGCCCCGGCCACCCGAGCACGGCCGGCGCGCTGGCCAACCTCGCCAACCTCGCGGTGATGCGCGACGCCCCCGAGCTCGCCGTCCCGCAGTACCGCGAGGCCCTGGCGATCCTCGCCGCGCTCCCGACCCCGCACCCCGACGAGGCCCGCATCGCCTACAACTTCGGCGCCTGCCAGATCCGGCAGAAGGACCCCGCCGGCGCCCTGCGCAGCTTCCAGCGCGCCGCCGCGGTCCAGCGCCGCAGCAACCGCCCCGATCACCCCGACCTCGCGGCCTACCTCACCGGCGTCGGCATCGCCCAGGTCGAGCGCGGCGACCCCGACGCGGGCATCGCCCCGCTCGAGGAGGCGGTCCAGATCCTCGTCGCCGCCCCGCGCGACCCGCTGTACCTGGCCCAGGCCCGCTTCGAGCTCGCCCGCGCCCTGTGGAACAGCAGGGCCGACCGACCGCGCGCGCGCGCGCTGGCGCAGCAGGCCCGCGAGACCTACCGCGCCAACCCGCACGGCGAGCGCTTTTTAAAGGAGGTCGAGGCCTGGCTGGCGGCGCCGGGGTAGCCGGCGAATGTGCGTCACCCGCAGAGCACGTCCTGCGGACAATACACGGCGTCGAAGCTGCCCGCGAGGTGGGTATCGTCGCTCAGCGTGACGTCATATGTACCGACCAGGCCGTCGGCGACCTCGGCGAGGATCGTCAGCGTGCCCGTGGTCCCGGTGACCGGCGTGCCGTCGCCATTATCGAGGTAGGCCATGCCGAAGCCGCCGTCCAGCTTGTGCTCGCCGACCGGCACGGCCACCCCCTGAAACAGCGTGATGCGGAAGATCGGGGCGTCCTCGGGGAAGTCGGCCGTGCACTCGCGCAGCGCGATGCCGATGTCGAAGTCGACCGCCGCGCCGTCGTCCGGGGCGCAGGCGTCGCTGTACTTCGCGGGCTCGCCCGCGGCGCCGTCGGTCGTCGGATCGGTCGCTGTCGAACTGGCGCTCGAGGTCGACGCCGACGTCGAGGTCGGCTCGGACGCGAGGGTCGACCCCGACGAGCCCGGGTCCGCGGTGGTCGCCGTCCCGGACGTCTCGCCGCCGGTCGCGTCGGTCGCCGTGTCGGTGTCGCTCGTCGACTTGCCGCCGCCGCAGGCCGCGAGCACGAGCGCGAGGCCGAGGCCGACACGGGGGGCGATGGGCGGGGTTCGCATGTGCGCAGTATCGAGGAACGCGGCGGGTGTGTCCATTTCCGGCGGGATCCGTGCAGGCTCATGGCGCACAACTGCGCATATTCCGGTCGACGCCCGCGGCGGCGGGTCCGATATACTCCGCCGATGAAGCTGCCCGCGGCGCGCCCTGCCCTGCCCTGCCTGTCCGCGATCGCCGTCACGCTCGCGCTCGCGTGCGGGCCGACCGAGCCGCCGAAGCAAGCGCCCGCGCCGACGCCCGCGCCCGCGCCGATCGCCGCGCCGCAGCCCGAAGAGCCGGCGCGCCCCGAGGCCCCGCCGCCGCCCGCCAGGCCGCCGCGCATCGTCAGCGTCGCGGCGGGCGGCAGCCACAGCTGCGTGGTGCTCGACGACGGCAAGGTGCGCTGCTGGGGCGCCAACGCGGACGGTCAGCTCGGCGCGGCCGGGGTCCCGGAGTCGAAGAACTTGGTCGAGGTCGCGGGCCTGAGCGACGTCGCCGCGCTCGCGCTCGGCGACGACTTCAGCTGCGCGCGGCTCACCGGCGGCGGCGTGCAGTGCTGGGGCAGCGACGCGATGGGCCAGCTCGGCACCGGCACCGACGCCGCCGCCTCGCGGCCCACCCCCGCGCCGGTCGTCGACCTCGCCGGCGTGACGACGCTCGACGCCGGCGACTGGACCGCCGCGGCGCTGCTCGCCGACGGCACGCTGCGGTTCTGGGGCCGCAACAACGTCGGTCAATTCGGCGACGGCACCGAGGTCGACCGCACCGCGCCCGTCGCCACGCCGCCGCTGACCGCCGTCCGCCAGGTCGCGCTCGGGGGCTTCTTCGCCTGCGCGCTGCTGTCCGACGCGAGCGTGCGCTGCTGGGGCTGGAACGAGCACGGTCAGCTCGGCGACGGCAAGTCCGGCAAGGCCGCCGTCCAGCGCGCCCCGGTCGCGGGCCCGAAGTTGACCGGCGTCGAGCAGCTCGCGCTCGGCGAAAACCACGGCTGCGCGCGCCTCTCGAGCGGGGCCGTGAGCTGCTGGGGATCCAACGAGTACGGCCAGCTCGGCGACGGCACAAGGCGCGATCGCCTCGCGCCGGTCGCCGTCCGCGGCCTGACCGGCGCGGTCGAGCTCGCGGTCGGCGGATATCACGGCTGCGCGCGCCTCGGCGACGGCGCGGTGCACTGCTGGGGCGCCAACGCCAGCGGCCAGCTCGGCGACGGCACGACCGTCGATCGCCAGGTCCCGACCGCGATCCCCGACGCCGGTCCGGCGAAGCAGCTCGCCGCGGGCGCCTATCACACCTGCGCCCTGCGCAGCGACGACACGCTGTGGTGCTGGGGAAAGCCCGGCGCCGTCGGCGACGGCCCCCCGCGGCCGGTCCAGGTCACGCTCTGATCCGGCCGCGCGCTCACAGGTCGCGGATCGCCAGCTCGCCGACGAAGTCGAGCTTGCCGAGGTCGACGCCGTTGTGGCGCAGGATCGCGTAGGCCGTCGTCGCGTGGAAGTAGAAGTTCGGCAGCGCGAAGGTCGTGACG
>Ga0075163_10000962_pt1 | contig 38334 bp, 34 predicted proteins | sample JI1023141ADNA_FD_71478 | JGI IMG/M metagenome (GOLD analysis project Ga0075163, IMG submission 71478) | Wastewater effluent complex algal communities from Wisconsin, to seasonally profile nutrient transformation and Carbon sequestration -... | ecosystem: Engineered > WWTP > Effluent > Algae...
AAAGGATGGATAAATATTTTTATTGACGATGGCCATTGATGTATCGGTGTAGCGCGCGTGATAACTGCCATACCCCAATTCAAAGGGAAGATCTACCTCGTAGTAGCGTTTATTGAATAAAAGGTATTCGTAAAAGATGGTATTGTATCTGAGATTACGGAGACTATATCCTTTTTTAACCGGCGAATTGGATCTGCTGGCACTGTTTAACGCGTAAAATCCAACGCCAAATGTGTGGTACTCATTTACAATCACCCCTAGTTGGTAGCCGTTAAAGTTGGAGGGTTTACTTCTAAAAAGTGAGTTACGATTGTCAATGTTTCCATACGGCCTGAGTGTCTTAAATCGGAACGTGTACAGGGAATCGGCCTGCAATTTTAGGGTTAGTGAATCTATTTTGTGTTTTTTTATGGAATCATTTTGCGCAAGAAAAGTGCCGCCAAAAAGCAGGATAGAAATAAGAGCGGCAACAAATTTCATTCGTGTCGTTGTTTTTAAGTGCTGCAAATTTAGTAAAATCCAAGTTTGATGGTTTTGCCTTCCTTGTTTTTCCGAATTTTTAGTTGGATTTATCACAATTGGGTAATTGGATACATTCGGTAATTATCTGTAGTTGTCGCTGAAAGAAAGGCAGGCTTTGTAAATTAATTGAAAGACATGTTCAAAATCTTTGTCAGTGCCATAGTAAGGATCAGGCACCTCCATATGTGGATCGTTGTACACGGTATGAAGGAACAGCGACACTTTTTCTTTATGGCGATCACTCCAGGCAAGCGCTAGCACATTGCGAAGATTGTTTTTATCCATTACCAGAATTTTATCAAATATTTCAAAATCATCAACACTAAATTGTCTGGCCCTTAACGTCGACAGGTCCACTCCGTTTTTTCGGGCATTCGCGATTGTTCTTTTATCGGGAGCTTCATCAATGTGATAACCGGCTGTTCCGGCCGAATCAACATAGATGTTCAGATGGTGTTTATTTTTTAAATGTAGCATAATGCCTTCCGCCAGTGGGGATCGGCAGATATTGCCTAAACAAACAAATAGTATTTTCTGCATAAAAAAGGTACAATATTAAAAAAAGTCTTTTAAAGTGTTTACGATCAAAATTCCACCAACTGACTATAAAAATAAAATGGCGGGTCATCATGTCCCGCCATTTTACATTAAACCAAACAAAAAAAATTAAAGAGTGAAACTATAAAATGCCCTTGCGCCATTTGGGTAAAATCCTTCAATCGTTACATTGCCAGATTTATGTTCAAGCGAATTTTTGATGTCATTGGCGCTGTTTATTTTCTTTTTATCGATACTGGTAATGATAAATCCTTCTTTAATACCTACCTGAGCAAGTTTGCCGTAGCTTAACTTGCTTACTTTAACACCATTCTCAAGCCTCAGTTTAGCCAGGTCATTCAAATCAATTTCTTGAAATTCAGCCCCAAGCGATTCGATAGACGCTTTTGTTAACTCACTTCTCCGAATTAGCTTAGTAGTATTATCCAGTGTTTTTAAAACAACAGGCACGTTCATTTCCCGGTTATTCCTTAATACCAAAACATTTACTTTATCTCCCGGGCGATAACGACTTACTTGTTCCTGCAATTCACTTACACTCCCTACGTTTATGTCCTGAATTTTTGTAATGACGTCACCTTCCTGAATTCCCGCATCCTGAGCGCTTCCGCCTTCGTTCACACCATTTACATAAATGCCGGTTAATTGTTTAATGTTTTTGGCCGAAGCGAATTTAGCGTCAATGTCCTGAATACTTACGCCAATGTAAGCTCTTTGAACCGTACCAAACTCAACCATGTCGCTCACGATTTTTTTAACGATGTTTACCGGTACAGCAAACGAGTAACCTTGGTAAGCGCCATTGTTGGAGGCAATGGCCGTGTTAATCCCAATTAGTTCTCCATTTGTGTTAACTAGAGCGCCGCCACTGTTCCCCGGGTTTACTGCGGCGTCAGTTTGTATAAATGATTCAATAGGCCGTTTATTCACGTCCAATATATTATTTCTTCCTTTAGCGCTGATAATTCCGGCGGTAACTGTACTGTTGAGGTTAAAGGGGTTGCCAACAGCAAGTACCCATTCTCCGATTTTTACAGCATCACTGTTTCCATAATTAAGAAATGGAAGTCCCTTTTCTTTAATACGGATGAGGGCTACATCTGTACTTGCGTCAGCGCCAATTACTTCCGCCTGATAGGTTCTTCGGTCATTTAAAGTTACTTCGATTTCGTCAGCCCCCGAGATTACGTGGTTATTGGTTACAATATATCCGTCATCACTAATAATGACACCACTGCCAGATCCTTGTTGCGTGTAATTTTGTTGCCTTTTTTGCGGGCCAAATAACAGTTCAGCGAAAGGATCATAGTTTAAATTATTTATTTGTGTACTCGTGGTTTTAATATGTACCACAGCGTGTATGGACTTATCGGCAGCGATTGTAAAATCATTTAATGTGCCGGCCGAATGCGCCCCTGTGTAATTAGTAAGTGTGTAGTTTGGATGAGTCACCTGACTGATATTTTCAGCGGTTTGGTGGTGGAAAAAATACGCGCCGCTTAAGGCAGCAAAACCGCCTACAAAGGCCACAAAAACGGTTGAAATTAATTTTTTCATAGTTGGTTAATTTTAAGATATCTACTCTCTAACTACAAATTTAGTGCACTTGTTACTTTGTCAGTTTCTTTTTAACAAAGCTTAACCGGGGCCTGAAAAAAATCACTAAATTTACGTTGGAATTAATGAGACTTAAACGCAAAATACCAAGCTTCATTTTTGGGGTATCTATTGGATTAGTAATAGGGGCGGCTTTTTTCGCTTTTAAAGTAACTGACGTATTTAATAAGTTGAAAGAGTCGGCGCGTGAACAAATTACAGTGATTGAGCAACCGATTAAAAATGTTGTGAAGCAGGAGGAGAAAGATAAAAAGGACCGCGAACGTTTTAAAATAAATTTTGGCAAAAGCACCAAAATAAATTACTCGGAAGTTGACAGTCTAATTAAAAAGGACTCTGAGATAAATATTGCTACCGATGAATTATTGTCAGTTAAAAATGTAAAAGTAATTCATATTGGTGACAATTTTTCAGCCAAGGATACACTTGTCGCCAAGCTGGCCCATGTTGAAGAGAGCACATCCGACCTTTATTTTATTGAATTTTGGAGAACACCCTTAAACTCTAAAGGATATCGTTTTTCCAAAAATAAAATTATGTTGTATGGATTTCAGGATTACAACAATGTACTGCTTTATAAATTAGATAATTCCTACTACCTTAAAAGTTCGGAGCAGGTATTCAAGTTATTTTACGGCGGCGATTTCAGGCAATTGGAACGGGTGCTTGATGCGGACCTGTTGGCAAAAATTAACTAAAATTTAGTTATGCAAATTCAATTTTACAAATACCAGGGAACGGGTAACGATTTTGTTTTGATAGACAATAGAAAGAATTTGGTAGACTTAACCATGGAGCAAATTAGCTTTTTATGCAACCGTAGGTTTGGGATAGGGGCTGATGGATTAATGTTGCTGGAATTGCAACCCGGGTGTGATTTCAAAATGGTGTACTACAATAGCGATGGAAATCAGAGTACCATGTGCGGAAATGGAGGGCGTTGCATCGCTGCATTTGCTAAACACCTTGAACTTATTGGTAATACTGCTAAATTTTTGGCAATTGACGGAATGCACGAAGCGATCATAGAAAGCGGTCAGGTCTCCCTTAAGATGCAGGATGTAAAGCAGATTGAAATAGGTGATGATTATTTTTATCTCAATACCGGATCGCCACATTACGTTAAAATTGTAAATTCCCTCGATTCATTTGATGTGGTGACAGAAGGCAAAAAAGTCAGGTACAACGGCCGTTTTTCTGAGGAAGGCACCAATGTTAATTTTATAGAAAAAATAGATGAAAATCTTTTTGTGCGTACCTATGAGCGGGGTGTGGAGGATGAAACCTATTCATGCGGTACAGGTGTTACAGCTGCTGCCCTTGTGGCATCTATAAAAGGTCTGTCCAACTCTAAAAATAACTGCCTCATAAAAACCAAAGGAGGAAATTTAGAGGTGACCTTTGAAAAAGTTTTGGAACAGAATTTTTATAATATTTGGTTGAAAGGCCCTGCAACTATGGTTTTTAATGGATCAATCGACGTAAGCTAATGTCTGGCACTTTAAATATTAGTTTACTAACCAAAATTTTTGATAAAAAAAAACTAACTCATGGGAATTGGCTGGTGTTGTTGCATGCAAGGCGCATTCCTCCTCATGTTGGTTTGATCATTGACGGAAGTTACTCGTCGTTAACCGTAAAAGGACCCGAGTTAAATGTGACTTTGGAAACATTGTTAAAGACTATTGGTCTTAAAAAAATTGAAACTATTTTTATCAAAGTGATGGATCATCCTGTTTTTAGCAGCGATTACCAGAATGAACTATTTCACGAGATGATTAAAAAGTATAAAATGGTAAAACAACATGAAGCGACATGCCTCAGTCCGTTAAAAGAATTTTTTCAAGAGTTTTACGCCCTAAATTTTCTGGAGGAGGAGTTGTTGTTTGATTTTTTGGAGCGGTTACGGCAAAATACATATCTGGAACTCGCCATGTCGTTTAACTTTGAACTGACACCAGCAATGATTCAAATTCCGAGATATGATGCCAGGGAGTTGCATGAGAGAATAAAAAGTGAACGATTGTCGTTCCACACCGATTAGTTTTTTAATGAAATGATGTTTTTAAAAGGGGATACAATATCAATAAGGGCCCTGGAGCCGTCTGATGCGAATTTGCTCTACAAATGGGAGAATGAACTGACCCTGTGGCCGGTTAGTTTTACCCAAATTCCTTTCAGTAAATTTATTTTGGAGGAATTTGTTACTTCGGCACATAACGATATTTATACCAGTAAACAGTTGCGTTTAATGGTTAATTTGATTTCTAGTCAGGAAACCATCGGGATTGTGGATTTGTTTGAATTCGATCCACAACATTTACGCTGCGGACTTGGCATTTATATTCATGATACATTTAGGGAAAACGGGTACGCCTTTGAATGCATTGAGTTAATTAGAAAATACTGTTTCAATATTTTATTTCTGAAACAAATTTATGTACATGTGAATGATTCAAATCGCGCGAGCATAGCCTTGTTTAATAAAGCTGGTTTTGAAAAATGCGGCTTGAAAAAAAGTTGGAACAAAACAGGGATCAATTCGTACGAAGATGTATGGTTTTTACAGTGTTTAAATAGCGGTGATTAAGAGAAATCCCATAGTTATTACACTTCTGTTTTTAGTTGTTTTGGGGTTTTGCTTTTGCGACGGGCCGGAGCAGTCGGTTCCTTTAACTGAACAAAAGAAGGACAGTCTTTTGTACCTTAACCATTCCGATACTGCAACTTATGTAGGGATGAACTCCTGTAAGCTTTGTCATCAAAGTATTTACAACACATTTGTAAAAACCGGTATGGGTAAATCGTTTGATGTGGCTGCTAAACACAAATCTTCCGGCAGTTTCTCGTCTCCCACCATTTATGATAAAATAACTAACCTACATTATACTGCTTATTGGGACAAGGACAGTCTTTTTATGAAAGAATACCGTCTTGAAAAAAAGGACACAGTGTACAGTAGAGTAGAGCAGGTAAATTATATTATTGGTTCAGGGCAACATACTAATTCCCATTTGCAGTTGGTAAACGGTTACCTTAACCAGATGCCAATGACTTTTTACACGCAAAAAAAACAATGGGATTTACCACCAGGGTTCGAAAATGGATTTAATACCCGTTTCACGAGGAAAATTGGATTGGAGTGCATGAGTTGCCACAATGGATATCCCGATTTTGTGTTAGGTTCCGAAAATAAATACACGCGCATTCCGAATGGTATTGATTGTGAGCGTTGTCATGGACCAGGCAGCATACACGTCGCTCAGCGGCAAACGGGTAGTAAAGTGGATACTTCCAGGTATATTGATTACAGTATCGTGAACCCGGCTAAATTGTCTATCGACGCGCAGTTTGATCTTTGTCAGCGTTGTCATCTTCAAGGCAATGCAATACTAAAAAATGGAAAATCGTTTTATGATTTTAAACCAGGGCAAAAATTAAGTGATTATCTTTCCGTGTTTCTTCCAAAATATAAAGACGCTGATGATGAGTTCATTATGGCATCGCACGCCGACCGTTTAAAACAAAGCGCTTGTTTTATTAAATCCTATGAAACTATAAAGGATAAAAAAGTATTAAAACCTTATAAAGACGCTTTAACTTGTGTTACCTGTCATAACCCACACGTAAGCGTGAGAGAAACAAATAAAAACGTATTTAATGATGCCTGTGTAAATTGTCATAAAAATGAAACAAAGTTGGAAACTAAAAAACACATATTAGCAGGTACGAACTGTGTTAATTGTCACATGCCTTCATCGGGTTCAATTGATATTCCTCACGTTTCTGTTCACGATCATTTTATTCGCAAACCTATCAGTGTTAAGGAAAAAAATAAAATAAAAACGTTTTTAGGCTTGTTTTCTATTAATGAAAAAAATCCAGATGCCTTAACACGGGCAAAAGCTTATATCAATCAATATGATAAATTTGAGCAAAACCCCCGTTTTCTGGATTCGGCTTTTTATCTCCTCAGGGACAATGGTCAGCTTACTAAAAACATTTACGCGTTGCTTCAACTTGAATTTATAAAACAAGATTTTAAAACTATTTTGTATTATGTAGATCAATTAGGCGAAAGTAAGTGTTACAATAATCTATTCATTAAACAGTCCTACGACAATTTAGATGCATGGGCCGCATACCGCATCGCAGAATCTTATTACAATCTTGGAGAAGTTCAGAAATCTATCCGGTGGTTTCAAAAATCCGTTCAGTTAGCTCCTTACCACCTTGATTTTAGAAATAAATACGCTTCCGCTTTAGCAGCAGTTAACCAATTGGACGAAGCCGTTAAAAACTACCAATTTATTATCCGGGAAAACCCGAACTATCTTCAAGCCTATACTAATTTGGGTTATGTTAAACTGGTGCAGGGCAAAAGGGCGGAAGCTCTTAAATTATATACAAAAGCTCAAAAGCTCGACGCAGACAATGAGCCTCTTTTATTAAATTTAGCGGGTTATTACTTATCTGTAAACGATAAAAAAAACGCAAAAAGTTATCTTGAAAAAATACTTAAGAAAAACCCCGCGAACCAAAAAGCGAAAATGGCGCTGCGGCAATTAAACTTGTAATATGGCTAAAAAAAGGAAAAGTACTTTTGTATTATCGTTGCTTCTGCTTTGTATACTTGGTGGAGGAGGCTTTTTTATTTATCAGAAATTTTTTGCTGGTAAAATTCATTTAAAAGACCGGAACTACACCTTCATTTTTATTGGGCGGGATGATACTTTTGAAGACGTGATTCAGGATATAAATGCGGAGAGTATTATTGAAAATCCCGAATCGTTTGAGTGGTTGGCAAAAAAAATGGACCTTGATAAGAACATCAACCCGGGAAAATACCGTATTATTAACGGGATGAACATGCGTCAAATCATTAATCTGATCAAATATAACAAACAGGAAAAGATTAAACTCACTTACAATTCTCAAATCCATGATCTGGATGAATTTATTGCCTACACAGATGAAAAACTTGAAATTACGGAAGAAGAGTTGGAAGATTATCTGGCTGATGAAGAAAAACTGAAATCGGATTTTGGACTGGATCCTTCCAGCGCGTTCGCTCTGGTAGTACCTGGTGTATATGAGGTTTCCTGGGCGATCTCTGAAAAAGCGTTGATCGATCTTTTTAAAGATAAGTATGATAAAGTATGGAATGCCCAGCGGAAGTCGCTGGCAAAACGTACAGGGTACTCAATTCCTGAACTCATGGTCATAGCTTCCATTGTACAAAGTGAAAGTCACCTCGAAAGTGAACAGGAAAAAATTGCCGGGGTTTATATCAATCGGTTAAAAACCGGTATGCCATTACAAGCCGACCCCACGTTGCGGTTTGCCAATAAAGCGTTTAAGGCACAGCGATTTTGGGATTCTGATAAAGAGGTAAATTCTCCCTATAACACTTACCGCTTTAAGGGTTTGCCCCCAGGGCCCATCTGTCTTGTATATCCGCAAGCAATTGACGCTACCCTAAATTACACAAAACATAAATTCATTTATTTTTGTGCTAAGCCTCAGTTAAATGGTTACTCCGACTTTTCAGTATCTTACGATCAGCACAGGAAATACGCTTCCGCGTATCAAAAAGCCTTAGCCAAAAGAGGAATTAGCCGGTAAAAAATTTGTAATTTGGCGCAACAATTAAAGCATAAAACACAACGAAAAGAAAAAACAGAACATATGGAAGATAACGTGACGGAAAAACTAAAGTTGTTGGAGGAAAAATACGCGCAGATGGGGCAGGATATGAATTCATATCTCGATGGGCTTTTACTTTCCAACTACCTTACCTATTGGGACTATACGCAAGTAGAAACCCTGCTTACCCTTCAAAATCCAAAAACGGACTATCCGGATGAGCTTATTTTTATTATGTATCACCAGATTACAGAATTGTATTTTAAACTGGCCTTGCACGAATTGGAACAGATTGCCAACAATGGTCGGAATATATTACCGAACGGGAAAGATGAAGGTTGGAAAGAAAAACTGGATGCTGATTTTTTCGTGGAGCGGGTAGGGCGCGTTAACCGTTATTTTGAAGCGCTCACCAAGTCGTTCGAGATCATGATCAACGGCATGGAGAAGGAACAGTTTTTACGTTACCGGATGGCTCTGCTACCAGCAAGTGGTTTCCAAAGTGCTCAGTACAGGATGATCGAGATTTGCAGTACCGACTTTATTTACCTGGTAGATAAAGAGGTAAGGACTAACTATGAAAATAAACAAGCTCCTATTGAGGACATGTTTACTAACATTTATTGGAACAAAGGTGCCACAGAGTTGGAAACTGGTAAAAAAACATTGACACTGAAACAATTTGAAAAGAAGTATTCTAAAAAATTCATTCAACTGGCAAACGAATATAAAACTAAAAACATCTGGCAAAAGTATTTGGGTCTTAGCCCGGATGAACGCAAAAGTTCCAAAGTCATAAATGCGATGAAAGAGTTGGATGTGAATGTCAATATCAACTGGCCACTGGTGCACTATAAGAGCGCTGTGAGATACTTGCAGCAAAAGGAGGGAGATGTGCCAGCTACCGGAGGAACCAACTGGCAAAAATACCTTCCACCCCGCTTTCAAAAACGTATTTTTTACCCCGCCTTGTGGACTAAGGATGAAATAGAAGAATGGGGTAAAGGATGGGTAGAAACCAATGTTTTTAGAACGAATAATTAAAAAATTTCATGTCAATAGAGGTTAACCAGATCACAAAAAATTACGGCATCCAAAAAGCACTCAATGATGTGTCGTTTGACGTGGGAAGTAATGAGATTGTGGGTTTTTTGGGCCCAAATGGAGCCGGGAAGAGTACCATGATGAAAATACTTACCTGTTACATTCCGCCTACAAGTGGCAATGCAAAAGTGTGTGGTTTTGATATCGCAACTCAAAGTCTTGAGGTGCGTAGCCAGATTGGTTACCTGCCAGAGCACAATCCGCTCTATCTGGACATGTATGTTAAGGAATTTCTTGAATTCGTTGGAGGCATTCATAAAGTTAAAAACCTGAAGGGCCGTGTGGCTGATATGATAAACATTACCGGTTTGGGTGTTGAACAAAATAAAAAAATTGGTGCCTTGAGCAAAGGTTACCGTCAACGTGTGGGTATTGCTCAGGCAATGATCCATGACCCAAAAGTGCTTATCATGGATGAGCCAACCACCGGACTAGATCCAAACCAGTTGGAAGAGATTCGCGCCCTGATCAAGTCGCTCGGCAAACAAAAAACAGTTATGCTCAGTACGCATATTATGCAGGAAGTGGAAGCTATTTGCAATAAAGTAATTATCATCAACAAAGGTGTTATCGTAGCGAATGATGAAACGAAGAATCTTCAGCGCAATGTCACCAAACAAATTATTACGGTTGAGTTTGATAAAATCACTAACTCCGATCGGTTAAAAACAATCGCCGGGATAGATGGAGTAAAACACCTGCAGGGTAATACCTGGCAATTGATTTCTTCATCAAAAGAAGATGTGAGAAAAGGAATTTTTAACTTTGCGGTTGCTAACGAACTTGGTGTACTTACACTTAACAAGGAAGAACAAAGGATGGAAGACGTATTTAAAGAGTTGACCAGGTAAATTGGATTCTCATTCAAAAAAAGCAATACCTGATATTTTCGGAGCACAGAGTGATCTAAAATAAACACGGGTCGTTGATGGCATTTCAAAACCAAATGTAAGCCGGGCAGAGCAGCAAACCATCGGCGTTAGACAATACGTTTAAGCGAAAGTACTAATGTCCTGAAGGTTGATAATTTAAGTTGAAGAAGCAGTAAGGCAAACCCTCTTTTCCTTCCGGTTTAAATTTATCAAGCGTCTTCAAAACAGTACCTATTTTTTCAAGTTCGTCAGCGGTTAAATCGTTTGTTTTAAGAAACTTTACCTCTACTACTTTTTTTGTTTGGTCGATTGACAGAATTGCATCAAACGATTTGTTGAGTTCAATCGCTTTCAGTTTTACTTCCAGGTCGTTATAGAGAGCCGTATTTCCACCTCTATAGCCGCAGGCATTCGCGTCCATTTCAACGCGTGCAGGCTTTGTAGATGCGGCTAAAACAGGTTGTTGGTCGGAATACGATTTTGATTTCTTTTTACGGATATTTTCTTTTTTTGCTTTGCTGGTCAAGTTCTTGTCGGAAGAAATTTCCATATCTTCCTTTCTGTCAGGTGTACTCTGATCATCGGCCTCTGGTTCGTTTTTGGCCGCTAACACTACATCCGCTGATGATTTTTCCATCGCAAGGTCGGCCCCAGTATCATTCACGTTGAGATGACCAGATGACGCCGTTGCCTTACTTTCCAATTCCATTGTCATTGGTTGGGACTTGCCAGCGGACTCACCGGCGGCCATTGGCGGTTCCGATTTAAATTGGTTTATAGTTTTTGAAGGAGGTGCAGACACGCCTTCATTGGTGTTAACCAAAGGGTTCAATTTAGCCGCTTTTGCTTCAAAACTTTTTTCTGTATTCGTGGCAGCATCTGTGCTTTCTTTAGGTTGTGTAATCGCAAGATCCTTATGGGATGTAACTTCACTGCTGTCACTTAAAATAAACCACACACTCAATCCCATTATGATGAGCATGGCGGCGGCCGCGATCCAATAAAACGGCGGGCGTGTTTTTTGTTTAGAGAGTATTTCCTTTCTCATCCTTTCGTCGAGCTTAGCTTTCAGATCGAGCGATTCTTGCTCGTTGCGAAGCATGGCAAACCCCTCCAGCGCTTCTTTTTCAAAGTCATCCTGGTGTTGGTCGTTTTTATTGGCCAACAGTTCTTTCAACTTTTTATCTTCAGGATTGCTCATTGCTCAGGGCCTCTATTTTGAGTTTTAAATTTCGTTTCCCGTTTTGAATATAACTTTTCACGTCGTTGTTGCTATATCCTGTAATATCACAAATTTCGTTATAAGATTTATTCTTGATGTAAAATAAATCAATGCATATTTTCTGTTCATTATTAAGCAGGTTAATGGCCTGTTCCATCAGGGTGATCTGTCTTTCCTTTTCATGTAGATGCGTTGGATCAGAAAAATCCATAATTAAATGTACATTTTCCTGCCACTCTATTTCCCGTTTCAAGGTACTTTGTCTTTTGCGCAGCTCCATCAGACAAAAGTTTTTACTGTAAGTGTACAACCAGCTCTTGAAATAAGTGATTTTGTATTTTAATAGATCATTTAACAGGTTGGCGAATATTTGTATCGTAGCATCGGATGCTTCGTCTTTGTTTTTCAGATATTTTATACACAAACCCAATACCAAATGGCCATAACGCTCGTATAGTATGCCCACGTAAAGGTTGTCGCATGTTTCCACAAACAAGTTAATCAATTCATTATCAGTCTGTTTTTGATATTTTTCAGAATTGTTCACTATTCACCAATATTGGCTAAAATTATTAAATAAACATTAATTTGTCATTTAAAATCAAATATTATCTTTGTAGGATAACATTCACAAATCTGCGAAGCTCGTTTAAATACCTGGTCTTCTTTTTCTGCCTGATATCATTGAGATTTCAGCAACCTTCCACGTATGACGTGAATACAAAATTCAAGGCGGTGTTTCTGTATAATTTTACGCGCTATTTCGAGTGGCCTGAAACGAAAAAGACCGGAGATTTTATTATTTATGTTGTTGGTAAAAATGATAATCTGATCTCTGAACTCAAGAGTTTAGCCGCTACTAAAAAGGTGGGAAATCAGGACATAGAAATTAAAAACACACCTTCTTTTGATCCATCTATCAATTCACATATCGTTTATCTGACGCCTGAAGCATCGAGAAATATTACCGACGTGATGACGAAAAACAAAAATAAAGGAACACTTATGGTAGCCGAAGGTGCAAACGCCTGCAAGGCGGGAGCTTGTATCAATTTTGTGGCCGTTGAAAATAAGCTAAAATTTGAGTACAGTAAAAATAACGCCGTTAAGGCAGGATTAAAAACAAATGATGATTTTAAAGCACTGGCAATAAATATTGACTAAATTTAATATTAAATGAACATGAGCAAGTCGCGCGACATACTAAAATCCTTACTTCTGGGCATCCTGATGCTCTTGAATGTAGGTGTTTTTGCGCAGGTGGATAAGCTTGACAGAGCTCGACAACTGCTTCAGGCTAAAGATGCCGATAACGCAATCCTTGCTATTGACAGTGTCATTTTACATCCTGATACCAAAAATGATTATATTGCCTGGACCACAAGGGCCTTCATTTATTTTGAAAAATATAAACGCTCTGAACGCCTAAAATTAAACTCATCTTTACGCGATACCGTTGTTTCCTCTCTGAAAAAATCCATGAAACTAAAACCAGATGCGGATTATACGACAAATAATAAAAAACTGATCACCACAATTGCTTCGGGATATTATAACCTCGCAAAAACGCTGTTGCAGGATTCAATGGACGAAATTAGAAGTTTAAGAGCGTATAATAAATTTAAAGAGATCTATTTGTTGGGAGAACCCGGGGCTAATCTGGTAACCAAGGATATTGAGTACAACCTCGCAGTGGGTAGTATCTACTCGGATATTTTTATTAATGATAATACTAACCTTAAAGCCCAAAATACTGCTAAAGTAGCGTTGTTAAAAGTACTCGAATTGCAACCCGAAAATCCTACGGCAAAAATTAATATGGGACTTATGTATTATAACCAGGCTGTGAACTTAAGCAAATCTGCAGCGCTGGATATCGACATTACCCAGGTGGAAATCATTCAGGAAAATATTGTAAAACTGGCGAAACAGGCCGAACAATTTATACTTCCGGTATATAAGGCGGATAATAAAAATGCCAAAGCGGTACACGCCCTCTATTATATATATAGGATGTTGCTTGAAACCAAGAAAATGGAAGAGTTTCAGATAAAATGTAAAGAACTTGGCATTAACTTGGATTAAAGATGAAATTTAGATTCACAATAGGTCGCCGAATTGGTCTTGGTTTCGGTATTTTCATTTTACTTACCATTTTTACTTTCATATTAACGATCGTAACTTTAAAGGACAGTAAACGCCGCACAGAGACCGTGGTTCGTCAAGTGACACCAAGCGTGGCTGATTTGAAAGAGTTAAACCTCTTATTACAACGCTCCCATACTAATATTTCGAAATGGTTTTACAACAAGAGCTTTAATGATATGGAGTTCAGACTCGAACTCAAAAATATTATTAATGTAGAGTACCCTAAAAAGAAAGCCTCTCTCGTAAAACTTTCTGAAGACTGGACTGAAGAAGAAAAGAAGAAACTCAAAGTAACATTTGATCAGATTCAGGATTTGTTTACGGTGTACAAAACAGAAATCATGGATCAGTTGACTTCTACAGAGATGTATGAAGACCCGACGATTTATTTGATCGCCAGAATTCCTTATGAAAACTCAGAAGGAAGCATTAATATCATTTATAAAAACCTGACCGAGCTTATTGACCTCAAACAAAAGTCAGCTGCCGACACTACGCAGGATATGTTTGAATCCTTTAACTTTCTTCAAAACATTGTTCAGTACCTCGGAATCGCGCTTGTTTTAGGGGGATTGTTAATCGCGATCTTTACTACCCGCTCCATTACCAAACCCATTCAGGAACTTAAAAGAATGCTCTTGTCTATGGGCCTGGGAATTTTACCTAATGAACGCATTCGTCCGCGGAGCGACGAAGTAGGCGAAATGGGTAACGCGCTGAACGAGTTAATAAAGTCGATGCATCACACCACAGACTTTGCGAACGAAACCGGTGCAGGTAATTTCGAAGCCACTTATACGCCTTTGAGTAAGGATGACTCGCTGGGTCATGCTTTGCTAAAAATGAGGGATGGTTTAGCCGAAAATGAGCGGGTACTGGAACAAAAAGTAATAGAACGTACGGAAGAGGTGGTTCGCCAAAAATCGGAAATTGAAGCTAAGAACGAAGAGCTCGAAATTCTTTATAAACAGGTTACCGATAGTATTCATTATGCCAAACGAATTCAGGAGGCTATTTTACCTCCTAATCAGGTAATTGCGGATTTATTACCAAATTCTTTTGTGTTATATAAACCAAAAGACATTGTAAGCGGCGATTTTTATTGGATTGAAAAGAAAAACAACATGACTTATTTTGCAGCGGTTGATTGCACGGGTCATGGTGTTCCCGGAGCTTTTATGAGTCTTGTAGGCCATAACATCCTGAAAGATATTATTAAAAATACCACCGGTATTATCAAACCTTCTGAAATATTGGATCAGTTACGCGAAGGGGTTGTAAGTACCCTGCGGGTGGATGAATCAGGAAAACAAGCGAAAGATGGTATGGACATGACCCTGTGTACCATTAATTATGATACACTGGAACTACAATATGCAGCTGCTTTTAACCCACTTTATATTATCCGCGACGGCGAACTCATCCTCCACCCCGCTAATAAGTTCCCTATCGGACTGTTTATTGGCGAAAAAACAAGTTTTGATAATCATACCATCCAATTGCGCAAAGGTGACCAGATCTATATTTTTAGCGATGGTTACGCCGACCAATTTGGTGGGCCAAGTGGTAAAAAATTCATGATCGGCAATTTCAGAAAATTGCTCATGCAGGTTTCCGAACTTTCACCTGCCCAACAAAAAGAAAAATTAAATGAAGTATTATTGACCTGGCAGGGTGAGCAGGAACAGGTGGATGATGTGTTGGTGATTGGAGTTAAAGTGTAAATCACTGTTTCATGAAGCCCTTTAGAATAGCCCTCTGTTTTTTTGCCTTTCAGACACCTGTTATTGCCCAATCAATCTTAAAAAATGTTTCCACAAATACCGAGGTGGTGGGTGTCTCAGCGATAAGTCTCCATACACTGGTGGCCAATGCACTAGGTTTCAGTCTCCCATTTTATCATTACATGACTGACTCCGTCTCGAACCAGTTTATCTTTTCCTTGCGGCAAAAAACAGATGATGGGAAAAGCTACATGAATAAGGCATTTGTAGGGGCTGTGAATTGCCCGAAAGATTCGCTGGCCTGGTTTTCAGAATCAAATACCTATGATCTTGAAATGGATGCCAAAAATTTGTTCTTTTCAAGTAATACTAAAACTATAAAAGTAAACAAGTTACAGGGGTTTGAAGAGATGAAATACCCCTCAAGGCTGGTTTACCCCCGTTTATCGCCACAGAAGGGTTTTCTGTATCATCCAATTGGGAGTGAGGTAATAAGTTGTATTAATCTTTCAGATGGCGCTGTAAACTGGACCGCAACTATTTCCGGGAAAGAGAATTGGGTGGATGCCAGATCCATGAATGATTCGGTATTAGTTGTTGCCGCTTCAGGGCTTTCCGCCTTTAGTCTTCAAAAGGGGTTATTGTGGTCCTACCCATTAGTTACAGCTGAAAAAGAAGATAAAGCGTTAACGTATTCTCTCGCAGATAATAATCCCGCGATTCAAACTATTTCAAGCGTTGGCAAAACCATGGTCGACGAAAATAGTGTCACCGAACTTTCGTCCAATATTCTTTCAGATTCAAATGGCAACGTATTTTTCGCCTCTAAAGAAAAAATGATAGCAGTGGATGCCAATGGAAAATTACTGTGGGAACTCGATTTAAAAGCCTATCCCGTATCAAAAATGTATTTATCAAAAGACGCGAATACGATTACACTGGTAAATTTTGGTCTGGCTAAATACGCGGATAACTATGTGATTTATGGAAAGCCTTTTGTGATGGGTATTGATTTAGAGAATGGGAAAATTCTATTTCATGCGGATTTGAGTGTAATAAATAATCTGATCGATTTTAAGGAAACAGCCACTGGATTTCTTTTTGCGGGAAAAAATTTAATACTGGAAATCAGGAAAGACAGTGGTCAGTTAGATACCTTGCTCAAGCTGGATGTGGCGAAGTATGGGAGTTTTTCGGAGTTTATTGATGGGGATATTTTTTATACCGAGAAAGAAGGTTTTTATGTGACACTTAATTTTATCAACGATAACCCTGTTTATTTTAAGGCAGATAATAATAAAATTTATAGTACAATACAGCATACTGTTAACTACGAATGCCATTTTAATGAAATCTATAAACGGGAAACCGTTTTTGAGGATAAAATTCTACTCAAGGGTGAAAATAAATCACTGATCATTAGTAAAAACATGGAACTACTAGCTACGTTAAACCAGTCCTTCCATGGTAAGTTCTTAAACGGGAAATTGATTTTAATTGGGGAGCGTAAAGTGAATCTATTGGATGCCGGAAGTATAAAATAATATGTTCTTTCTTTCAGTGAACAGCCAGGCTAATTTCTTTTGACGCTCAAACCTGGCGTTTCAATAAACCGAGTGCGAAGTTTTTTAATTCCTTTTTCTTTTTAGGGTTGGCATTTATTTTATCGAGGTAAGCGATGGCCAGTTGTGTGTGTTTATCTGCTTCCTGCAGACACAGGTCTTTTATGCGGAGCTCCTGATAGAGGGCGAGCACGCCGTTTATTTTTTTGACCGCGTCTTTTTCTTTTAGTTTTAATAATTTTTTAAGCGCGCTGGTTTGTCTGTCAGAAGCCAATTCCATGGTCTTAAGCAGTAAAAACGTTTTTTTGTTGGCCAGAATATCGCCGCCGGTTTGTTTGCCAAATTTTTCAGCATCTTCAGCAAAAGCGTCCAAAAGGTCGTCTAACAATTGAAATGCAATGCCCAGGTGTTTACCAAATAAGTAAATGTTTTTTTGATCGGTTTCGTCAGCATAAGCGTTAATAGCCCCCATCTGTAAGCTGCAACCCAAAAGCACGGCCGTTTTGTTGGTGATCATTGTAAGATAGGCGTCCACAATTACCGTTTCGGCACTTTCAAAATTCATATCCTCCTGTTGGCCTTCGCAAACTTCTACGGCCGTTTGGTTGAACAGAATATTTAGTTTTTTAAATTCTTTGAATCCATAATTTTGTAACACCGCAAATGCTTTTACCAGCATCACATCGCCGCTCAGGATGGCAATATTGGTATTCCATTTCACATGCACCGTTGGTTGATTCCTCCTTAAAGGCGCGGCATCCAGAATGTCGTCGTGCAACAACGAAAAATTATGGAATAGTTCAACGGCTAACGCGGAATCAAGTGCCAGTTGGGGATCTTTATCAAACAGATCACAGGCTATTAATGCCAGCAAAGGACGAAGGCGTTTTCCGCCCAGCGATAAAATGTAATTTTCGGGTTCGTAAAGCTCTTTGGGCGATTGACTGCTTAAACCCGCCTTGTATTTTTCAAGGTGATCCAGAAAAACATTAAGCAGTAGTTGGTAATTTTTCACGGGCACTATGAGTGTTTAGCAAGTTCCAGTAAATAGTTGCCATAACCACTTTTGGTAAGGGGTTGCGCAATTTTTATAAGTTGTTCTTTACTAATGTAACCCATATTGAACGCTACTTCTTCAATGCAGCCAATTTTAAGTCCCTGGCGTTCTTCAATCACCTGTACGAACTGACCGGCCTGCATGAGTGAAGGGAATGTACCCGTGTCGAGCCAGGCAGTGCCACGGTCCATGATAGACACTTTCAATTTACCCTGTTTTAAATACTCTTTATTGACGTCGGTAATTTCGTATTCTCCGCGCGGGCTTGGTTTCAGTTGTTTGGCAATTTCCACTACCTGGTTGTCATAAAAATACAGTCCGGGGACCGCGTAGTTGGATTTAGGTTGTTTGGGTTTTTCTTCGATGGAGATAGCGGTGTTGTTCTTATCAAATTCTACCACCCCGTAACGTTCGGGATCGCTTACATGGTAAGCAAATACAACACCGCCTTCCGGATTATTTATTTTTTTAAACGTTCGGCCAAGGCCCACCCCATAAAAAATATTATCGCCAAGAATGAGTGCTACTTTTTCTTTTCCTATAAATTTTTCGCCAATAACAAAGGCCTGGGCGAGTCCGTTTGGCACTTCCTGCACCGCGTAACTGAATTTACAACCGATGGATTCGCCATTACCAAGCAGTCGCTCAAAATGTGGTAAGTCGTGTGGGGTTGAAATGATGAGGATCTCATTGATACCGGCCATCATCAAAACAGAAAGGGGATAATAAATCATTGGTTTGTCGTAAATAGGCATCATCTGTTTACTCATTGCCAGCGTAAGCGGGTGCAAACGTGTGCCTGAACCTCCAGCTAAAATTATTCCTTTCATGGTTATGTAGTATGTTTTAAAGCGTTGAAAGGTACAAAATTATCCAAATAAAACTGAAATCGAACACCGGCCAGGATAATATTCACTTATTGACCAACCTGTCGCAATCGCTTAAAAATTCGTTGTTTGCCTTAAAAAATCACAAAAGGGCTTTATTTTACCAGGTTTAAAAAAGGTTTAATTTTAACAACAGGTTTGGGTGAGTAAAATGCCCTATATAATTATTGAAAAACCCATGGAAATTTGAGTATTATTCATAAATTCGTAACAGCAACTACATTCATGGAAAAAGCAACTGCATACACACCAGTATCAAGAATTGAAAAGTTAACAATTTCTGGAACTAGGGCATTCAATAACCTTACTATTCATTTATCCCTTAAAAACATGAAAAACAACTGGATCCAATTTTTTCTGAGTCTGTTCTTTTTGGCGGGAGGGGATGGTTTTTACGCGCAGAACTGTTTTGCCCCGTCGGCGGTTTGCTCTAATTCGGCTTTTGTGTTTGGCCCCGCCACCGGCGCCCCTGGGTTACCCGCAAACTTATTTACCAGTAACCCTACTTTTGGAGCTCCTTCCGGACCAAACGCAGGGTGCCAGTACAATGACGCTGTCAATCCACAATGGTTGCTCATTAATGTGACAGCTTCTGGCGTTCTGGGCTTTAATCTTGGCGCCCCGGGAAGCGCTAATCCTCAAAACGGACTTCTGCACTGGAGCCTTTATCCTTATTCGGCCAATGCCTGCAACGACATTTTTAACGATATTTTACCGCCGATAGCTTGTAATTACAACTGTTCGTCAATCGGTGGCACCGGTCTTGGAGCTTTACCTCCGCCACCTGCCAATCCTTGTAATTATTATGTGACCAACATTAACGTTTTGGCTGGCGAACAATATCTTTTATTGGTTTCCAACGTGAATGGCACCAATACAGCCATTAGTTTTAACAGCACCGGTACCGCTCAATTGGGATGTAGTCCTTTTACGGTGTCCAGCGCTACGGCCTGCCCTAACCAGTCAACCGTGGTGGCCGCATCCTGGCCAGGTTATACCAATTTAACCTATACTTTAACACCACCGGCTCCGGCATTATCTTACACACAAGCCAGCTCTAACTTTACGGTATCTTCGCCAAGCACACAGGTGTTTACCGTTGATGCGATGGCCAGTAATCCTTATGGTCAGCTTACCCGGGCCAGGCAGTTATTTACATTAACCATTAACCCGACAGCCACCATCGCCGTTGCACATGCAACCGACTACTGTTACGGTTCTAATATCACCATTACGGTAATCCCCGCGGGGTCTACGGTAACGGCCTACGGTCCAACCGTTAGTCCTGTACTCCCGTTAACTACATTTACGGATGGCATTGTAGTGATACCAAATGCCACATCCCCTAATTCAAACGGTGTTTATGGATTTACTGCCACTTTGCCTACGGGGTGCATCGGGTCAACTACGGCTCAAATCAACGTAGCGCCAAATTACGCCATTACCATGCAGAACGGCCAGCAGAATGTGTGTCAGGGTAACAATATTCTTTTAACGGCCAATCTTACCACCGCTACCAGCTATACCTGGAATGGACCTTGTTTGACTAATGCACCTAGTCTCACGGGGAATATTAGTGTTAACAACGTTCAGGCCCCGGTGTGTTCAGGTATTTACACGGTAAATTCCACTATCAATTACAACACCATTCAATGTCCGCGACAAGGTACCGTGTTGGTGGATGTAGTACCCACATACAGTATTGACGTTCAACCCACGTATACGGTTTGCCAGGGCTCGGCGCTAACGTTGACTGCCACGGCCAATAATGCAGGTAGTTACTCCTGGATTGGACCAAATACGTTTACATCTATTTCGCAGAACCCACTGGTAACAAACAGTTTAACTCCTGTGCATGGCGGTAATTACGTGGTAACTGCTTATTTTTCTAATGGTAACCTGAGTTGTCCGCGTACCAACACCATTAACGTAAGTGTGGTCGGTATTTATCCGGTGAGTGTATTGGTACCTACTACGATTTGCCAATACGCTACCGCTAATATGTTTATCAGCGCTGCCGGCGCACCAACATCCTATTCCTGGACCGGACCCAATAGTTTTACTGCCACTACGCCTGCTGCGGTTATTTCAAATATTCAGCCTGCCGCTATCGGAACCTATACTGGTATGGCTACCTGGGTACAAGGCACAGTAGAGTGTGTGGCATATGGTTACAACAATATTACAGTTGTGCCGGTTAACTCTATTACTACTTCTGATCCCGCGCCTATTTGTCAGCCCGCCAGTGTTGGTTTACTCGCCAATGCATTGGGCGCTATTAGTTATTCCTGGACCGGACCAAATGGGTTTTCAGCTTCGATCCCTAACCCCGTTATTTATTATGCGCCTCTGAATGCAACAGGGGTATACACGGTTTCAACGCTTTTTAATTCCGGGGGGCTTACCTGTGGTAACACAGCAACAGTATTTGTATCGGTAAATCCGGTGCTAAATTATTCGTTGCCAGGATTTATAAGAACGTGTGTGGGTGAAAGTTTAACCGTAACCGGTCCTGTGGGCGCAACATCTTACTCATGGAGCAGTTCGAGTGGATTAGCCATCGACGCGCCTAACGCCAAAGATTTGATATTTAACTCCCTGAAAGAAGAGAATACAGGTATTTACACGCTTGACGCTGCTCTCGGGCCATGTGTTACCAGCAAACAGGTTGAGATAAAGGTGTTCTCTGCTGTGGAATTTTCCCTTGCACCTACCGATTATGAGGAATGTAAAGGCGTTGAAAAATTAGTCATAGTTGGAGCAAAGGGTGGAAGCGAAAATTATGCATTTGAATGGACTCCGGAATCCTTCCTAAGCTCGCCAACAGGAAGTGTTGTAGTTGCCAAGCCGATGGGTACAACGGTATACAACGTTACCGTGCGTGACCTGGCTTGCCCTAACCGCACTGTTAGTCACTCGTTTGTATTTAAAATTAACCGGGCGCCAATGCCTAATCTTAATTTGAGTAACCTTGACGGTTGTGAACCATTTTGTATAAAACTGGATCCGGGCCTACCAAGCGATGCGGGTACCATTCTTACCTACGACTTTGGCGGGGTGCGAAAAGTACAAATAAAAGATAGTTTGTACACCTACTGCGGTTTGAATGAACCAGGGTCCTATACCCTGAAAATTTATTCAAAAGGGCTAAATAATTGTAAGGATTCCGCTACCATTCCGGTACCAATTGTGGTGCACCCGAAGTCCCGTTCAGACATACAGTGGTCTCCGGAGATTCCATCCACTACTGATAATATTGTGACTTTTAGTTCTTATTCGAAAAGCAATGCCAATGTAGTAACTTATGATTGGTCATTTGCCGGTACCGGCGTCATAAATGGCATGGACACTACCAACATGAGAAACCCGCAACGTAAATATGAAGAGGTGGGTAAATATCCGGTGATGTTAATTTCCACCACGGATAAGGGGTGTCAGGATACGGTCGTTAAATTCCTGGATATTAAGGATGAAATGAATGTTTTTATTCCAAACACCTTTAGCCCTAACAACGATGGTATAAATGACATGTTTCAGGTAAAAGGCCTCGGCTTCCGTCCTGAAGGATTTACGATGGAAATTTTTGATCGGTGGGGGCATCTGGTATATTCTACCCGCGATGTAACAAAAGGTTGGGATGGGTCTGTGAAAGGACAAACGCCTTCTGAAGGGGTTTATATATACCGGGTGAAGGCAATTGGCACGAATGGGGAGGGTAGGAAAGAATTTACCGGCCACGTAACCCTTATTAAGTAACAAGATTAAAAACTTTTTATAATTCCTCCCGTTAAACAACGGGAGGAATTTTATTTTTACGTAAGTCCATTTAATTAATAAAGGAGACATTATGAAACAGTACCATGATTTAATGCGACATGTTTTAGCCAAAGGGGCTGATAAAACTGATCGCACCGGAACAGGCACAAAAAGTGTATTTGGGTATCAAATGCGGTTTAGCCTGCAAGAAGGTTTCCCCTTATTAACCACTAAAAAGCTCCATACAAAAAGCATCATTCATGAGTTGCTTTGGTTTTTAAAAGGCGAAACAAATATAAAATACCTCAAAGACAATGGGGTGAGCATTTGGGATGAATGGGCAGACGGTAATGGAAACCTTGGTCCGGTGTATGGTTATCAGTGGCGCAGTTGGCCAACTCCAGACGGTGGTCACATTGACCAGATTACTCAGGTAATTGATATGATCCGGAAGAATCCTGATTCGCGACGACTAATCGTCAGTGCATGGAACGTGGCGGATATAAACCAGATGAAATTACCTCCCTGCCACGCTTTTTTTCAGTTTTACGTCGCCGATGGTAGACTTAGTTGCCAGCTTTACCAGCGAAGTGCCGATATTTTTTTAGGGGTACCTTTTAATATTGCTTCTTACGCCTTGCTAACACTTATGGTGGCGCAGGTATGTGGCTTGCAACCCGGTGAATTTGTGCATACATTGGGCGATGCTCATTTGTATTCGAATCATTTGGAGCAGGCAAAACTCCAGCTTACGCGTGAAATAAGGCCTTTACCAACCATGAAAATAAATCCTGGAGTAAGATCGATTTTTGATTTCAAATTTGAAGACTTCCAGCTTGAAAATTATGATCCACACCCACACATAAAAGCCACAGTTGCCGTTTAATTAGTTATGATTGCTACTATTTTTCATCTTGGGAAAGAATTTAAAGTCGATTTTTTTAAGCCAATCGATATTTCAATTCCTTTAACCACCAGCGATCACTGCGCAAGCGCCTGGTATGTGAAGCCCATGCGTCTTGATCCGGTTAAGAATGGAGAGTGGGTGGGAGATGTTAACCAGGGTGGGAGCGTTAATTTTAGAGATATTACCTTTAATCCGCACGGAAATGGAACGCATACCGAGTGTGTTGGCCACATCAGCAAAGAATTTTACACCATTAACAAAGGCCTCGACAGATTTATGTTTGTAGCCGAACTGGTAACAGTTTTACCAGAAAGTCTCGCTAATGGTGATTTTGTAATTACCCGTAAACAGATGGAAATGCATCTGGCGGATACGGGGAAAACCGAAGCATTGGTCATAAGAACACTGGGTAATGGTCCCGCTAAATTAACCACCAATTACAGTAACACAAACCCGCCGTACCTATTAAAAGAAACAATTGATTTTTTAAATGAGAAAGGGATCATTCACCTGCTGATTGATATGCCAAGCATTGATCGGGAGGTCGACGGTGGTAAACTTGAAGCCCATCATGCGTTTTGGAACTATCCGGCAAATACGCAGGTGCATAAAACAATCACAGAGTTTATTTACGTACCCAACGATGTGGTAGATGGCACCTATATTTTAAATATCCAGATTGCGCCGTTTGAAAACGATGCCAGTCCGAGTAAGCCGGTTTTATATAAAGTATATTAATTGTGAGGGTTTTGGCAAATGGTGTGGTTTTGGAATAGGTATAACCATTTATTTTTTTGTGAACTGCACATCACTCAAACTCAACAAAAAGTTCTCGAGATCTTTTTTCTCCATAAGCGTAAGATTCAGCGGTTTATTCAGTAAGCTGTCCCTGTTAATGGAATTTGGTACTATTTTGTCGGGTTCATCATAATAATCAATGACCTCCCGCAGCGTTTTAAACATACCATTATGCATGTAAGGCGCAGTTTGCGCGATATTGCGTAATCCCGAAATTTTAAAGGCCCCCAGGTCGGCATATTTGCCGCTAATGTTAAAGCGTCCTTTATCATTTAGTTCCTTACCATTGTAAAGACCGATATTTCTGAATTTATCGTTACCGGTAAAATCGGGTCCAAAGTGGCAATCAAAACATTTTCCTTTGTTATTAAAAATCGTAAGTCCTCTCTTAGCGCTTTCACTAAATTCGGTGGTATCTTCTCCCTTCATATAATGATCGAAAGGACTCTCGCTGGTTTCCAGGGTTTTTTCGTAAGCGGCAATTGCGTCTGACAGCAGCGCCGCTGAGGGCGCTTTCCCGTAAACGCTTTTAAAAGCAGTTTTATAAAACTCATTTCTTTTTAAGCGACGAATAATGGAGGTAACCGGCATATCCATTTCCACACGGTTTTCCATTGGTCCAAGTGCCTGTTCTTCCAGGGTTTCCGCTCTACCGTCCCAAAAATAAAAATTTCGGTCTACCAGGTTCATCACGCTCGGCGTGTTTCTTTCTCCTTTAAGTCCGTGAATTCCGTCGCTCACCGCTGAGGTATCGGCAAAAGCAAACTCCGGAATGTGGCAGCTCGCACAACTTATTGTGCTGTCTCTTGATAAAATTGGGTCAAAAAACAAAAGTTTTCCCAATTCATCGTTAGTTGCTACAGTCACAGCTTTTTCTTCCATGCAGGCACTCAAAAGGAAACCAATGGAAACAAAGACTAAACTCATTTTTTTGAAACTCATCACACGTATTCTCATTATAAGGGTTGATTAGGATAAATTTACAGCTTTTCGATCTTTTTAGCTATGAATGGTAGTGTTTTTGATATAAAAATAAATACATTTATGCGCGTTAAAACGTTTAAAAAACATATACCAGTGATGGAGCAAGATCCGAATACGGATATTCAGAAAAAAGAGTTGCCGTTCAATAACCTGTACTTAAATTCCGGATTTGTTTCAGGTTATAACTACTGGTGGATGTACGTGGTTACTATTCTAATTACTGTTTTGTGTTATGCTTTTGCACCGCTGCTCACATCCTTTTATTTGCTGCTTAAAGCTCAGGAAAATGGGGTGAGTCTGACCGACCTCGCTGAAAACGCGAACCTCTTGTTTGATCACCGTGTAATCGGCGTGGATAAAAATACGGTATTGATCGCTTTGCTGGGTATTTTTGTCATCACAGCCTTGGGATTTGTCATTGCCCTTAAAAAATTACATAAAAAAACGTTGGTCAGTGTATTAAGTGGTTACGATAAATTCAGGTTTAACCGTTTTTGGTTTGCGTTTACTATCTGGGGAGGGCTGCTGGTTATTACTGTTTTGGTTGGGTATTTTGCAGATCCGGAGGGAATAAAAATTGATTTTAACCCGCTTGGGTTCATAATTTCTGCAATCATGCTACTGGTATTGATGCCCGTTCAAACTGGTTTTGAAGAGGCTTTTTTCAGAGGCTACCTGATCCAGGGATTGGCACAGATTTTCAAAAATGGCATCGTCCCTGTTATTATCACGTCTTTCCTTTTTGCACTGGCGCACATGAGTAATCCGGAGGTCGATAAATATGGCTGGCCAATCATGTATACGTATTATGTTTTATTTGCCCTGTTTATGGCCTGTTTAACTCTGCTTGACGAGGGACTTGAGCTGGCCTTTGGGATTCACTTCGCAAATAATTTTATCAGTAGTATTCTGGTGAGCTCACCGAGTTCAGTTATTAAAACCTATGCTATTTTTGAAAGTGATACTGAAAATGCCTACCAGGAAGTTGTTTTATGGTTATGCATGGCTACTGTTACTTTTTTTATATTCTGGTGGAAATACCGCTGGAAGAATTTTAAATTAATTATCCGATAAATTTATGAGAATTTTTTTTCTAACCCTGATCCTGGCCCGGGCCGTGTTTTGTAACGCAGATAGCGGCTACCGTTATGCCGTTGATCTTACAAAAGCAAGCAATGATAAGATTTCGGTTGAACTGTTTGTTCCAGAGCTTAAACAAGAAGTGATCCAGTTTGCATTTCCAGCCATGGTACCGGGGACTTATGAGGTTTATGATTTTGGTCGCTTCATTACCAACTTTAAAGCAACCGGTAAGAATGGCGCAACCATTAAAGTTGAGAAATTGGACGTTAATACCTATCAATTAACGCCGGCAAGCCAACTGGAGAAGATAACTTACGATGTGGACGACACTTGGGATAAAACAAGTTTGCCCAACACCAAAGAGAAAATAATTTTTGAACCGGGTGGTACCAATTTTGAGGAAAATAAAAACTTTTCAATTAACACCCACAGTATGTTCGGTTATATAAAGGGGTTAACCGCCCGTAATTTTACTTTAGAGTTCACAAAACCCAAAGGTTTTTATCCCTCCACCGGGTTGTCAGATATCAGTGTGAACGAAACGAAAGATGTGATTAAGGTGTTTGATTACCACGATCTGGTGGATTCCCCAATTATGTACACCAAACCAGATACCGCCACCATCATGGTTGCTAATACAAAAGTATTAGTGTCTGCTTACTCTCCCAACAAAAAAATTACCTCCCGTTTTATTGCCTCTACCCTGAAAGAACTGTTAAACGCGCAAAAGGACTATTTGGGCGGGCAACTTCCGGTGGACAAATACGCCTTCCTTTTTTATTTTATGGATAAGCCAAGTATGTCGGGTTCTTCTGGGGCGCTTGAACATTCTTACTCGTCTTTTTATGTGTTGCAGGAATTCGACAGTCTCAGTCTTCAGCAGCAAATCAGGGACGTTGCCGCGCATGAATTTTTTCACATCGTTACACCGTTAAACATTCACTCCACCGAGATAGGTGACTTTGACTTTAATAACCCGAAAATGAGCGAACATTTGTGGTTGTATGAGGGAATGACGGAGTATGCCGCGCACCATGCCCAGGCGAAGGGACGTATTATCGACCTGGATCAACTTCTGAACACCATGATGGAAAAATATGAAAACAGTATCGAGCGCTTTAACGATACCATGAGTTTCACGTATATGAGTAAACATGTGTTGGATGAAAAAATACACACCCAGTACGGAAATGTGTATGAAAAGGGGGCGGTGATAGGGATGTGCCTCGATATCCTGTTACGGCACTACAGCTCAGGCAAGTATGGAACACAGGACCTGATGAAAGATCTCGCAACCAAGTATGGTAAAAACAAATCGTTTAAAGATTCTGATTTATTTTTAGATATAGAAAAATTTACCTATCCCGAGATTGGTGATTTTTTGCGAAATCATGTGGAGGGAACCACTCCTTTGCCCATTAAAGATGTGCTGAATAAAATTGGCCTGGATTTTGAAAAGGAAAAAATCAGCTACGACTTTACGTTTGGCGGAGCCGATCTGAACTATAATGAGGATACCAAACGATTATTTGTTGAAGATATCAGTGGTATGGATGATTTTGGGAAAGCGTTGGGGTATAAAAAAGGGGATGAACTATTTAAATTAAATGGCCGTGAATTGGTTATTGAACAAGCGAAAGAAATTGTTTCGGATTATTATAAAACGGTAAAGGAGGGCGATCGGGTAACAATTGAAGTGTACCGGCCAAAAAAACGAAAAGGAAAATATAAATTAACCACACTTACAGCAACAGCCCGCAAAGTAAAAGTAGTTCGCACTAATCAGTTAACCCTTATGCCAGACGTGTCAGAAGAACAAGGCGCTACTTTGAAAAGTTGGTTAGGATTGTAATTTGTTAGATTAAAAAAAATGAACATGGCATTAAATCGGAAGTTGATCGTTGTTTTTTCTTTTCTCCTGCCCGGCATTTTCTATGGGCAAATGCCCCCGGGACAATACAGCAGTGTGAATAAAAAAGCCATTCGTTACCTGGAAGAAGGAAAAAGGGCTTATGAAGTGAAGAAAGATGATGTGGCGGAGAAAAATTTTAGGAAAGCGCTGGAAGAAGATCCGAAATTTATTGAACCGGCCCTGGGACTTGGCGGTTTGTGCCAGGAAAAAGGCCGACACGAAGAAGCAGTTACCTATTTTAAACAAGCCATCGCGGTGAACCCAAAATTTTTTCCAAACGCGTTTTATTTTTTGAGTGGTTCGCAATTAGCGCTTGGGCGTTATGAAGAAGCGAAGGTCAGTTTGGAAACGTTTTTAAAATTTGAACGGATTAATCCCACTACAAAAGAAAATGCCGAAAAGTTTCTGGTCAATGCCAGGTTTGGCGCGGAGGCGGTAAAGAAACCAAAACCCTATAACCCGATAAATGTGGGGGATGGAATCAATACCACCATGAATGAATATTTCTCGGCTGTGAGCGCCGATGGTAATCAGTTCATTTTCACAAGAGGAGTAACCGATCCCGAACGACCTGGCTACGAGAACGAAGATTTTTTTATCAGCGTGAGGCAAAAAGACGTTTGGCAAACCGCAAAACCCATGCGCGAAATAAACAGTATTGGTAACGAAGGCGCTCCCACCTTATCGGCCGATGGTACCATCATGTTTTTTGCTTCCTGTGCCAATGAGTTTGGCGATTATGGCGCGCAGGACCGCAAAGGGTACGGCAGTTGCGACATATTTTATTCTCAAAAAATTGACGGTCGTTGGACGATGCCTCGAAATGCCGGACCGGCCATAAATACCAATCATTGGGAAACCCAACCAAGTTTCAGTAGCGACGGTAAAACGCTTTATTTTATCAGGGGCATTGTTGGTCGCGGGAGCGTAAAGGCGCAGGATATTTATATGAGTACCGTGGGCGACGATGGCCGGTTTACCCCTGCCGTTAAAATCTCAACAAATGTGAACACGCCGGGCAAAGAAGAGTCTCCTTTTATACACCCTGATAATCAAACCTTGTACTTTAGCAGCGACGGACATCCAGGTATGGGAGGCCTCGATAACTATATGAGTAAACGGCAACCAAATGGTGAGTGGGGAAAACCGATCAATCTGGGCTACCCGTTAAACACGTTTAACGATGACAACAGCCTGATCGTTTATCCAAATGGAAAACTCGCGTTTTTTGCAAGTCAGAGGCAAGGGGGACAGGGGGGACTGGATATCTACCAATTTGAGTTACCTGAAGACGTGCGCCCTGATAAAATTACCTATGTAAAGGGAAAAGTTTACAACTCTAAAACAAAAGAACCGCTCGAAGCCAGTTTTGAATTAGTGGATCTTGAAACACAACAATTATTAACCCGCTCTTACTCTCAGAAGAACGGGGAATTTTTTGTGACACTTACGGCGAATAAAAACTACATGGTAAATGTCAATAAAGAGGGGTATTTATTTTATAGCGACAATTTCAGCCTGAAAGAAAAGGAAACCGATTTTAACAAACCCTATCAGTTAGATATTCCTCTGGAGCCGATAGATACAGGTAACGTGGTGGAGTTGAAAAATGTTTTTTTTGATGTAAATAAGTGGGATTTAAAACCGGAGAGCAGAGCCGAACTGGACAAATTGGTTTCGTTTTTAACCAAAAACGCGAAGCTAAAAATTGAAATAAGCGGTCATACGGATAACACCGGCGACAGGAAACTCAATACCACACTGTCTTCCAACCGGGCCAAAGCCGTTTACGATTATTTAATCACCAATGGGAAGATCGTAGCTGCACGCCTTACTTACAGAGGATACGCAGATCTTAAGCCCAAAGTGCCAAACGATAGCCCCGAAAATAAAGCGAAAAACAGAAGAACGGAGTTTAAAGTCACCGGGAAATAGGCGGACGCTGTATGGCGTGAAATTTGTTTAACTGGCAGCGAATAATTTTTGCCAGCGGGCCAGGATAAACAATTTGAAAAGTAGTTTATTTTGAAACACACTCGTGTGATCCGTTTTTTCGAGATGGGTATAATCGACAAAATCAAAACCTGCCGCCTTAACTTCGTTCATTATGTGTGGTTTCAGTTGCAGCATCCATTTTTGCATCGGGGTTTCAAAGCCGATTTTGTCGTAACGCGAATAAATTTCACTTGGTAATTTGGGTTTTAAAGCCTCACGGAGCAGGTGTTTTGAAACACCATTTTTTATTTTTCGATTGCCATTAAATGAAAACAATAAACTTATCAGGTTAATGTCGTCGCTAAAGGGTGTTCTGCTTTCTACGCTGTGCCACATACCACAACGGTCCTCACATTTCAAAAATGATTTTAAGCGCGTTTCGTAAATGTCATTTATCAATTGGTCGTTTACATTATCAAAATAGCGATGCGGGTTTTTGATTTCAGAACCCGTTACAAATTCGTTTTTGAAAAGAAAACTGAATTGTTTTTTGTTGAAATTATTTTTTTCTTTCAACCGCTCTTTTAAATAAAAAACAAATGGGTGGGTAATCGTTTTTTTAGCTGCCGCGATTTCTTTTATCCCTGCAAACAAACGTCCCTGTGCAAGCAGGTTGTTCCAGTGAGCCAGCAGATGATGGTGATATCCCCCAAATAGTTCGTCGGCTCCCTGGCCATCCAGAACTACTTTTATATGGTGCTGTTTGGCCAGTTCCATCACTTTGTACTGGGCGTAGGTGCTTGTGCTCCAAATAGGCACATCCTGGGAGTATACCAGCGCGTCTACCTCGCTTAAAAAACCGTCGAGAGTGGGTTCAATTTTAAAATGCCTGGCGTTTATTTTTTTTGCTACAATGTTTGCAAAATGTTCTTCGTTGAAAGGCTCACGCGAAAATATGGAGGTAAAACAATAAAGCGGTTGGTTGGTGAGTTCGGCAATGGTTACTGCCAATGCACTGCTATCAATGCCGCCACTTAAACAGGTGCCTACTTCCACATCGCTGCGTAAACGAAGTTTTACCGAATGTTCGAATGCACTGGCGATCTGATCAACCAGCTCTTTTTCGCTTAACCCGTCATTTTTTAGTGTAAGGTGGTCGTTCAGGTGGAAATACTGAACAGTTTTAACTTCTAAAGTTCTCAGGTCATACACCAGGTTATTCCCGGGCCACAATTCCAGGATGCCTTCAAAAAAATTAGCCGGACTGTTTTCGATCAAATCGTTTATTAAATAATTGTGCAAGGCCTTTTGATCTGTTTTTGCGCCAACAATTCCTGATTTTATAAACGCTTTTTGTTCGCTGGCGAAGGAAAAAAGAGTGGGCGTGTTTACATAATAAAAAGGCTTAACGCCTAATCGGTCGCGCGAGGCGAAACAAATTTTCTTTTCACGGTCGTAAATACAAAATGCCCACATACCATTAAATTTTTCAACGCAGGCTTGCCCCCACTGTGTATAGGCCATTAACACCACTTCTGTGTCGGACTCTGAAACAAAAGTATGTCCCAGTGTTTTAAGTTCATCGCGTAGTTCGATGTAATTATAAATTTCACCATTAAAAACGATCCACAGGTCGCCATTGGTATTACACATGGGCTGATGGCCACTTTCACTCAAATCAATAATAGACAAACGGCGGTGTGCAAAAGCCAGGAAACTCCCCGGGAACTCAATAACGGGTGATTGAGGAAGATACTTTAAATCCCCGCGCTCATATTTTTTTTTGAGTGTATGGAAGCAGGGAGTAACGTTGTCTTCGGTTGCGAAAATAAAACCTTCTCCATCGGGACCTCTGTGACTCAGCGCATCGGACATGCTTACAATTTTATGCCCAAGGTCAAAACTGTTTTTTTCTTTTAATACAATACCCGCAATTCCACACATAGCATATTAGAGCTTAGTTGACCCACATAAAAATTTTTTCGTTCTCTAAAAATGGATCCGCTTTTTTAGAAGTGAGCAAAACACAAAAGTCAATAAAAGGCAGTATTCCAAACACCCCGCCCAGACTGGCAATATAAACCACCGGCACATAAGGCGCTGAGCCCAGATAAATTCTGTGTAGACCTACAATGCCAAAGGGTAAAGGGAACGCGAGTAGCGTAGCGATGGTTTTTTTATTGTTTTTTTGTTTAAGGCGGAACGCTTTCAGTAAAGGACTTGGTTTGTTGTTGTAAGGGAGTTGATGGATGGAGGCAACAAATCCATTGTCCCTGCCGATGAGTGAATCTGTAAATCGGTAATGCTTGCCGGATAATAACGTGCCCTGATTTGCCCAGCTTTTACAGAAAAAGAACAGGAAGAAGAGGATGAGGGCATTTTTATATAACATTAAATAATATTTTGTTAAAATTCGTAATAAAAACGATAGTTATCGCGCTTAAATTACTTAAAAAATGAACAATTTTGTTAATTTATAGTACCGTAAAATCCTCATGGTTTCTTTATCTTTACACCTCAAAATTTATTTATTGTGACGCTAATAAAAAGTATTTCCGGCATCAGGGGAACAATTGGTGGAAAACCCGATGAAGGGTTAACCCCTTTAGACATTGTTAAATACGTGTCAGCTTATGGAACCTGGGTTATAAAAAACGCGGGCGCCCAGAAAACTGTAACGGTAGTAATTGGTCGGGATGCGCGGATCAGCGGGCCGATGGTGTCGTCCATTGTTAGTGGAACTCTTTCAGGGCTTGGTATCCATGTGATCGATCTGGAATTGAGCACCACACCTACTGTTGAAATGGCGGTCACCGAGCTAAAAGCGCAGGGTGGGATCATCCTTACAGCCAGCCATAACCCAAAACAATGGAATGCGCTAAAATTATTAAACCAGGAAGGTGAATTTATAAGCGACGCTACCGGTCAGGAGATTTTGAAACTGGCCGAAAAATCTGAATTTAACTATGCGGAGGTCAATAAGCTGGGTACTGTTACCTCCAACACCGGGTTTCTGGCAACACACATTCAAAAAATACTGGATTTGCCTTATGTGGATGTAAAAGCCATTAAGAAAGCGAATTTAACTGTGGTAGTCGACGCCATCAACTCCAGTGGGGGAATAGCCGTTCCCGCGCTGCTTGAAAAATTAGGCGTAAAAAATATAACGGTTATCCATGGCGAACCAACAGGTAATTTTGCGCATAATCCTGAGCCTTTACCCGAACATCTTTCAGACCTGAGCAACGCGGTCATTAAACAAAAAGCACATGTGGGGATCAGTGTGGATCCGGACGTGGACCGTTTGGCGCTCGTTTGTGAAGATGGTGAAATGTTTGGGGAAGAATACACCCTTGTTGCCGTGGCGGATTATGTGTTAAAACACAACAAAAAAGGCAATACGGTGAGCAACCTTTCCAGTACCAGGGCCCTGAGAGACATCACTGAACTGCAGGGCGGCGCTTATGCCGCTTCAGCGGTGGGCGAAGTAAATGTGGTGAAAATGATGAAAGAAACCAAAGCAGTGATTGGTGGTGAGGGAAATGGAGGGATCATTTTACCTGAACTGCACTATGGGCGGGATGCCCTTGTAGGTATTGCCATTTTTTTAACGCATCTGGCTAAATATGGGAAAAGTGTTTCCATGTTGCGTAAATCCTATCCCGGGTATTTTATTTCTAAAAATAAAATTGAACTTACGCCGCAAATTAATGTGGACAAAGTGCTGATGGACGTGAAAGAAAAATACAAAAAACAACCGGTAAATACCATCGACGGGGTAAAGATAGAATTTGACAAGGAATGGGTACATTTGCGTAAGAGCAACACCGAACCTATTATCCGTATTTATAGCGAAAGCCAAACTGCATCAACGGCAGAAAGCCTCGCTAAAAAAATTATTTCGGATATTAAAGAAATAATAAAAAATTAGTAAACTTGTTTCTCACTACGTGGTGGGTGGATTATTAAAACCGAAACAGATGAAAGTATACCTGGATAACGCGGCAACAACCAAATTGGACGAGGAAGTTCTTAAAACCATGATGCCACTATTGGTGGAAGATTTTGGGAATCCTTCTTCCATTCATGCCTTTGGCCGTAAAACCCGTTCAGCGATCGAAAATGCCCGCAAAACGGTTGCTAAATTACTGAACGTAACTCCGGCCGAAATCTTTTTCACTTCGGGGGGAACGGAAGCCGATAACATGGCGATTAACCAGTCCATCGAAAAGTATGGGCTTACTCATGTTATCTCGAGCGAAATTGAGCACCATGCCGTAGAACACACGATTAAGGTGCTTGAAAAAGCAGGGAAGGTAAAAGTGAGTTGGGTTAAAACAGATAACAAAGGCAATGTGGATCTTCAACATTTGGAGGAGTTACTTAAAAATAATCCAAGAAGCCTGGTGTCGCTAATGCACGCCAACAATGAAATTGGCACCTTGTTGCCTTTAAAAGAGGTAGGTGAGTTATGTGAAAAATACGATGCTATTTTCCATAGCGACACGGTGCAAACCATGGGGCATTACCCGCTCGATCTGAAAGACATAAAGGTACATTTTGTAACCTGTGCGGCGCATAAATTTCATGGCCCCAAGGGCGTTGGTTTTTTATACATTAATCATCTGCATAAAATTGATCCCTTTATTCACGGTGGCGCCCAAGAACGGAACATGCGCGGGGGAACCGAGAATGTAGCCGGAATTGTTGGTTTGGCGAAAGCCCTGGAAATTTGTTTTGCTGAAATGGCAGAACATCAAAAACACATCATGGCATTAAAGGATTACATGCGCGAACAATTGGTAGCTGCTATTCCCGGCATGGAGTTTAATGGAGAAACGGATCATAACAAGTCGTTATACACCGTATTGAATTGCCGTTTTCCAAATCATCCGGATGCCGAAATGATTCTGTTTAATTTGGATATCTCAGGAATTGCAGCGAGTGGCGGCAGTGCCTGTAGCAGCGGCAGCGATCAGGGAAGCCATGTGTTAAGGGGTTTGGGAATTGATATGACCCGGCCGTCGGTTCGTTTTAGTTTTAGTAAATACAACACCAAAGCCGACATCGATTTCACCGTAAAAAAATTAAAGGAACTCTTTGACGTAAAAGTAAACGCGTAAATGGTACTGGCTTTGTTTTCGAACCGGTGACGCATGAACATGAGGGATTAAAAAAATAATAACAAATTATATGAGCGACATAAAAACAATTATTGAATCTACCCAGACCCAGATGGAAAAAACAATCGTTCACCTGGAAACAGAATTACAAAAAGTAAGGGCAGGTAAGGCCAGCCCGGCAATGCTCGAAAACATTCTGGTAGATTATTACGGCAGCAAAGTTCCCTTGAGTAATACCGCCAGCGTAAGTACACAGGATGCCAGAACGCTGATTATTCAACCCTGGGAAAAATCGATGCTCACCCCGATTGAAAAAGCCATTCAAATGGCGAACCTGGGCTTTAACCCGCAAAATGACGGAGTATTGATCCGAATCATGGTTCCGCCGCTTACCGAAGACCGCAGGAAACAACTGAGTAAAACGGCCAAGGGCTTTGGGGAAGATGCTAAGGTGGGTGTTCGCAACCTGAGAAAGGAAGCCAACGAACAAATAAAAAAACTGCAAAAAGACGGGTTGCCTGAGGATGAGGCGAAGGCTGGAGAAGCAAAAGTGCAGGTAATTACCGATGCCAGTGTTGCCAAAATAGATAAACACATTGAGCAAAAAGAAAAAGAAATTATGACGGTTTAACCGTTGACTCAAATAAAAAACCCGGGTAAAGCCCGGGTTTTTTGTTTGTTAATTAAAATTGTTAAGTGTAATGATCCTCTAAAATGTATGCTTCAAACTAATGATTGAACCATGTATATAAATAGTAACCGATTTTTAATTTCAATTATTAATTAACCAGTAATGATTAAGCTAATTTAACGTTAACTGCGTTTAAGCCTTTTTTACCGTCTTGAATTTCAAAAACAACTTCGTCATTTTCACGGATCTCTTCTTTGATACCTGAAACGTGCACGAATACTTCTTTACCTGATCCATCTACTTTGATAAATCCGAAGCCTTTTGCTTGATTGAAAAACTTTACTGTTCCTTTTTCCATTGTTTTGTTATTTTATTGTTCCCTTTTTAAATTATTATTTTAAAATGGAATCAGGCAAAAAGGGATAGCCCAAACCACTCTGATCTTTAAACTTTAATGTTCATAAACTAATCTGCTGGTTAGCCCTGAAGTTTCCGTTTTAAAATCCAATAAAATTTAAAAATTAAACGAATACAAGCGGGGAGAAAACTTGGGAGATAGTGTAATTAAATATTATTCGTTTTAAAGATTGTCCCAAATATACAGTTAAATAATATAAACAACAAACAAATGTGAAAGCTATGTGTTTACCCAGTAGCAAATTTTAACATAAACCCGCATATTTGTATGGAATTGGAGTATTATTAACAAAATCAGATACAAAACCATGTTATTGCGGAAAACCCTTAGATCAGCCGTTTTGATCATTAGTATTGCAACGGTGTTTAGTAATTGTAAAAAGGGCGATGACGATCCCGTGCTGTCACTCAGAACGCGTAAAGCCCGGGTGGTTGGCGACTGGCACATCGAATCGGGCAGCGTATCGTTTACCTACTATAAAAAAAGTGGTTCCACCTTTAACCAGCGCATAACTTTTAGTAATACGAACGCCACCATGACCGAAACCTATCAAGGGGGAATCCCCACCATTTATACAGGTAGTTATTTGTTGAATATGAGTTTTAAGAAGGATGGAAAATTTGAAATGTCGGAAACCTTTGCCGGGTATATTGTTAAGGCAAGCGGCCGGTGGAATTTTGTCAATGGGGTGGGTGAGTTAAAAAACAAGGAGTCCATCAACATCGTACTTGATGCCACAACGGCTGGCGATACTCAAAATGGTCTTTTTAATAAATTTAATACCGAGTTCAGTTACCGCATCAAAGAGTTAAGGAATAAAAAAATGGTGATTGAAACATCCAACCAGCTTTACGTTAATGCGGATGGAAATAAGACAACTTTTGCCGGTAACTATGCACTGATACAATAACGCTGTTTTCCAAATGGTCAAAATTTAACCGCTGCCGCGATATTTCTTTCTACTTTTAAGCTAATTACCGCATAAAGGGACGTTTTGACCTCATAGTTGAATGACTGCTTTTCAGGTGGTGTCCTTTAAGTACTTAACGTATAAAAACACTAATTTATGGAACGGAAAGACTTTTTAAAAGGGATGGGTGTCCTTGGCCTGGGCGCCATCGTCCCGGCCGGCAAAGCGGAAACTGTTGTGGATACGTTATCAGGAAATTCGTCCTCCTGTGTGTTTATTCCCACCGAAACAGCGTGACCTTTTCCCTTAGATTTAAGTGCTAACACCACCTATTTCCGTAACGATATTCGGGAAACGAAAACAGGAACCCAACTCAACGTGAAAATGAAAATTTTGGGATTAAGCAATTGCGAGCCGATGCCTAACCTGCGCGTGAATATCTGGCATTGTGATAAGGATGGCCTTTATTCGGGTTACAGCCAGGCCAATTTTTTGCGCATTCACCGGTCTTTCATTGTCCCAACGGGAAGAGTAGTGGCCATAAAAAATAAATCGGTGTATGTGGTCGTGTTGCAATTACCGGCAGGCAGCAAATTTAAGCGGGCGCTGAAAGGGGTGGTCGATCGGGAATAATTAGGCTCAGATGCCGATATAATTTAAAATTTCGCTAAAAAAACGCTATTTTTGCCGTCTCAATCCGGAGACCTGTCAGAGTGGTCGAACGAGCAAGCCTGGAAAGTTTGTATACGGGTAACCGTATCGAGGGTTCGAATCCCTCGGTCTCCGCTAAAAAGTGCAAAAGGGGTTAAGCGACAGCTTAACCTTTTTAATTTGCCCTGAGGTGTCAAAAGCGATAGCTTTTGTAAACCAAAGGGTAAATTAAAAATGATCCCGCCCTGCGGGATCACCTTTTGCATTTCGAAGTAGTCAGGTAGCCAGGGATCAGCGGAGCTAATCC
>Ga0075163_10000963_pt1 | contig 38325 bp, 23 predicted proteins | sample JI1023141ADNA_FD_71478 | JGI IMG/M metagenome (GOLD analysis project Ga0075163, IMG submission 71478) | Wastewater effluent complex algal communities from Wisconsin, to seasonally profile nutrient transformation and Carbon sequestration -... | ecosystem: Engineered > WWTP > Effluent > Algae...
CCGAGAGCCAGGGTGATCGGCCTCACTTCGGCAGCAGCAGGCGTAGGGCTCAAGCCACTGGCCCTGGCCACCGGCTCGTTCACGTCCGGCGCCTGATTCTTGTTCAGATCCGTGAAAATGCAGACATCATACGACTCCCCCATCTTGACCACAAAGCTGGCAGACCCGTCCGTCCCCAGCCGTTGCAGGCCCGCAGGTTGCGCTCTTTTTCGGTTTCCAGGCATCGCCCGCGCATACGTCACCGACTTTTTGTGTGAGGGCAGTGCTTGCAGACGCACAGAGACGACTCCGAACCGAACCGGCTCATCCTTCCAGCCAAACCACGAGCACGCCGGGATCATGGCACACCAAGCCAAAGACAGCGCTGGGCAAATCCAATGTGGAATCTCAATTTTTACGTTATAACCCATTCTCGACCCTGCTTTCTACGGGATTTCTGGGGCGTTTTCAACGCCTTTCTGTCCCATTCAGATCTCACTCGCGCTGCGCCGGACCCTTTCCCTTCTAGGCAAAGAAGCCCATCGGGTCAGAACCATCACGGCTGACAAACGCTGCGAGTTTCACGGCTACGAGAACATCAAGCCCGGACTGAGGATCGACTTCTACTTTGCCTCGCCGCACCACGCCCGGGAGCGCAGGAGCATTGAAAACACCAATGGCCTGCTCAGGCAGTATCTGCCCAAAGCACGGACTTGGCCGGACTTACTCAAGCGCAGTGCAATCGCCTCGCCGAGATCCTTAACAACCGCCCCCGCAAGCGCCTCGGCTACCGCACCCCAAACGAGGTCTATTACTCACGCCCAGTTGTCGCACTTCAAAGTTGAAAGTGTTCTTTGAGGTGATGGATGCCAGCGACGATGAAACATACTGGCCGCTCGGTCTATACCTCAAACAGGACGACGCTATCGCGGCAGCATCCCGCCCGCCTGACGAGTGGGGGAGTGATGGCACTCCTGAAGATGGGGAATATGCCCGTCTCGAAATCAAGCTGCGCAAGGTCGGCTGGGACTCATGGGGCGGTAAAGCGGTTTGGTCCCAAGGATGGAGCAACGAGGCAGTCGGAGAAGAATACAAATGGGTGCCACGCGCGCCCAAGGTGAATGCGATCGATCAGGCAGGGGAGGCGCATGGCCGACTCGGACATCCTCACGTTACCAGCGCACATCTTGTTTTAGGACTGCTCACACTCCAGGGAAGCGTGGGCGACACGGTGCTGAAGCGCGCAGGTCGCTCCACCGAGTCAGTTGAGCGGTATTTGTCCTCGAAGCACATCGCGACCGAGGAGGCAGTCGAGCAGGAGGGCGCACTTTTTTGCAGGTCGGCTATTAATGCGCTCGCGCGAGCCGAGCCAGAGGCCGCAGCCTTTTCTCACACGATTCTCGGCGTGGAGCATCTTACCCTCGCACTGTTGGCAGAGGAGCGTGGTGATGCAGCCGATTTGTTCGTGTCAGTTCATATTGACCGTGACAAGACGAGACAGATTATGTTACAAGAGCTGCCATGAGGACGTGGTCTAACCATGCGCTGCAGCGAACCCGGCATGAGCGTCGCGATTGCAATCATAGTGTCACGTGGGCAGGGTCGCTGAGTTTGGGTCGTTGATATAGCTCCGGTTTTGGCAAGTGAGAATGTGGGTCCGCTGTCATTTTCATGACCTTCATCTTTCTGACTGGGTAGCTCTCACCTTAGAGGCAGACTGACCGACCAGGGTGACGCTTATCACTTCGGTGGTTATGCAGCCGGAGCGAAGCGGAGACAGACAGCCGACAGGCTGCCCCGCAGGGGTGAGGACGCGCCGCGCCTCTTCAAACATTCGCGTGCTGGGTAACGCATTTCTTTGGTTCACCGCAGCCTGGGTTCTCACAATCTCGGCTCGAGCGCTCAAGTCTTCTTTCGATGACTCTGATCTCATAACGCCACTCGTGTGCTGGCCTCCGCGCCGATCAGCCTGCTTCTAAGGTGGGTTGCTTTCGTTGGTTGTGCTTGGTTCTTGGTTCTTGGTTGGCCTGCTTCAGGCGATGGTCGCTCTTACACGTTGGGCGTGATTATGGGTCTGCTCTTCAAGGAATAAGTTCGGCCTTTCTTTTTCACGGTGGGTTCCTCTTTGCTGCTGGTGTTGGCGCTTGGTCTCTCGCGCCGTGGTGGGAGGACGGCGTGGGTGCCGTCGGCTAGCGGCGTGGTGATGCGCATGACTTCCCACACGAAGGTGGCCAGCTCGCGCGCCATCGCCACCTGCACTTTCTGCCGCGTCTTGCCGCGTGCGGCGAGCTTGCGCCCGCGCTCGTGCAGCCGGTTCTGGCAGCGCCAGGAGAGTTCCTGCACCGCGCGGCGCTGAGCTTTGGGGATGGCCTGCTGCCGGGTGGTGAGTTCCTGGCTGACCTTCGACGGCAGGCGGTAGTGCTGGGCGCATTGATTCGGTCGCCGCCTCACGGCTCCCTCACCCCTTCGTGGCAGCCTGCGGCTGTCTGTCTCGGCCCCCGCCGGGGGACTCGGCTCGTTGAAGATCCAGCGCAGGTGGCCGTTGCCGCACTTCGTGATGGCTCCCTGTATGCGACTGCCGCCGCTGCTGCTTTCGCTGGGCACGAGGCCGAGATACGCCATGAGCTGGCGTGGATGTGGAAAGCGGTGGATGTCGCCGATCTCACTCAACGTGATCATGGCGGCGACGGTTTGATAGCCGCGCAGGCCCATGAGGGCGAGCACGACGGGCCGCATGTGCCAGTCGTCGAGCAACGCCCGCATTTGCACCTCCAGTCGCTCAATGCGCTCGGCTGTGGCGTCGATGCCCTGGAGGTACTTCTTCGAACACGACCTTCATCGCCGGATGCGGCAGCACCAGTTCTCTCAAGTAACGCATGTGGGCGACGCCCCACGAGGTCTTCTCGCTGTAGCGGTAGCCGTTGCGAAGCAGGAAGGCCTTGAGCTGGTGGCGGCCACGGCGCAGGTCCTGCACGGCATCGGTGCGCGCGCGGCAGAGATCGCGGATGGCTTCATCGCGCTCGTCGGGCACATGCACGGCGGTGAGCTCTCCGGCGCGGTGCTGGCGGGCGAGCATGCGCGCATCACGGCGGTCGGTCTTGATCTTGTCGCCCGAGCCCTTCGGCGTGAGCGAGGGCGCGACGACGGCACAGGCGATGCCCCACTGCCTCAAACGTCGCGCCAGCACGAAGCCGCAGGGACCGGCCTCGTAGCACATGCGCAGTTCCTTGTGCGGATGCCCCAGTCTGCGCAGCACCTTTTGACTCGGCTTCGCCTTCGCCCTTCGGGCAGCCTGTCGGCTGTCTATCTCCCTTCGGTCGGTTCGACGTTTTGCAGATCCCTGGAGATGATCCCGTGGCTCCCGACTTCTCCGTCGCGCCCCGCCCCGCCTCGGCGACGGCCACGGCAATGTTTTCGGCATGGACATCGAGGCCCAGATACAGTACTTCTTTGCTCATCTTCATGCTCGTTATGTGGTGTGTTGGTTGCTCTTCATTCGGTTCGTCCGGCAGCGGCTCAACGCCGCTCCCCGAACATGCGGATAGGCTTCCCCCGAAGCAGCCCGCGACTCCCATGCAACCAGCACACCACGCCTTTTTCATTCAGCCGTGCCACGCTCCCAACTTGCCTATGCAAGACGGGCCGCAGCCATAAAGTCTCGCTCCAGTGTGAAAGGGGTCAGGTGTTTCAATTTGCGGGATTCCAGAAATTCAGTGGCGGCGCAGGCGCAACTGGCAATACTCTTGCCGACGGATGGAAAGCTGATGAAACTCAGCGGGCGCATGAGGGTGGTTGAGCTTTGAAACACTGGAATCATGGAACATGAAACACCTGACCCCATTCCCAACATTGAAACACCGGGATGCCTCGGTCACAGAGATCGCGATGCAGCAACAGGGTCACGGAAGGGGATCGCGAGTTTCAGACGAAGAAGAATCGATGTTAAGCTGCCTTATGGGCCGTTTGGCCTTAACCGGACGAGCGAAACTGAGTGACTGAAGGCTACAAATTACTTCGCGAGCTTTCTGTGAGGCGCGAGCAAGTTGCGAGTCCAAAGTTCCGGCAGATACATACTGCGACGCTGTGCTTCAATTGTGGAATCATACGTCTCTCCTGCCAAGGCTTCATCCTTGGTGGAGGCTCCCTTTGAGAGAACCTCCCAAAACTTCCTCCCGGTTTCAGATCTGAACTCCATAGCGAGACGTTTCTTCAATTCATCCGTTGTCAGGTGTGGCCAGTAACAAACCCTCGCTGCTTCGAGGCCGCCGGTCGATCCCTGGCCGATGAGAGAGTCGTGCTGGCTAAATTTCCTGGCGGCAGATTTGGCGAGGGGGGCGATGTCAAACACCGATCCATCGGACCGATACAGGGTTGTTCCGTAAAGCTGCACCAGCGGCCCCTTGAACTTCTCCATGCTACAACGGCCGAGGGGATCGACAAAATACACGGCTGAATGGCTGACGCAGCCAATTGCCATCAGGTCGGTTTCATCGCTCTTGACCGGGAGCATCCACAGGAAATAGGAGAACAAACCTGGATTCCAGATGGAATCCGAGCCTGATTCCACTTCAAGCCGTCTCCAGCGGTTCGCCGCAGAATCGAAGAGACTCACTGCGCCATACGCCGGGAAAGCCATTCCATCAGGAAACTGAGGACTTGTCACTTGGTGTCTGGATGACAAATCCACATAACCCCATCGGATCTTTGTCAACTGCACATCGGCGGTCTGGTTTGATTTCGACGGGAACTCCGATAGCTCCCACTCAATTTCATGACTCGCGTTGATGCGCAATACCCTCCGCTTGAAAGTATCGGTGACCCAGAGTTTATCATTCTGACGGACCGCGCAGTAAGGCATATTAAAGAGACCCGTCACGGCGCCATTGCCGCCCAGCGTCTCGGCGACTGAAAGATCATGCTTGAAAAAAGTGATCTTGCCTGTGTGCGCATCACTCACGATGACCCCTTTCTCATCGGAAAACACAGAAGTAGGCCAAAGATATTTGCCCGGGCCCCAGCCCATTGACCCGGTGCGTCGAAGTTCTTCTCCCGTCAATGAGAATCGAACCACCTCCCTGTCTTTAAGACCCGTGACGTATATGCTGTCTGCGCCAAAGGCAACACCGTGAGCCCGTCCGATCTTCCTCGCCCAAGCCAACTCTCCATTCCTGTGAAACACCCAAAGGTGGCTGCCATCGTAGTCTGCAACTGCAACCAGTTTCCCATCCGGGGATGTCGCAACGCCTTCCGGGCTGGTCATGCCTTTGGTCAGATAGCGATGTCTCAAAACCAGCCGCTCACCCGCGAAGGTAAATTCAAGCACATCATGACCATTGTAATTGGCAACCAGTACCGTGTTATCCTCCCGGATACATGCGAGGCCGGCCGGATTCCAAACTCCATCCCCAGGCTTGGACATAGTGATGAGTTGACGCTTTTCGGGGTCAAAATAATAGACCCCGGCATAATCACAGCAAAAGAAGCCTTCCTCACCCCAAAGGGCAATGCTGCAGAAGCCCGGGCTTGGATGGAAATCATGTGAAAAAGTATTCGAGAAGCTCAGCGGATTAGGGGATTCAATCTCCAGTCCATTGAGCAAGTTTAGATGAGCATCGAGGAGCTTATTCTGGCGGTCCGCAGCAGTGCTTTTTGCTTCCTCAAGTCTGTCCTTATGGTGTTGTATCGCCTTAAGGTGCGTTTGCTTGTGAAGCTCCAGCACTTTCCCGCTTTTTGCCCTGTTCCACTGAAATCCGGCAAATAATCCCAAGCCAGCAGCTAGAATGACCAGCACCCGCTTCGAATTCAAAAAGTATAGTGACGATCGAGCCATTGTTGGAAACCTGAACACTTGCACTTGATCTCCCTTTGAAAAGGGAGAAACAAGAATTAGTTGAACGACAATGCAAAGTCCACTCGCGATTTCTACCGCCACGATCCCGTTTCACCATCCGCCAGCCTGCAATTCGATGGATTGTGGTAGACCTGGTTCACCAATCCGTATTCGTAACCCCGGCTGCCATGAGAACATGGTGGCAGAAGTGTGAGAGAGCTCTGATCTCTCACACTTCTGCAAGAAAGATCGATTGTATTGAAGCGGGATGTTCGAGGTCGTGTGCGCACGTCGTTGGAGCAGCGCGAGGCGATGGTTGACGAGTTTGCGCGCAGCGAACTGCCCGGCACGCAGCTCGCGAAGCTGATAGGCATGAGGTATTCCACGTTGATGGCTTGCGTTGAGCGCAAGCGCAGGTTGCGATCAAGCGGGGCGAAGCGGCTCAACAAGCCGGTGCTTGCGGAGGCAGTGACTGCATCGCCGAGTACGCGGAGAGTGACTGACAGCGCTCTGGTGTTGCGTCTGCTGGGCAGTGACACGATCGAGATTAAAGATCGCGACCAGGTGAGCCTCGCCGCTGATTTGATCGAAGCCTTGCATTGGTCATGCTGAGTTTCGCCGGCAGTTTGAAAGTGTTCGTGGCGCTTGATCCCATCGACATGCGCAAGGGGCTCGAGGGACTGTATATGGCGGTGAGTGAGAAGCTCAAAGCGATGTGCGCAGCGGCGCGATCTTCGCCTTCACCAACAAGAAGCGCACGCGCTTGAAGGATCTTTACTGGGACAAGACCGGGCTGTGGCTAGGGCGTGAGGTGAAGCTACAGGCGCCAGTGCTCTGCTCAAAATGGGCGGTGCGCGCCAGTTTGATCGTGCTCGGCGTGCTGGTGTCCGGGTCTCTGGGAAGCTGCAGTATTGACTTCAGCCGCTACTCGGTGCGGATTCCCCTGTTTGCCTTTCACTATTGCCTGATCGTCCAGATCATCATCTTGAGAGGTGCGCGGCAGGTGCTGAGGTTTTCGGGCCGTGAGTACATGGCACTGGGGATCGAGTCGAGCATGAAGAACATCAACCTGGCTGTGCTGATCGCCGCCTCACTGTTCGGCATTGAAGGGAAGAACGGCGAGTTTGGCGCAGGGGTGCTCTTTGTGCTGCTGCTCTACGGCGGAGTGAGCCTCGGCGTGGCGGCCGTGCCGGCGATCTCGAACATCCGTCACCTCAGAAAAGAGGAGAAGGCGCGCGAAGCCGAGAGCGCGGGTGCCGGAGGCTGATGCGCCGCAGGGCGCGCGCAGACGGGGAGACTAGGCAATGATGAATGATGTGGCGCGAGAAGAGGGGTGGAGGAGCGCATGAAATGCGGGTGGGTTTCGTTTTGGTTTTTCAGCATGAACCCATCGCCCCAACTGATTCATCCTCGTATCGCCTGTCTTTGTCTCGGACTGGTCATGTCGGCTGCGGCCGCTGATCCAGTGGCACCCGCGCCCGTGCAGACGACGCCGAAGCTGGAGATCCTGAACCAGCAGATCAAGGCCAATGGAGAGGATGCGAAAGCGTGGTCCAACCGGGGCTACACGCTGGCCTTGCTGGGCAGGAAGGAGGAAGCGCGCGCGGACCTGAAACGGGCGCTGGCTCTGAACGACAAGGCACCCATGCGAAATCGCGTGGGTTGGGCTTATTTCAATTTGGGGGATTATGCCGATGCGGTGCGCGAGTTTGAGGCTGCGGCGAAACTCAGTGGGCATCAGGCCCACTACGACTACTACTCGCTCGTGCTGGGCTATTGGGGAACCGGGGACACCAAGCGCGCGCTGGAAAACTACCAGCTCGCGGTGGAGCGCGATCCTCGGCTGGGCGAGTACAAGACCCTGCACGAACGCACTCTGGAATGGACACCGCTGGAGCAGCGCGCCATGCACGAAACGTATGTGCTGTGGAGCAAAACCTGGCGACCGTGATGCCGGGAGAAGGGGAGATGGGAAGCCAAAGCACTAAGCATCCGCTTTAGACACCAAAGCATTGAAGCTTTACCTGGATGTCAGGTATCATGGGGTCAAGATGGGTGAGGCGATTTCATCACAAATCAGATTGGGGAGATCTGCGATCGGCCGGCTGTGGCTTGCGATATTCCTGGCGGCCCAGGTGGCTTTGTGGACGGCGGTCGTGGTTTGGGATCCGCCTCAGATGGAGGGGCCTCTAAAGGTCGCGGTGGGGTTGTGGCCGGGGTCGGAGACGCTGACCATCGCAAGGGAGAGAGGCCTTCTGACCGATGACACCGTCCGCATTGTCGAGATGACTTGGTCGTCCGCTGCAATGCGGGCTTTTGGGAACCGCGTTGTGGATGCGGCCGTGCTGTCTCTCGATGAAGTGCTGCGGCTCCGGCAGACTGGCCAAGATGTCCGAGTGGTGATGGTCATGGATGTGTCCGCTGGCGCAGACTCGCTGATGGGATTGGGGGGCATCCGCGAGACCGCCAGTTTACGGGGGAGGAGAATTGGTGTCGAACTCCGCACCGCCGGGATGTACCTGCTGGCCAGGGCTCTGGAGCGTGCCGGGTTGTCGTTGAACGATGTGGAGATCATTCCGCTCAACCTTGCCGAGACGGAGGCTGCCCTGCTTGAGGGGGAGGTGGATGCCGTTGTCACATCCCAGCCCTGGCAGTCCCGTCTGCTGGAGGCGGGTGCCACGAATCTCTTCGATTCGTCGATGATCCCTGACGAGGTTTGCCGTCTTCTGGTGATTCGTGGGGACGAGTTGGAGTCGCGACGCCAGGAACTGCAACGGATGGTGGATGCGCACTTCGAGGTTCTGAACGACATGGCGCTGAACCTCGATGAAGGCGAAAAGAACATCATTACGAGGCGGGAGGGAATGAACTGGGATGGATTCATCAGAGCGGGGCGTTTCATCGTGAGTCCCTCGCGGGCAGAAGGATTGCGCCTGATGCAGGGTTCGCCGCCGCCGCTGGATGTGGTGGCTGAGCGGTTGGTCGGTTTCATGGTGAAGACTGAGTTGCTGCCAGCAGCGCCGGATCGGACGAACTGGATCGAAACCTCCTTCTTGGAACGACAGCCATGAGGTTTTTCAACACATTGCATTTCCGGATTCCGGCCCTCGTGTTTCTGGTGGGGGCGGCGCTCATCGGCTTCGGCTATGTGCGCAATGTCAGATGGCGCGTGGAGCGGAGGCTTGAGTTCTTGCGGGCCGATGCGCACGCGGAGGGCACCAGGCTCTCCGGCATGGCGCAGCATCTTTTCCGGAAGAAACTGCTGCGCACGGCTGACCTGGAGATGAGTTACGCGTCGGCTGCTGCCGAACTCGATCTTGGGGTGATCTGTGATGGTGACGACATCGTGCGCCATGCCACCAGACTGCAATGGAGGGGAGTTCACCTGGATGAGACGCCTTTGCGCGTCGCGAGGCAGAGGCTCTCCGAAGTGCGAGAGTCGATGAGCGGCCGCGTGACGGAGGATTCGACTGGCAGCAGGCTGCTGGCTATTTTTCCGTTTCGTGACGGAGCGGGGGAATCAGTGGGTCTGGTAGTCCTTGGATATGACTTGAGGGGCCCGGCGAACGAGGCCAGAAGGTTCGCCCTCTTCGAGACGATTCCCCAAGGGATGGCATTGCTGGGCGGATGCATGCTGATCTGGGGAATGCTGCACGTTCTCGTCACCCGCCGGGTGGATGACTTGCTTGCCTATGCGCGGTCCGTCTCGGCAGGGGAGGCACCGACACTCCCTCCCCTGGGTGATGACGAACTGGGTGCGGTGGGGAGGGGGATGGGAGAGGCGGTGGCCAAGGTGATCCATACCGAATCCAGATTGCTAGAGGCGGGCGAGCAAGAGCGGCTGAGGATCGGGCGAGATCTGCATGACGATGTCTGCCAACGCATCGCGGCGGCACAACTCAGGGTGGGTGTTGTGGGTGCGGCTCTGTCGGCTGAGGGATCGCCGCTGGCAAAGGCGGCCGGAGAGATCGAGGCGGAATTGAGTAGCACGGCGCAGATTGCGCGGGGATTTGCACGCGGGTTGGCTCCAGTAGCCTTGGATGTGCAAGGGCTGGACATTGCATTCATGGAACTCGCGCGATTCCTCGAGAAATCGTTCGGCATCCTCTGCGAAGTAACATGTGACGAAGGGACTGAGTCCTACGATTCGGAGACAAAGACGCATCTTTACCGGATCGCGCAGGAACTGGCGACCAACGCGGCCAAGCATGGGAAGGGAAGTTTCGTTCGCATCCGGCTCACGGAGGAAAAAAAAGGAGTGCGGATGGAGGTGGAGAATGACGGAGACAGATTCGACGGGAGTGCCAGCCGTGGTCTTGGATTGCATTTTGTCAGACAGCGTGTGAGGGCGCTCAGTGGCCGCATTGTCTTCAGATCGCGGCAGGACGGTCTGCCCGGCACCCTAGTCGTCTGCGAGCTTCCCTTCAGATTACCTGCGAGAATTCACCCCCAATCAAAGCCATGACTACGAAATCAGCCAGTCCCGAGGAGAAACCCGACGCAACCGCGCAACGAGTCCACCGAGTTGGCCTGGTGGAGGATCACACGTTGATGCGAGAAGGGATGAAACTCTTTATCGGGAGCGTGCCCGGTTTCCGGTGCATCTGGGCTGCATCGTCAGCGCAAGAAGCGATCGCCATGGTTGAGCGCGAAGAACCGAACGTTCTTTTGGTGGACATCACGCTCCCGGATCGCAATGGACTCGAGATCGTCAAAGATCTGCGGATCACGCACCCGGAGATCAAGGTTTTGGTACTGTCCATGCACGACGAGGAACTCTATGCGCATCGGGCTCTCAAGGCAGGCGCGAAAGGGTACATCATGAAGAACGCACCGCATGACTCCATCAAGGCAGCGCTCCAGCGCGTGGCGGAGGGCGGCATTTTCGTCAGCCGTGCCATTTCAGAGCGCATACTCGCCGCCTACTCTTCGGGATCAAAGCCGAGGGTTGATGATGGCCTGCACTCCCTCACGGATCGCGAGTTCGAGGTCTTCCAGATGATCGGCGAGGGGAAGAACACAGGGCAAATCGCTGATGCACTGCGGATCAGCACGAAGACCGTCGATGTGCATAAGATGAACATCCGCACCAAGCTCAATCTCCACGAGGGGACGGAGCTGACAGTCTATGCGGTGCGCTGGATCGAAGGTCAGAACCGGGGGCCGCGTGAGCGGGTGTGATGCCACTCACTGTTTTCGGCCGGCTTCTGCTGCTAGGTCTTGGAGGCAGAATCACTTGCCAGCTTCGATGGCTTTCTTGTGCCGGTAGCCTTGGATCTGGGTCTCTCCGGCGTTCACGAGGTAAATCTTTTGGAGGTCGGAGAGTTCCATGAGCGTCCAGGGGATGGCGGGGTTGCGTCCGTTTTTGGTGAATACAATATCCGCGGCGAGGTAGTTGCAGGAGTGGCGGGCGAAGCCGTCGTTGTCCATGAACATGAGCACATCGCCGAACCGGTAGGGGGGAGCGACCTTCTCGAAGTTCTCCAGCACGGCGCTGGTCGCGTTGCGCGTGTCCAAGTAGTAATGCTGGGGGTCGTAGTTGAAGAAGTTGAGCGTGGTCCAGTGGCAGTCCGGCAGAGCGCCCTGGGCCATCATTGTCCCGTCGGGATAGGTGTAGAGAAGCCTGCGCGCGAATGCAGGAAGGAGATGGGCGAGGTCGAGCTGGGCGGCACCCTGCGTGTGCTTCACGGCGTAAAAGAGGGGTCTGATGTCCTTTTGCCGCAGTTTCAATCCGGTGCTCCAGTAATCCACGAGCGATGACACATCGGAGTCGGCGTCGATCCGCAGTCTGGCCATGAGCGTGCGCACACGCGTCATGCTCTTGAAGATGGCCCTGGCCTCGGCCTCCCCGCCTGCCTTGCCCACGAGCAGGGGCACATCGCTGAAAGCGAGAACTCCATTCATGTCATAAGCGAGCTTCTTGATCGTGGAGAGCGCGGAGTCTCTCAATCCTGAATCCTCAGACCATGTGTCCACATTGCCCGACAGAATCATGATTGGATTGGAGTGATAGGGGTTGAGCCGGTTCTTGCGGAGAATGGAGTAAAGCCCGCCTCGCGTCGCTGGGTTGAGACTGGTGATCAAGTCGTTGCTGGGGAACACATGAACTTTGCCGTCGGTCGTGACGATGCGCGCTGGATTGACGAGGGTTTCGATCGCGCTCTCCTGCAATCCGGCATCTGCTAGCGTCTGCTTTAGTGATGGCGTCTCGCTGGCTGGGAAAACCCATCGAGTCTGCGGATTGGGGAGCGGAAAGGCGTCCACAAGATTGTCGGGTGCCTCGAGATAAAGATAACAGAACTCGATGACGCCCCAAGGACCCGGCGCGGTCAGGATCATCTCGCTGCCGGATGGCGCGGGATCATTGGATGGAATGCCTGCTGAAACGCATGGTGCAAGTCGATGGGTTGTAGCGAGGACGAGTACGAAGAGAAAGCGTCGGAACATAGTGTGTGGAAATTCATCACTCCACACGGAGGTCGCCGCAATTAGCCGGATCTTTATGGATGCTAAAGCAGGGACACGGGCATCGGGGTGTGTGTCCTTATCAAACTGCAAGCCCTTCACCAGTGGCAGTTAGACACGGTTTCGGGTCAAAATGAACATCTAATTCACCGGGCAAATTCACCCGGATTTTCAGCGGTGAATTGGATCGCCCACAGGCTCCCGCAAGCTCAGTCACCACCACCTACCAATGAACCACCTCCGCCTTCTCCGTAGATTCCGCGTCGAATCCACCGCACTCATGCTGGCCGCCACCGTTTCATGGAGCACGCTCGGCTACGCCGACACTCTGTATAAATCGAATAGCGGTACCGGGACATTTCTCAACACGGCACTTACGACGCCTGCGGCGCCGGGGGCCATTATCCAGAATTATGCTGAGGGCACTGTAGCCACTGTGGCGGATGTCCTTGTGTTTAACAATCTGATCACGGCCGCCAGCACCTTCCGCATTTCGGCCTCTTCCGGCGGGTCTCTCAGCCTGCTAGGTCTTGGCGTGCTAAATCCGTCCGCCGCGATAACCATCCAAAATGGTGCATCCCTCGGCGCCCAGACACTCACACTCGGCGCTAACGGAATTGATATGTCATACGCGACACAGAGTCTCACCATCTCCAGCGACACCACGGGTGGTGCCTCGCTCACGACAGTCCTCGGGTCCGCGCAGGGGTTCAATGTTCGTGATGGTCGTACACTGACAATCAGCACCAACATCAACAACGGCGGCAATACGCTGACCATTCAAGGTGGACCCACCGGCGGTGGCACTGTGTTGCTCGGTGGAACTGCGGGCGCAATTTCCGGGGGAGGAGAATTCATCATCAATGGAGTAAATACGGGCACAGGCAACACAGTGACGCTCGCCGGAAACAATGGTGCTGCTGGGCTCGGGGCAATGACAGTCGCGGGCGGTAGCCGTCTTAACATTGATCAGTCGGCGGCGGGTCAGAGCAAACTGAACGACACCGCAGCACTCATAATCAATCGCGGAACTGTCAACCTCCAGGGCACGGGTGGTGGAACGGAGATCGTGGGCAACGTGGTTCTCGGCTCCGGTCAGAATACTATCACCAGAGGTGCCGGTACCGGCGTGCTAGCGATGAACGCAATTACCCGCTCCACCGGTGCGACATTAAATGTAGGCACTGCGTCGATTGCCACCACCACCAACACCGAGGCGAATGGCATTCTCGGGGGCTGGGCGGTCATCAACTTGTCCGATTTTTCCACAGCCGCCTTTGCCGCAGTGGCCGCAACGACGACGGCGGAAGCATCATGGAACGCGACTCTTAATGAAGTAATAACCTCCAATGTAACACTGAGCGGGGCGCGAGATGTGAATTCCTTGAAATTCAACGGTGCTGGAGCTCAGACGATGACCCTTACGGGACAGTCCCTGAATGTCACATCTGGCGGCATTCTGCGGAATCAAAACTTTAGCACCACCCTCACGAGTGGAACCATCACCGCCGGTGGTGTAGCGGACACCGTGGCAGATGAGCTTTTCCTCTGGAACAACCAAAACACAATGACGGTGAATTCGGCGATCATTGATAACTTCGACGGCGTCGCCACCACCGATGTGGTAAATGTCACCAAGGCGGGAGGAGGTTCGGTGGGCCTCACTGGCGTCAATACTTATAGCGGTGTGACCACGGTTGCGGCTGGCATTCTGAACTTGGGTAACAATCTTGTTGGGGGGAACGTAGCCACGTTCGGCACCGGCAACATCATCAACCACGGTCTCATTCAGATGAACAAGACCACAGCGGCCACACTTTTCGAGCGGACTATCTCTAACAACATCTCCGGCTCTGGTGCTTTCACGAACCTCCGTGGCACTACAGTCCTAAGTGGCACCAACACTTATTATGGGGACACGAACGTCAATGCGGGAATACTGCAGGCGGACTCTGCTGGAGGCTTCTCATTGAATTCCCGAATGATTCTCAACGCGGCCGGGGTGGGCGCCGTCAACAACAGTTTGGCCGATGTCTCGGTCTCCGCCCTCCGGGGTGATCAGGCGACCGCCTTCGTTACGCTGGGTGCCAACAATTTGACTCTGACGGGAGTGGATCCCGTCTCAAACGGCACGCCACAGGCTTATCAAGGCATCATTTCGGGAGTGGGTGGGCTGATCAAGAACGGCCTCTACACGCAGAGTTTTACTGGAGCCGGCTTGGTCAGTTACACGGGGACTACCACGATCAACGCCGGAATCCTGCAAACCGACAAGGAGTTGGCCACGTCCGCTGTCACGATCAACAACTCGCCGAACGCGCTGGGCGTCAACTCGACACTCATCTCCAACATCTCTAACTCCCTTGGCGCAAGTTCGACAACGTCGATGAATCTCGCCAATGCGGGCTCCACCTGGCAGATCAATAATGGTTTGAATCAGACCGTGGGCAGTCTGGCCGGCGTCGCAGACAGCCGTGTTTTTCTCCAGGGCGGCGCTGGAAACACCACGCTGACGGTGATCGACAACGGTGGCGTTCCCACGGTCTTCAACGGCATCATCAATTCCGTGGTGGGTGTTGGCTCGGGCAGCGTGATCAAGGAAGGCACGAACACCTGGGTGCTCGGCGGCGGCAACACGTACTCGGGGGCTACCACCATCAACGGCGGCATCATTCAAATCGCAGCGGCCAATCCGGTGCAGGTGATCTCGGATCTTTCGGCTGTGGTGCTCGCCAACGCTGCTGGCGTGGGCTTCGATCTCAATGGCAACGTGGAAACCGTCGGATCGCTGGCTGGCGGTGGTGCTCTCGGCGGCAATGTCACTTTGGGCGCGACAGGCCGCCTCACCGTTGGCGGAGATGACACAACCACCAACCTCGGTGGGGCGATCAGCGGCGGCACGGCCGGTGTCGAGGTGCTCGTCAAGGTTGGTGATGGCACGATGACCTTGTCGGGGACGAACACGTTCGTGGGTGACGTGGTCATCCGTCGCGGTTCGGGTGGAATCACCCTCTCCGGTGGTTCCGCCCTCGCGGACACCGTGAACATCCGTAACTTCGGCAACGGCACCACGCTCACGGTGCTCGACAGCGAGACGGTAGGTGCCGTTACTGGTGCGCAGGGCACCAACATCGTCCTGGGGGCCGGAGCAACCTTGACCGCCAGCTACACGAACGGCACGCCAATTGTCCTGCCGGCCACCGCAGACACAAACTCGACGGGCGGGCGCGTCATCAAAGGAATCAATACCACTGATCTAACGGTCGGCACACTGATCAGCGGAACGAGCATTCCCGTCGGATCCTACATCGTGCAAATCCTGGACGGCGACTCGGTTTTGATCAATGCCGTTCCGACTCCGACCACGACCGACTTTGCGCCAACAGTCACTGGGGTGAGCAGGCTCACGAGTAACATCACCGGCACGGGCGGATACACCAAGGACGGCCCCGGACTTCTTTACTTGGCAGGCGACAGCACCTATTCGGGCGACACGACGATCAACGATGGCACCATTCAGGTGGGCGGTCTTTGGACGGGGCGAGAGTTCTCGATCCAGGATCAGCTGAGCAACAACTCGCAGTTCGTGTTTGCCGCCACGGGAACGCAGAATCTGACCTTCGCTAATAGCGCGACCAATCTTCTGCAGTTCGAGCGGATCGGCTCGTTAGCGGGCGGCAGCGTGACTTCCTCCATCAACTTGCTGGCTGGCAGTTCCGTCGCAGCTCTCGCAGTCGGCGGTGACGACAAGAGCAGCACTTACAGCGGCCGCATCATCGGTGCCAACGCCGGCACTTGGCTCATCAAGGAGGGCACGGGCACTTTCACCTGGAACAACCCCACGGCAACTGCGGCTGACATCTTCGACGGCATCATCGTGGTCGCGGGCGGTGGCTTTACGACCGGCGCGAACGGCCTGGACAGCACCAATGTGGTGCGTATGGGCAACGACGGCGTGACCTTCACCAGCGGAGTGGCCGATGTGGTCGCACTCCTCGAAGGCGGCGCGGGCACAACTCGCGTCTTCCCTAACGCCATCACCGGTGCGCTCTTTGGAAACACAATCGCCGGCACAGGCGCGACGGTTACGCTTGCGGCCGGCACGTTGCAGATGAACTCGGGCACCAGCACGGCGTTGAACGCCGACGTCACGGGACCTGGCACATGGCAGAAGAACAGCACCGGGATTCTGAGCTACTACGGCACCAGCTCGAACGCGCACACCGGCCAGCTCATCATTACCAACGGCACCTTCCGCATGGCTGCGCTGGGTGCCGCCACCGGCGTTGGCGCGCCCGGCATCGGCTCCTACGGCACGCTCTCCGCTGCGTCGAGCCTGCGCCTTACAGGCGGCACTCTGGATTTGAATGGAACAACGCAGTCGGTGGCCGGCATCGTTGCCAGTTCGACTGCTGGCACCATCGCCATCGGAAGCGGCAATCTCACGTTGTCGAACCAGACCTCGCAATCCACCGCCACGGTAATCACATCGAATCAGAACGGCGTGCTGAACATCAACGGCGCGGGCAATCTCACATTGACCGGCAACAGCACCAACTTCGGCGGCACGATTAACGTGGGCAGCGGTCAGACGCTGACATTGAATCGTGCAGGAGGTGCGTTGAACAGCACTGGCGCGAGCGCGGCGAACATCAATCTCGGCGCTGGTACTTTGGTGGTCGCCTTGGCGGATACCATTGGCTCGCTCGCAGGCAGCGGCAATGTGACGCTGACGCAGGGCCTGACCGTAAACGCCGGCGGTGCGACTGCTGCGAGCGGCCAATATTCAGGAACCTTGTCGGGCGCGGGCGCGTTCAGTGTGCAGAACGGTAGCTTGAAGCTCTCCGGCGCGAGCAACCATACGGGAGGAACGTCAGTGACTCGCGGCGCGCTCGTGCTCGACTACTCGGGCGGTGCGACAAATCTCATCGGCAACACCGGCGCACTGACTCTTGCCGGCGGCACTCTCTACGTCGTTGGCGGTGCCTCTGGTCCGACGATCGATGCTGCAGGCAGCACCACCCTCAACGCAGGGGCATCGGCTACTTTCGCGGTTCCCGCCGGATTCGCCTCGGCGATCATCGATCTCGGCGCGATCACCCGCAACGCGGGCTCGACGCTTCAGATCGGCAGCTCGTCCGCGGCCACCAGCACGGCCAATCTCGCCTCGGGTATATTGGGCGGCTATGCCGTTCACGGGGTCGGGTTCGGTGCGACGGGATGGGCCGTTGGCAATGGCGCGGGCGTGGCGATCACGGCTCTCGGTGCCGGGGCCTATACCGCCGACACATGGGCAGTCGGCACACACACGGATGTGGTTGCGGGCATCGGCGCGGCGACGGGAGCCACGGAAACCGTGCGATTCAATACGGCAGTAGCCAATGCAGTGGCACTCGGCGGCGCTGCGAGCATCGCCACTGGCGGCATTCTTGTCACAGGCGGCGTGGGGGCGAATCTCTCCACCATCACCAACGGAGCGGTGCCTGCCAATACGCTCACGAGTGGAAACGGTGCGGACCTTATCATTCATCAATACAACTCGCTCGGCGCATTGCTCATCAGCGCGGACATTACGGGAGCCATTGGCCTCACGAAAGCGGGGCAGGGAACCGTGATCTTGGATCAGAACAGTTCGTTCACGGGTGCGGTCACCGTCGGACAAGGCCGTCTGCAAGTCGGCAACGGCGGCACCACTGGCGATCTGGGGGCTGGCACGGGCGCGATCACCAACAACGGAGTGCTCGCATTCAATCGCACCAATGCGCTGACGGTTGCGAACGTGATTCAAGGCAATGGCTGGCTCATTCAAGACGGTGTGGGCGGCACGCTCACGCTGGGCCATGCGACCACTGCCAGCACTTACACGGGCCGCACCTCGGTGCTGAATGGAACTTTGGTTGCCCTGCGCGACACCGCCCTCGGCGCAGTGTCGGGGATCACGACGGTCAACTCGGGTGCCATCCTGGATTTTGGCGACGGCACCGGTGCGCTGCTTGGAAGCAACAACGTCGGCGAGATCATCGCGCTCAAGGGCGGCACGCTGCGCGACAACACCACGGCAGCGGCACAGACCATCTTCAACAGCGCTATCGCGCTGCTTGGCGTGACCAACACCATCTCCAGCGTCACGGCCCTCGACGAAACGCGCATCACGGCTCAGATCATTGGTGCGCCTGACGCGGACAGCGTGACTGCCGGATTGCAGCCTGCCAATCTTGTGATCGGCGGATCAGGGACCGTGACTCTGCAGAATGCCACCAATCAGTGGGACGGCACGACCACGGTGAATGCGGGCGCAACGCTCCAACTGGGGGTGAACTCCGTCGGCTCGATCGGCGGCCTCGGCGATATCATCAACAACGGCACAGTGATCACGAACACGAACAACGGCCATCTCGTCCTCGGCAATCAGATCTCCGGCTCCGGCAATTTTGTCACCAATCGCAACACGGTTTACCTCACTGCGGATAATACCTACACAGGCACCACGACAGTGACTCCGCGTGCGGGAGAGAACGTAGGCGTCGAGCTTCGCGTCGGCAATGACACCTATACCGGTTCTCTGGGCACGGGTGACATCACCGTGGCTGCCGGCACTTTCAACGGCACCTCGGGCGATGCCAACCTGCGATTCCACCTTCTCGATGACTTCACCGTAAGCAACACCATCAATCTCAATCCCAATATTGACACGCAGGCCGTCCCGGACCCAAAAAACGTCACCCTCCTGCGCCAGGGCCTGAGCACGATGACGATCAGCGGAACGCTCAATATAGGACCCACAAACGTCTCCACGGGAACCCAAAGGGCGATCCTCCAAACCGAAAGCGGCGGCAAGCTGATCTTCAGCGGCACACTGAACGGCAGCGCCAACAACAAGCTCAACATTGTCAACAATGGCATCTTTGTGTTTGGCGGTTCGGCCAGCAATTCCTATGACGGCATTCTTTCGGGAAACAACGTCTGGATCTTCAACAACAGCGGCACGACCACGCTTCTCGGGGTCAACACCTTCAATACGGGCAGCACCTACGTCCGCCAGGGCACGGTGGTGATCGGTACGGGCGGCGTGGACACCATCCAGAATGACAATGACACGCATCTTCTGCAAGGTGCGAACTTGAGCGTAGCGGGCAATGAAACCATCGGGCTGCTCTACATGCAGCGCGGCTCAAATGTGAGCATTGGTGGCGGCACCACGCTAACCGTGGATGACGGTGCCGCGCAGTTGATTGCCGGCGTCATCGGAGGAACCGGCAATCTGACGCTTGCCGGAAACAACTACATGGCGATGTACAACTCCAACACCGCCACGGGTGCGTTGCTGGTCGGACAGGGAGCCATTCAATCACCCAATCTCACCAATGCCATCAGCAGTTTCAGCACTGTAACTCTGGGCACGGGCGCAAACGCCGGGGGCCTCGAGTACATTGGCACTGGCGAAACGCTTGCGAAGGACATCACGCTCGCCGGTACGAACACGACGGGTAATTACATCGCGGCCAATGGCAGCGGCGCGCTGGTCATTAGCGGCAATCTCACGGCGACCGCAACCAACACGCTCCGGCTCATCGGCCAGACGGGCGGCTACTTCAATCCCATCACGAACCAGATCACGGGCATCATCTCGGAAGGCGCGAACGTGCTCTCGATCGCCATGTCCGCCAGCGGGAATGACGATCGCTTCGGCATTACCAGTCATTGGGCGCTCACCAACGCGGCCAACGATTTCTCTGGCGGCATTACCGTGAACATCGGAATGCTTGAGTTTGGCGGCGACCTCGGAACAGGCGGCGCGGTGGGCACCAGCCAGCTTGGCGATCTCACCGCAGCGCGAACGATCAATCTCGGCACGAACAATTTTGACGGACGCCGCTACGACATGTTCGGCGGCGGCGATCAGATCGGTGCGGCCGGGTCGAATCAGGGCACGAACACACTGGCGCCGAACTCGGGCTCCACGGGGACCATTATCTTCAACAGCACCAACGCGGCCACCTTCACTCTGCTGAGCAACATCACACTGACTCAATCCTTCAGCAGCACCACGAATCCCGGCTCCGGTCAGATCATCAATGATGGCGCGGGCGCGGTGGTCATTCAGGGCAATCTCACCGCCGGCGCGAGCGGCACCCGCAACTGGTTCCTCGACGGCAGCAACACGGGTGCCAACGAGATCAGCGGCATCATTTCCGACACCAGCACGACCGGCAGTAACACCGTCGGCGTGATCAAGGAAGGCGCGGGCACCTGGCGGTTGTCCGGCATCAACACCTATGAGGGAATCACAGCAGTCAACAATGGCATCCTGGAACTTTCAGGCGGTTCCGCCATCCCCGACGCCAACACGGTTTCAATCAATGCAGACGGCGGGGACGGTTTGTTCTCCGGAACGGCCAAACTACGGGTGATCGACTCGGAAACCATCGGCCTTCTCACCAGCGACGTGCTCACCGAGGCGGAGATCGCCGCCGGCCAGACATTGACCATCAGCGCGGCGGGCACCAACACGGTGAACGGTTTGATCACAGGCGCGGGCAGCCTGAAACGCACCACCAGCGCTGCCGCAGCCACGATGAATGCCTCGGCAAAGAACTCCTATGCTGGCATCACCACGATCCAGGCCACGGGAGCCGCGACGGGCAATACCCAGTTGAACGTCTGGCACCTGGCGGATGGCGGTTCTGACAGCGGCATCGGTTCGTCCAGCAATGCGGCGGGCAATTTGATCTTCGGCTCCGACACGGCGGGCGACAGCGGCGGCATTCTCCAGTGGCAGGGCTTTAACGATCAGTCCACCGACCGCCTCTTCACCATGGGCTTGGGAGCGGCGGGCGCGCGCATTAATGCGGCTGGCACCCTGCTCGGCACCGACGCGCCGGCCATCACTTTCAGCAACACTGGCGCGCTCGCCTATACGGGTGCTGGCGCTCGCACCCTCACCCTCGGCGGAACCACGATCAGCGATAACGAATTTCGCCCGCAAATCACAGATAGTGGCGGCGTGACATCACTGATCAAGGCGGACGGCGGTCTCTGGCTCATTAATCCCGACGTGGCCGGCAATACCTACACCGGCACGACGACCATCGCGGCAGGCACCCTGGCGATCCAGGCTGGCAATGCATTGGGAAGCGGACTCATCAATATCACCGGCGGTGGTGGCGGCACGGGTCTTGAGATTCGCATCGGCATCACCCTCGCAAACAACATCACCACGACTGTCGCTGACGGTGCGTTGCGTGTGAAGAGCGGCACCAATGTGATGACCGGACTGCTTACGATGACGACTGGCAACACCCGCTTCCATGTGGACTCCGGAGCGTCTGCGGAACTCAACAACAGTTCCTCCGCGCTCACAGGAGCCGGCACGCTGCTGAAGAGCGGCGAAGGCACGCTGATCCTCTCGGGAGTCAACGGAGCTGGCTTCACTGGCCAGACGGCAGTTCGTGGCGGCACCTTGGTCCTCGACTACGTCACAAACAACACGAGCAAGCTGGCAGATGCGGCAGCGCTGACTCTCGGCGGTGCTGGCGGACTCACCGTTCCCGGCGTCGATGACAATGTGGCCGGTCAATCTTACGTCCTCGGAACTGCGGGCGGCACGATTCAACTCAAGGACGGCAGCCATGTGGAGCAGGTCTCGGCCACCACGCTTGGTCAGGGTGCGAACGCCATCACGCGCAACTTAGGCACCTCCGCGATCAACCTCGAAGCGATCACTCGCGCGGTCGGAAGTGGTGCCACGATTGACTTCGGCGCGGCCAGCATCGCCACCACGAACAATCTCAACGGCATCGGCGGCATCCTGAACACCACCGGCGGCGGCGCAGGCACGGCCACTGGTGCTTATGCCACGGTGAACAAGAGCGACTGGGCAATCACTGGCGCCGCTGGCACTGACATTGCCATCACGGCACTCGCTCCGGCGGGATACAACAATGGTCTTGCGATAGAGACTTTCGGCGCGGGGTTCAATACAGACATCATCAGCGCAGCGGCATCCACGGGTGGCGCGGTCACGACGAACACTCTGCGCTTCAATGCGGCTCAGGCCACGACGCTCACACTTGGCGGCAACTTGAGTCTTCAATCCGCCGGTATTCTCGTCACGCCGAATGTCGGTGCGTTCGACACCATCATCACGGGATTTGCGATTCAGAATGCCGCCACCACGGCGAATTTGGACACCGTCATTCTTCATCAGCACAACATCCTTGGCGATCTCCAGATTGACTCCGTCCTGCAAAACAACACCGGCGCGGGTCAGATCACGAAATCGGGCGTGGGCAAGGTGTATCTCAATGCGATCAACACGCGGACCGGCGCGCTGAATCTGAACGAGGGTGAATTGCAGGTCGGGGGCACCGCAACCGCTCCGACGACCGCGACGGCGGCGACACTTGGCGGCGCAAACGTCGCGATCAACATGAGCCAGGGAAGTACTCTCACATTCCTTTCCAGCAACGCTGCGGTTCAGGACTTGAGCACGATCCAAGGCGGAGGACAAATCACTCTGGCTACTGGCAACACGATGCCCGTCCTGATGGATACCGATAACGGCAACTTCTTTGGCGACATCACCGTCAATGGCGGCACGCTGCAGATTTCCGGAAATAACAACGCCCTTGGCTCCAACCGCGGCATCACCACCATCGGGGCGACCGGTACGTTGCAGTTCAACGACAGCCGCAGCACAGGCGAATTCATCACCTACGAGCAAGGTGCCACCGTGACGAAGCTCGCCGCCGCTTCAGGCACCCTGAGCGGCAAGCAGACCTTCAACAACACCACTGCGGCTGGCTTGGTCTTCGACATTCCGACGCATACGACCGTGACATCTGTCGGATTGAACATCTCGGGCATCATCTACGGCAGCAATGGCTTCACGAAGACCGGCGACGGCATCCTGCAAATCAGCGCCAACAATTTTGCCGATGTCTATGACGGCTACACGGGCATCAATGCCGAGCCCACTCTGCTGGGCCAGATCAAGGTCGATCAGGGTATTCTGTATGTCGGCGGCTCGCGCGCGCTCGGCGCATTCGGTGCGGGAAATGAAACAATCGTCGCATCTGGCGCGACGGTCGATCTGCGCGACCAGGATCTGAACCTCGGTGACGACAGCAACCTGAGCCGCGAGATCTTCAAGATTCAGGGCACTGGCGTGAATGGGACGGGTGCGCTGCGCAATTCGGCCGGCACAGGACAAGTTTCATTCCTGACTTTGGATGGCAACGCCACGATCAACAGTGGCGGCACGGCAAATGCCTCGGCGTTCATCATCGGCACCTTCGACACCAATCTGAGCAACGCCAATGGCCTGACCGGCGCGTTCACGCGCAACCGGCCCGTCATCGATGGCAACGGGAACGACCTGACCATCATCGGCGGACGCAACTCAACCGATAACATGATCCTTGCCGATCCGGATTTCTCCTCGCCTTTGGGCAGCCTGAACATCGCGGGCAGCAGCGTGCGCATCCGCCACGAAGTCTCCGCCGCGCTGCCATCCGTAGGCATCACGAGCGCGGACATCACCAATGGCATCACCATTGGCTATGCCGGGCAGTCGCTGGCTGATGTGACCAACTCCGCGCTCGGCCTTGGCGCCAACACAGGCGCACGCCTGTTGTTTGAAAACCAGTGGAACACCCACAACACGGTGGACATCACCATGGATGGTGCCCTGGCCGCTACCAACAACGGTTACAACTACCTCCAGGTGGATTTCTTCACCATCCCGGACGGCACCACCTTCCTTGATGGCGATATCGCATTGACGGGCACAGCCAACCGCAACTTCCTCATCTCCGACTCGATCGGGAATTACTCCGTCGCAGAGCAGGGCAACACGACCGTGGCTCCGGCCAGCAAGCTGGTCGTCGGTGGTCAGATCACGGGTACGGGCGGCTTCACCAAGACGGGCTTCAGCGAAGTGCGTCTGACGAACGACAACACTTTCACCGGCGAGTTGAACGTTCTCCGAGGGGGCACGTCCGCAGCACCCTGGGAGAGCCACACCTACCAGATCAACGGTGTGGATTACGCCACCAACGGCCTTGCCGAAGGCTGGGCCGAATGGGGGCTGACACTCAACGGCTCCGGCGTGGGCGATACCGGCAAGGTCTCCGGTGTGACCAACATCAATCTCCAGCGCCGCGGCATGATCACCCTGGACAATACAACCCGGCTGGACGCCACCTCGGGAGTCACGGGCGGCAATGACAACGATCGCATCAATGACGCAGCCAGCTTCAGCATGGAGAACGGCTGGCTGCGGCTCAAAGGAGGTACGGCAGACAACACCGAGTCACTGGCGACCGCGGGCGGAGCGAAGATGAATGTCAACTCGGGCACAAACCTCGTTGATCTCTATCCCACCGATGGAGCCGGCACGAACATGACGCTCGCCATCGGTGAGATCACCCGCGCGGCTGGATCGGTTCTGCGCTTCCAGAATCTCGACGCGACTTCGACCTTCAGCACGTCCGCAGTCGGCGAAAGCGTGCGTGTGGCCCTCAATACTATTGGCACTCTGACCGCAGTCGGCGCCGCAGCCGGGACGACGGACAAGAAGGTGGTGATCGGTCTTCTCGGTGGGACTATTCCGCTGGGGCTCGATACAGATCTCCGACTTTTCGGTTTCAACAATGGAAACGCCACTGACCTCTGGAACCAGCAACGCAACTTGCAATTCCTCACCGGCAGCCATTTCATGACCTACGACGGTGGCTACCTGCGCCCGCTGGACGACTCGGAGTACTACGACCCCAATACCGCCAGCGGACTGATCAACAGCACCAGCGGAGCCGCTGGTCAAAATGTCAATCTGACGGACTTGATGACGATTATGAACGGGGACACCACGATCAATGCGTTGCGATTCGGCCCGCTGTCCGACAACAACGGCTCGGGCGGCACTGTGCAGACGGGAACCACGCTCACGAGCCTGACGGAGCATCATTCCATCGGCCTCTATGTTGATGGCACCATGACCATCGCCTCGGGCATGATCAGCAGCGCTTACTTCACCGTTGGCAATACTTCGAGCCTCTCGACGATCATCTACGGCGGAAATCTCGACTTCGGCACGCGCGAGGCCATCATCAACAACCAGAACGGCACATTCTTCACCACGAGTGGAGTCATCAGTACGGGCAACCTCGAGATCCGCTCCAACATCATGGGCAGCGGGGGGCTTATGAAGACCGGCCTAGCCAGGGTCGTTCTCGACGGCCAAAATAGCTACACGGGCATCACCTCCATCAGCGAGGGTGAACTCTACATCCGCAACGGTCGCACCGCGCTGGGAGCTGGTGGAGCGGGCAATGGAGTGGTCCTCACCGGTAGTGGAAGCCTGTTCTCTGGCAACGGGATCCAGGTGGGAACGGCTGTCGCGCGCGAGGACATCTACATCGGCGTGCTGAACGGCGATCAGCAGATCGTACGCACGGAGACTGACGTGACGAACTGGTTCTCCAATGTGACCATCGACAATGTGGACGCATCCGGCCAGGTGCTCTTCACGCCGCGCATCCGCACGGATAACTCCGCTACCGCCATTCTCAACGGCAACATCTTCGGCGGCAACACGGCGGTCACCAACGACATCACGGCGATTGACTCGCGCATCGTGCAGTTCGACACCGCCGGCAACAATGTCTTCATCATTCGCGGGCAGATCGGCGACAAGGACGGCGGCAGTGGCAATGCAGTGCCGATTCCTGATCCAATTTCGACGCTGCCGACGCTCGCTGGTGTCCGCACGAACGAAAACGAAGTGCTTCGCGTGACCTTCGCCGGGGGGACTGACGAGTCGAACTTCATTCTGGAGCAGCAGTACAATGCCGTCGGTCGTCTGACACTGTCCCGCGGTACGACGTTGATCACTTATGATCCGACGATCGGCGATGGCACCGGTTTCTGGACCGACACGGCGATCAGCAAGATCCCGAACGCCGACTCCACCACGACAGCCTTCGCCATCAATGGCAGCACGAGCCAGCAGGGTTTTGTGATGGGCACGACCAGCAACCTCTACAACGCCCTGTTCCTGACGCGCGATGGACAGAATTTCAACATGGCAAGCTGGTCCACGGTCGGCACCGGTGCAAAATTCATCGGCGGTCTTAATGAGACGGGAACGGTCACATTTGGTAACGGCACCGGAACGCTGAGCAATAACAGCACGCAGTCGCAGCTTTACGCCGCGAGTGGCGGCACGGTTGCATTCAATCAACGCATGGCCGGCAACAGCGGCACGGCACCTGCCAGCCTCGGCATCATCAAGGTTGGACGCGGCACTGTCGAACTCCAGAACACGTCGCTCAATACGGCGGCAGACTCCAACTTTGAACTCGCCGCTGGCACGTTGATCCTGAACCATGACGGGGTGAATATCGCCCGCGTGGGCAACCAGAACGCCGTTTTCAGCGGCGGCACTCTGATTGCTCTTGCGAGCACATCCGCAAATTCCACGGCAAACATTGCGACGGACAACGCCGCCGCGCGTGTGCTGCAGTTCCGTCTCGGCGGAAATGAAATCATTGCCCGCACGACCGCGTCGCGCAACATGACGGTCAATCTGGGCAACGCCAACGCCAACGGCACCACGCCGACTTCGAACCTCACCCGCACGCTGGGTTCCACGGTCAATTTTGTCGAGGACAACGCGGGGGGCGGCACCGCGCAGATCACGCTTCAGTTCAACGCCACCACCACCGCACTGCAAAAGAACGCGGTGATTCCGTGGGCCACCTTTGGCACCGCCTCGCGAACGGCGATCGACTTTGCGATGTCGGATGCCGGAGCGGCCAATGATGTGAAGGCATTTGGTCGAGCGGCGGATGAGTACGTCGATGCGGTCGGTAGTTGGTCGGCCGGTATGGACGTGTCGGAGCAGGACGGCTCGGGCTTCAATGGTGCCCTGGCAGGGAACCTGAGCATCAGCACCCTGAGGTTCAATTCCGCGTCGGAAAGCGTCGTCGATCTCGGGACCAACGTGCTCACCGTTGCCGGTACCGGCCTCGCCCAGTCTTCGGGTGCGGTCCTCGTTTCCTCGAATGTCGGCGGTGCCAACAAGACCATAACGGGCGGCGCAGGTAGCGGCCTCACCACGACCGGTGGCCTTGCCGAATTGATTCTGCATCAATACAGCACTGGAAACCTGAACGTGAACGTGCCGATAACAGGCGCGATCAACGTCACGATCAACGGCCCGTCATCGGTGGATGCGGCCACGATCGGCACGACAGGCGCTGTGGTCATGGGAGCACCGAACACCTATACGGGCCGGACGATCATCAATGGTGCGGTCTTGAGTTTCAATGATGTCAACGCTCTTGGCGTGAATCCTGGAACTGCCACTGCCAATCAGGTCACCTTCAACGGCGGCACGCTGCGCTTCACCGGACGGGGCTTCACTGACATGAGCAATCGCGGCTTTACCTTCGAGGGTAGCGGGGGCACCATTGACGTGGTGGAAGCCAGCGCGACGCTGCGCACAGATTCGATCGCCTCCCAGAGCCTCTATCGCGGCGATCTCATCAAGGTCGGCGCAGGCACGCTCGGCATCGAAGGCACGAACGCCGCGAATGCGAACTTCTTCGGGATGATCGACGTGCGCGAAGGCACGCTGCGGCTAAACGGAGACTTCCCGACGACCACGAGCACTGCGGCAATCACGACGACGCTGTTGGGTAGTTCCAATTCCTATGCGGACGGCACGATCTTCCGCGCCGGCACCAATCTCGCCATCCAGATGGGCAACCGGAACGATGCCAGCGATTGGAACATCGACGAGTGGCTGACCTTTGAAGGGACCAACTACGTGAGCGTTGGCACCATCAACACCGTGACGGGAGTGACACCGACGGGTTTCCCCAATCCGAACAACGAGCGCCCGATCAATCTCAATGGCATCATCACGATCGCCGGAACCACCACCTTTGATGTTGTGTCCGGCCAGACGCTCCGCCTCAACAATGGTGGCACAGGTTATACCACGGGCAACGGGGACATCGTCAAGGACGGCCAAGGAACCATGTTGATGATGGCAAACTCCCCGGACTTCACCGGCAACATCATCATCAAGCAAGGACGATTCTACGGACTGGGTCAGGCGGACATTCTGGGCACGGGCTATCTGACGGGCAAAACGATCACGCTCGGTTCCGCAGACCGCCAAGGGGTCGCCGAACTCTTCATGAACAGTGAGTCCGCCGTTCAGAACTGGACGGTCGAACTCAATCACGATGTCGAGGTGGTTTACAATCCGACGCAAACAAAGCGGCTGGCGTTTGAAACGCTCGCAAACGGCGGGCTGAACCAGGTCAACGGCGACATCACGCTCAATGACAACCTGCAGTTGTACATCAACGACGGGGCGGAAGTCGGCGGTAGCCAGAACTATGTGAACTTCAACGGCCAGTTCAAAGATGGCGCCACCACGAGCGGCAATCTGGTGCTCTATGGGGATGACGCCGGCAACGCAAACGACAACACCAGCGGCCGCCCGGTCAGCTATTTTGTCTTCAACAACGACAACAGTCTTTGGACGGGTGATGTGCATATCAGCGCAAACACGAGTTACGATCAGGACCAGACCTCTGTTCTTCGCCTCGGCCACGCGCTGGCGCTCACTGCGGCAAACGATGTGACGATGAACTTCAACTCCTTCCTCCAAGTCGGCGGGCAGTTTGCGACTATCGGCGGCCTGACAACCAACGGCGGGACGGGCCAGTTCTACGGCACGAGCAATGCGATGTATGCGAGCACGAATGGCAGCACCGAGATCGTCGAGAACGCGGCCAGCACACCGGGAACGCTGACCATCACGCAGACCACGCCCGTCGCTGTGGAGCAGGTGTGGGATGCGCATTTCCGCGATGGCACGCTCAACAGCCAGTTCTTCGCGCCAGGCACGAATACGGATCAACCCTCCGCCGCGCTGAATGTCGTGAAGGCAGGCAATGGCTGGGCGACGCTGACTGTGGATAACCATTACACCGGCACGACAACGGTGGCCGCAGGCGTGTTGCAAGTCGGCAAGGCGAACATCGGCGACACAGGCGCGTCCACTGCCGCAGGCACGACGGTTTTGTCCGGGGCCACTCTGGCTGGCACGGGTGTGGTTCAGGGAGCCAGCACCATCAACAGCGGCGGCTTCGTCAATCCGGGAGACCTCGCGGGCAACGCGCAGGGCACACTCAACTTCAATGGCGACGCCACCTTTTCGTCCGGTTCGACGCTGACGATGCAAGTGCAGCGCGCTTCCTACAATAACGCGCCGCATGTCGGTTACGACGCTGGCGCTGGCTACACGACGTGGATCAATGGCATCCCCACCGATGCGTATTCGACCGCACTCACCGATCCAGTCCTCACCAGCCAGCACGACAAGATCAACGTGCTCGGTACGCTGACATGGGCAGCGGGAACGAAGGTGACGCTCGTCAACAATGGTTACACACCGAGCGCCGGAGACATTTTCAATATGTTCGACTGGTTCAATGTTGCGTCCGGTGCCTTCAATGCAGGCAGCGCAATTCGCTCGGGAGGCGAGACAGGCACGGACCTCGATCTCTTCGATCTCGGCGGCAGCTACTTCTGGGACACCAGTCTCTTCACCACAAATGGCATCTTGGTGGTCGTGATACCCGAGCCCGGTCGAATGGCGCTGCTGTTGTTGGGGCTGGTCGGTTTCCTCGTCCGCCGTCGCCGTTGCTCACGCCACGCTTGATCCCCCAACCTGAACGGCCATGCAAACAATCAAACTCACGGTCAGAGCCTCACCTCCCCCTCGTCTTTCACCCTGCGACTGCGGGGACGCTTATGCATTGATGCAGGATCCGTACCAAAGTCCGCGTGCGCGCAAGAGGGCGCTGGCGTTGATCCTGATGGATCAGGGCATCGCCACCGATGTCGTCTTTCGCCGAACCGGCGTGGGCGTTTCTTCACAGCGTGAGATGATGACGCGGTTATCCACACACGGATTCAAGGCTGCCATTTTTGGATCGCCCCGGCGTCTGGATCAGCGCAGATACAATGTAAAGGCCATCGCCGGAGTGATGCGCTCATGTTTCCGCAGTCGTCCTCCGCAAGGGGCGGTTATGTGGAACCTAGTCCATCTGACTGCGGTCGTGCGCCGACATGTGACAGGTGCTGAGTTAATCACCAAGGAAACGATTCGTGACGTCTTGAAATCCGAACTCGGCATCAAGTCCATCAGGGATGTTAACCCCTATGGGCACGTCCAAGACAGGCAGCAGAACGCCGTAGCAGAGGAATCGCCTCAAGAAGACGGTAGATGGCAATCAGTTGCTCAGACCGTGATGCCGAGATGCTAAAGTCGTGCTTTCATCATCAACGCCTAGACGCTGCGGACTGCCTTGTCTGATGACCGTGTATGACGCGCTGACCGGGGTGGAACAACCCATTTAAATTTTTGGTTTATGGTCGGGCTGGCGGGATTCGAACCCACGACCTCTTCGTCCCGAACGAAGCGCGCTACCAGACTGCGCTACAGCCCGAATGCCATTGCTGGCCGGTGTTGTTGACTGCGCACGCCCTGACGGCGCAGCGGGAATGATTGTTAGCACCCTGATGCCTTGTGGCAAGGCGGAAGATGACGCGCGGAATCACGCTCCAGGCAGGTGATCTTTGGTGATGACCACCTTCGCGCCGATGCCTGTCTCATTGAACAGTTCGACCACATCACGCGCGCCCATTCGGATGCAGCCATAGCTGGCGGGGGAGCCGAGGCGGTTCTCCTCGGTCGTGCCGTGGATGTAGATGAAGCGGTTGAAGGCGTTGCGGTTCGTGCGCTCGAGACCGCGCAGCCAGAGAATGCGCGAAACGATTGGGTCGCGGCCGGGCGCGTTGGGCTTGAGCACCTCGCCATTCCAAGAGCGGCTCTTGAGCACGGCACCGGGCGGCAGTCCGTGGCCGATCTTTGCGATGATCTCAGCCTTGCCCAGCGGCGTGCAGCAGCTCCCGGGTTTGTCGCCGAGGCCGAACTTCGAGGTCGAGACTTTGAACTCCTTGGTCAGCTTACCATCGTGGTAAAAGCCAAGTTTCTGATCTTTCACACTCACGATCACTTCGGCCGGTCCGGTCGAGGAACACTGAGAGAGCAGGGTGGCGGTGAGCGCGAGTAGTACTACGCGGGCGAGGCAGGCAGCCCATGTCGGGATACCAGACAGCGTGGAGTGGGGGCTCGTGGAGTGCATGATCATAAAAGCTAGGATAAGTTAATTAAATTGCAACCAGTGCAAAAGATTTTATCGAGACTTATCGAGACTCTGGGGATTGCCGTCTGGCGCGGCCTGAAATCGAGAAGCGATGGGTCTCGCCTGACGCGGCCCGGTTGCCGGAGATTTGAATGGTTGAAAAGGATTCGACATGTTCAAAGCTAGCGAGGATGACGAAAATGAATCATGCAGTCTTGCGGCGGATTATCTTCTTGGGAATTGCGGTGTTGTCGTCGTCCGTTGCGGCGCAGGTGAAGCCGCCTGTCCTGACGATCATTGATCTAGCAAAAGCTGGGCCAGATTACTCCGTGCAGGGTGAGTATGTCGGCAAGATGGCGGGAGAGGCGCATGGATTCCAAGTCGTTGCCTTGGGAAAGGGCGAGTTTGACGCGGTCCTTTGCCCGGGCGGGCTACCTGGAGAGGGCTGGGCCGGCACACCGAATCCGCGCCAGAAACTCCACGCGAAGCGCGAAAATGACGCTGGCGATGGGACAGTAAAGTTCTCGGGCAACGGATGGGTAGCCACGGTGGGAGGCGGTGTGATCACCATCCGCGATATCAAGGACCAGGAGATCGGCCGACTCTCCAAGGTCGAGCGGAAGAGTCCGACGCTGGGTCTTGCGCCACCCGCCGGAGCGACCGTCTTGTTTGATGGCAGCTCCCTTCAGCGGTTCAAGCCCGGAGCGAGGAAGTCTGAAGACGGTTTGCTCATGGAAGGCTGCACCAGCCTCGATGAGTTTGGCGACTGCACCGTGCATATTGAGTTCCGCCTGCCTTTCCAGCCCGAGAGTCGAGGACAGGGCAGGGGTAACAGCGGCCTGTACCTCGCGGGCCGCTACGAGGTCCAGATGCTCGATAGCTTTGGGCTCAAAGGCGAGAACAACGAGTGCGGCGGCATTTACACCGTGGCCAAGCCGCGCATGAACCTGTGCCTGCCGCCCTTGCAGTGGCAGACGTACGACGTGGATTTCAAGGCACCGCGCTTCGACGAAAAGGGAACCAAGACGGCCGACGCCGAACTTACCGTGCGTCACAACGGACACGTCATTCACGAGAATGTCAAAGTGCCCAAGCCCACCGCCTCAGCCATCATCGGAACAGAGGGCGTCAAAGGCCCGCTCCACTTGCAAAACCACGGCAACCCCGTGCGCTACCGCAATGTTTGGGTCCTCCCCAAGACCACACCATGAACGAAGGCATCACCATCAGGCACTACCGCCCCGCCGACCTCGCCGGACTCCAACGCATCACCGTCGAGTCCTTCGGCGGCGTCGCACTTGAACAGATGCTCGAGGACAAGTTCGGCCACTGGAACGAGCGCACCTGGAAGCAGCGCAAGGCCGACCACATCGCGGACGACTGCGCCGCCAATCCCGAGGGCGTGTTCGTTGTCGAGCGTAGTGGCGAGATCCTCGGCTACATCACCACGCGCATTGATCGGGTAAACTCTCGCGGTCGCATCCCGAACATGGCCGTCGTCGAGAGCGCGCGCGGCCTCGGCCTCGGTCGCCGCCTCATTCATCACGCGCTCGACTACTTCCGCCAGACCGGCATGAAAGTGGCCCAAATCGAGACCATGGCCTCCAACGGCGTTGGCCAGCATCTTTACCCATCGTGCGGCTTTGAAGAGGTCGCCCGTCAGGTGCATTATGCGATGAAGCTTTGATGCGGCTCGCATCCAGCCGTCGCCACCGGCCTCCGTCATTCGGCATCCCACCGCGCTGCATCATCGCTGAGTTCCCGCGACCGCCCGAAATGAAGAGCCTCAAAGTCCACGCTGACAATGACGCCCACTTCTCAGTCGTCGTGCGCCATTACTTCGATGGAGTGGAGCAGAAACGCTTCGCCACCTTGTTCCCTGGCGAGACCAGTTTCGCGATTGAGGTGTAGTAAAGCCCAGGGGCCTGCCTATCGATGGCGGCGGACTTAACTCTGAATTGACTTTGGTCTTGGGTTTCGTGTAGTGGCGGCTGCTTCGCAGCCTCTCCTCTGATATGAACCGATTCATCTCTGCCTGCATCGTATTCGTCTCCCTCGCACTGCCTGATGTGTGGGCGATGGAAAAACCTTCCTTCCACACCAAAGGCTCGCCGACAGGCAAGCCGACCGGACCGCTGAAGCCGGGCGAGTATTGGTGGGCACCCGAGATTTCACCGAGCGGACCTGTGGTTGTACTCGTCAGCATTCCGCTTCAGGTCATGCACGTCTATCGCAATGGCATTCTTGTGGGGCGCTCGTCGGTGAGCACCGGAGCCAAGGGCCGCTCCACACCCAGCGGTGTCTTCACCATCCTCGAAAAGGACAGGACGCATTACTCAAAGACCTACAACAACGCCCCGATGCCAAACATGCAGCGCCTCACTTGGAGCGGCATCGCCATGCACTCCGGTCAGCTTCCGGGTTATCCGGCCAGTCACGGTTGCGTCCGCCTGCCGTATGATTTCTCCAAGCTCATGTTCTCGCTCACCGAGAAGGGTGGTGTCGTGGTTATCGGCGACGACCGGAAACCGCAACCGCATTTTGCCGTGAACCCTGGTCTCATGCTGGCACCCAAGGATCTATCTCCCGACATGCTCAAGCCGCTCGCCAATGGCGACTTCGACTGGCGTCCCGAGCGCAGCATGGAAGGGCCCATCACGATCCTCATCAGCTCCGCCGACCGCGAGATGTATGTCTATCGCAATGGCATTCCCATTGGCCGCGGGGCCATTGAGGTCACCGATGGGCGCCCGCTCGGCGGCCACGTCTTCTCCCTCCTCGACGGCGTCACCAATCAGATGAGCTGGTGGGTGCCGAACCGCGCCGCCCGCAAATGGATGAGCGTTTCCTCCGACGAAGTCGGCCGCAACATCGGCATCGACGACCTCGGCAAGCGCCTGCGCTTCAACCCCGAGCTCGGCGCAAAGCTCTACGACATCATCACCCCCGGCACCACGGTCATCGTCACCGACGAGCCCGCCGTGCGGAAGGCAGTCCGCGACTTTACGATCATCACCAATTGAGGTGCAGCTAAGTAACTTCGACGGAGCGAGATGGCCACCGTACCGCCGCCTCCGCGTCTTCGTATTCGCCCTCTCCGCGCCAGCGCTACTTCGCCCGCATCCGGTTGTTCTTCGGGTTGTGCTCCAGCTCGCAGAGGCCGAGGGCTTCCATGAGGGGTGGGATATAGACGCCGAAACGTCCGCGCAAGCCCTTCTTCAACCCATACCAGCCGCCGATGGGATTCTTGGGCGACCGGCCCCAGGCCTCGACGGTGCCGTCCTTCGCGGGCTTCTGTTCATCGGCACCGCCGAGGTCCATCCAGTCGCCATGAGTCTTGAGCATCGCGTGCAGGTCGGTCAGGCAGCGGGCATCGTAATGCAGCACGGTTTTGCCGACGGTGCAGACGAGGATGGCCAAGCCGTCCTTGGTATCCGCGTGCATCGTGAACTCAGCGGTGCCCGGTGGAGTCGTGAGCGGAAGCGGGTTGTCCTTGGTGGTCGTGAATGGTTTCATGGTGTGAGCAGATGAGATGTTCGGATTGAACTCTCGGATTGTAAGCCGAAATAAACGAAAGAAGGAAAAAAGGCCCCAAGCGGATCAGGCTCGATTTTTTCCTTCTTTCGTTTCTTTCGGCCAATCGGCTCGATCAACGAGTCAAGCCGGCGGGCTCGGTGTCGGGTGACCTGCCATTCAAGCGAGCACCATTCGCTCCGCATCCTCCAGCTCCGGCATTCGCCGCAGGTAGCCGTGTTTTACGATCAGCCTCCGCGCCTCCGCCAGATCATGCTGCGGCGAGTCCTCCGGATACGCCTGATCCTCCACCTCTGACTTCTGACTTCCGCACAGCCTCGCTCAGTTGCTGACTGCGCGCAGTATGTTCCGTGGCCTCTTTCCTGTCTTCAGGTGACTTGCGGACCTCTACGAGCGTGCTGAGAGTTTCAAGGGCCACGCCGACGAGAGAGCCGTAGGTCGCCGTCAGCGCCGCGAAACGCACCGGTGGCATTTTTCGCGGCCACAAAATGTCCGGAATTATGCGATGTCCGCCAAGTGCCTCCACGCATCTGGCTGAGGCATGTCTGCAAGACTTCCTGCGCCTTTTATCAATCGTTAGCAATGAGCGACCAAATCGCGATACCGCAGTGGAATACCAATCTTCTCAGCGGCCGGGAAAAACTGCGACAGATCAGCTTGGAGTTCGTCGTGAGCGACGACCTTCTTGTTTTCTGTTTCGTAGAAGACACCACAATCGCCGCTTTCGTGGCACTTGCGTGCCGCCGCAACGATTTGTCCGAAATTGTCATTGAAAACAACCTGCCATTTTGGGTCAGCCAAATTCCGGTTACGGTAGATGACGGGCTTGTGCTTTGAAGGTCCATCGACCCTTAAACTCAAATCACAAAGCCCCTGATTGGTGGAAATCCACCAATGTTTCGCGATCCAATGAGGATCACTGTCCTTCGTTAGCTCTGGATAGACGACTATGGCACTACCGCCGCGTATCGTAACAGTCTCGCCATTCATCAAGGCGATACCAGCGCAGACCATTGCATGAGCAACACATTGCATGTTCCCTTTGGCGAGTGACACCTCCGCTCCGGTCAGTTCTAAGGCCGAAACCATGTTAGGACTTGGTGCAGGCGCATCCTTGGTCCAAAGAAGACGATTGAGTTCGGCGCACAGGATCAATGATTGAGTGTCTGTGAGCATTTGAGGGAAAAACACCGTTGAATTCGGTTGAGAATAAATGGGGACTGCATCAGGCGCGCAAGCCAATATCCCGCGACTTTCCCGCAATGGAAAGCCATGACAGCGCGTTTGATTCCGCCTCAACCATGACTACTCGTCTGACTCTCCCGCTTCTCTTTCTTGCTGCGTCGCTCACTGCGCACGCTGAACTGAAACTCCCCGCCATCATTGGCGATAACATGGTGCTGCAGCAGAAGCAGACGAATCCGATCTGGGGCTGGGATGCGCCGGGGACGGTGGTGACGGTGAAGTTCGGCGCGCAGACGGTGACTGGGAAGGCGGACGAGAAAGGGAAGTGGAGCGTGAAGCTGGACCCGGTGCCAGCGAGCGCGAAACCAGCAGCGATGAGCATCGCGGGCACATCGAAGCGGGAGCTGAAGAACATACTCGTGGGCGAGGTATGGGTGTGCTCGGGGCAGAGCAACATGGGGTTTACGGTGAGCAAAGCGCTGGATGCGGATCTGGAGGTCGCGATGGCGAAGTATCCGAACATTCGGCTGATCTCGGTGCCGCAGGTGGGGACGCAGGAGATCCAGGATGATTTCAAGGGCCAATGGGAGCCGTGCTCGCCGACGAACGTGGGGCCGTTCACTGCGGTGGGCTTTTTCTTTGGCCGCCTGCTGCATGAGACGCTGGACGTGCCGGTGGGATTGATCGACAACGCCTGGGGCGGCAGCTCGGCGGAGGCGTGGGTGCGGCGCGATGTGCTGGAGCAGGACAAGAGGTTCGCGGATCTGATGGCGGGCTGGAAGAAGAAGGAGGCGGAGTATTCGCCGGAGAAGTTTCAGAAGCAGGTGGATGACTTCAAGGCGAAGACCGCCGCGTGGATGGCGGCGCGCAAAGAGGCGATCAAGAACAAGCAGCCGCTCCCGCCGCCGCTGCCTCGTGCGCCGCGTGACGAGATGACGGGCCAGCACAGGCCGGGCAATCTTTACGCCGGCGTGCTCCATCCAACGATCGGTTACGGGATCAAGGGCGTGGTGTGGTATCAGGGCGAGTCGAACTCGAGCCGCGCCTATGAGTACCATTATCTCTTCCCGCTGATGATCCAGCACTGGCGCGACGAGTGGAAGCAGGGCGATTTCTCTTTTTACTGGGTGCAGCTTGCTGACTTCAAGCCGGAGCAACCGGAGCCGGGTGATAGCGATTGGGCAGAGCTGCGCGAGGCGCAGACGAAGACGATGGCGCTGTTGAAGAACACCGGGCAGGCGGTGATCACCGATCTCGGTGAAGCAAACGACATTCATCCGAAGAACAAGCGCGATGTGGCCGAGCGTCTGGCGCGATGGGCACTGGTGAAGGACTACGGCCTGAAGCTGCCGTATCGCAGCCCGGAACTGAAGGAGGCGAAATTCGAGGGAGGCAAGGCGGTGGTGACGTTCGACCGTGCGCCAGCCGGTCTGCGCACGGTCGATACGGAAGAGGTGAAGGGTTTTGCCGTCTGCGGCGAGGACAAGAAGTGGGTGTGGGCAAAGGCGAGCATCATGGGTGGCTCGAAGCACGGAACAAATCAGATCGAAGTCAGCAGTCCCTCCGTGCCGAAGCCCGTGGCCGTGCGCTACGCTTGGGCGGACAATCCAGTGTGCAATGTGTACTCGTTCGACGGCGGTCTGCCGCTGACTCCGTTCCGCACGGACAACTTTCCGCTCGTGTCGAAGATCAACACCGACAAGTCGGCTGCGCTGATCAAGCTGGGCGAGGCGAAGAAGCAGCAAGCCGAAGCCAGGAAGAAGCAACTGGAGGGCGTCCAGAAAGCAAAGCCAACCGCGAAGCAATAGGCCGGTGCTCGGCGTGGTGCGGCTACTTGGTCTTGAGATGGCGGTCGAAGAACGCGATCATCGCGCCCTCAGCCTTCTCAGCGTCGGGGCCTTTGAATCCGTGACCAGCGCCGGGTAGCGTGAGCAGTTCGACTTCGACTTGCGCGGCCTTGAGTTTTTCCACCATCCAACCGGCCTGCTCGTAGTTCACATACTTGTCCTCGGTGCCGTGGACGATGAGGGTCGGCGCGGCATTTGGCGTCACCCAATACAGCGGGCTGCCGCGGATGTGTTCCTTGAGTTTCGTGTTGAG
>Ga0075163_10000964_pt1 | contig 38292 bp, 38 predicted proteins | sample JI1023141ADNA_FD_71478 | JGI IMG/M metagenome (GOLD analysis project Ga0075163, IMG submission 71478) | Wastewater effluent complex algal communities from Wisconsin, to seasonally profile nutrient transformation and Carbon sequestration -... | ecosystem: Engineered > WWTP > Effluent > Algae...
ATTGGGTCAGTGCGGATTGAATACTACAATGCTGTGCGTTATCCGCTAGAGGCTAAGAATGAATTTGTAAATTATAATTTAGTCAAAAAGAAAACAAAGCGAATTTGCGAAAGTTGCAATGCGAGTGAAGAATCCTGGGAGGAATGGAAAGAAACCGTTTATCCAAAAGGATTTGAGTCTGATTTTTTCAGAAGAAGAGCATTGTATTTTAAAGATCATATTCCAGCTATGGCTGAGGAGGGATTCGAAGATTTCTTTAAGAGAAAACCTTCTGATGCCGAAATGCGATACGAATATGGAAAATTTCTTCATAAAAAAAGGGAACTTCCGAGAGCCTATCAACAATTAAAGAAAGCACTCGAAAAAAACAAAACTTACTTAGCTGCCATCGAAGAGTTAACAGAAGTCCTTTATACTCTTTTTATTTCGCAAAATGAAATCTGGTATGAGAAGAGAATGTTCTTTGGACACTTTACAAGAATATTTTCTAGTTTTAAAGATTTACGAAAGGAGTTAATCAATCTTTTGCGTTATCTTTTGGACTATCATAAAAACAATCGATTTGTATTAGCTAAATACTATTTCCAGGCGGGAAATGTTTTAGAGGATATGCATCAGTATCCACTTGTTTTGCAATATTATGAATACGTAATAAACGAAGCCTCTGAGAATTTATTAAAATCAGAAAGTTGTATTCGTATGGCGATAGTTTATTCTAATCTCCAGGATTATAAAAAGGCTTTTTCTTATTTAGAAAAAAGTTACAGCTTGGTTCCAAATGTTTTGATTTATTTGTATAAAACAAAGATTTATTATAAGCAGGGAGAAAAAGAAAAAGCCACACATGAGTTAAATATCTATTTAAAAGAAATTGATAAACTTATAGAGAAAGATCCGAAAAATGCGCGCATTCATTATTTCAAAGGGTTAGGACTCGAATATTTAGAGTCTTCGCAGTTTATGATAGAGTATTATAATGGGATTACTAAAAATCTTACCATTGATATCGCACTTCGAAAAGTTTTTTACAATAAAGTAAATTCTTTGCAAGATCCTCCGACTGAAACTATAGAAGTTGTTGATTCCAATAATGCCTGTCCGATTTGTAAACATCGCAAAATTAATTTTATTCGATACAAAGATAGAGTTTCAGGATTGGAACATTGGATAGATGGAATTAATTCGACTGTATATTATTTACGCTCGACGAAAAAAATATGTATGCATTGTAATTATGAATGGTGGGATTACTTTAATTGGGATGAAAGAGAGTCGGAATATCCCGGCTAATTAATAGGTAAATCGTTATTAGACTGAACATGAAACGTGAAAAATTTTCCATAATCAAGAGGCTAAAAAGTTTTACCTTTGCTTTGAATGGATTGAAAATTTTAATTCTCGAAGAGCACAATGCAAGAATCCATTTAGTCGCAGCAATTCTTGTTATCATTTCTGGAATATTATTAAAAATATCAAATGCTGAATGGGTTGCAGTTACTTTTTCGATAGGACTTGTTTTCGCACTCGAGACAATTAATTCCGCAATCGAGAATTTGGCTGATTTCGTTTCTCCAGAAAAAAATGATCAGATTAAAAAAGTAAAAGATTTATCTGCCGGAGCAGTCTTGATTGGTGCAATTGCTGCACTGGTAAATGGGTTAATCATATTTATCCCCAAAATCTTTTCTTTTTAATTCTTGCAACTGTAATATACAATTTTATACATGGAATTGATTTCAATATTGGTTTAATAAATGAACTTTCCCTTACTTAAATTAATTCATATTCTGAGTGCAACTTTGATGATTGGCACTGGATTCGGAAGTGCGTTCTATCTTTTTTTTACTTACAAAAAGGGGAACGTATCAACAGTAAAAGATGTTTTGAAGCTAGTGATTTTGGCTGATACGATTTTTACAACGCCCTCTGTGTTTTTACAATTAGTAACTGGTGTTTTGTTAACAGAAATGCTCGGATTGACTTTTGGAAAATGGTTTTGGCAGGTAATGGGGATTAGCTTTATAGTTTTTGTTTTATGGGTTCGTGCTGCCTTCATTCAATTAAAATTACGCAAGATAATCGAAGCAGAAAATGAAATCACAGAAGAGTTTCACCGGTTAATGCGCATTTGGTTCTATTTAGGTGTTCCTTCTTTTTTAGCATCCATGGTTATTTATTATATGATGGTCTTTAAGGTGACATTTTGATATGAATATTCTAATATTAGGAGCGACTGGATTTATTGGGGAGAGTGTATTTCATTCTTTGCTATCCGAGCATTCGGTTCGAATTGCAGGACGTCAGCCGATAGAGGGCTATGATAATTATAAGTTTTTAGATTTTACAAAACCCGGTAATTGGGATTCTATTTTAGAAGATATTGACCTGGTGATTAATGCCATTGGAATACTCGAAGGTGATTTTAGTAAGATTCAATCTGAAGGACCAATTCAGTTTTATAATTTATGCATTGAGAGAAATATTAAGATTATCCACATATCGGCAGTTGGTGCTGAGAATGAGTTTTCAAAATTAGATTTTTTAAAATCAAAAAAGAAAACAGATGATTTTTTACTTTCTTATAAATACGCAAAAGTAATTTATCCGGGAATTGTAATTGGAAAGCGGGGAAAGAGTTCTCGTTTTTTTACAGAGCTTGCATCCTTACCTATTCTTTTAATGCCTAAGGATATTTTACCGCCGCTCGTTCATATTCAACAATTGACAGATTTAATTAAAAATATTATTAGCAAGTTTGAAGAATTTCCAAATCAAATCTTTGCTGTTTCTAAACCAGAAAAGTTTTCAAAACTATTATCTGCTTTAAATCCGAGAAAAAGAGTAATCTTAAACACTCAAAAAAATTTTCTTAAATTCTTTTTTCTCTTATTCCCTAAAGCAAAGATAGGAATATTTTCAAAAGAAATGCTTACTATGCTAGATGAAATCAATGCAGAAAAATACTGGAGTCATCCGAAGAATTATACTAATTTAAAATTGGCTTCGCCTATGTATAAGGAGCCAACGACTAGTTTTATTAAACCAGAATTCATGGAAGGATCTGAGTCTATTGCTTACTCGCTCGGGTTAATATCAATTAGCTTTATATGGATATGGTCAGCTTTAAGCTCTGTAATTTCCTGGGATCAAAGTTATTCTATCATGAAAGAAGTTGGGGCAAATCATGAGTTGTCAGTATTTTCTATTTATTTAGGAACATTCGTAGATTTATTCTTAGGATTAGCTGTATTCAGTAAAAAATATCGTTCGTATACATTACTTTTACAAATATTTATTGTAGTTGTGTATACCATTATCCTCACAATCTTTGCACCACACTACTGGCTTCATCCATTTGGAGTTGTAGGAAAAAATATTCCTTTATTGGCTTTGAGTTATTATATTTTAAGAGTGAAGCCTTAATTATTTCTCGTAATCGACCTATGATAAAATTATTAAAAGAAAATAACCGTCTAAATGAAACTTTGTTTATGGGAGGACTCTCTCTACTTTGTTTTTCTTTTTCCATTTTTAGATTTATTTATACCGACACAAAAGTTTTTCTTTTTCTAAATTGGAATTTATTTCTAGCTTTTGTTCCCTGGGCGGTGACGAGTGTTACAATCCTGAAACCGAAGCTGCAAACATACCGGATAACAATCTTTATTCTCTTAAGCATATGGCTTTTGTTTTTTCCAAATGCACCTTATATACTGACAGATTTATTTCATCTAAGATTAAAATCAGCAATGCCAAAATGGTTTGATTTAATTTTAATTCTATCATTTGCCTGGACCGGTTTGGTCTTTGGTTTTTTGAGTCTATGGGATATTGAAAAAATATTAAGTAAATCAATGAATCGTATTTGGATGAGTCTAATATCCGTTTGCCTTTTATTTATAGGAAGTTTCGGAATTTACCTTGGAAGATATCTCAGGTGGAATAGTTGGGATATAATAAACGAGCCATTTAATTTATTGTATGACATTACAGATCGATTAATAAATCCCTTCGATCATCCTAGAACCTGGGGTGTGACATTGTTCATGGGAATATTTTTAAATATGATTTATTGGACATTTCGCTTTGTAAAAGAACGGGATACTAACATCTAAATTATTTGCCCGCTTCTTCTAAAGCCTGTAAAAAGATTTCTGAATCCTGTGCGCCCGAAACTCCGATTTTACGATTAAATACAAAAAAAGGAACTCCTCTTAGTCCAAGTCGCATACCTTCCTCGATATCGGAATGAACGTTATCCGCTAGATCATTTGAATTAAGTAGGGATAGAATTTCTTTTCTATCAAGACCAACTTCTTCTCCAATAGCAGCTAACGTTTCATGATCGGCAAAATTTTTACCTTCTGTGAAGTATGCTTTGAATAGTCTTTCTTCTATTGCATCTCCAAGCCCATGCTTTTTTGCTAATTGAATTACGCGGTGTGCGTCAAAAGAATTGGCAATAACCGCCTTATCGAAGTTATACTCAAGCCCTACCGACTTAGCCATATTAACCACATTCTCGTGCATTTTTTTTGACCATTCCAAAGATTGACCTTTCGCTTCCGCGAGGTAAGAATAAATATCTTTTCCCGGTTGCTCTTTTATATTTGGATCAAGCTGATAGCTTTTCCAAATAATTTCAACTTCATTCTTCTTAGGAAATTTTTCTAATGCTGCTTCAAATTTTCTTTTCCCTATATAACAAAACGGACACATGATATCTGACCAAATTTCTACTTGCATAGATTAAGCTTTTTATTCATTCATCATTACAGCAAGTGTTTTTTGAGTCTAAGATGTTAAGTGACATTAAGTTATTTACCCCTGTCACCTCGAACTGCTTTTTTGTGAGAGGTCTATACCTCAACCATAGTAATAGATTAACCTAATGCTATGGTTGTAAAATAGATTTCTCACGGCGCAAATTTTGAAGCTGCTAGTTCGAAATGACCGTTTATCCTTAGCTAAATGACGATGCAAATATAACAGGAGAATTTATGATACAAAACAAATTGTTTTTAATATTATTTTTATGCGGTATACAGGGATTATTCGCAATAGAATCAAAAAAATTTAATGGGGAAGCTTTCGACTTGAAAACAGGCAAACGCCTATACTACGATTATCACGAAGAGTTTTGGGAAAATGGAAAGCATCTTTATTCTATTATTCAATACAAAGATACAAATGGAAAAGTATTTGCAAAAAAGAGAATTGTATTTCAGAAGAGCGCGACTAAAGCAGATTTTAAATTGGAAGATTTTCGAGATGGATACATTGAGGGGGCTGAGGTAACTGGAAATCAAATTAAGTTTGTGTATCGAAAGAATGAAAAAGAAGATATAAAAGAAGCTGTAATCACAGCTCCGAATAATGCAGTGTTAGATGGAGGGTTTGATTATTTTGTGTTGGAAAATTGGGATTTTATTTTGGCGGGAAATAAAAAGATTTTAAATCTCTGTGCTCCTTCTCAGCAAGATTGCTTTAAATTTGTTTTATTTAAAACGGGAGAAACCAAACGAAAAGGACAAGATGTAGTCAGCATGAAAGTGGAATTAAATAATCCGATTCTTTCCGCTTTTGTAAAACCAATTCTTTTAGTATATGCTAAAGATACAAAAAAGCTTTTACAATATGACGGCATTTCCAATATTAACAATGAAGATGGCAAAAGCCATGTAGTGCGAATTACATACGATAATAACTAGAGGAAATTATGAACTTTAAACGAGAAGCCCTAAATTTAAGTGGCGGCAAAGCAGAATTAATCACAATCCAGACTAATGAGCAAAACTCTTTAACAAGACCTACTATGACTGAGCTTGCAAATATTCTCAAAGAAATACAAGCTGATGATTCTTACAAAGGCGCGATCCTTACTTCGGAAAATCCAAAGTTTTTTTCAAATGGTCTCGATGCAGAGACTTTAATTAATACTCCACCGGATGAACTTGTAGACGCAGTTGGAGGAATATGCCTATTATTCGGTGAAATGCTTCGCTTTGACAAACCGTTAGTAACCGAAGTAACCGGTCATGCAATGGGTGGCGGTGCAGTGATGACAATGGCAAGTGATTATAAGTATATGCTTTCTACCGGCTGCCGTATTTCTTTTACTGAGATTGGATTTGGTTTACCACTACCCGGTATGTTTGTTTATAAATTACAACAATCTATTCATCTTACTAAACTAAATGAAATTTGTATGGAAGCCGCTGCATACAAAGGACCTGAAGCAAAAGAAGTTGGTATGATTGATGAAATTGCTGCTACTAGAGAAGAGCTTCGCAAACTCTCTATTAAAAAATTGGAATCAGTATTTCGTTTCCCATTATCCGCAGTGAGATATACAAAACAAAATATAAATATGCGCGCCTTACAAGATTTTGAAACTCATCTAAAAAATTCTCGTGATTGGCTTTATGTTCCAGCAATAAGAAATAATATGCTAGAAGCAATGAAAGCTCTTAAAGAGAAAAGACGACCGGTGTTTGTGTAATTATTGAATTACGGTCACGGAATCTTCTCTATGACTCCGTGACTCTTTGCAATTTCTTTTCTCTAAATTTTAATCCCTAAAGCCTCGCAATCTGCAATAGTCATGATTTTTACTAACTCTGCAAATTTGACTTTTGGTTCCCAGCCTAATTTTGCTTTTGCTTTTGCAGGGTTACCGAGGAGTTGCTCTACTTCTGTTGGACGATAAAAACGCGGATCAATAGCGACTATCGTTTCGCCAGTAGCTGCATCTATGCCTACTTCTTTTTCTTCTTTGCCTCTCCATTCAACTTTTATTCCAGCTATGGAAAATGATAATTCTATGAATTCACGAACAGAGTGCATTTCGTTTGTTGCGACTACATAATCATCCGGTTTGTCTTGTTGTAGCATCATCCACATCATTCGCACATAATCAGGTGCATACCCCCAGTCACGTCTTGCATCGAGGTTGCCTAAAGTAAGAGTCTTCATTTTCTTGGCTTTGATGCCGGCAACACCGAGAGTGATCTTGCGGGTAACGAATGTTTCCCCACGGCGGGGTGATTCATGGTTAAACAAAATTCCATTAGAAGCATGGATACCAAATGCTTCGCGGTAATTCACGACTATCCAGTAGGCATATAATTTTGCTACAGCATAAGGTGAGCGCGGATAAAAGGGAGTTTTCTCAGTCTGAGGAACTTCTTGCACAAGTCCGTATAACTCAGAAGTAGACGCTTGGTAGAAACGAGTCTTGACTCCTGTCTCGTTTATGGCATCCAAAAAGCGTAGAGTTCCGACTGCATCTACTTCTGCTGTGTATTCTGGAACTTCAAAAGATACGCCTACATGAGATTGGGCAGCAAGATTATAAATTTCATCAGGTTGAACTTTTTCGAGTATACGATTCAAATTACTAGAGTCAGTCATATCACCGTAGTGGAGGTGTAAATTTGGATTATCTTTTAAATGTTCAATTCTATGTCGATTAAATAGACTGGCACGTCTAACGATTCCATGGACTTGATAATTTTTTTCCAGTAATAGCTCTGTTAGATAAGAACCATCCTGACCTGTAATTCCTGTAATGAGTGCTTTTTTCAAAAATATTCTCCTTAGCTAATAACCAAATTCACATGCTGTAAATTCGGGAGTTTATCTTTTAACTGTTTTTTAATTTTTTCTAACTCGGCAAGCTTATTTGCATATAGAGTATTACCCAAATTGAAAAAAACGCCTTCCAACTCTTCATCCGACTTTACATGCTTGAGAGTGGAGCGAACTTTTTTAGCAGCTTGCTTAACAGATTCTTCAAATAATTTTTCTGTATCTAACTCAAGCTCGGCTTTGAATTTTAATCGATTCGGACCTAGAACAACAGTTCTTACATCTTTATAAGATTTTATATGTGGGTTATTATCCAAAATTTCTAAAAGTTGTTTTAGTTCATATTCTGGAATAGCTCTATCCAATAAAAATCTTTTATTCTCAATTGCCAAATGAATTGCAATCCAACCCATGAGGAGTCCAATCAGAATACTAGCCACAGCGTCAAATGTATTGTTACCCGTTAGATTTGTCATAACAATTCCGATTAGAGCAAGCAGCAAACCAATAATAGCCGCAAAGTCTTCCCAGAAAACAGCACTGATAGAAGGATCAATAGATTCATTTAAGTAAGTAAAAAACTTTTTAGTTCTACTTGCCGCTTGTGTCTTTATTTCTTTGATTACTACAAAAAAAGAATATCCTTCGACTAACATCGATATGACTAAAATGATTTCGATAATGAATTGTTCCATCCCTGCTTTTTTTATGGGTTCAGTCGAAAGTAAATCGTGGACTCCATGATAGACGGTAACTCCACAGCCTAATACGAATATGCCCATTGCTGAAACCAAATTCCAAAAAAAGCGTTCTTGAGAATGTCCATAATGATAAATATCGGAAGCTCCCTTTTCACCGCGCATAATTCCAAGTAATAGTAAAGATTGATTCATTACATCGGCTATGGAGTGAATCGTCTCAGAAAGAAGAGCGGATGAGCCACTGAATAAGTAGCCAATTGCTTTTGCAATTGCGATAGTAGTATTGGCAAGTATTGCCACAATGATAGGTTTAGATTGATTTGAGTTTGCCATAAGGATGCAAATTAATTAGAAAGCCTTTTAATTCAAATACAATTTTGAACGGGATTTTTCGTTTACATACTTCCATTTCCTTTTAGTATGTTAGTCATATATATAAATAGAGATGTATGAGATGATAAATTATGATAAAAAACAAAATTCCGGCGGAAGACAAAAAATACTATGATTTGATTAATAGTTTACAGATAGAAATTCGACTGGGAAAAAATATTTTTGATATTCTAGACCATATTTTGGAAGAAATTTTAAATATTTTTGAAGCTAGCACGGGAAGTATTTCTCTTGCAGACCCACAAGAAAAAATTTTAACGATTGCTTGTGCAAAGGGTATTGACAAAGAAAAAAAAATCGCGGCCAAATTTCCCTTTGCTGTTGGTATTACAGGAGCTGCGGCTGCAAGTTTAAAGACGATTTATGCTCCAGATGTTTCTAAAGAAAAGCGTTATGTAAAATTGATCGACTCCGTTGCTTCAGAGTTAGCTGTTCCAATGATATCCGGGAATGAAGCCATAGGTATTTTAAACTTAGAATCTCATTATCTAAATCATTTTTCGAAGAAACAAATTACATGGGCTGAAAAAATTTCAGATGAATTGTGTAAAGCTTTAGTCCAAAACACTTTTTATCGTGAGGCGATAGAAAGAAGTAAAAATGAACAGGATTTTTTAAATTCAATTCTTGGTTATGATGCACAAATTTTATTTTTAAAAACTAGAATTCGAACGGTTGCTCCATCGGATGCATCGATTTTAATTAATGGAGAATCTGGAACTGGAAAAGAATTAGTAGCCAAGAGCTTACATCATTTATCCTCTCGAAAATTAAATCCTTTTGTTAGTTTGAATTGTGGAGCACTCAATGAAAATTTACTCGAAACGGAATTATTTGGTCATGTAAAAGGTGCTTTCACCGGAGCAGATAGAAATGTAATTGGAAGATTTGAAGCTGCAAATGGAGGAACTATTTTTCTAGATGAAGTTGCAGAGATGCCTCCTTCCTTACAAGTAAAACTTCTTCGAGTTTTGCAAGAGGGAGAAATTGAAAGAGTAGGTGACTTCAAAAAAATTAAAGTGAGCGTGCGGGTAATAAGCGCTACCCACAAGGACTTGGCGCAGGAAGTAGAAAAGGGAAATTTTAGATTAGATTTATACTTTCGTTTGGGAGTGATTCCTTTACGACTTCCACCACTTAGAGAGAGAAGGGGAGATATTCCTTTACTCGTTCATCATTTCTTGTTGGAGTTTAATAAAAGATATGGGAAAAATAAGTATTTCGATATCGCTACCTTAGATCTTTTAACTCAGCATACTTGGCCAGGAAATGTGAGAGAACTAGAAAATGCGATTCAGTATGCTGCCATTCTTTGTCCCAATGACAAGATAACCCCTGATTTCTTGCCAGACAATGCTATACGTGGTTTTGATCGATTGAAAGAGGAGAAGACCACGGCTACCTCAAAAATTAATCCTATAGATCAATTGGCTGCGATTGACTATTCTGATTTGAACTTAGAAAAAGCTCTCTTAAAAGTGGAGACCAAATTGATTCAGGAAGCACTTCGAATCGGAAAGACACAAGACAATGCAGCCAAACTTCTAGGAATTAGTCGTGGTTCTTTGCAGTATAAGATTAAAAATAATCGAGAAATACAATTTTTAAGCGATTAAATTTAATCTTTTTGGATTAATTCTAAATATAATTCTGGGGTCTGAATTCTTTTGGATATATAATTATTTTTGATTTAATTTTTTTAAGTGCATCCCTTTTTCTTTAAAACCTCTTAAAAGGGGCATTCCTAGCTATTTTATGAAATAGTCCATTTTGAAAACTTTTGTGAGAAATGTGTTATTCTAGATTAAAATTAAGTTTTTAGAAGTTGGCACGCTTTGTGCAATAGTGTAGATGAATCAGCAAAAAGCTGAAAAAGATAAAAGATAAACAAGAGGATATTCGTCATGAAAAGAAATCTAACAATCACTTTAGCAGTTGCAGCGCTCAGCCTACTTACAAGTCCAGTTTTTTCTGTTAGCTCCGATTTAGAGAGCTCGCTTTTAGAAAAAGCATTAATTGAAGGTGCAGTAACCAAAGAACAAAAATCAGCTGTATCTAATTACTTAGCATCTGTTGCATCAGAGAAGAAAAAACTTGCTGACTCTTACAGAGAAATGGCTCAAGTGAATTACGGTGGTAAGGCTCTAACTCAAGACTTAAGAGTGAAAAGACTTTTGAACCTTGCTAACGCATTAGACAAATTAGCTGCAAGCTATGAAAATTTAGCAAACAACTACTCTCCAGCTGAATACCAAAAACTAGCTAAATTAGAAGAATAATAACATCTCATACATCTTTCTAACCCTTGCTCTCACCTTAACCTTGTCGAGCTTGGGTTAGTTTTTTTTATACTATAAACCCAAAAAAAAGTAAACGCCAACTAAGTTTATCAGCCCGATCAAAATCCCAATCGCCCAACCACCTAAAATATCAATTAGAAAATGATGTAGTGTAATAAGCCTGCCTATGCCCGCAAAGATTGAAAAGGCAAAGAATAGCGGTGAATAGTGATATACCGTAACCAGGATAAAAATTGAAACCATTGAATTGGCAGCGTGAGCAGACGGGAAGGAGTGCTTCATATCTGGATTCTTATCTTCGTTGTTCATTACACGGATAAGGGGTCTTTTGCGAGAGATTGTTTTTTTTAGAAATAATACGAATCTGTCGGCTATAAAAGTAACAAGGCCAACATGTAAAATTACCCAATAAAATTTATACTCTGTATAAAAAAAGAAAGAAAGAAGTAGGATGAATCCTAAACTCTCTCCACGATTTACTTTGGATAAGAACTTATCTAATTTTTTATTCTTAATTTTATCATGAATAAATTTAGATATTGCTAAATCGATTTGTATAAGCTTGTTAATCAAAGAAGTAATTCTTTTTTTAAGTCTTCGGAAAGACTATTCCTGTGTAATGTTTTTTGTTCGCCGGAAACTAAATCTTTTAATGTAGCGATTTCTTTTTGAATCTCATCTACACCTAATATTAATACATATCGATAGCCTTTTTTTTCTGCTAGAGCTAGTTGTTTTCCAAATTTTTGTTTTGCTTCTAACATTACTTCGCAGGGAATTCCATCCTGTCTTAATTGGCCGGCTAATTGTAATACTTCAATAGAAAGAGAGTCTTCCATCAGCGGGATGAATACAGTAGCATGTCTTTTTAGGTCAGGTATCAGGTTGTGAGATTTTAAAAAATTCTGTAAGGTAACATCCCCTAGTCCAAATCCAATTCCAGATAATTCTTCATTTGAGAATAATCCAATCAAATTATCATAGCGTCCTCCTCCATATAGAGAGCGCTTATTATCTGGATTTGTATCAAAAATTTCAAATATAAAACCTGTGTAATAATCAAAGCCCCTGATGATAGAAGGATCGAATTCAATATAATCGGCTAATCCTAATTTGCCCAACGTATCGAAAAGACTTTTAATTTCTGATATTACATCTTCACCGATTCCACCAACTTCGGAAATATTTTGAATATTAGAAGAAAGGTATTTATAAATTAATTCAATTTGTTTTTCAGGTTCAGGCAAATAGGCTTTTACCTGTGATTCAAATTCTGCGACGGAGATTTTATTTTTTTTATCTAGAATTTTTGCGATTGCCTGGTCTGATTCTCCACTTAGTCCGAGAGAGTTTTTCAAAAATCCAGAAAGAATTTTTCTATGAGATATTTTTACTTTGAAACTTCCCTTTGGTGCTCTAAATGCAAAGAGAATATCACAGGCTAGTTTTATTATTTCTACTTCTGCCTGGAAGGAATTAATTCCAAAAATATCTACATTGAGTTGCCAATGCTCTCTTAGCCTGCCATGTCCCGGTGCTTCATATCGCCAGAGATTTGGAATGGAATACCAACGAATTGGCTTTGGTAAATCTCTATTTTTTGCTGCAACCATTCTAGCAAGAGAAGGGGTCATTTCGGGGCGAATAGCAACATGTCTTTCGCCTTTATCAATGAAGTCGTAAAGTTGGCGTCCTACAATTTCTTCCCCTGTTTTGGCTTTATACAAATCATAGGATTCGAGAAGGGGTGCGTCATACTGTTCATAACCATAAAGCTCCACAGTGCGACGCATAATTCCGAACATCCATGCACGAAAGCGCATATCATGAGGATAAAAATCGCGCGTGCCTTTATAATTTTCTGTAGATATTTTTTTTTGTGATTTACTCAATTTACATCAAAACGAGAGAAATTTCAAAAAGCCAGCGAAGCTAAAATTTTTCAAAAATAATCTCTCTTTGCCACTGTGACTAAGTAGCAACTCATCCTTTATTTGAATGCTCTTACAATGTCCTTGTATTTGTCGAATCCTTTTTCGTCATTGTTTGAGCCTGTGATTTCGGCTCCGACATAGTAATTATTCTCAATTTTGTAAATATGTTTTGCATATAAAGAAAAACGCATTGGGACTGTCATTTTAAAAACTATATCCATAGAAAAGCTAGGTTTGGTTTTTAATGCCTGGAAAATATAATCCGATGTAACTTCAATTAAAACGCCATGTTCAGATACATTGAGAATTGTTTGCTTTTCTTCTATGGTCGCTGTGCTTGAATCCATAATTCTTTTTTTAATAGTATATGCAATAATCTCAAAGTATTCAAGGTTACCGTGGGTAATCGCTGTTTGGCTATCATTATAACAATATCCGATAACAACATCTTCATTTGCAGATTTAAAAATAATCGGATAATAGATAAATGATTGAATCATATCTTTTCGAAGTGCTGCAATTTTTTCTTCTAAAAGAAATTCTTCTTCATAGTAAGTTTTTAAATCAAATGTTTCAATGTCTTTTGAAGAAGTCATTGTATTTGTGTTTGAAATAAAAATTGGGAGTTTATGTTTTAAAATTATTTCTTCTTCTTCTTTTAAGTCATGTCTATTAAAAAGAGGAACGATTTTAGACCGCGGGTATTTTGTTTTTAGAGTTTTATCAACTTCACTAAAAATTACTTCTGTTGAGAAACCCAATGCAGTCTTGATGTCAAGATCGATCTTTGCAACAAGGAAATTTCCAGCATGAACTGGATTTGTTTCCGTTGAAAATCTTTCTGTTCTTCGAGTATGCTTTGCAATCTTTACTTGTCTTAAGTTGCACGCATGGGCTTTGTCTTTTGTGCTTACTCTCTCAAAAAGTAATTCAAAGTATTTCTCTCTTGTATACTTGTATAAAACAATCTCTCTTTCTTCTGAGAGATTGTTTTCATTTAGAATTTCAATAATAAAAGAATTTTTCGCTGCCAGTGGCTTGATGGTTAATGTTGGTTTGCCACTGTAAAATTTTATAAAAGGATCTTTAAATAGGTGGTTTTGAGATACATGCTCTAACATTTTATCAATATTAGTTTCTACAGATTCCCATTCTCTAGGAGCCTGATGAATCGTAGTCATTTTTCGGAATGAGTCTTTTTTATTTGTCTTTGTATCTGTAGCCACTTCTTGTATCCTCTAATTTAACTTTCTGAAATTTACCCTTCTATTTTTTGCACGGCCTTCTTCTGTTTCGTTATCACCTTGGGGTTGTGAATACCAGTATCCTTTTGTAGAAATTCTTTTAGCATCAATACCTTTTGAGACAAGGTATTCTTTTACTAGTTCTGCTCTTTTTTCGCTCAACTTAAGATTAAAATCTTTGCTTGCGATATTGTCTGTGTGTCCGCCAATCTCAAATAAATCTAGGGCATTCAATTTAAGATAAGCCACAAACTTATCAAGTAATTTTATTTGGTCTGGTGTTAATTTGTATTCATTGAATTCGTAATATACAATTGTATTATATATTTTCTCAAAGTCCTTTGTCATCCGTAAAAAAATCTCAATGGTCATATTTCCAGAAGAAGTATAATCTCCTTCTTTAATAATTAAAGTTTCATCTTGATAGCCGGGGGCTTTCCCGTGTAATTCGAAGCTTTTGGCAGGTCTTTCGTCTAACAAGAATTTTTCTTTTTCCTTCTTAAGGGAAATTCCTTTTTTCTCAGTCTCTGTGAAAACAGTTACCGAGCCATTTAAGATTTCTTTTTTAGTTTTATAATCACGTAAAATTACGGTTAGCCCTTCTTGTTTTTTTTCTGAAGTGGTTGGCTTATCTGTTTTTGCCGGAGGATTTTTTATTTCCTTCACATCTTTAGGAGTGTCCGCAGGAGGAGCATCCTTAGAAGGAGTTTCGATTTCCTCTGTCTTTTTAATTGGCATTAATACAATTTTTACATATTTAGTTTTTTTAAAACCAACAGAGCCTCTCAAATCTAGAGAGAATTCTGTTGGGTAATAATCAGGAGCCGATACTTCTATTTTATAAAGTGAATTGGTAAAAAGTTTGGTTGAAAAATTTACTGGATTTGATTTAGAAATATCTCCCCCGATTCTCTCGGAAGTAATTATACTTACTACGCCTTTGTTGTTTGAAATTTTTATAGATGATGCGATTCCAATCATCACGTCTTCCGAGCCATCAATTACGAGTCCAGTAAGATCAAACAAATAGGGCTTACGCATTTCTTCTGGAACTTTTGCGCGGTAAATATCAAATAACCCCTCTCCACCATCCCGATTGGAAGAGAAATAAGCCCAGATTCCATCATGAGTTAAGGAAATTCCTTCGTCATCCATTGAGCTATTAAATGGTTTGGGAAGTCGATATGCTTCTTTCCACACGATCGCCTTATTCGGAGTATTCGCAGGATTTGATTTATTAATCAAAGTTTCTTTTTCGAATTGTTCATCCATATCGATGCCAAAGAAATTATACTTGTGATATTCGTCTCCTCTATCTGAGCTAAAATACAAAGTTAAATTATCAAAATGAAAGTAGGGCATGATTTCATTTGAAGCTGTATTCACTTTGTTTCCAATATTAATTGGGCGTGACCATTTTGGATTTGGATCTGTGGCAGTATGAACTCTTTCTGAAATCCAGAGATCAAATTCTCCAAATCCGCCGGGGCGATTCGATGAGAATACTAAGTATTTGCCGTCAGGAGAAATAGTTGGCATCTTATCGTCGAAGTCTGAATTGATTTCTGTTAAATGGCTTGGAACTGACCATTTATCAATTGTTTCTTCCCGATGCGTATAATAGATATTTAACCCTTTGAATCCGTCTTTGCCTGTCGATGAACTATTGATGGAAGTAAAATAAATTTCTTTGGGTCTTCCATCATCATCAAATTGAATGGAAAATGGTCCATCAAATCCCATCGTGCTAAGTTCGTTTAAATTAATTGGTTCCATCCAAACTGCTTTACCGGTTCGGTCTTTGTAATTTCTATTTTCAGAAAGCCAAAAATCCATTCCGCCAAGACCACCGGGACGATTAGATTGAAATACGATGTAACGACCATTAGGACTAATGATAGGATTGTATTCTACATTCTGTGTATTGAGTGGAAATCCGAAATGAGTGGACACAGAATCACTAGAATCTTGTGCAAACAAGGAAGACATAGCTAGGGCAAGGATTAATAAATATCTCATAGTTTTAATATCGAAATAAAAAAATAAGAAAAAGCTATATTTTTGTAAATTGTTTTATTCGGACTGAATTACTGATTAGTAAAGCTTTGGAAGATTACCACCGATGGACACCGATAAAAAAACGATGAAAGATACGATGGTTTGCATCAGGACCTTTGATTTTACTGTCATTTCAAACATCGCTTGGCGGCCGATTTGCGACTAAGTCAATGGGTGGATGGAGAAATCTATTTGGCAATAAAACGATCGTATTAAGCTAGATAGACCTCTCACGATGAAGCAGTTCGAGGTGACTGTGTAAAGGATCCCTTAACTTGACAGCCTTACACTTATCAGAGAGCAAGTATGCTGTTTATCGGTGGTAATCAGTTTTTACTTTTTCTTCCAAACAGCGAGCCATTCGGGTTGTAGGGCTCTTTGATAAAAGTAAGCATCCACTAAAACTAGATTAATTGCAGCTTCTACTATAGGGACTGCACGGGGGAGAACGCAAGGGTCGTGACGGCCGCCCGCTTTCATGATAATGTCTTCCGGGGTATCGTTTACGGTGTTTTGAAATTTGGCAATGGTAGCAGTTGGTTTAAAGGCAGCACGGATTAAAATTTCTTCCCCGTTGGAAATTCCGCCCTGCATTCCTCCAGACCTGTTGGTTTTTGTTCGAACTCTTCCTGTTTCGGGCTCAACATAAAATTCATCGTTGTGAGTGGAGCCTGTATACTTTGTTCCTTCAAATCCAGATCCAATTTCAAAACCTTTGCAAGCTGGAATCGAGAGAATGGCTCTTCCCAAATCACCATCCAATTTATCATAGACCGGATCTCCGAGTCCAGGAGGAACGTTACGCACCACAGCTCGAATTGTTCCTCCAATGGAATCCCCGATTTTACGAACTTCTTTAATTTTTTCAATCATCTTCTCTGCAAATTCAGGGTGTGGACAACGCACATCATTCACATCAACGTCTGCATGCGACTTAGGGAGATTATCCGTAATGTTTGCAAACACATCTCCAATCGAATCCACCCAGGCAATGGTTTGAATACCAAGCTCATCTTCTAATATACAGCGAGCAAATGCTCCAGCGGCTACTCTTCCGATAGTCTCACGAACAGAAGCACGGGCTCCCCCTACATGAGAACGATGTCCATACTTCGCATGATAAGTATAATCAGCATGCGATGGGCGATAGATATGTCTGAGATTTTCGTAGTCTTTAGAGAGGTGATTTTTATTGCCTACAATCAGCGTAATGGGGCTACCTATTGTTTTCCCCTCGAAAATTCCTGAAACAACGCGAACTTCATCGTCTTCTTTTCTTGGAGTGGTAAGAAGATTTTGTCCGGGTCGTCGACGTGTTAAATCTTTTTGTATTTCTGCTAGGTCAAATTTTAAACCTCCAGGAACTCCGTCGATTACGACTCCAACTGAATCTCCATGAGATTCTCCAAATGTGCTAACTCTAAATATTTTTCCCCAGGATGATGGCATGTCTCCATATTCTTGAATATGCTTTTTTTTTAAATCAGAATAATTGTATGAATTCTAACTCCGATTTTATTTTTTAATTTTCATTCAATTTAGTTTACAAAGTTTAATTTTCCACTGTATATACTTGAATGCTTTTTTCTTTTCCTTTTAATTGAAAATCACCAAGCTTTTTAAACTTGAAAAAGTCTTTTGCTAACTCGTATGTATTTTCCCCGAGTAATACATGAGTGCCATGCTCTTTGTTTAATTGCTCTAACCTGGAAGCTATATTTACATCATCGCCAATGACAGTATATTCCATTCGATCAGCGGAGCCAATATTTCCCGCGACAACTACTCCGGTGTTAATTCCAATGCGTGTGGATAACAAGCGATTCTTTCCAAATTTTCTGTTTAGACTAATTTTTTCAATTTCCAGTGCAGCTCGTATGCCATTAGCCGCATGATCTATATCATCAAGTGGAACATTGAACATAGCAAAAATCGAATCTCCTATGAATTTGTTTACAACACCTTTATGATTTTGAATGATATTGACTAGAACTGAAAAGTATTCATTTAGCATTAAGACAATTTCTTTCGGAGTAAGCTCTTCTGAAATGGAAGTATAATTAGCAATATCCGTAACTAAAATTGTGCAGGGTCGAACTTCTCCTTCTAGATTAATTTTTCTATCTAAAATAAAAGTTGCAACATTCTTAGTGACGTATTTTCCAAAAGTATCCCGAATCAATTCCCTTTCTTGTAATCCATTTACCATTGCATTAAATTCTGTAGTGAGAGATCCGATTTCATCATCAGTTGTTATAGCAGCCTGTGTAGAAAAATTTCCTTCCCGAACTTTGCTAATAGCTTGGAGTAAAGACTTAATTGGTTTTGTAAAAGTTCGAGTGATTAGAATCACAGAAATAATAGTTCCGATGAGGACTACAAATCGATCAATCAATACAGTTTCTAAGGGACTTAGTTGAGTGAATTGTTTATATCTATCTTTTAACTCAAAAGCCATTCTTAATTCTAATATGACTAGAAGCGAAGGTAGAACAACTAAAAATAAAAACACAAAGAATAAAGTCCGTCCGATTTTTTGTGTTCCTGTCGAATAACGGATATTAAACTCTCTCGATATAGTTTCTTTTAAATCCAATTTGAAATCATTTACTAAAAAATAAGATATAAAAGAAGGAAACAGCGCATAAATAAAATATATCGCTGGAAGAATAGAATAAAAAAAGAACTCGGGTGGAATTTTATCAATTATAAAATCTTCAGGATTACTAAATATAGTTGGGAAAAAATAAAGAGGCAAAAGAGAAAAGCCAATATACAAGTTCCCAATAAAAAAAACTAAAAGACTAGAATATAACGCTATATGGTTAATTCTTTTTCTTGCATTAACAGTGTCTTGCCCTGTTAAAAACAAATGCTCAATTGGTTTATAAATAAAATGTGATCCAGTTAAATTGATAATTACATACAAAACAAAATGAACGAATCCTAATCCCAGGAATATAGTTAAAGATTTGTGATAAACAAAATATATACTGTCAAAGGCTATTATTATGGGGAATAAGCTCAGCATGGTTAGAATGTATCTTTTTTTCATATTATTTATCCTGGAGAATTCGAAATCTGTTTAGCTCTATTTAAGCATAACAGATATTATTCGTTCTCAATGCAAATACAATAAAAATCACTCTGTTAAAAAGAAATAAATTGAAGTTTTTTACTTTTATGATTATAATTAAGGAATGAGGATATTTTTCTTATTAATATTTATTTTATTTTCTAATTGCTTGAAGGCAAAAAAATCTCCTTTTGATTTTAGTAGTCCTACTGTATTTGGTATTGGCTATTTTATATCGTCAAATCAAAGTTCCAGTTTTACCATTGGAGGAAAGTTAATTGGTTTTGAAAATGGAACTTTGATAATTCAACTCAATGGGGGCAATGATATTATACTTAATCCAACAGCTGCCAATGTATATAACGCTGGCAACGTTGCAAAGGGTTCTGCTTATTCTTTGACAATCAAAACGAATCCAGTTGGATACGTATGCGGGATTTCAAATTCAACGGGAATTGCTAATTCTAATATTAATAATGCAGATATTACCTGCTCTGTAATGACTGTATCTGCAACTTTTCCTACCTTTGGAGCAAATTGGAATGATTATATAAATCGAGATTTTTCAAAGGATATTTTCTCACAAGCGGATAATACTTGTAATCTGTCTAATTCCACTGGTTATAGAACTTGTATTCATGGAGGTGAAATTAGAAAATTTGAGTTACCCTCTCGCGCGGACTGTTCAAACCTTATAGCTTCAGATAATTTAGATGCATTAAATTGGGTCTGTCGAACAAATTCTAATGGTAGCGTCACATTTTATTCTTCGGGATTAAAAAGAGGAAAATACTTATCTACATTGATTGATTGGACTAATAACACATGGCAAAATCTTACCATTACAGTAAAAGACGGAAACACTTCATTAGCCGTAAGTAATCCAATCAAGTTATGGACAAATCAAATTGATACGACTGCACCGAATATAGCAAATACATCTGGAAAGGTTTATTTATATTCTTCGAATGTAACGACAGGCGATATACGAGTCAATGTATCAGATAAGGTAGCCCTGGTTTTTAAGCCGGGGACAATTTACACAATCAGCGGTGGAACAGGTTGCTCCAATCCTACAATAACGGTTAGCACAAATTTTAATTGGATAGAGGGAACAATCGCAACCGGGAATAATAGCTACAACAAAGGAGTTATAATTTCTTCGAAATATAATGTTTTTAAAAATGTTCGAATCCAGAGCATTGGAAATGGATGTGCAAGTGTTGCAAGCACAGGCATTGAATTGACCTCATCACTTAACAACTATTTTGAAGATGTTATTGTTTCTAATGTATTTGGTGGGGCAGGTCCTACTCATGTCGGGGTTTCTCTTTCTTCTGGTTCTAATTATAATACATTTCAAAACCTGCTTGTCTATAATACAAATTTAGGTTTAAGTGTTAGTTCAACGAATAATAGCTTTATAAATATAAGCACCTTGAATAATACGTTAGCCGGTATTGGAGTGTATTCAAGTGATAATCAGTTTTTCAATATACTCAGTATGAATAATACATCCGTCGGCGTGGACTTGAACGGAGCTCCTGCTTCTAAAAATTTATTAATCAACGTAGCATTGATTAATAACTCCGGCGGTGGTTTGCAAGCAACCTCTTCATCGGGCAATACTATCCTAAATTTTGGATCAATTTTTAATGCAGTTGCAAGTGCAAATTTGAACAATGCCTCTGACAATAAGTTTACAGGAATTTTTAAAAAGGGAAATTCCGGAGCGGATATATGCAGTGTATCCGGTGGATCTAATACAGGAGTTTTAGCAAGTGGAACGTGTTCTCAAACAACTCCATCAGATTTTGGAACTGCAATTGTTGTTACAGATATTTCTTCTGTCTTTAGTGGTGTTACAGCGACAGGAGATACTACTAATACAGATAATGAGATAAAAAACACTGGCACAGATACGATAGGCGGTATTACGGATTGGTTAAATTTTAATCATTTTTTTCGTTCCATTGGTTTAACGGGAGTTTCCTTTCCAGCTTCTGCAAATCGAGGAAGGTGCAGTAGTGGAAATTGTAATGTTTGGGATTTTTCTTTAAAATCTACAGATACGGTTTTAAAAAATATAAATTCCTGTCCTACAAGTTCTTCGACAATGACGCATACTTTTAATTCAGGAACCACTTCTGCTTTTCTTCGTAATGCGATAGAGATATTAAATGATGGAGTCGGAAATGAAAACGGACTTTGTGAGGCTAATGAAGATTGCCTCTACACTCCAAATATTTCTTCTTACCAGGGGCATGGAAATCTAGTAACAGCTTTAAAAGCGAGTGGGTGTGCAGACATATCGTCTCCTGCAATTAAACTTTATCAAAATGAAAGTAATGGATATTGATTCTTTTGATCTTAAAAATGAAAAAGTTTCAAAAAAGACTTGAACACATAATTTTAAAAAATATAATTGAAATCAATTCGCAGAGTGATAAATGAAAGAAAAGTGGATAATTTTAATTATCCTCAGAATCAATAAGCATTCTTAATTTATACAATCGATATACCCAATGAAAAAATCAGATTCTAATTCAACATTAAGAATTGCAATACTCGAAATACTCGCCGTAGGTATTGCTTATTTTTTGGGCGGAATGCTTGGGCTTAAGATCGCTTCTATCGGTTCTCATATCAGTCTTATCTGGGCACCAACAGGAATTGCAATAGCTGGACTCCTTCGCTTTGGGAAATTTGTATGGATTGGTATTTGGATAGCATCTTGCCTTGTAAATTACCAAATAGGCTCTTCATTTTTTCTAGCAAGTCTTATCGCAACTGGAAATACACTAGGACCTGTTTTAGCAGTTTATTTTTTAAGAAAAGTAAAATTTCAGATTCTTTTTGAAAGAAGAAAGGATTTGCTCTTCTATTCATTCATCGTAATATTTGCAATGGCAGTGAATGCAAGTGTTGGCTCTCTAAGTCTTTATTTTTTTGGTGAGCTAGATTTTTCTAAACATTCAGAAGCATGGCTTTTTTGGTGGTTGGGTGATGCGGTAGGCGCAATGGTTGTAGGATTACCCATTGTTAGCTACTCTAGGGAAAAAGTGATTCGAGAATTAAAAGGCTGGAAAGGATTTGAAAATTTATTTGTTTTTATTTTAGTTTTTTTATGTGGAATTTCTCTTTTTGGTTTTCCGCCCTTCATTTTTATTTCTAGACCTGCATTTTTATTCATTTCCTTTGTTCTTGTAAGTTGGCTTGGATTAAGAAGTGGGGTTACGCTCTCCTCTTCTGCTACCCTTATGATTTCAATCATAGGTGCCTGGGGAACTGCAAATGGAAGTGGTCCATTTATTCAAAGCGGGATACACAGTGGACTTGGCTTATTGTGGGGCTACATGACTTCAATGACCATTCTGACGGTTCTAATTTCATCCCTTGTATCTGAACTTTCTGCCAGTGATATTTTATTAAAAGATTTATCCGACCAGGTTCCAGGAATTATCTACCAATTTATTCTAGATAGAGAGGGTAATCGAAGTTTTCCGTATCTTAGTCGTGGTGTTGAACGTATATTTGGGTTAAGCGCAAATACAATTCGGAAAAATGCAAATCTTTTCTTTAAGGCAGTTCATAAAGACGATATGCAAATCATTGAAGATACGATAGAATATTCTTCTAAATTACAAACTTCTTTTAGAATTGAGTTTAGAGTTTATTTGAATAATAATATTATTTGGTTAGAAGCACAGGGAGTTCCTAAAAAAATAAATAATGGCACTACTCTCTGGAATGGACATATTTCTGATATTACAGATAGAAAGACTGCGGAAAATACCCTTCGTGAGAATCAAGAGAAGTTATATGGGTTATTTGCTCTATCGCCGATCGGTATTGCTCTTACTGATATGAATGGAAATTATATTGAATTCAATGAAGCTTTTCGTTTGATAACAGGTTATACTGAAGATGAATTGAATCAATTGGATTATTGGAAATTGACTCCTGAAAAATACAAAGATATGGAGATGGTTCAATTAAAGTATCTTAGTGAAACTAGAAAATATGGTCCTTACGAAAAAGAATATTTAAGAAAAGATGGAACTTTAATTCCAATACGGCTAAGAGGTGTTTTGCTCACAGGGAAGGATGGAAATGATTTTATTTGGTCATTAGTCGAAGATATTACTCATCAAAAGGAACAACAACACCGACTTGAAATTATGGCGCATTACGATGCTTTGACGCAACTTCCCAATAGAATATTATTGGCTGAACGTCTACAGGATGCAATGCTTCAATCCATTTCTTCAGAGCGGTTACTTGCTATTTGCTACTTAGATCTAGATGAATTTAAACCTATTAATGACCAGATGGGACATGAATCGGGAGATCGGTTTTTAATTGAAGTATCAAGAAAGTTACGTCAATTGCTACGGGATAATGATACTGTGGCTCGATTGGGGGGAGATGAATTTGTATTATTATTTACAAACTTACAATCAGTAGAAGAGGGAGAAAAATTATTAAGGCATCTATTAAATGAAATCTCTTTCAAATACCAATTAAAAGAAAATTCAACGGAAAGTTCTGTTACAGCAAGTATTGGAGTTACCTTTTTCCCAAATGATAGAGTAGATGCGGATGCATTAATTCGGCATGCAGACCAGGCAATGTATTTTGCGAAACAGGCAGGAAAAAATCAATACCATATTTTTGATCCTGAGCTTGATAGGCATTCGAAAGTAAAGTATGAAGCGATTGCGAGAATAAGAACTGCATTCGATAGAAAAGAATTTCAATTGTTTTACCAGCCAAAAGTGAATATGAGAACTGGAAAAGTAATTGGTGCTGAAGCATTAATACGATGGATTCATCCCGAGAAGGGAATGATTCCCCCTCTGGAATTTTTACCAGTAATTGAAAATACAGAATTTTCTATTTCTCTCGGGGAGTGGGTAATCAAAGAAGCCTTAAGACAATTAAACGAATGGGCTAACATTGATTTCAGAATTCCTATCAGTGTAAATATATCAGCAAGGCATTTGCAACAGGAAACTTTCCTTTCGCGGTTAACAGAATTTTTATCCGATTTCCCTGGAGTAATGACAAAGCAACTAGAATTAGAAATATTGGAAACAAGTGCGTTAGAGGACATAGCAAAGGTATGCTCTCTTATTGAGGATTGTAGAAAAATGGGTGTAGTTTTTGCGCTAGATGATTTTGGAACGGGCTATTCATCATTAACCTACTTAAAAAGACTTTCTACAGAAATTTTAAAAATAGATCAATCGTTTATCCGGGATATGCTCCATGACAAAGAGGATATGGCAATCGTGCAGGGCGTGATTGGATTAGCTAAAGCATTTCAAAGAAAAGTAATAGCAGAAGGGGTGGAAACTATTGAACAGGGAATTATGCTTTTAGAAATGGGTTGTGATCTTGCACAGGGATACGGAATTTCAAAACCAATGCCTGCTAAAGATTTTTTAAATTGGGTATATGGGTATAAGCCTCACTCTAGTTGGAAGGAATATGTAGAACACTTTGGGTAAAATCATATTATCCTGTAAAAAAATGATACAAAAATAAAAAATTCTTTTTTAACTATCATTTTAGAGTAAGACAAGACTCGAGAAAATCTATCGTCACTTTTTCCATCCATGAACTTTGTCCTAACAATCCATCAGCAAATGCAATGTGGGATCCATATTTAGTCAAAACTAAAGCATAGTTTTTATACTTAATGTCGGGAATATTTGCTTTTACGCAGATTGGATCATCGAGGCTATTTAGTATTAAACATGGAATTTGATTTTTTTGAAAATGAGACATCGGGTTATGCTCTCTTAAATAATCTTCCCAATCCCTTGCACCGGATATGGGAGCAGCTGTCTGTGCAAATTCATGAAGTGATTTTGCATTCAATGCTTCTTCATATCTAGAAGTATTTTCCAGTAGTTTGGAATTATTCTTTAAGAAATAATTTTTAATTCTTTTTAATAATAAAGAGGCTACAAAAGGAAAATGAGAATCCATATTCGCAAATGCCTGGCTTATATCATATGCAGGGCAGAGAGATACAGCAGCGGATAATTCAACATTATGCGCTTCTCTACCGATATACGAAACTACTTGCCCGCTTCCAGCAGAAATTCCAACAGCAGTAAAAAATTTTGAATTCGGATACAATGTTTTTACATGATGAATCATTGCAACCGTATCGTCAACATCACCCATCAAGTTAAAATTTGGACTTGTAAGTGGATGGTCATGACCACGGCGATTTAAAACGATAGAGCGCCATCCTCGACTTATCGCATATCGCACAAAACCATTTACTGCATTTGAACTTCCTGTTATAGAATGAATAAACATTACTATAGGAGCATCTTCTTTTAGTTCGTTAGAATTGGCGATATCAATACAAACAGTTCCCCCGTCTGGTCTACTGAGTTTATTTCGAGTATATTTTATTTTGTTATAATAAAAGATTTCTCGAATGATAAGCCATGCAATTTGGGTAAATGCGCCTTTGCCCCAAAAAGGTGGTTTGTAAGATTGCAGAGAAGATGTTCTTTTTATAATTTCTTGCATTCGGGAATCTTCTTCTAAAATTCTGATTTCAGATTGATATTCACCTATCGCATTTTTGAAACGGTTAAGTGGTTTAGATTCTACTATTTGCATCTAATTTAGATCCTTTTATTACTAACCAAACGGCTAATGTTAATTCGCCCAACGCCATTGGTAGGCTTAGAAACATTTCGATAGTGGACTGATAATTTTCGTAGGAAGGAAAAACAACGTTAGCCACATTTGTAAGAGTATAGCATAATCCAGCAAAGATGGCTAGTCCGCCAATGAACTTTGAAATATAGCCAGAGGCAAAACATAAGTATCCCAAAAGAATTAAATGGAGTCCAAATACAATTAGCCCGAGTGACCACATCCCCAGGAATGTATTCAGTTGAACTAAAATTGAATCTCCATCCTGCGGAAAAAATTTTAATAATTGGAGAACATTGACTAGGCTTAAAAAAGAAATTCCAAGTAAGGCAGTATAAACTAATCGAATCAACGAAGCTAGTAGGGATAAATGCTCGTTATCTTCTTTGAAGTAATAGTAAAACGCCCAGGCAACAATTACATCTAAGACCAAAACAATTACAAATGATAAAAGAAAAAATCTAAAGAGTATCTCAAATTTATTTAGATTTAAAAGTGTCTCGGACATATTTCCTTTGACATATATGTTTTGAAATGCATAGCCATAACCAAAGCCAGCTGCAATCGCCATTACGATTAGAGAAATCCCAGCAACTAGAGCCATTGATTGTTTTGTTGTATTAATTTTATTATTCATTTAGTTTTCTCTTTGGATTTTGAAATTATCAATAGAGGATAATAATTACTATCCTCTAAGCTTATTATATTTATTTTGAGTTTTCAAGGATAAATTCGACAATTCGATTCGATGCAGCTTCAATAACATCATCTATTGTTCCGGCAAATATAGATCCACCGGAGGAAATTTCTTCCACCTTGAATTTTGAAATTGTATTCTTTGCTTTCGTGTCTGTTAATTCTCCTTCTATATTGACCATAGCTCTTCCAGCTAAAGCTCCAATCAAAGCTCTTTCCGATCTAGTTACCGATTTAAAGGAAGTAAGTTTAATATTTAGCTTAATAAAGTCTTTTATCTTCTTATTAGTAGGATTGTCTTCATTAAAAATTTCCGCTTTTACTCTATCTTTTAATTTCATTATAACATTTGATTGGATTTGATTTATAATTCCAAGTCCATCAGTCGTGTCCATACTTTCACTTTTTATTTGAATGGCAGAATGTGTAATAAAAGAAATCTCCGGTTTCTTTTCTACTACCAATGCTCCGCTCGCAGAGCAATTAAACAATAAAAATGATAAGCTGATTAAACTTACCAATAAAAATTTTCTTTTCCAAAAATTATCCATGTTTTCTTCCTGTAAAAATATTTATTTAATTTGTTAAAATAGTTGGAAATTAAATAAATATTTTTGTAAATATAAAATTTATTTTTATTTTATTTTGTTTGTAATTCGAGCATAATGATTATTATCCGTTTAAGGTTTAAGTAGGGAAATCAATGGCAATAGTCAAATTCGATTGTTCCTTTTAAACTACCGCCTTCTTTAAACTTACAGTCTAATTGTAATTTTCCCCTTAAAGCTCGAATTCGATTAATAGTTACATTTGTTCTTTCTAAATGGATTTTGTAGACGCTGCATGATTCTTTGGGAATAAATATTTCTTTACAATCATCATTGTCGTCAGCTTGGCAGGAATTTGGAATTCTTAATTTTATAATCCTGCCTTTAATCGGATCAATGATTCCTGTTAAAACCGCACCCTCATTTACTCCCTGCGATAAAATAATTCCATAGAATTGCATTCTTTCACCTGAATAACAATGAAGTGGACTTAAAGAGAAATTTCCAGCAGGATTACCCTCTGAAATAATTTCTCCTTTAATTACAGTTGAGCATTTGCTAACTAAAAGTAAAGTGATTGCTAATATAAAGAATATTAAATTTCTTTTCATTTGCACACTTTTTCTATCTTTCATAAAATTTCTTTCTCCTAAAGTATTTAAACTTGCTTTGTAATCGCAAAATTATTTCTGTTTAGAAATATAATCTTTCATCTTATCCCAATAAAATTCCTTCCAACCTTTTTCTATACCTGGAATTAAATTTTTAGGAACGCCCCTATGAGTTAGAGTAAGCTCTGTTCCTCCATCTTTAGTTGGAACTAAAACAAAAGCAGCCATCGAATAAATTCCTTCCGGGAAATCACTTCCTCTCCACGCTTGCACAATTCTTCTAGCTGGAAGCAAATCTACATTAACCCCAGTGATATACCCATCATACGCAGAAAAATTTCCCCCGATCTTATTATTAATAATCGCCTTTTCACCCGTAACCGCTTGGTGCTTTTTTGAATCTGCTAAAAGCTCATAAATAACTTTGGGTGAAGCTTTAAATTTTACTTTTTGTTTGATTGTCTTGCACATGGTTAGTCCTTTTGTAGCGGGTAGTTGGTATTATTCAAAAATATTTATAAAGAAGACTTTATAATTCAAAGTGATTTATAACTGAACTATTCAAAACGATTTTTTTAATTAATTTACAATCCTCTAAAATTAATGTTTTAGTAATTAAGTCATTTTTGTATCCAACGATTGTTATTAAATTTCCATTTTGCTTTATTTCCAAATAGGATTTTAGTGAAATCGGAATTATATATACATTTTGATTATCTCGAATTATATTTTTTACATTCACAATTTTTAAGTGCCTTGTTTTCACCGTAGCATTTAATTTTTTATAATATTCCTGAATTTCTTTATCACTAGCTTTTTGTATTTCAAAGTTAGAATAATTTTTAAATTTTATATAGCCTTCTAAGTTTAAAATACTTTTCTTTTTAAAAAAATTCAATAAAACCACGCTATCTTTTTCTATAAATTCTAACTCTTCTTTGAAAAAAATATTCTCGACTCCGTCATAGGCAATGAATTCAAAATGATTAATAATTTTATCATTTACTTTGCTCTGAGTATGTTTTAGTTTTCTTTGAAAGGATTTCATATTATTTGAATATAAATTTACCAACCAAATATGATGAAAATAATTTAATGAATGTATGTTTAAGTCTGAATAGGCTATAAATGAATTGTAATAATCTTTATTCTCAAACGCTTTGATTATGGCTTTTGCTGCTATAGAATATTTTTTCTCAATCTGAGCATTATACTTCGAACAACTATTTATAAGGAAAAAATGGAGAGACAGAAAAATAATTTTTAAAATCAAACTATACTTTTTATTCATAATCCCCTCTTGCTGTATTACAATAGCTAATTACCATATGCCGATGCATCTCATTGATGAATGGCTTTTGTCAAACAACTCAGATTAATATGGACGCTTTAAATTATTTTCAGCAAGGACTTTTTCGTATACATTTAGAATATTTTTAAATCGATTTTCTAATTCATCTATGTCTTCAAATAGTTCTTTGGTTGTATTAGGATCAAGGTTCTTTTTCAAACCTTGGATGTTTTTATAAAAAGAATAAAATGTATCTCCTTGCAAAACTATGCTAGGAAAATTTCTAGTAGGTAATTGAACGATATATAAATTACTAGATTCATAAAGTGGCTTGATTTCAGAATGGTTCATAGGTTAAATATTGTATTTAGAATATATAAGTCTAGCTATTTTTATAAAGAGGCTAATCTATATTTATCTTTCATACTGATATTAGCGAATTGTAAAAAAATTTTAATTACAAAAATTTTTCTACAATTCTTTTTTGAATTAAAATAAAATCATCCAGGTGGTTATGAAGAATGCGATATACTTCCTGCTTGTCAATGATTGCATATTCATGGACGATGAGGTTTCGAAATTTAATCATCTGAACCCAGGTTTCTTTCAAGTTCAAATCAATGAAACCTTTTTCATAAAAGAGAGTAGCGATATCTTGATTCCAATGTACCTCACCTAGATTTTCTGTGGATATAATATGATTACCCACATCATTTAGAATTTCAATGCAAACCTGCAAGTATCTTTCTACTCCTCCATAAATCAAAGGAAATTTTAGCAGGTCTTCATAAGAATATTTTTGTGCTTCTCGCAAAATAGCAATCGATTCATCTAAATGAATCAATTTGGTTTTTATTTTATCGGGGTTAACCATTTAGAACTCTTTTTTTATATTCTTCACGCTGTACATCTCGGTACGGCTGAAAGTCTTGGTACATGCGAACGATGCGGGAAAAAAAACTTCCGCGATCAAAATCGGGACGTGCATAAATTAATTTATTCATCCGAACAATTTCAAACTGTAACAAAAGCGTTGCTTCTGGAATGTATACTAAGCTAAAATTAGTAAACCCAATCTTTACAAGCTCTGTGCTTAATTCTTCTCTCAAATTCCTATCAGCTATAAATCCAAAATCTGTATCACTCTCTGCATGAGTCTTACCAGTTGCTTGTGACCCGAATAAATAAACTGCCTGTATCTCTAAAAATTTTTCAAAAACAGGAATCGCATTTTCATAAGGAGGATTGGGAACTTGCATCATAAGCTTGCCTATTGTTAGATTCTTTCGATTCAATTAATTCTGTAAAGCTTTTCTTTTACCGCAAGTGAGCCTTTGCATTTACTAATTTTATTTCTTTTGTCCAACGAATCGTATCACCGATCCTACACCATTATGAAACGAACCTTCGTTTAGTTCGATTTCTTTTTCTACTAGTTCAATGATTTCATAATTGGCAAAATCGGATTTGATTTCATCAATGGAGAATAATGATTGTATGTCTCTAGGTCCACCGACTTTCTCATTCTTAGTAACATAGGCAAGGTGATTTTTGCTAAATGCTTCAAAGATAATGATACCGCCTTTACGTAGATATTTATCTAATGTCTTGTGGTAATTTGATTTTATCTCCGCGGGAAAGTGGGCATAGATTAATCCAATTGCATCAAATTCTTCCGGCTGAAAATGCAAGTTTGCCAATTCACCAACTCGATAGTCCAGTGTGACTTTATTTTTTTCGGCGAGCTTTTGTGCTTTCTTTTTTCCTTCAATGCTTATATCAAAGGCTGAAACTGTCCAACCAAGTCTAGCGGCAAACACCGCGTTACGCCCTTCGCCTTCTGCACCAAAAAGAATTTTCCCCTTAGGTAATTTTTCCAATTGTTCTTTCAGATAAAGATTTGGATCTTCGCCATAGGCAAATTCTTCTGCGCTAAATCTTTCGTTCCATCTTTGTGTCCAGGTATCAGTCATGTTTTGTTTTCCTTTTGTTCCTTCATGTAAATGTTTTCACTTCGGTTGGCTACTGGCTGTTAGATGGTAGTCAACCGAAGATGAGTAAAGGTTACTGCACAGTCATTGTATGACTAACAGTATAGAATAATCCATCGTATTCGGCAGGAGATTTTCCGCCGTTAACCATAACTGCGATTGGTTTGCCTGCGGGTAAATCCTGTTTGGCGATATAGGATAAAAATTCTCCGTCAGTGTGGTAGCTATTTCCAAAGCCAGCAAGGACAAATACGTTTTTGTATTTTCCTTCTGCGAGGACTTCGTTTACAATCTTTTGAACGGATTCGGTTTTGCCTTGCGCATAATTGATTGGAAAGATGAGTCTGTTTGTTAATTTTCCATCTTTATCTTCGACGTTAATTCCTCTCACCTGTGAAGGTGGAAGTTTAATCGTATTAGCCGCTCCCTTTACAAAAAAATCGGGACTAGCTGAAATCACAAATACACGGAAATCTTTTTGAGTTCGCATAGAATTAAAAATCTCAATGCTTTGTTTGAAATAATATTTCTGAAATGAATTTTCAAACTGAGTAGCAGAAAAGGCTTCCATTTTTTTCCTATCCTGCCCTTTGTAAATCTGGGCAAGCAATTCATAAGCTACAAGATGCCCTCTACCTAAATCCAATTTTTTATATTCTTTCTCAAAATCCTCAAACTTATCTTTTGCGAATACTGTTGAGTATCCCCCTTCGATAGCAAGTTGATCCATACCTTTGTAAATTTGCATTCCATTTTCAGAGAGACCTTCGCTACAATCTCCTTTTAAAATAGTTCCATCAAAATCCCAGAAGCTTAAAAATAGACAATCTCCTTCATTCTGACAGAGACGTTTTCCATCTTTTTGAAATTCCAAGATTTTGTTTTTTGTATTAGTTATCCGAGAAATAATTTCTCCAGCTTGTGTGTCCGGTTTTTGTGTATCTGTTTTTTTATTACAGTCTATTAATAAAAATAAACTTAGAATAAAAAATATTTTTGTAGCGATTGTTTTTATTTTCATGCAAAACTCCTCTGTTTAGGACAACAGTAAGAATTTGAATACAAGCTTCAACATCTTTTGGAGTATAATAATCATCGTCTTCAATAAATTCAAGCATGCCTTTGCGTAGATGCTCAATAATTTCTTTGATTTGTTGATTTTCTTTTAGATTCAAAATTAATTTATTGGGCTAGTTTGTATGCCCTGATTTGTTCGTATCTGAAACCAGGTTGTTTCTATTAAAAATGTATTGTAATAGATAAGAAAAAACCCAGTTGCCCAGAAAAAAGGTTAATGCTAAGTATGCGATAAGCCCAAACAAAGCAAATAAAACTGAAACAATAAATAATGGTATAATTAAGAGAAATCCTCCTAAGCCGCTATTTGAGATTTGGTTCTTAAAAAACTCACCAGCCCAATTTGTGATAATATCTATTACGAACGGTAAACCCATGAGACCAATTATGACAGTTAATATAGTCGCGAAAATTCCAATTATAATATATTGAAGAGACCCAAGCCAAAGGGGCTTTTCTTTTTCAAACAAATAACCCATAAATACGCAGGTTGCGATAAAGGACAGTAAGCCGCTTAGCACTGGAGCTACCCAACTTTCATTACCAAGTATTAAGCTCAAAATAGAATGAAATGCTCCACTCAAAAATCCCATTGCAAAAACATAAACTGTGGACTCTTTAAAAATTTGTAATTTTGTTTTCATTCTCTATTTCATCTCCTTTAACCTAATTCTAATTTTATTTTTCATAGAAGAATTTCATCAAATAGAAAAATGAATTCACCTAAAAAGTCAATCACTTTTGGTTCCATTCTTCCTTTGGTGGAAATCTTAATTTGTCTATTACACATAATGAATTTTTCCTCTGTTATAAGTTTGTGAATGTATTACTTTTAATCATAAGGACGCATTGAATTTATTACTTTATTTGGATTGATTTTTTCTTTCTTTGAATTAAAACCAATCACGCCAAGAAGCCAAACGATAATACGGAGAAGAATTAGAATAACAGGGATAAATGTTAAATAATCCCAAATATTTTTGATTTTTATAATCGGACTGTTGATATCGGGGTCGCTTACAAGATAAACTATTTGAATATTCGGCGATAACTTTGAATCTTCAAATTCTCTAAAATCTAAACTGTTATTATGTCCGAGGACAATAATGTTTTTCTCCTTTGGCTTAAATCTATAATATATATCATAACGAGCTCCACTTCTAGTCATGGTAATAGTTCTGTCAGTAATTTTTGCAGACATTTCTTGTGTATTGCAGAAATCTAAAAGTATCGTTATATATAATATTTTTAAAAATAGTATCAAGAATAGAGTAACAACAAATAATATTAAATAAAATGCAAATGGAACTCTTTCTTTATAAATACTCATGCAATATGGATTAAATAACAATTAATGCGATTGATTGAATTAATAATCATGGGCTAATATCTGTAAGTCGCTAATTTTAAAAACTATTATCCTTACTTCTTCGATTCCAAATAATCAGTTAAAACTTTTTTTGCAAAAGATTGCCAGGCGGAATAACCTTCCGTATGCGCTCGCTTTTTTATTTTTTCTAGAAGGATATTTGAAAATCGAATGGAGATAATATTTTCTTTCAGAGTAGGATCTTTCTTGGGTCTTCCAAAATGTTTTGTAACTGCATTTTTAAACTTAGTATGCTGAGAGTTAGAGACTTTTTTAAAGCTCTTTAATTGGGATTGGTTTAGTTCAGGGAGATTTTCAAAATCATAATTCTTCCAAACTTTTTTTTTCAAACTTGGTGACTTCTCTAGCTGAGATGATTCTGATAATTTCTTCTTCATCTTCTTTGATTCTGTAGCAGTGGACGACAAATAGAGTTTGTTCTTTTTGGGAACGACCGAGTGCGATGAATCTTTCTTCTTTGGATTGTGACTCGTCTTTTTAGATTCAAATACCATAAGTATACTTTCTGTATATACTAAAAGTATTTAACAAAAAGTAAAGAGAAATTTTCTACTTGAAAAGATTCCCTTGTTTAGCAGTTTGTAGATATATGCAAAACTTATTTTTTGGATTTCTCCTAGTATTTTTATTCACTCAGTGTAGTTCGATTCAGTATGTAAAAAAATCTCCGAACCTTGCGGCGGATGTGGCAACTACAAAAAGAATTTTAATTTTACCTTCTAAAGACAACCAGATTTCAAAAGAAGAAAATGCAATGCTACACGATATCATGCGTCAAGAGATTTCACATCATTCGCTATTTATTGTCTATAAAGCTCCCGCGAAGTTTAAGAATGTTTGCTCTCTAAAAGAATTTCCGAAGATAGAAGGCATTTTAACTGCCGAGATGCGAGAGACTCCAATGGGGGCAAAATCAGAGTTTGCGCTCAAAGGAATTTTACAGAAATGTTCTAACGGTGTAGTGATTTGGGAGTCTAAGGCAATAGACAAACTACCTCTTGAGGCTACTGCGAATATGTCGCTCATCAAAACTTATTCCGAAAAGTATGGCGAGAAAGTAGCCAAGAAAGTAAACGCCTATTTTCAATTAACAAAAGATTTGGTCGCTGAATTAAAAGGACCTGAGAAACTAGATGGAGAGGAAGAGTTAGAGAAGATTGAAGTAGAGTCGGAGTAATACAGTCACCTCGAACCTCTTTTAGTGAGAGGTCTATCTTGCTTAGAACGAATCGCATTAAGCAAGATAGATTTCTCACACTTCGCACAAACTGATGTGCTTGGTTCGAAATGACTGTGTAAAAGTAATTATAAAAATCAAATAAGGATTATAACAATGGGAACTAGAAAAGAAACAGATTCAATGGGAGAAATCCTAGTAGACGAAACAAAATATTGGGGAGCTCAAACGGAGCGTTCTCTGCATCACTTTAAAATTGGAACAGATAAATTTCCTCGTGAAATGATTCGTGCTCTCGGGGTATTAAAAAAATCAGCGGCTATAGTTAACGCTGAGCTTGGAATTCTGCCACAGGATAAAAAAGATTTAATCGTAAAAGCTGCCGATGAGGTAATATCGGGTAGCCTCGACGCACACTTTCCTCTGAGCATATGGCAGACTGGCTCTGGAACACAGACGAATATGAATGCGAATGAAGTAATCTCTAACCGCGCAATTGAACTGGCCGGCGGAGTGATGGGCTCTAAAAAACCAATTCATCCAAACGATGATGTAAACAAAGCGCAATCGTCTAACGACACGTTTCCGACAGCGATGCATATTGCCGCAGCAGAGCAATTAAACAACCGACTCATACCTGAACTCACAAAGCTCCGTGATACTCTAAAAAAGAAATCCGAAGACTTTAAAGACATTATTAAAATCGGTCGCACTCATTTACAGGATGCAACACCGCTTACTCTTGGACAGGAATTTTCCGGCTATGTGCAACAATTAACTTACGGAATCGAAAGAGTAAAACATGTATTACCCGCAGTCTATAGACTTGCGATTGGGGGAACTGCTGTAGGAACTGGTCTTAATACTCATCCAGAATTTGCAGAAAAAGTAGCAAAACAAATTGGAAAGGAAACAGGCTTGCCATTCGTATCCGCAGAGAACAAATTTGAAGCACTCGCCGCTCACGATTCACTCGTAGAAGCAAGTGGAGTATTAAAGACATTAGCCGCTTCTCTTATGAAGATTGCAAATGATGTTCGCTGGCTTGCTTCCGGTCCTAGATGTGGAATTGGGGAAATCAATATTCCAGAAAATGAACCCGGCTCTTCTATCATGCCAGGAAAAGTAAACCCGACTCAATCCGAAGCAATGACAATGGTTGCTTCGCAAGTAATCGCAAATGATGTTGCAGTCAATATCGGCGGTGCTTCCGGTAACTTCGAGCTAAACGTATTTAAGCCACTTATCATCTTTAACGTTCTTAACAGCATACGCCTATTATCCGATGCATGCCATATGTTCGAAGAGCATTGCGCTGTAGGAATTGAACCAAACCTTGATAAGATTAATCATAACCTACACAATTCTCTCATGTTGGTTACTGCCCTTAATCCGCACATCGGCTACGACAACGCGGCTAAGATCGCTAAGACTGCACACCATGATAATTCTACACTTCTTGAAGCCGGTATAAAACTCGGCCTTCTAGATGAAGAAAAATTCAAAGCATGGGTCAAACCAGAAAGTATGATTAAGCCCGGGCTTTAGGGATTTGCCACGGATGAGCACCTAATATGTCACCCCCGAAATTCCCTATCGGGGGTCTCTACACAGTCACCTCGAACCAGCTTTATCGTGAGAGGTCTATCTAACTTAAAACGAAGCCATTACGCTTATCGTTTATTTGCCAGATAGATTTCTCACGAAAAAGCAGTTCGAAATGACAGTATAACGGCTCTATCCATTTCATAGGCAATTTCCCTATTCGCGGAATCTACCCATAGACAAATTTTTATTTCTATGATAACTTATTCCTAAAAACAAAAAGGAAAAAAGTATGCGTGAAAATTTTAGAAGTAAAATGCAATTCAACAAACAAATAACCTTAAGGCTAATCACAATATTTCTCATTTCCCAAATTCTATTTTGTGCGAGCGCCAAACGATATGTAGTCAATAGAGGGAATGATTTAAAAGATATTCCGATTTTAGGAGTCGAGAAAGGCATTTACGGATCTGGGATTATTACTTTAATGCCAACTTTTCCTATTGTTGATACTACCAATGGAGTTGGTGTTGGAATCATACATGGGCATATTGGCAAATATAAGAACGGCGATCCAGACAATAAAGTTATTATTACATTGAGTGAAGGTCCTGCAAATGTTACAGAGACATACTTTGGTGCAATTGGACCGAATAATTTTTATGAACCTATTAATCCTTCTAGCCTCCGGACAAAAAATAAATCGTATAAACTGTTAGTAAGAGATAGATATTGTGGGACAAAGATAGTTATTTATAAAAATGTAACGCACCAATGTAGTTATGGTGAAAATGTAGGGTTTTTGCCTTTGGAATTCTCTATTGGAGTATATTTTGGATTCCGCATTGGTATTTCTGTTGGTGAAGTTTTAGATTTCGTTGTCGGGTTCTTTGGCTTTGACCCAATGGATGATGATTTCTCTTATAGCGTTTACAGAGAATTACCCGTCCCAATTTCGCAGAATAAAGATTGGGAATCTAAACTAGATGCGATAGACGAAAAGATGAATATGAGGCTAACGAAGTGAAAGCGGCATCTCGATAAAATTGCCCCATTGCTCTTGGAAAATTCTTTGGAGTAGATGAGGCTTACTGGATTAGTCTGCAAGTTCAGTATGATTTGGGAATTACTGGCATTAAATATAATCTGTCCATAATTTAAATATTAACTTGTTCTAAAAAAGACTATTATAATATTAGTAACTTTATGATTAGCAAAGTAAATCAACATAGTAATGATATTTTAACAGAAAATGAAAGTAATTCAAAAAGACCAGCGTTAGTCTTTGTTGTAATTTTTATTTCATTTACCATCTTTAGTTATTTTATAGGAAGATATACTTGGGACATATTTTTCATGTCCGATTTCTCCGATTCATTCAAAGATGAAAATAACTTACAGCCTGAATTACCGGAAGGTCTTAAACCTGAAAAGCCTTCTGGAAGTTCTTATTGGTATTATCCGACAGCCGTATTGACAAAGAAAATTCTAAGTAGATCAAGAATTATTACCTACAGAATCAAAGATATTGATCGATTGCTGAATCAGTATGGAGGTCAAAAAAAGGACTGGATTAAAAAAAGCAGTGAAGTATTATTAGATAAAAATGGACGCATGTTTGAATACCATTGGTATGAAAATGCCTTTGGGAAATATGAAATTAAAACAGTCCCCTTAGATTAATATGAAAGTTAAACTTACAAACTCCCAAAACTCTCTTTCGGTTGGAAATATTTATCGTGTCATTGGAATTGAATCTAATTCCTATCGAATCCTTAGCGATGTAGGAGAACCCTATTTATATAGCTCTGAAAATTTTGAGATTATCGAGAAAGGCGGAGAAGATTGGATTACTGAATCTCACGATGGAAAAGAATATTCTTATCCCTCTGAATTTGGTGATTATTTTTTTGAGGAATACTTTGAAACCTATGATCTTAAAAAGCGAACCATGATTAGGCGCTATTTGGAGAAACTCATCGC
>Ga0075163_10000966_pt1 | contig 38230 bp, 33 predicted proteins | sample JI1023141ADNA_FD_71478 | JGI IMG/M metagenome (GOLD analysis project Ga0075163, IMG submission 71478) | Wastewater effluent complex algal communities from Wisconsin, to seasonally profile nutrient transformation and Carbon sequestration -... | ecosystem: Engineered > WWTP > Effluent > Algae...
TCCTTCACCTCGACGGGGATCGACGGGGCCATGCCGGCCTTGACGTCGACCGAGATGAAGTCCTTCGACATCAGCGAAATCTTCGGCAGATCGAGCTGAGCGCGCTGCGCGGCGGGGTGCGCCTCGACGAGCGGCGACGTTCCCTCGAGCGGGAAGCGGATCGCGAGCCAGCGGAACAGGTAGTCCATGATCGACGTGGCGATCGGGATCTCCTGGTTGCCCGTGAAGCCCGAGGGCTCGAAGCGAGTGCCCTTGAACTTCTCGATCAGGACGTGCAGCGGCACGCCGTGCTGGAGCGCGAGCGAGATGGCCGTGGCGAACGAGTCCATCAGACCCGCGATCACGGAGCCTTCCTTCGCCATGCGGACGAAGATTTCGCCCGGCGAACCATCGGGGTAGAGACCGACGGTCAGGTAGCCCTCGTGGCCACCGATCGAGAACTTGTGGGTGAACGACGCGCGCTCGTCGGGCAGCTTGTAGCGGTTCGCCATCGGCGGACCGGACGGACGCGTCTTGCGGGCGCGCAGGGCCTCGACCAGACGGCGCTCCTCGGGGGAGAGCATGGTCAGCGGATCGACGTCGGCGACGGCCTTGGCGATCGCCTCGAGCGGCGACTTCGGTTCGAGCCCGCCACGCGAGGTGGCCTGCTTGAGGCTGGTGGACAGCGGCTGCGTGCGCTTGCAACCGTCGCGGTAGACGGCGATCGCCTTGAGGCCGAGCTTCCACGCCTGGATGTACGCGTCCTCGATGTCCTCGACGGTGCACTCCGTGGGGAGGTTGACCGTCTTGGAGATCGCACCCGAGAGGAACGGCTGGACGGCCGCCATCATGCGGATGTGACCCATGTAGTGGATCGAGCGGGTGCCGGTGGAGGACCGGAACGCGCAGTCGAACACCGGGAGGTGCTCGTCCTTGAGGAGGGGCGCACCTTCGATGGTGCCGTTCTCGTCGATGTAGTTGATGATGGCTTCGCACTCGGGCGCGGTGTAGCCGAGCTTCGAGAGCGCCTCGGGGACCGTGTGGTTCACGATCTTGAGGAGGCCGCCGCCGACGAGGCGCTTGTACTTGACGATCGCGATGTCGGGCTCGACGCCCGTGGTGTCGCAGTCCATCAGGAAGGCGATCGTGCCGGTGGGCGCGAGCACCGTGGTCTGGCCGTTGCGGAAGCCGTACTTCTGGCCGAGCTCGATGGCGCTGTCCCACGAGTCACGTGCGGCCTGCATCATGTCGTACGGCACGAACGCGGAATCGATGCGCTCGACCGACGCGCGGTGCTTGCGCATGACCTTGAGGAACGGGGTCTCGTTGTCGGCATAACCGGCGAACGGGCCGGTGGCGTCGGCCGAGATCTTCGCGGACTGTCGATACGCCTCGCCGCACATGATCGCGGTGATCGCGGCGGAGTACGCGCGACCCGGCTCGGAGTCGTACGGCAGCGAGCGCGACATCAGCAGGGCGCCGAGGTTCGCGAAGCCGAGACCGAGCGGACGGAACTTGTAGGAGTTCTCGGCGATGCGCGGCGTGGGGTACGCCGAGTTGTCGACGATGATCTCCATCGCGGTGAGCGTGGTCGCGCAGGCGCGACGGAACGACTCGACCTCGAACTCGCCATCCGCGCGCTGGAACTTGCGGAGGTTCAGCGATGCAAGGTTGCACGCCGAATCGTCGAGGAACATGTACTCCGAGCACGGGTTCGACGCGTTGATGCGCGCCGTGTTGATGCACGGGTGCCAGTCGTTGATCGTGGTGTCGTACTGGATGCCGGGGTCACCGCAGATCCACGCGGCGTCCGCCATCTTGCGCATGACTTCGCGCGCCTTGAACGTCTCGACGGGGCTGCCGTCGGTGACCGAGCGGGTCTTCCACTCGCCGTCACGGATGACGGAGTTCATGAAGTCGTCGGTGACGCGGACCGAGTGGTTCGCGTTCTGGTAGTTGACCGAGTCGTACGCGCCGCCGACGACGTTGAAGCCGCCGTCGTAGCCCGCATCGATCAGCGCCCACGCCTTCTGCTCCTCGATCTTCTTGCAATCGATGAAGTCGACGACGTCCGGGTGATCGACGTTGAGGATCACCATCTTCGCCGCGCGGCGGGTCTTGCCGCCCGACTTGATCGCGCCTGCGAAGGCATCGAAGCCGCGCATGAACGACACCGGGCCCGAGGCCGTGCCGCCACCGTTGAGGTGCTCGCGCGAGCTGCGCAGCGTGGACAGGTTCGAGCCCGTGCCCGAGCCGTACTTGAACAGCATGCCCTCGGTCTTCGCGAGCCCGAGGATCGAGCCCATCGAGTCATCGACCGAGTTGATGAAGCAGGCGGAGCACTGCGGATAGTCCTCGACGCCGACGTTGAACCAGACGGGCGAGTTGAACGCCATCTTCTGGTGGAGGAGGAGGTGCACGAGCTCGTCGCGGAACGCCCAGGCGTCCTGCTCGCTCTTGAAGTAGCCGTCCGTCTTGCCCCAGCTATAGATCGTGTCGGCAACGCGCGCGATCATCGTGCGGACCGAGTCCTCACGAGACGGGGTGCCCAGGGTGCCGCGGAAGTACTTCTGCACCACGACGTTGGTGGCCGTCTGCGACCACGTCTTGGGGAACTCCACGCCACGCTGCTCGAAGAACACCTTGCCGTCGGCGCCGCTGATCACCGCGTCGCGGCGCTCCCACTCGACCGTCTCGAAGGGGTCCTGACCAGGACGGAGGTTGGCGGTAAAGAACCGCTCGACTGCGAGGCCCGGACGCTGGTCCTTGATGACCCGGCTCTGGACCTTCTCGGCTCCTCCTTTATCCCGGCGTCCCTCATGAGTTGGAGCGACGGCGACAGATTTCACGATCATGACCCCTCCTTGCGACAAACAGTGCAGCGTTGAAATGAAACGGTGTTGGTGACGGTGCCGAGCAGCTGCCGAGATGAACGATCTACTACGTCGCTACGTGATGCTTCCGGTACTACCGGTACTACTGGTACTCCCGGTGGGAACTTCGCTTAGCGAGCGCAAAGATTCCCTACTAGCAGGCCCTCCATCGGGAGTGGGAACTGCTGGTATTTTCTCGAGAATTTGAGCTAGAGAGAGATCGGTCGAGTCGGCTGCCGTTGGTCTACTTGGAGTGCTGCTGCGGAGAAGGAACCTGTATCAGGTGCCTATGACTTCGAGGGCTGCAGGGCCACCACCCAGCAGTCACCAAAGCGGGTTTGGGACCCGAGCCCCAAGACGAATCGAATCTGATTCGATCGAGACGACGTGTGATCCAAGTGGGACATCGCGGCGGAGTTCCCTTTTAACGAGGCGAAGATAAGAGGGCAAGAAAAAGAGGCGCTAGATTTGGTGGGTCCGGGTCGAGGTGGGCCTACATATAGTGTACGGCGCGGTGAGATATCCACGTGGAGTAGCTGTGAATTGGCAGTGGATTGAAGTGGGTTAAGGGGGGGTTTGACGTGCGATTCCGTCGCGTTAAAAACCGTTGTGGATAAGGCTGTGGGCATGTGAAAAGCCGCGAATTGACGCGACGTGTCTGAGCGAGATCTCGGCTCGAAAAAAATTTGCCCGCAGCTCCGGAACAGGTTCGAACAGAGGTTTTTTCGCGGGCCGATCCCGGCGCGATTTGTCACAAGAACGCCGCAGATCCGCGGGGTTCCTACAGCTTCGCCAGCTCGGCCTTGGCGCGGTTCCGGATCTTCGGACTGGGGTGTTTCGAGGCGGTCTCTTCGAGGTACTGGCGGGCCGGCGCACCGATGTCCTCGCGCAGGAACGTCCCGAGCTCTGCGGGATACTCGGGGGCCGAATTGAACGCCGCGACCACCGCCTTGATGAGGTCGGGATCGGCGCGGTAGGTGCCGTCGAGCGCGAGCGTCTCGCGGAACTGTTTGAGCCCCAACGACCCCTGCTTGGTCTCGAAGTAGGCCCGCCCCAGCAGGTACGAGAACCGAGCGTCGCGCGGGAACTCGCGGCGCGCCGCGACCAGCGTGTCGATCGCGGCCTTGGGTTTCCCTGCCTCGAGCAGCTCGGTCGCGCGGACGAACGGCTCTTCCACCGCGGAGCGGACCGGCTCGGGATCGCGAGCCGGCTCGGCCTTGTTGACGGGCGTCGGCTTGTCGGTCGGCGTGGACGTGGAGCCACCGCTGGTGACGGCGCCGATGATGGCCGCCGTCACGAGCAGCGCACCGATCACGATGCCGACGATCTGCGCGTGCTTCTTCGTGATCGTCGTGTACTTCGGCAACGACACCGGCTCGGCGATCGCCGGCAAGTCAGCGGCCTCGAGCGGGGACGGCCCGGCGGGCGGCGCGCCCTGGAAGAACGCCGTGGCGTCGTGATTCGCCCCGTCCTTTAGAACAGGCTCGGGTGCCTTCGGTTCCGCGCGCTCGACCGTGCCGAGGCCGAGCTTGGTCTCGCCCTTGGTGACCGCCGGCGCGGGGAGCATCGTGGTCTCGCCCGACGCTGGCGGCACGTCGGGCGACGGGATCGCCAGCGAGAGATCGAAGGCCGGCGACAGCCCCTTCGCATTCGCACCGAGGGCATCTCGCGGGATCGCGATCGACAGATCGAAGTCCGCCGGCAGGCCACCGACCGGCGCCGGTGCCTTCGCCTGCTCGACCGAGTCGGCGGCCGCCGCGGCCGTGGCCAGCGAGGCGTGCGGGTTGAACACGGGCTTGACCGTCGGCGACTTCGGTCGGGATGCCGCGAACGGCGACGGCGGTGCCTTCGTGGTTCGCGCGGGTCGCGAAGGTTCACTCGCGGGCCCCGGAGCGACGGTCGCCACAGGCGGGATCTGCCCGGTCGGCACGCGTCCGACCACAGGTGGGATCTGCCCGGTCGGCACGCGTCCGACCACAGGCGGGATCTGTCCGGTCGGTACGCGCCCCACGGCAGGTGCACTCGCAGCCGAGATGGGTCCTGGAGGGATCTGCGCAGCCGAATTCGGCCCTGACGGGGCTGCCGCGGTCGGCACCGTCGGACCGCTGTTCGGCGATGCCGGTGGAGTTGGTGCGGACGGGATCGGCGCGGCGGTCGCAGGCGCAGCGACCGGGGCCGTGGCAGCCGCGGTCGGCACCGTCGGACCGCTGTTCGGGGAGGCCACCGGAATCGGCGCGGACACCGGCGCGCTGTTCGGCTCGACCGACCAGCCACTCTCCGTCGCGACCGACGGGACCGGGATCGGGATCACCGGCGCCGTCGCGCGCCGAGGAAACGCCGCATCGAGCGCGGCTGCGAATTCGCCGGCGTTGGCGTAGCGATCCTCCGGCTTCTTCGCCAGCGCGCGCGCGACGATCGCCTCGAGCTCGCCGAACGCGATCCCGGGCTGCTTCTCCGCGAGCGTGGGCGGTGGCTGCTTGAGGTGCATCGAGCAGACCTCGACGGGATCTTCCTTCGGCGACACGAACGGCTTGGCCGCGGTCAACAGCTCGAACAGCAACACCCCGGCGGCGTAGAGATCGGCGCGGTGATCGATCGCCGTCCCGCGGATCTGCTCCGGGGCCATGTACGCCGGCGTGCCGACGACGATCCCGGTCGTCACCTTCGGTGCGTCGGCGATCCGCGCGAGCCCGAAGTCGAGGATCTTGACGTGGTCGCCGAGCCCCGACTTCTGCGACACCACGATGTTCGCGGGCTTGATGTCGCGATGGATGATCCCCTGCTCGTGCGCGTGCGCGAGGCCCGACAGCACCTGCCGCACGAGCTCGACCGCGCGCGGCACGGGCAACGGCCCCTTCGCGACGAGGTCGCGCAGCGTGTCACCGGCGACGTAGTCCATCACCACGAACGGCATGTTGTCGTGGACGCCGACGTCGATCACCGCCGCGCAGTGCGGATGCTCGAGCTTGGCCATCGCGGTGGCCTCGGTCTCGAAGCGCTTGCGGCTCGACAGCTCCGCCGGCAGCTGCTCGTGCATCACCTTGATCGCGACGATGCGCCCGAGCTTCAGGCGCTCGCCGCGATAGACCACACCCATCGCGCCTTCGGAGATCGGTTCGATGACGCGATAACGTCCGTCGAGGACCACCCCTGTGAGATCGGCCTCCACAGCCGGACGATACCGCAGTGTGCTACCCAGATCGCGTGAAGGTACTGCTGCTCCTCGCGTTGATTGCCTGCTCGCGCGAGCAGTCCGCACCGTCCGGTGACGTCCGCATCGTCTCGCTGACCCCGTCCGCGACCGAGATCGTCGCAGCCCTCGGAGCCACCCCGCAGCTCGTCGGGGTGGACGACTTCTCCCCCTACCCGCCCGAGGTCAAGGCGCTCCCCAAGGTGGGCAGCTTCCTGGCGCCGAGCCTCGAGACGATCGTGCGCCTGCGCCCGTCGTTCGTCATCGTCGATGACATCCACGGCCGCACCGCCGGCGCGCTTCACGACGCGAAGATCGAGACCGTCGAGTGCTGCGGGCACGCGCTCCCCGACATCAAGCAGGGGCTGCGCGTCGTCGGCGCCCGCATGGGCAAGCCCGAGGCCGCCGAGCGGGCGATCGCCGAGATCGACAAATCCCTCGACGACGCCGCCGCCCGCCGCCCGGCGAAGCGCCCGCGCGTGCTCCTGATCATCGATCGCGAGTCCGGTGGCGTCGGCAACCTGGTCGCGGGCGGGCCGGGCAGCTGGCTCGACGAGCTGCTCGCGGTGTGCGGCGGCGAGAACATCCTGGCGGCGTCGGGCGTGAAGTACCCGAAGGTGTCGATGGAGGAGGTGCTCCGCGGCAAGCCCGACGTCATCATCGACGTGTCGTACGCCGCCGAAACCTCCGGGATGGCCGCGTGGGACGCGGTCGACGTGCCCGCGGTCAAGACCAAGCGCGTCCGCGGCCTGACCGAGCAGTTCTTGCGCGCACCCTCGCCGCGGGTCAAGCAGGCGCTCGCCACCCTCGAACAGGCGCTTTCGCAGTAACCGCTGCTAGGATCGCGTCGTGAGCCGTCTCGGTCGTTACGAGCTGATCGCTCGGCTGGCCCAGGGCGGGATGGGCGAGATCTTTCTCGCGCGGCTCGAGGGCGCGGCCGGGTTCGCGAAGCTCTACGCGATCAAGCGGATCCTCCCGCAGTTCGCCGCCGATCCGCGGTTTCGCAAGATGCTGATCGGCGAGGCGCAGATCGCGTCGAAGATGGCGCACTCGAACATCTGCCAGGTCTACGAGCTCGGCGAGAGCGATGGCCAGCTCTACATCGTGATGGAGTACCTCGAGGGCGTCACGCTGCTGCCGCTGCTCCGTGCGAGTCAGCGCCAGCAACGGCCCCTCGACCTCGGGTTCATCTCGGCCGTGTTGCTCCAGCTCTGCGACGCGCTCCACTACGCGCACGAGCTGCGCGATCGCGAGGGCAACTCGCTCGGCGTGATCCATCGCGATGTCACGCTCGCGAACGTGTTCGTGTGCGAGAGCGGCACCGCGAAGGTGCTCGACTTCGGCATCGCGAAGGTCAAGAACGCGCAGGGCGCGCAGCAGACGCAGGGCGGCGAGGTCAAGGGCAAGTACGCGTACATGGCGCCCGAGCAGCTGCGCGGCGAGGAGCTGTCGCGCCGTGTCGACGTGTTCGCGCTCGGCATCGTCGCGTACGAGATGCTCGCGCTGCGGCGGTTGTTCCAGCGCCAGACCGATTACCTGACGTTCCACGCGGTGCTCGAGCAACCGATCACCGATCTCCGCCGCTACCGCCCCGACGCCCCCGCGGCCGTGGTCGACGTGATCATGAAGGCGCTGTCGCGCGATGCCGAGCAGCGCTTCCCGACCGTGCGTGCGATGGGCACCGCGCTCGCCGACGCACTCGCACCGCGCCGACCGTGGGCGCACGAGCAGATCGGCGAGCTCGTACAATCGCTGTTCGCCGACGAGATCCGGCAGCGGCAAGCGGCGGTCGCGCACGCGATCGAGCAGAACGGCGCCGCGGCCGAGGGGCCCCCGATCGCGTCGAACACCGCCGAGGGCGACGACGACGAACAGGGATTTCCGTCGGTCGAGACCGAGGCCGGACCGATCTCGACCGAGGTCCAGACCGTGGTCGAGCGCCTCGCCCAGCGCTCGGCCCCGCAGCCGGTGCAGCTCGCGCGATCCCGTACGTGGATGTGGATCGCGCTCGCGCTCGTCGTGCTCGCCTGTGTCGGCGTCACCGTCGCGCTCCTGATCCAGCGACCACCTCAGGCGCCGACGGAGATCATCGTCGAGAAGGGCGATGCCGAGAGCCGCGAGCGAGACATGAAGTCCGTCAATCCAAACTTCGCGCGGTTGCTAGCGTGTGCCACCAAGCATCCGGTGAACGCCGACCAGGCGATGGTCAACATGATGATCGACAGCGAGGGCAAGCCCGAGTCGATCCGGTTCGAGCCCGCGGAGATCAACACGGGTGCGCTCGGCACGTGCCTCCGCGACGTGCTCCAGGGGATCGCGTTCGCGAAACGCAATGGATCGACGGGGTTGCAGATCAGGGTCGAGCTGCCTTCGAAGAGGCCGTAGCGCCTCGCTCCTGTTCGTGTATCCTGGACACCATGTCGGCGTACACGTTCTTCTTCACCGAGGCCTCCCCGTTCTCGCAGTGGTTCCGCTGCTCGTTCAGCGAGGGCGGACACACGTTCTCCTGCGCCGAGCAGTTCATGATGCACGGCAAGGCGGTGTTGTTTGGTGATGCAGAGGTTGCAGAAAAGATCCTAACGGCCGCTCACCCTCGGGAGCACAAGGCGCTCGGCCGCAAGGTGAAGTCGTTCGACGACAAGGTCTGGAAGGCCTCACGCGAACGGATCGTGCTCGCCGGCAATCGCGTAAAGTTCACCCAGAATCCAGAGTTGAAGGAGTTGCTCCTCGCCACCAAGGGGACGGAGCTCGTGGAGGCCAGCCCGTACGACAAGATCTGGGGCATCGGGCTCGCCGCGTCCGATCCCCGCGCGCAGGATCCGACCCTGTGGAAAGGGCAGAATTTATTGGGTCGAATCCTGACGCAACTCCGCGCAGAGCTTGAGGAGTGAGAGATCCTTTCTAAACACTCGATTACGTTGGTCGAGTATTCTTCGGAGCGGTTGTGGCCGAACTTGTACGCGGACAGATCTCCGACCGGCCATGGGGGCTCACCTTCGGTCAGTTCGGGCTGCGCGAGATCACCGGTCAGCTGACGGTGCACGCGTCGGACGGGCGCGACTACCGTGTGGCGTTCGCGCACGGCGCCATCGTCGGTGCGTCGTCTCCGCAATCGGCGGATGCCGCGACGCGGATCGCGATGACGAGCGGCTTGATCACGTCGACCCAGGTCGCGACGGTCGCGAAGCAGATCGCGGCGACGCCCGAGATCGACGAGATCGCGTTGCTCGCCTCCGCGGCACGCCTGCAGGTCGAGCAGATCGCCGCGCTTCGCCGCAAGGTGATCTCGCAGCGCGCGGCGCGCACGTTCTCGATCGAGGCCGGGTCGTTCGTCGTCGACGACACCACCACGATCCCGATCGCCCCCGACGCGGCCGTCGACATGCGCGCCGTGATCCTGCAAGGCGCGCGGATGAACCTGGCCGAGCTGCGCCTCGTCACCGAGCTGCGCGAGCTCGGCTCTCACTTCACGCTCGGCGAGACCGCGCTGGAGCACGCGCCGTGGTTCGGGATCGAGTCGGCGGAGCTGCCGATCCTCGAGGCACTCAAGGGTGGCGCGTCGCTGCCCGAGATCGAAGCGCGCCATCGCGAGATCGATCCGCGCACCGTGCAGGCCGTGGTCTACGCGCTGGTCGCGTGCCGCGAGTGTCAGGTGTCGACGCCGATGTTGACGCGCCCGAAGACGACGTCGACCGAGCCGGTCTCGGTGTCGTTCACGCGCAAGCCGACCGGCGATCACGCCATCCCGACCTCGCTGGGTCCCGCGGTCGCGCGCACCGCCACGCCGAGACCGGCGACGGCGCCCGTCGTCACGCCGGCCGAACAGGAGTTTCGCGGGGCGGTCGGCACCAACACCAAGCCCCGCAAGGCGTACGACGACGACAGCACCGCGTTGCCACCTCGCACCGCGGCGTCGAGCATTCCGCCGCCGATCACCGAGAAGAAGAGCCCGAGCGGAGGCTGGCCGAGCGTCAAGCCACGCGACAACCCACCGAGCACGCCTCCCGTCATCACGCCGCGCACGATCTCGCAGGGCAATGTCACCGTCTCGCGCACGTCGTCGAACAAGATCGAGAAGCCGCGCACCATCTCGGAAGGCGCTCCGAAACCACGCATGGTCTCCGAAGGGGTCGCGAAGCCACGCACCGTCTCGGACGGCGTCGCGAAGCCGCGCACGATTTCGAACCCCCTCACGCCGCCGCGCACCGTCTCGGGCGGCGTCGCCACGCCCCGCACGATCTCGCAATCCGGTGGCACGCCCGGGGCCGTGTACTCGGAGGGATCCGATCGCGTGTCGCAATCACTCGAGGAGGCCGCCGAGGCGTTCCGGCGCGGCGTCGAGGCGCTCCAGGCCAATCAGCTCCCCACCGCGGTGACCGAGCTGTCGCGCGCGTCGACGCTCAACCCGCACGAGTTCGAGCACACGGCACTGCTCGCGTTCGCCCAGCTGCTGTCGGCGTCGACGAGCGAGCGCACGAAGCTCGCCGACAAGACCCGCAAGATGATGACCCACGCGAGCCAGAAGTCGCGCGATCCGGCGCAGGCGCTGGTCTATCTCGGTCAGCTCGAGCAAGCGCTCGGCAACGACAAGCAGGCCGTGGTGCACTACCGCGCGGCGCTCGCCGCGAACGCCGCACATCCCATGGCCCTGGCGGGGATCCAGGCGATCGAAGAGAAGGCGCTCGAGAAGAGCGGCTTCAACCTGTTCAAGAAGAAGTAGGCGGCACCGCCGCCATCCGCTGGGAGTGCGAGGCCTCGTCGCTGCGGCGCGCGTGCTCCATCAGCAGGTTCAAGAAGACGTAGGCGGCACCACCGCCATCCGCTGGGAGTGCGAGGCCTCGTCGTTGCGGCGCGCGTGCTCCATCAGCAGGTCAAGAAGACATAGGCGGCACCGCCGCCATCCGCTGGGAGTGCGAGGCCTCGTCGCTGCGGCGCGCGTGCTCCATCAGCAGGTTCAAGAAGACGTAGGCGGCACCGCCGCCATCCGCTGGGAGTGCGAGGCCTCGTCGCTGCGGCGCGCGTGCTCCATCAGCAGGTGCGTGATCGTGGTCTCGAGATCCGGCGTCACCTGGGCCGGCGAGCCCGACGACAGCTCGAAGTAGCCCTCTTTCCAGTCGAGCACCGACATCATGATCTCGTGCGAGGTGGCGTCGATCTCGTTGCTGCGCGCACGCACGATCTTGCCCTCGAGCACGTCGATGAACGCGACGAGGTGATCGCGGGTGACCGAGAGCTGGCCGCTCTTGCGATCCTGCTCGAACATGGTCAGCAGCGACGGCAAGCCGAGCTCGGCGAGCGTGCCGCGCAGCACCACGCGCGACGTATCGCGCTGGCTCGCCCTCGCCCACCGGCGCGCGCGCAGGATGATCTCGAGCACCGTGAACGGCTTCGGGATGAAGTCGACGGCGCCGAGCTGCAGCGCTTGCAGCCGCAGGATGTCCGACGCATCCGCGGACATCATCATCACCGGCACACCCGCGAGCTCGGTGTGGCGGCCCATCTCCTGGAGGACGTGCAGGCCGTCGACCACCGGCATGTCGCGCTCGACGAGGACGACGTCCGGCGTGCGCGTCAGGCAGGCGCCGATCGCCTCCATCCCGTTGGTCGCGGTGGCGACCGAGAAGCCGGCGATATCGAGCGCGGTCGACAGCCGCTCGAGCAGGCGCGTCTGCGAATCCGCGACGACGATCCGGATCTCGCCGGTATCCATCGAGCTGGTGTGGTGGAGGAGCAGGCGGCCGACCGCCTCGGTGAACTGCTCGTCGGCGGGGCGCACCGGATCGCGGAACATCACGCCGACCCCGGGGAACCGCCCGAGCGTGCGGGCCTCGACCTCGCCGAGGCTGTGCGTGACCTGGCCGGTGGTGATGAAGCGCTGCCCGTTCGGCGAGATCACGAGCTGGACGACGGTGCCCACCGCGAGCGGTGGCGACATCCGCACGAACATGCCGTACGGGGACAGATCCTGCGTGATCGCGCGCGTCTTCTTACCGCCGGTGATCACCTCGACCGGCAAGCTCATCGCTACACGATTGTTGCGACGCCTCACCGCTCACCTACCTACCGCAGATGTTGATCAGGATCCACCTCGGCGCGAAAGGCGAGCAACCGATGCTGGAACGCCTCGTCGGTGTAGCCGGGTGCGGCGTCGGCACCGAGATCCACGTAGGCGCGGACCAGCTGGCGGTACGGCTCGTTCCAGCGCACGCACAGCAGGGTGATCACGGCGCGGGCTTGCTCGCTCGCGTAGCCGCTGCCGAACGTCAGGGTCGCCTCGACGCAGAGCCCGAAGCCGGTGACCGTGAGCTCCGGATTCTTGGGGTCGGTGCGGCGGGTGATCGTCAGCCACTTCGGCGACCCCGTGCACGCGAGGCGCTCGAGCTCGAGATCCGGCGTGGTCTGCGCGAGATAGCGCGCGGTCTCGACGCGCAGCACGCCGTACGGATCCTCGAGGCCGAACAGCAGGTGCTCGCTGTCTTCGAGGACCTCGAAGTCATCGCGCGGGTCGGCCGGCATCGCGCGACTGTACCCCGGCTAGCGTATGGTAGCCGCGCATGGCGTGGCTGGAGCTCGTCGACGTCGCGGTCGCTCTCGGAGGGCGGGATGTCGTGCGCGCCTCGTGCGAGGTCGATGCCGGCGAGCTGGTCGTGATCGTCGGCCCGAACGGCGCCGGCAAGACCACGCTGCTGCGCGCGATCGCCGGGCTGGTGTCGCCGAGGCTCGGCCGCGTCAAGGTGTTCGGCCACGACCCCAGCCGGGTGGCGCGCCGGGTGATCGCGAAGGAGCTCGCGTACCTGCCGCAGCACTACGACCTCGCGTTCCCGTTCGCCGTCGAGGAGGTGGTGCTCCTCGGTCGCTACGCGAACCAGCGCGGGTTCGGGTTGGCGTCGGACGCGGACCTGGTCGCGGCGCGCGAGGCGATGAGCGCGTGCGATGTCATCCACCTCGCGAACCGGCGGTTCGACGAGCTCTCGGGCGGCGAGGCGCGGCGCGTGATCATCGCGCAGGCGATCTGTCAGCGTGCGCGCGCGCTGCTGCTCGACGAGCCGACGGCCGGCCTCGATCCGGCGCATGCCCGCAGCGTGTTCGAGATGCTGCGCGTGCAGTGCGAGGCGGGTAACGCGGCGGTGGTGGTGACGCACGATCTCGATCTCGCGCTCCGCTACGGCGACACGATGTGGCTGGTCGCCGGCGGTCACCTCGCCGCACGCGGCGCCCCGAGCGACGTCCTCGCCTCGGCGTCGACGCGCGAGGCGTTCGGGGTCGACATCCACGTCGGGACGTTGCCCGGGGGCGTCCGGTTCGCGGTGCCGGGATGAGCTTCGTCTCGGCCAAGGCGACGCGCGTCACCGGGCGGCGGCTCGCGATCACCTTGCTGATCTGCCTGGCGATCGCCATCGCCGTCGCCGCGTTCTCGATCCTGACGGGTGTGGTGATGACGCGCGACGGGCGGGCGTTCGAGCTGCTCGCGCTCGACGCGTTCGATCCCGCCTCGCGCGATCACGCGGTGCTGCTGCTGCGCTTGCCGCGCGTGCTCGCCGCGCTGCTCGTCGGTGGCGCGCTCGCCGGCGCCGGCTGCGCGTTGCAGGCGCTGCTGCGCAACCCGCTCGCCGAGCCGTTCACGCTCGGCATCTCGTCGGGCAGCTCGCTGTTCGCCGTGATCGGCATCCGCGTCGGCATCGAGGCCACGCTCGGTGATCTCGGCATCGGCGCGGCGGCGCTGTGCGGCGCGGTCGTCACGCTCGTCGTCGTCTGGAACCTCGCGAAGATCGGCACGCAGCTCCCGGCCGCGACGCTGGTGCTCGCCGGCGTGACGGTGTCGATGTGGTGCTCGGCCGCCTCGCTGCTCGTCCAGTACACCAGCGACTTCTCCGACGTCAGCCACATGCTGCGCTGGATGATGGGCAGCCTCGACTCGATGCGGCTCGGCGCGGTCGGCTACGCGGTGATCCCGATCCTCCTCGGGATCCTGGTGCTGATCGCGTACGGTCGCGAGCTCGATGCGCTCGCCGCCGGTCCCGAGGCGGCGGCCTCCGTCGGCGTCGCGGTCGCGCGCACGCAGATCGTGGTGTTCGCGGTGGCGTCGCTGCTGGTCGGTGCCGCGATCGCGCTCGCCGGTCCGATCGGCTTCATCGGCCTGATCGTGCCGCACGCGCTGCGCGGCATCCTCGGGCCGAGTCATCGCTTGCTGGTGCCCGCATCGGTGCTCGGCGGGGCCGTGCTGCTCGCGCTGTGCGATGCGATCGCGCGGATGGCGATCGCGCCCGCAGAGCTGCCCACCGGGGCGGTGACCGCGGTGCTCGGCGGCCCGTTCTTCGTGATGATCCTCGTCGGGCAGAAGCGCAAGGCCGCGATGTGGGGTCGAGGATGAGCGGTTCTAACGATGTCGGATCGGGGAAGCCGTCAGGGGTGCCCGGAACGATTCCCGTCGTAGGTTCCCTGCCTCGGGTTCGTCGTAACGGCGCTCGCTCTAACAACGGTAATAACGATCTTGGGTGGTGCGGTCGCGGAGAACAGCTCCCGCTCGAAGGTCGCTTGCCGCGGGTTCGTTACGACGATGGTCATGACGGCGCTCGTTCTAACGATTCTCGGTCGACCGCCACGCGCTGCTCGCACACCCGGTGTGGCTGCGCGGCAATGCCATGTGGGGACGGGGCGGCCGGCAGGCGCGGCGAACAGCTCCCGCTCGAAGGTCGCTTGCCTCGGGTTCGTTATAACGATCGTCATAACGGCGCTCGTTCGAACGACGGTTCTAACGAAGTCGAATGGAGGGGCCGCGGATGAGCGAGGTGGTTCGCCACGTCGTCGCTTCGATCGGGCCGGCGTCGCGCGCGCACGCCGATGCGGTGCGCGGAAAGTTCGCGGCGGCCAATCTCGAGCTGCTCTCGCGACTCGCGGGCATGCTCGGCGGGGCGCAGCACACGGCGACGCCGAAAGTCTCGAGACGAACCGTCGTGGTCGTCGCCGGTGATCACGGCGCGGGCGATCCCGGCATCGCGCTCGGGGCGTCGCATCCGACGGTGATCGCGGCCGCGGCGATCGCGAGCGGGAGCGCCGCGCTGTCGAGCATGGCCCGGGCGAGCCGCGCGCCGATCGTGCTCGTGGATGCAGGTGTCGCCGAGCCGGCCGCGATGCCGGCGTCGACGATCAAGCTCGGCCGCGGCCCGACGCGCGACCTCCTGCGCGAGCCGGCGATGACGGTGATCGACGCGACGCTCGGGCTCGAGGCGGGCATCGCCCTCGCGATCTCGTTGTCGGAGCCCGGGCTCGACGTGCTCGCCGTCGGCGCCCTCGGGCTCGGCAGCGAGCTGGCCGCGGCGGCGATCGCCGGCACGCTGGTTCCGTCCGTCGCGAGCTCGCCGGACTTCCCGCTGGTCGACGATCCGGGCGAGGTCCGGGCACTCGGCACCGAACCCGACTGGTCGCTCGCCCCCGAGCGCGGGCTCGGCACGCTCGTCGAACCGGATGTCAGCCGGGCCTATCAACAGGGGCGCGCGTGGAGCGGCAGCGGCCTCGAGCTGCTCGCCACGTTCGGTGGCCCCGAGACCTGCGTGCTCGCCGGGCTGATGCTGGGAGCCGCGTCCCTCCATGTCCCGGTGATCCTCGACGGTCACGCCACCGGCGCCGCGGCGGTCGTCGCGATGCGGCTCGCCCCGGCGGTCACCGACTACCTGATCGCCGCCCACGGCGGATCGCCGACGCATGCGATGCTCCTCACGCAGCTCGGGCTCTCGCCGATGTTCGAGGTAGGGCTCGGACATGGCGAAGGGATCGGCGCCGCGATGCTGCTGCCCTGGTTGGATCAAGTGGAAGCGTTCATCGCCCCGCGCTAGAACCGGAAGCTGTGCCGGAGCGGAAGCGTCGTACGGGGTCGTTCGAGGTGGAGCGGACGACGGGATCGCACGAGGTGCTCGATCGCCTGTTCGTGTACGGCACGCTGCGGGCGGGGCAGACCGCGCGCTCGCTCGTCGCGAACTCGATCGCCAGGACCGTTCCGGCCCACGCCACCGGGCATATCTATGCGTTTCCGATGGGCTATCCCGGCTACAACGAGGGTGATGGCTCGGGTCGAGTGATCGGCGAGGTGCTGTGGCTGACCGAGCTCGCGGCCACATTCGGGCTGCTCGATCCCTACGAGGGCGAGGCGTTCGCGCGGGTGATCAAGCAGGTCACGCTCGAGACCGGGGAGCAGATCTGGGCCTGGATCTACACGCTGGCGGATCCGGCCTCGGTGCACGTCGGGACGCTGATCCCGGATGGCGACTGGGTCCGGTACTGGACCGAGCAGCCCTAGCGAAGCGCGCGACTAAAACGCGTGGCCGAGGACCGCCATCGAGAGGGCGGCAAGCGCGGCTGCGATCGTTCCGAACCCGACGCGACACGTCGGCTTCGACAAGGTCATTCGTTGCGGCACGAGCTGGAGATTGCCTCTTCGCCAAAAAGAATCAAGTTACCGGCTCGATCATCGTTGATAGGTAACTTTTCGAATAATCCCATTGTGTTACGTCGACACTTTCGTGCCATTCGAGGTGTCGAGATCGCTCGGGAGTAGGAAGGTCAGGTCGTGGCACTCGGTCGCGTCGGGCACCGTCCAGCGGCCGAGCATGCGCTCGATGACAGCGGCTGGCACCGGATCGCGGCGCGCTCGATTTCGCGCGCGTTGATCCGCTGCGGTGGTCTCGCAATAGACGATGCGAACCCGCGCGCGGTAGGCACGAAACAGCTCGATCAACTGACCGCGCAACGACGGGGTCAGGTTGGTCGCGTTCCACGCGAACGAGGTCCCGGCGCGCAGGTAGGTGCGGGCCTGGTCGCGGGCCTCGGCGATCACCTGGGCGTCGCCGAAGTCGGCGTCGAGCTGATCGCGGAGCGCGTCGAGCGAGATCACGGGGAGCTGCTGCGTCGCGAGGTAGGTGTCCTTGCCGCTCGCCGGCAGGCCCGACATCAAGATCACCTCGCACGCGGTGTCGTCGTGGGCGAGCACCTCTGGCATCCGCGCGCCGACCTCGGACTCGAAGTAGACGCGGCGGGTGTGCGCCGACGGAAACGCCTGCGGCGCCTCGAGGACGCCGAGCTCGCGGCAGTGCTCGGCCCACAGCGCGCAGTGCTCGACGATCCGGGTCTGGTCCGCCGGATCGGCGCAGCGCCGGCCCCGCGCATCCGCGTCGGCGACGGCGACCAGCCAGTCGTTGCGGGTGATCAGCGACAGCCGGATCGCGAGCCGCACCGCCTCGGCGCCGGGCTTGGTGATGCCGAAGAACGGGACCTGGTGGTGGCGGATCAGCGCGCACACCTGCTCGCGGGCCTCGAACGGCACGCCCATCCGCCACAGCGCGACGCGCGCGAGCAGATCGCCGCGCGCCGAGTGACCGCGCGAGGTCAGCTTGTCGCCCTCCAGGCGCGTCGTGCCGGGCTTGCCGATGTCGTGGAGCAACACGCCGGCGGCGACGACGGGGCGATGCGCGGGGGCGAGCGCGGCGTACAGCGGGCCCTGGACGAGCGCCTCGATCGCCATCTTGGTGTGGGTCCAGACGTCGCCCTCGGCGTGGAACGCATGATCCTGGGGCGTGGCGAGCAGCTCGCCTGCGGGCACGATGTCGGCGAGCCAGGCCTCGAGGGCCGGCCAGTCGATCGCCGCGGCGGGTGCGAGGTCGGGCAGCACGGCGCGCAGCGTAGCAGTCAGAACGCGCCGGAGAAGCCGAGGCCGGGAGCGTTGCCGCGCGGTCCCGCGACCATCGCCGGCGCGAGCGTGATCGTCCTCCGGTTGGCGCGGCGAGCGCTGTCCCCGACGGTGGCGAAGTCGTACAGCACGCCGGCGACCAGCGCACCGAAACCGAGGATGAAGCCGCCCTCCGCGGCCGAGCAGTTGCGGGTACCGTCGTTGCTGTCGCAATCGAACGCGTCCGCGACCGTGGCCGCCATCAAGCCGAACCCGGCACCGCGGAGGACGAGCCCGGTCACGCCGACACTACCCGCGTACCAGTGACCGACCGACGGACCGAGCAGCAATCCCCCACTCATCAGGTACAGGCCGGCGCCTCCCTTCCCTTGGCTGGCGAGCCCGATCGATCCGACGAGCGCGCCGACCGTGACGCCGACCGACGCGCCCGTCGCGAGCGCCGGGCTCTTGTCGTCGCCTTCCGCACGCGCGGTGGACGAGGCGAGCAGGACGGCGACGATGATCGAGGAGCGCATGTCTTCCGAGGACGACGGCGCCACGCTCGTCGTCATGGACGACCTGCAGAAGTTCGCGGTGTTGAACGTTCACCACGTCAGGTGAACAGATCCGTGCCCTCTGCGAGCCCGTTCGCGACGATCGGGCGGCTATGCCAGTGGGAGCCCGAGTCGGTGACCGCGGTGAGGAACGACGCGCGCACCCACTTGTACCGACCGAGGACGAGGTTGGTGTTCGGATCCTCGACCTTGATGTAGAGACCTTCGGCGAAGTCGCTCGCGTCGGTCTCGACCGCGCAGCGATCGGGCTCGACCCCACCCTCGATCGCGGCCGCGCGGAGACGCTCGCGCCACCGCGGCGACTTGTAGAGCGAGTGGGCGACGAGCTCGGGCAGCTCCGCCGGCTTGTCGAGCACGCCGCGCCACAGCACGGGCACGGCGGTGATCGGGGAGCCGGCGAGATGCTCGGCGCGCTTCGCCGTCGACCAGAACGCACCGCTCGGGTCGCGGATGTCGAACTCCATGAAGTAGTGCGGCAGCTGGTCGTAGAACACCGTGTGCTTCGCGTACAGCCACTCGCCGTACAGCGTGAGCCCGCCGGCGAGGCGCTCGGCGAGCGCGGCCTCGTGGGTGCGCGCCCATTGCTTGTAGAGATCGAAGTGACGCTCGCGCGGCCCGCCCGTCAGCACGTGACCGCGGCTCTGCAGGCGTAGCCGCCCGTGCTCGTCGAGCGACATCCCCGCGTTCGCGCCGTCGAGCTTCTCCTCGATCACGCAGTAGGCACCGCGCAGGGAATCGAGCGGCACCTGCGCGAGATCGTGATCGCCGGGCTGCAGCCGGCTGCCCTCGAGGTGGTGCGTGCGCGGATATTTGAAGATCGCTTCGATCACGAGCCGCGCGACTGGCGGATCAACCGCAGATACGTGGTGGCGCAGCGCGCCGCGAGATCCGCGAGCTCGCCGGCGATCTGGACGGACGGCGCTGCACCGAGGACGTGCGCGTAGATCAAGTTGATCGCGCGCTGCTTGACGACGACCGGCACCACCGCAACCGCGATCGGCTCGAGCGCGACACCGAGCGCCGTCCACAGCGTGGCCTCGACGGGCTTCGCCGCGGACACCGGCGCGCCGATGTACGCCTCGCCCGCATCGTGCGCGGATTGCAGCGTCGAGGCCCCGCCGAGCGGTAGCGACAGCTCGTCGAACGCGGTTGCCTGGGTCTCTGGATGCGAGGTGTAGCCGCGCCAGCCGAGGGCGTTGCCGTCGCGGATCAAGAACACGACGAGCGCGTCGAGCCGCCCCTTCGCGTACTCGCACAACGCATCGGCGATCTGATCGCGATGCTCGGCGGTGTCGATCTTCTCGCAGGCGGCGCCGTAGGTCAGCGACAGCACCGTCGACGAGATCCGCTCGCCCGCGATCGGCGGGATCTGCGAGCTGCGGCGACGGCGCGGCTCGAGCGTGAACGGCGGCGGCATCACCATGCCCTGCGGCGGCTGCTGCTTGCGGCGCTCGCCTTCCTTGCTCTCGCCATCCGTCCCCGCGCGGCCGCTGCGGATGAAGCGCGCGCGCCGCGGCAGCCCGAAGTGTTTCTCGAGGTAGTAGAGCGCGCGCAGCTCGGGGACCACGTACGGCGTGATCGGCTTGCCGAACTTCGACGACAGCTCGTCGATCGTGTCGGCGTGTGCCGGCTCGACGATGGCCACGGCGACGGTGTCCTTGTGCTCGCCGACGTAGCCGAGCGGGATGGCGCGGAGGCGGTGGGCGGCATCGGCGCCGAGCTTCGCGACGAGCGACTTGTCGATCTCCTCGAGCAGCGTGGGCGTGGCGATCGGATAGCCGGAGAGCTCCGCGAGGTAGCTCGACAGCAGCTCGAGATCGATGAACCCGAGCTCGACGAGGTTGGTGCCGAGCCGGCCGCCGTACAGCACCTGGTTGCGCAGCGCGGCCTCGAGCTGGGACAGCCCGATGGCGGCATTGCGCAACAGCAACGTGCCGAGCTTCACGCCCCGAGCATATGCCCTAGTGGCCCATCTCGGGTTGCGCCATCTCGGTGTTCTTTCTCGCGGTCGCCGTCGGCCCGTCGACGACGCCGGCCGGTGGCATCGCATTCCTCGCGTCGGGTCGCTTCTAGTACCTCGTCGGATCGCCGCCGCCCGCCTCGGCGAACCCCTTCTTGCGGAGGACGCAGGCATCGCACCGACCGCACGCGCGATCGCCGACCGGGTCGTAGCAGCTGTGCGTGATCGCGTAGTCGACGCCGAGCGAGCGCCCGAGCTCGATGATCTGCGCCTTGGTCAGCTCGATCAGCGGCGCGTGCACGTGGAAGCCACCGCCGCGCGTGGCGACCTGCGCGAGCGCCTCGAACGCGTGCACGAACGCGGGGCGACAATCAGGATAGCCGCTCGCGTCGAGCACGTTGACGCCGAGGAAGATGTCGCGCGCGCCGAGGGACTCCGCCCACGCGAGCGCGAGGGACATCAGCACCGTGTTGCGAGCGGGGACGTACGTCGACGGCACGTCGCCCGGGGCGCCGATCTCGGCGAGCGGGCGATCCTTCGGCACGGCGATCGACGACGTGGTCAGGGCCGAGCTCGCGAGCGGCGCGAGATCGACCGCGACGATGCGATGCTCCTTCGCGCCGAGCGCGGTGGCGACGCGTGCCGCGGCATCGAGCTCGACCTGATGGAGCTGGCCGTACTTGACGGTCAGCGCGTGACACGCGAAGCCGCGCGACCGGGCGACGGCGAGGCAGGTGGTGGAGTCGAGACCACCGGAGAGCAGGACAACCGCGGCAGGCATGGCGGGCAACCTAGCACCGCCTCGTACCTCCTACCCGGCCCGTACCTTGAGCAGGCTTCGGCGTCGCCCCATGGTCGCGGCGTGAATAACCCCGACAGCAAGCAGACGCAGCGGATCCGCCGCCAGCCCGATAGCAGCGGGATCTATTCGATCCACCGGTCCTCGGAGACCAAGGTCAACATCACCTGCGCGGGTGACGAGCTCGCGATCTCGGTGGACGGGCAGCACCTCTCGCTGTCGCGCGCCGCGGCGAAGCGCTTGGTCGTCGCGCTGCTCGAGGTCATCGACTGAACTCCGGAGTCGCGGCGGAGTGAGGAGACCGCCTACGTTTCAGGCCGCGCCGTACGGTAGCAGCTTGAAATCACTGAGGCCGCTCGATCCCCAAACGAACCCCGTTGATGGCTGTATGCCGGCCGGGATCGGTCGAACTATCTGATCGCTCCGATGACCAAACGCCCGGCCCCACGGATGATCGCCATTGCCGGAGGTAAGGGCGGCGTTGGCAAGACCACCGTCGCCACCAACCTCGCGCTGGCGATCGCGCGTATGGGTCATCGCACGGCCGTGGTCGATGCCGACCTCGGCGCCGCCAACGTTCACTCGATGTTCGGCGTGCTGCATCCGGAGCGCACGATCGCGGACTTCCTCGACCACCGCGCCGAGGACCTCAACGACGTCCTGACCTCCGTCACGTCGTCGACCGTGCGCCTCGTCGCCGGCACCTCGCGGCCTGGCTCCGCGAACATCAACAACGCGCAGAAGCTCCGGCTGCTCCGCGGGATCGCGCGTCTCGAGGCCGATGTCGTGATCATCGATGTCGGCGCCGGCACCTCGTTCAACGTCGTCGATCTCGTCGCGTCGGCGGACTTGAAGTTGTTCGTGCTCACGCCCCAGCTGCCGTCGCTCAACAACGCGTACGCGCTGATGAAGGCGTGCGTGCATCGCGCCGTGCGCAAGCTGTCGAGCGACGAGACCGAGCAGGGCCTGATCGATTCGGCGCTCGCGAACGAGGGCCGCGCCCGCACGATCCCGCAGCTCCTCGACGTGCTGCGCCCGATGAACTCGGCGCTCGTCGAGAAGATCTCCGACACGCTCCGCCGCTTCGGCGTGCGGCTGATCGGCAACCAGGTCTCGAACGACGCCGAGGGCGCGTGCCTGACGCGGATGTCGCAGATGATCGACGACCACCTCCAGGTCAAGGCGCCGCTCGTCACCACGGTCCGGCGGACCTCCGCGCTCGCCGGCAGCTTGCGGCCCGGCGCCGGGACGATCGTCGAGCGCAACGATCCGGGGTACGCCGCGTTCGCGCAGCTCGCCCGCTCGGTGATGGACGCGGACCTCGCGCAGCTGCGTGGCGAGACCCGCACGACCAGCGGCACGATGCCGATCTGGATCCAGCGCGAGCTCCAGGAAGAGCCGCTCCGCGTTCCGGCTTGATCGATCGACCTGACGTTTACTGCCAGAACCGTCGCGATTTCGAGATCCTACGGAGGGTAGAGCTGTCCCCGAACGGCGGGCGTTCGCTAGACTCGTAGATGTGACGCGACGTGAGCTGCCGAGCTGGGTTGCGCCGCTCGGCGTGGCCGTCGCGCTGACGGCGCTCGTCGGGTGGAGCTTCGTGCAGCGGTGGAGCGTGCTCGCGAGCTCGCCGTTTCCGCTCGGCGTCGACGGCTACTTCTATCCGATCCAGCTCCGCTCGCTGCTCGAGACCGGGCACCTCCAGTATCCGGCGAGCCCGCTCGCGTTCTATCTGCTCGCGCCGTTCGCGGCGGTCACCGATCCGATCACCGGCGCGAAGCTCGGGGCCGCGGTGCTCGGGGCGTTGATCGCGCTGCCCGCCTATGGCGTCGGCCTGGAGCTGGGGCGTCGCGATCGCGGCGCCGGGCTCGTCGCTGCGGCGCTCGCCACGTCGAGCGCGGGCTCGATGTACCTGACGATCGAGTTCGTCAAGAACGGCATCGGGCTGACCGTCGCGATGACCGCGCTGTGGCTGGTGCTGCGCGCGATGAGGAGCCCGTCGCGACGCACGGCCGGCATCGCGATCGCCGGCATCGTCCTCGCGCTGCTCACCCACAAGATGGCGGCCGGCCTGGTGCTCGGCATCGCGATCCCCGCCGCGATCGCCGAGGCGTTCCGGCGAGGCAAGCTGCGCTGGCGACGGATCCTGCCGATCGCGGTGGCCCTCGGCATCCTGGTGCTGCTCGGGCTGGTGATGCCCGAGCGGTTCCTGTCGCCGGGCGATCTCGACCTGATCGACGGCCTGTTCACCACCGATGCCGACTGGAGCTTGCCCGTGCGCGGCACGCTGCGCCTCGGCTACGAGCCGGTGATCTGCGCGGCGCTCGCGATCGCAGCCGCCGTCACGTCGATCCTCGAGCAACCGGATCGGCGGTCGCGGCTGCTGCTGCTCGCGATCGTGATCCAGACCGCCGGCGAGCTGATCGGCATCGGCACGCTGATCGTCAGCAGCGGGCTGCTCACCTGGATCGTCACGGCCGGCGGCGTCGGGCTCGCGCTCGGCGGCATGCTGCTGCGTCGACGGATCGCGAAGACGCCCGGCCCGTTCACCACCCGGGAAGGCGCCGGCAGGGATGTCGTCGCGTGGTCGATGATCGCGCTCGGGGCGTTGATCGCGCTGCCGTGGCTCGACACCAGCGATGGCCAGGGTCTCGCGATGCGCCTCCGCGTGATCGCGTTCGTGCCGATGGCGTTCTGCGGATCGATCGTCGCCCGCGCGATCCTGCGGCGGATCGAGGCGCCCCGCACGATCCTCGCGGCGGCGCTGTCTCTAGGGATCGTGATGCTGCACGCCTTTGGCACCCGCACCGAGGGGCGGACGCCGGTGCATCCCGCCCTCGTCGCGGCGGCGCAGGTGGTGAAGATCCCCGACGGCGGCGTCGCGATCGTTCCGTCGCGGCAGGTCGCGTTCATGATCGCGTGGTACGCACGCGCGACGATCAACCTGCGCCCCGAGCCGATCGCCGAGGAGCGTCGCTATCGCGTGCTGACACTCAACTTCCTCGGGCTCGGGTCACAGCTCGACGCGGCGCTCCTCGAGGCGCGCGAGGATCCGACCAGCGGCGTCGTCGGGGTGCATCCCCTGCACCCCAACGGGCTGGTGATCGTGCCCGAGAAGACGTGGCGCGCGATCGTCGCGAAGATCACCGGCGTCGAGCGGATGCGTCTCGACGTCTGGCCGACGATCTAGCTCGCCACGTCGTCCGCTTTGGCTTCCACCTTGATCGCGGTTGCCTTCGGCAGCTCGGGCGCGGACTTTGCCATCATCTTCTTGATCATCGGCGACACGACGAACAGCACCAGCGCGATCACGAGTGACGACACGATCAGCGTGGTGAACAAGAACGAGTACCCGCGCGACTCGGAGAACCCGGCGGCGCGACCCGCGATGTAGTTACCAATCGCGGTGGCGAGGAACCACGTGCCCATCACCATGCCTGCGAGGCGCTGGGGCGCGAGCTTGCTCATCGACGACAAGCCGACCGGCGAGATGCAGAGCTCCGCCATCGTCGACACCAAATACAGCCCGATCAGGTACCAGGGGCTGACGCGCAGGTAGTCGCTCTCGACGGCCAGGTCGTTGAGGTACGGGACGGTTGCCAATGCGTTGATCGTGTTGGTGCGCTCGGTGATCGCGGAGACCGTCGGCAGGAGCACGACGAACGAGAGCCCGGTGAGGACCATGCCGATCGCGAACTTGGTGGTGCTGGTCGGCTCCTTGCCCGTCTTCGCGAGCTTGAGCCACATCCACGCGAAGGGCGTGGCGAAGATGACGATGAAGATCGCGTTCGGAAACTGATAGAAGCTCGCCGGAACGTTGCTGAGGCCGAGGAACGGCCGCTCGACCATGTTCTCCGCGTACAGGGAGAGCGTGGTGCTCGCCTGCTCGAACACGCCGAAGAAGCCGATCGAGCCGAGGAACAGCGTCAGCATCGCCGTGATGCCCTTGCGCTCCTCGGGGCGCACCAGCACGTAGTACCCGATGAACAGCGCCACCGCGGCGATCGCCAGGCCGATGCCGAACACGTTGGCGAGCACGTCACCCGACAGCCCGAACGCCTGATCGGCACCGATACCGACGACGATCAACGCGACGATGCCGATGCCGATGCCCTTGAGCACCGTGACATCGCGGGCCGCGCGGGCAGGATCCGTGGGGACGGTGGGGTGCTGGCCGGTCTCCCCGAGCACCTTGCTGCCGCGCGCGTACTGGACCAGACCGAACACCATGCCGAGCGCCGGCACGGCGAACGCGAACTTCCAGCACAGGTTCGGATTGATCCCGTTGCCCTCGAGGAATCCGCGGAACGTCTCGCTCTGCGCGATGAACATGCCGACGAGCGGCGCGAGACCGGCACCGATGTTGATGCCCATGTAGTAGATGGTGAAACCGGCGTCGCGGCGAATGTCGCCCGGCTTGTAGAGCTGACCGACGAGGGTCGACACGTTCGGCTTGAGGAAGCCCGTGCCGATCGCGATCACGGCGAGGCCGGGATAGAACGCCTCGTCGATCGGCAGCGCCAGCAGCGTGTTGCCGATCGCGATGCCGATGCCACCGACCATCACCGCCTTCCGTTGACCGATGAAGCGATCCGCGATCCAGCCGCCCGGCAGGGACAGCAGGTACACCGACGACAGGTACAGCGACATCACGACGCCCATCGCCCCGGCGGACATCCCGCGACCGCCGTTGGACAGCGACGTGACCATGTAGATCGCGAGGAACGTGCGCGCTCCGTAGTACGAGAGCCGTTCCCACATCTCGGTCCAGAACAGGGTCTTGAGCCCGGCAGGGTGTCCGAAAAACGCTTTATCCGGGTCGCGGGCGGCCATTTCGCGGCGGACCATAGACCGAACCGCGGCCCGGCGGGAACCCATAAGCGGCCCTGCGACGGGGTCCCGTCGCAGCGCGATGGCGGCGCCTCAACCTGGCCAGCAGCCCGATCTTGCAAACAATCGCAGATTGGGAAAGATCCCGCTCCATGAGGATTCCGACCCGGGTGTGGATGGGCTCGCTCGCCGCCACCTTGCTGTTCATCGCCTGCAATCCCTCGACGCCGCAGATCTCGTTCAAGCACGGAGAGCGTCGCGGACGCCTCGAGAAGAACGGCCTGCGGTTCGTCGTGATGCCGGATCCGAGCACGCAGCTCGTCGAGGTCGACGTCCGTTACGAGGTCGGCGCGAAGGAGGATCCGCCGGGCAAGGCCGGGCTCGCTCACCTCGTCGAGCACATGATGTTCCAGCACAAGCCGGACGGGCCCGACACCAAGCCGCTGATGCACTTCCTGATGAACAACGCGATCAACATGAACGCGTACACCAACCCCGACACCACGCATTACATGGTGTACGCGCGCGCCGAGCAGATGGACGCGATGGTGAAGGTGGAGGCGATGCGGATGCACTACGGCTGCCAGACGATCACGGAGGCGGAGTTCCTCCGCGAGCGCGACGTCGTGCGCAACGAGATCCGCGGTGGCAACCGCACGCCCGAGGGGCTGATCCCGCAGATCGCGATGTCGTCGATCTATCCCAAGGGGCACGCCTACGAGCAGGAGACCGGCGGTAACGACGAGCAGCTGTCGACGATCACGCTCGCCGACGCCTGCCAGTTCATGAAGGACTTCTACGTCCCCGAGCGCGCCACGGTGATCATCGCCGGCGGCATCCAGATCGACGAGACGATCGCCTCGATCAACAAGTGGTTCTCGGGCGTCGAGAAGCGCAAGCCCGCCGCGCGCCGCAAGGTCGATCCGGTGTCGGTCACCCGCGCGGAGAAGACCGTCGAGCTCGACATCGAGCGGCCGTACCTCACCGTCGCGTGGGCGCTGCCCGATGCGACCACCCCCGAGGGCGAGCTCGCCAACTTCGGCGTGTGGGGCGCGTTCTTCGACGCGGCGAACAAGGCGAACCGCTACGACTGCGCGACGTCGACCTCGCCGCTCCGCCTCGGTGGCCAGGAGGCCCCGGTGTTCATGATCGCGATGGAGCTCAAGAGCCTCGATCGCAAGAGCGAGTGCCTCGACCTGATCTTCAAGGCGGCGGCGCAGGCGCACCGCGGCTGGGATGAAGGCTCGTGGCAGCAGATCGAGGAGAGCAAGAACCGCAACAAGGCGCAGTTCATCCAGTCGCTCGAGCCGCTGTTCGGCGGTCGCGGCAACCAGATGGGTGACCTCGTGCAGTTCACCCGCGACCTCGACTTCGACTCGAAGGAGCTCTACGTGTTCCACGAGCTCGACAAGATCCAGAAGTTCGATTCCGCGAAGGTCGGCGCGGCGGTCAAGAAGGCGCTCGATCCCGACAAGGCGCGCATCGTCGTGTTCAAGCCGAACAAGACGGGCATCAAGGGCGACAAGCGCAGCAAGGTCGTGTTCAAGACCAAATCGCACGAAGCGATCGAGCAGCCGGATGTCGATCCGTCCGAGGCGCGCCGGCCGTTCCGCGTCGCGACCGAGCTCAAGAGCCTGTCGGGCGCGCAGCGCTACACGCTGGGCAACGGCATGCGCGTCGTGCTGCTCCCCGTCGACACCACGATCCCGACGATCTCCGCGCAGCTGATCTTCGACGTCGGTGGTGCGATCTCCGACGACAACCCGATGCTCGCCGACAAGGCCGCCGACTTCCTCGGTGGGCCGATGGACTCCGAGGCGGTCGGTCGCACCGGCGTCCAGATCGGCTGCGGCGCCTCGGCGGATCACACGATCTGCTCCGCCCGCGGCATGAACATCTACCTCGACGTCGTCGTGAAGGGCCTCGAGCGCATGATCAAGGCCGGCACGTACAGCCAGCAGCAGGTCGAGGGCTGGCAGAAGAGCACCAAGCTCGCGCTCAAGCTTCGCCGCGCCCAGCAGCGCCTCGAGTTCCAGCGCCAGCAGCTGACCGCGGTCTACGGCGCGGATCACCCGTACACCAAGACCGGCGCGCCGCCGCCGAGCGCGGTCGAGGCCGTCGGTCGCGACAAGCTCACCGCGTTCCGCGACAAGCACTACAGCGCGGCCAACGCGACGCTGATCGTCGCCGGCGCGTTCGACATCAACCAGGCGAAGAAGCTGATCTCGAGCACCTTCGGTGACTGGAGCGCCGGCCACAAGGACAAGCCGATCTCGCCCGAGCCGCACAAGCGCAACGGGCCGATGTACATCGGCGTGATCGGCGACGAGGACCCGCAGATGGACGTCAACATCCTGTACCCGTCGCCCGCCGGCATCGACGGTCAGCAGGCGGCGCGCATGGTGCTGTCGGCGATGCTCAACGACAAGATGTGGGAGATCCGCAGCAAGCTCGGCTCGACCTACGGCATGTACGCCAACCGCGACACCCGCGTCGGGCCGTCGAACTACGACCTCGGCGGTTCGGTGGATGCACCGCGCGCCGGCGAGTCGCTCAAGGCGATGCGCGACAACGTCGACTCGCTCCGCAAGGGCACCGACTTCGACGCCTCGTTCGCGCGCGCTCGTCGCAAGCTGATCCAGAATCTGCTGGGTGAGTCGACGATGTCGTCGGAGCTCGCGGGCCGGCTCGGCCTGATCGCGCGCTACCACCTCGACCCGAACTACTACAACAGCCTGCTGCAGCAGGTGGCCGCGGTGTCGCTCGCGCAGGTCAAGTCGCTCCTCGCGCGCGAGCTCGATCCCGCGAACGAGGTGATCGTCGTCCTCGGCGACCGCGCGTCGGTCACCAAGGCGTTCAGCGACGCCGGCATCACCGACGTCAAGCTCGTCGAGCCCGACTACAAGTAGTCCGCCGAAGCCCGACTACAAGTAGCGAGTCCTCTTGTCTGGCGCGGCGGAGGGGCGCTAAATCGAGCCGTGACCGTCCTCGTTCGCGAAGCGACGCAGGCCGACCGCCCCGAGGTCGAGGCGCTGGTCGCCGAGATGATGCCCGGCGTGGATGTCGCCGCGAGGATGCGCTGGCTGTACGAGACCAACCCGGGTGGTCCCGCGATCACCTGGCTCGCCGAGGAGGACGGCAAGGTCGCCGGCTGCACGTCGTTCTTCCCGTGGCGGCTGTGGCTCGACGGCAAGGAGCTCCGCGGCGCGCTCGGCGGTGACGGCTTCGTGCGACCGGCGTTCCGGCGGCGCGGGATCGGGGCGCTGCTGCACAACGCCTCGCGCGACGCGATGCACCAGCATCGGATCACCTGCATGTACGGCGCCCCCGGCGAGATGAACGTGACGCCGCTCAAGAACGGCGGATCGAAGGAGGTCGGCCAGGTCGTGCGCTGGGTGCGACCGCTGCGCGGCGAGGTCCTCAAGGTGCCCGGCGTGCTGGCCAAGCCGCTCACCACGCTGGCGTCGAAGCTGCTGCGCCCGCGCTCGGCAGCTCGCCTCGCGCTCGCGACCGAAAACGATCCGCGGATCGATCGGGTGTGGCAACAGACGCGGCCGTCGCTGCGGCTGGCGGCGGTCCGCGACAGCGCGTTCTACACCTGGCGCTTCCAGCAGGCGCCCGCCGACAAGCAACCGATCTACCTGGTGCTCGAGCACGACCAGCCCGTCGGGGCGTGCGTGATCGAGCGGATCGATGACCGCATCCAGCGCCTCGTCGACGTGCTGGCGCCGCCCGATCATTGGCGCACCTGCCTGCTCGCCGCCTCCGAGCACTGCCTCGAGACCACGCCGGCGGAGATGGTCGAGATCAAGCTCCTCGAGCGCGACAGCGCGCATCGCCCGATGCACCGCTCGCTGTTCGTCGAGCGTGGCAAGAAGCCATTCCTCGTGATGATCCCGGCGGAGCGTGGCGACGAGCGGCTCCTCGATCCCGAGCGCTGGTTCTACACGAGCGCCGACTCCGATCTCGACGATCACTCTTAGAGGAGATCGACGTAGATCTGACCGTCGACGATGGTCACGGGATAGCGGCGCAGCACGAGCGTGGGATCGTGCGTGCAGGTGCCATCGCGCAGATCGAACGTGTAGCCGTGGCCCGGGCAGATCAGCTCGCCGCGATCGAGCGTGCCCTTCGCGAGCGGGACGTCCTCGTGCGGGCAGACGCCGGGGACCGCGACCACCTCGCCGTCGACGACGGTGACCAGCACCGGCCACGTCACGCCGGTGACCTGGAACGCCTTGAGCGTGCCGGCCTGGACCTCGAGGCGCGCACAGACGCGGACGCGAAGTGCCATCACCGACCTCGCTGTCGGGGATCGAACCGATCGCGCAGGCCATCGCCCAGCAGGTTCGCGCCGAGCACGACCCACATGATCGCGAGGCCCGGCACCAGCGTGTACAGCTTCACCCAGTCAGCCTTCCACAGGAACGTGCGCGCCTGGTCGAGCATCGCGCCCCAGGTGTAGTCGTCCTGCGGCCCGAGGCCGAGGAACGACAGCGTCGCCTCGACGAGGATCACGCCGCCGAACGCGAACGAGATCTGGACGAGCGCCGGCCCCATCAGGTTCGGCAGGAGGTGGCGCGCCATCACCCGCAGGTTCGACGCCCCGAGTGCGACGGTGGCGGTGACGAAGTCGCGCTCGCGCAGTGCGAGGACCTGGCCGCGAGCGACGCGTGCGTAACCCACCCAGCCGTTCGCGCAGAGCGCCGCGATCATGATGCCGAGGCCGGGCCTGTCGACGGTGGCGACGATCGCGATGTTGAGCAGGATCCCGGGGAACGCCATCAGGATGTCGACGATGCGCATCAGCACCTCGTCGACCCAGCCGCGATACCAGCCCGCGACGGTGCCGACGGCGAGCCCGATCACGCTCGAGATCGCGACGACGATCACGCTGAGCACGAGCGCCGATCGCGCCCCCCACAGCAGCTGCGAGAGCGCATCGCGCCCGTTGGAGTCGGTACCGAGCCAGTGCTCGCCGCTCGCGCCCTCGAAGCGATGCGCCAGATCCTGGCCCACCTCGGAGAGGTCGTACGGCGCGATCAGCGGCCCGAGCACGCCCGCGAGGACGAAGAGTCCGAGCATGCCCGCGCCGACCTTCGCGCTGACGCCGAGCTTCATCCCGCCCGCCTGATCCGCGGATCGGCGAGGCCGTACGCCAGATCCACCAGGATGTTCACCACCACGTAGATCACCGCGATCACCAGCACGCAACCCTGGACGACGGGATAGTTCCGCTCGGCGATCGCGTCGAGCAGCGTGGAGCCGAGCCCCGGCCGCCCGAAGACTTTCTCGATCACCACCGCGCCCGACAGCAGCGAGCCGAACTGGAGGCCCGCGATCGTGATCACCGGCAACAGCGAGTTGCGCAGCGCATGCACGAACAGCACGCGCCCCTCCGGCAGCCCCTTCGCGCGCGCGGTCCGCACGTAGTCCTCGCCGAGCGTGTCGACCATCGACGTGCGCGTCATCCGCGCGAGCATCGCCATCAGGTGCGTGCCGACGGCGAACGCCGGCAACACCAGCGCCGCCGGGCCGGTCTCCGTCGGGCCCGGGAACCAGCCGAGCACCGCGAAGAAGATCAGCACGAGCAGCGGCGCGAACATCATCTGCGGGATCGCGATGCCGGCGAGCGACGTCGTGGTCGCCAGCGTGTCGATCCAGGTGCCCTTCTTGATCGCCGCGAGGATCCCCAGCGGCAGCGCGAAGAGGATCGCGACCAGCATCCCGGCGATGGCGAGCCACACGGTGTGCGGGAACACCTCCGCGATCCGCCCGGCCACCGTCTCGCGCCCCTTGATCTCGGGACACTGCTTGCCGAGCGAGCCGTCGACGATGTGCCCCATGAAGCCGAGGAACTGGCGAGGCAGGCTCTGGTCGAGCCCCATGCACTCCTCGAGCTTCTGCCGCTGCTCGACGGTGGCGTCCCCGCCGGCGAGGTGATCGATCGGATCGCCCGGCACGAGGTGCAGGAACGAGAACACCAGGACCGACACGCCGAGGATCGCGAGGGCACCCGACCCGAGTCGGCGCAGCAGGAACCCGGCGATCACCGAGGGATCGTATCAATGGATGATCAGTTGGTCGTCGCCTGGCGGCTCATTCCGAGAAGCTCGGGCAACGCGCTTGCGGAGCGTCCGTTGCTCCGAGTGACACGATCTCGACTCCCGCTTCCGCCGCGCACCGCCGAAGTTGCTCCACTTCCGTAGCGAGGACGGCCCACGTCCCATAACACGTGCGCCAACACAGATAACGCGAATGATTCTCATCTTCCCGGGCGGGGCAGTTACTCCAGGGACTGGCAAGTTCTCGTGCGGCCAGAGCCACCGAGAAATTGCTCAGGTCTGAAGCCTCGATACGGCGACCCGAATGGGCTAGCTCCGCGAACAACCCGCGAGCATTGTTGCAAGCTGCGATCGCGTCGGTCACCGCAGTTGGATGCTCGTCGTAGAATTTGGAATCACTGCCCTGTGGGTGAACCAAGCGTAGCTTCTCTCTCGTGGGCTGAAGCGCCAGGAAGATCGGATTCAATCGTCTCGCAGCCTCGTTGTACGCTGCATTTCTTGGGTCTTTGCTGCAAGCGATGGCCGCCAGAGCGAGGAGGAGGATGATGCGCATCGTTATTTTTCGATCGACGTGGCGACGAGGTCGTCAAGCAAGAGGCGGGTGCCTTCGAGCACCTTGACGAAGTCGCTCTTGGATGCGTTCTCCGGATGCGCGACGGTTGATCGAGAAACCAACCAGTCATGCAGCGGTCCTGACTTCGGGATTCCTCCCAGAGTTCCTTTCTCGTCGACACCGAGCCCGAAGGTGGAAGATTCGCCTTCGAGTACGAGCACAAGTTGCCGAGGAATGTGTAACGAGCTCAGAGGGACATTCTCGTATTGCGCCCGAATGTCACCATTGACACCGTTGAGATACGAACGGTGGATCTGCGGGCGACCCGCCAGCTGAAGACCTGCGACCACCGATGGCAGACTCGCGGTCACCACGAGCACACCTTTGGCTTTCCCCAACTGCGCCATGTTCGAGTCTGGGCCACTTTCGGGAACGAATCCTGGCGCACGTGAATTCGTGTCCTTGCGCCGGGCGTTGTCCGTCATGTTCGTGGTTGTCGCACCAGGATTGGTGACGCTGGGCTGCACCGCACCACCCCTGCTGCCAATCGCTCCGAACTTGGTCTGCGCGAGATAGCTTACCCAGGAGTCGCGGGAGATTTCGTATTGCCGCTCCGCGCATTCCTTAAGATGTGTATCTGAGAACGATTCCTCGAGAGCTTCGGCCTCAGCCAGTGTGTGGATGGTGTTCTGACCGCCCTTGATGAATTGGGTCTGGCTAGCTCTTGCTGCTGTGTCGACGCCCTCGATCTGTGCGTCAATGAAGGGATCGATCACGTCATCGTCCTTGCCAGCGCCCAGCTTCGAGCGTCCCGCAGTGATGCCGGCGTTGATGCCGCCCTCGAACATGACCTTCACGAACTCCGTCAGTCCCTCGCCTACTTTCGGTCCCAACTTCGTGGCCAGTTTCTTGGCTAGATGAGCGCCAGCTCCGGCGGCGCCAGCTCCGATTGCCATCTCGAGCAAGCCCGACGCGAATGCCGCGACCCAGTGCGGTTCGTCCTCCTTCTTGAGATCCGTTCGAAGCGTGGAACCGAGCTTTTGGGTCGCCGCCTTTGCGAACCAGGTGTAACTATTTTCGACGACACGGAGTGCGCTCTGAACCTTGAGCCGCTCCGTGTCAGCGAGCGTGCCGAGCTTGTCAGGCTGCTCGTGATCGCGGACCGGTTTAGCCTTCGCTGGCTCGGTATCCGCGGTGATTTTCGTTTGCTCAAGTGCTTCCTTGCCCATGTTGCTTCTCCTTAACGAATGACGCGTCCCATCGACCGGTACTCGCACCGGCCGGAACGCACGAGGTGGTGTTGCGTGATGACGCTGTCGTCGGCGGCAGCGAGAAATGCCGCCGAGATGACCGCGTTGCGAATGTTCGCGCCGGTCATGTCTGGAAAGTCGTGTGCGAGCGACTCGAAGTCGTACGACGCTGACTTCGGCGCCTTCGCCGTCAGGAACTGCTCCCACAGACCGGCACGCTCGGTGAGGTCTGGCGGATAGAACGTGATGTGCGCAGCGAGCCTGCGCCTCAACGCGGGATCGATGCTGGTGTCGAGGTTCGTGGTCAGCAGCGAGATCCCACCGAACGCTTCGATGCGCTGGAGCAGATAGTTCACCTCGAGGTTCGCGTAGCGATCGTTTGATGACTTCACCTCGGTACGCTTCGCGAACAGCGAGTCCGCTTCGTCGAACAGCAACAAGGCGTGACCTGCTTCGGCGGCATCGAACAGTTTCGCCAGCTGCTTCTCGGTCTCACCAACCCACTTGGAGACCACCTTCGAGAGGTCGACTTGGTACAGCTCGAGGTCGAGCTCGCGAGCGATCAAGCCCGCGACCATGGTCTTGCCGGTGCCAGGTGGACCACTGAACAGTCCGGCGGTGCCCCGGCCGCGCGCGATCTTTCCTCCGAATCCCCAATCGTCGTAGACCCGGCGCGCGTGACGCACTCGATGGACGAGCGACAGGATCTGCTCGAGGGTGTCGGAGCTGAGCACGACGTCTTCCGACGGTCCAAGCTCCATGCGGCGGCCTATCGCCGCAGACTCGTCCGGTTGCGGGTTTTCTTTGCGCCCGCGATTCTCGAGGCCGTGCGGTCAGTTCAACGACGGCGCGCAGAAGTTCGGCGAGCCCGTGAACAACACACCCGGCGCCAGCACCGGCTCACCGCCGTGCTCGATCATCAGCTGGGTGTTGCGGCACTCGTAGCCGTCGCGGCAGTCATCGTTGCTGCTGCACTTGCGCATGCAGAAGCGAACCTCGCTGTTGCGCGGCACGCACTGACCGACCAGCGAGCACAGCTCGTCGAGGTTGCAGTCGTCGGTGCCGTTGTTCTCGGTCGTCGGATCGCACGGCCGGTTCGAGAAGCTGCCGGTGAAGAACCGCACGCAGGCGGACTCCTCGGGGCAGGTGTCGAAGTCGCAGCCCTGGATCGTGCAGTACCCGCCCTTGCTCGAGACGTCGCACTGGCGATCGCCGTTCGGGCTGCAGTCGGAGCTGACGATGCACTCGTCGCCGATCTCTTTGCCGCACGCAGCCAGCATCACGATCAGCAGGAACCTCATAAGCGCGCGCATCCTAACGGCCCGTTCGACCCCCAGCAAGCTCGCACGGTTGCCTGTGGGGACTGTCTTCACTTGCAACACTTGTGACCCTCAAGTCCGCGAGATCGCTGTGGGGGGATGGGGACAGTGTTGAATTGCAACAGCGCGAGTGAAGACGGTCCCGTGGTAGGAGCCGTCCATGCGAGCGGTGGTTCAGCGCGTCACCCAGGCCAAGGTCACCGTCGAGGGTCGGGTGACCGGCGAGATCGGGCCAGGCCTGCTGGTCCTGCTCGGGGCAGGAGCCGGCGATACCGAGGTCGACCTCGGCTACATCGTCGACAAGCTCTTGAATCTGCGGATCTTTGCGGATCCCGCGGGCAAGATGAACCTGTCGGTCAAGGACGTCAAAGGCGGGGTCCTGGTGGTCTCGCAGTTCACGCTCTATGGGGATGCGCGCCAGGGTCGACGCCCCTCCTTTATCGGAGCGCTCGAGCCGGTCGCGGCACGGGCCCTCTACGAGCAGTCGCTCACCGCGATCCGGTCCGCGGGCGTCGAGCAAGTGGCCGCCGGCGAATTCGGGGCGGACATGGCGGTCTCCCTGGTCAACGACGGTCCGGTGACGATCCTCCTAGATTCGCGCAAGCTCTTCTAGCCATAGGAGAACGAGCGAGATAGGGTCGCCGCTGGCCCGTCAGCTGAGCATGCGAGTCAGGTTCTGGGGTGTTCGTGGTTCGATTCCCGTACCCGGTCAATCGACCAGCAGGTACGGCGGTAATACCTCGTGCGTTGAGGTCAGGCCCAAGGGCGGCTCGCCGATCATCATCGACGCCGGCACCGGCCTGCGCCGCCTCGGCAAGTCGCTGATGGAAGAAGCGTTCGGCGATGGCAAAGGGTCGACGACGATCCTGATCAGCCATACCCACTGGGATCACGTTCAGGGGTTGCCGTTCTTCTCGCCGCTCTATCGCGCCGGCAATCAAGTCCACATCTTCGCGCGCCAGCGGGACACCCACCTCGAGGCGGTGTTCAGCCAGCAGCACGACATGCCGTACTTCCCGGTGCCGCTGTCCGCGATGCAGGCCGAGATGTCGTTTCACGAGGTCATCGAGGGCGCGCGGTTCGAGGTCGACAAGGCCAAGATCACCTGCGCCCGCCTCAACCATCCGTGGATCGCGATGGCGTACCGGATCGATGTCGATGGCGCCGCCGTCGTTTACTGCGCCGACACCGCCCCGTTCGCCGACATCCTGTTCGGTCGCGAGTTCGTCACCACGCCACCGAAGCTGGGCGAGCCGTTGCCGCCCGACGTCGTCGAGGAGCTCGACAAGATGCGCGCCGGCGTGGTCGCGCTCGCGAAGAACGCCGACCTGCTGATCTACGACACCCAGTTCACCAAGGACGAGTACAAGCTGCGCCCGCACTGGGGCCACTCGCATCCCGACGACGCGATCGCGATCGCGCACGACGCCGGCGTCAAGAAGCTCTGCTTCTTCCACCACGCGCCGCTGCGCTCCGACGACGACAACGACAAGATCCTCGCCACCTACCGTCAGGTCGCGGCCGCGCAGCACGAGAAGTTCGAGGTGATGAGCGCGTACGAGGGCCTCGAGATCCCCCTGGGGAACGAATGAAGATCAAGTTCTGGGGCGTCCGCGGATCGATCCCCGCACCCGGTCCCGACACCATTCGCTACGGCGGCAACACGTCGTGCGTGTCGGTGCACACGGCCACCGGCGGGCTCGTCATCATCGACATGGGCACCGGCCTCATGCACCTCGGCAACACCCTGATGACCGGCGTGTTCGGCAAGGGCGGCGGCCACGCGACGATGCTGCTCTCGCACACCCACTGGGATCACATCCAGGGCCTCGGCTTCTTCCCGCCGGTGTTCATCGGCGGCAACGCGTTCACGGTGTGGGGCCCCGGCGGCTCGCCCGAGGTCCTCGAGCAGATCCTCGAGGGCCAGATGGATCCGAACTTCTCGCCGCTGCAGTCGCTCAAGAACTTCTCGGCGACGTTCGACGTCCGCGCCGTGGAGCTCGGCAAGCCGTTCGCGGCCGAGGGGCTGACGATCACGGCGCGCGAGCACGCGCATGGCAACGCCAACGCGCTCGCCTTCAAGATCGAGGAGGCCGGCAAGACGTTCGTCTACGCCTCTGACGTCGGCTACCCCGAGGACGGCGCGCCGCTCGAGGCGATCGCGTTCTACCGCGGCGCCGATGTCCTGCTGCACGACACCACGTACAAGCCGGAAGATCAGGCGACGCGGCGCAACCGCGGCTTCTCGTCGTACGAGGACGCGATCGACGCCGCCGTGCGCGCGAAGGTCAAGAAGCTGGTGATGTTCCACTACGATCAGGACTACAGCGACGACGACGTCGACGCGCTCTGCAAGGCGGCGCGCGCGTCGCTCGATGCGAAGACCGGCGGCAAGGAGATCGCGCTCGTGCCCGCACGCGAGGGCGAAGAGCTCGAGGTCTAGCGGTGGCGTTCGACCTGATCGCGGAGCTCGAGAGCTTGGTCGATGCCTTCGAGCGAGAGCATGTCGAATACGCGGTCTGCGGCGGCCTCGCGCTCGGCTACCACGGCTTCGTTCGCGCTACGAAGGACATCGATGTTCTCGTTCGCGAGACTCGAGTCCTGGATGCGTTGAGGATCGCCCGGGCGTCGGGCTTCGACATTCCCGCACGTAAGATCACGTTCGGTCTCGCAGCCGGGACACCCCGCGAGGTGCAGCGCGTCTCCAAGCTAGATCCGATCACGGGCCACCTCCTCACACTCGATCTTCTCGTGGTTGCACCAGATCTCGAAGAGGTCTGGAACACACGCATCGTGATCGAGCCAGTCGCCGGGAAAACGATGTCCATCGTTTCGCGTGAGGGACTTGCTACGATGAAGAGGATGGCCGGCCGGCCACAAGATCTGGTCGATCTCCAGCGCCTCGAGACCCTCGACGATGACGAAGAAGCGTGAAATCGATCTGTCGCCTACCGCAGTCGCTCGACGACACGAGGAGATGCGGCAACTGTATCGGCTGGCGATGTATCTCCGTGGTGCACGCCTGATCGGGCCGGCGGAGGCGAGCGGCCGGCCGAACCCCGACTCCTCTCGATGATGTCTCCAGCAGCATCTCGCGACGACTCGAGGATCTGCGGCAGCTCTATCGACCGCCGAACGACCGAGTCGTCCCGTTGATGAACACACCCGTCATCCAGCC